>JGI20214J51650_10002885_pt1 | contig 10787 bp, 6 predicted proteins | sample WetSurMetagenome_FD_51650 | JGI IMG/M metagenome (IMG submission 51650)
TAATTATTCCGCCGGAGCCACTCGACCTGCGGGCCCGTGTACCGGTAAACAATATCGCATTTCTCGTCCTGGAACGTCCAGGGGATGATGATGAGGATATCCCCTTCCCGGATCCAGACCTTCTTTTTTATCTTACCCTTGATCCTGCCCATCCGGGTCACCCCGTCAAAGCCGCGGACCCGGATATGGTTTGCGCCCATCATGAGTTCGGCGCAGCCGAACTGCTCACGGTTCCGTTTCTGGGGCAGTTTCACCCTGACGATCTCGTCGCCCGGTGGTGCACCCGGTTTGTTGTCTGTCAGTACAACCTCTCCTTTTCCTGGTTTTTACGTGCTTGATTGTTGGTCTTTTTGAAAATATATTTAATCCTTCCCGGCAGGACGGAAAAACCTGTCCGGCAGGTAAAGAAGAAGGGAATGCTGGCCCGGTTACGGGAGGAGGCCCGGAACGGCGAGCAGGAGAACGAGCATCCCGGCACCGAAACAGGTGACCAGGATGCCGGAGATCCGGTTGATCCACCGGAGGTTATCCATACTCAGTCGGGACCGGATAGTACCCAGCGAGCCGCAGAGAACGATCCACCACACGGCAGACCCGAGGAAGACCCCGGCAACAAAGGGGATTGCCGCGATGAGGGTCGTCCCGTGTGCCACGANGCCGAACCCGGGCAGGATGGTGATAAAAAAGATGATGGTAAGCGGGTTGGCAGCTGCAATCGCAAGAAGCGAGAGATAGTCCCGGATATACGATTCAGGATCCTTTGTACGCTCCGTGACGGCAGCCGGGACGGACCGGAAGACCTGGATCCCGACAAGGACGAGCGCAATTCCTGCGATGAAACGGAATGTCGTCTGGTGACCGATGATCAGCCCGGAGACCGCGGTCAGGCCAAGGAACGCGACTGCAGCGTAAAACGAGTCCGACGTCGCAACCCCAAGCCCGGAAAAGATTCCGTGGAGACGCCCGCCCGCAACCGTGCGATGGATACACACGAGGGAGATCGGACCTACCGGTATGGCAAGGGTGAGGCCGACGATCATTCCCTGGAGAAACAGGCTGAGATCCATGTGACACCGGATTTTCGTACGAGGGGGAAATTTCTGATCCATTCATTACCTTTGGCGGAAGTCCGGCAGGTTTTGCGGATCAGGTTCTGTACTATCCTGTTGACTGTGCCCTGACATCAATGTTGCAGAGGATTCCGGGCCTGAGACCCGGGCCTGTCTGCCGTCAGAACGGGATGTGGGGTGCAACTGCAGACGTGGTCATAGCGGTGTACGTGCATTTCCTGCTAGATTCATCACAATATTGTCCGGATTTGCACACGTTACCGCAGGATCCGCAGTTGTTTGGATCCATACCAAGATCCACACATATCCCGCCACAGTTTGCCATATCAATAGTACAGCATTTCCCGGCACTGCAGTAACTGCTTGTACCACATGCATTCCCGCATGCTCCACAGTTCTTTGCGTCTGTTTTCGGATCGACACATACCTTCGAGCAGGATACCATATCTCCGACACATCGGCACTGGGCAGAGATGCCGTCAGGGTTCAGGGAGCAGGACCCGCCAGAAGAACATTCATTGCCGCAGGATCCGCAGTTATCAAAATCGTACAATGATGTGCACACACCGTTGCAACAACCGGGCATCGAGGACCAGCCTGACCCGGCAGGAGCGGTATCAGGGCATACATTACCGCAGCTCCCGCAGTTGTTTTTGTCCATTTTCACGGTGATACATTTCCCGGAGCAGGAGGCCATATCGTATCCGCTGCATGTCCCTGAAGATGTCGTTGTCATCGCGGTCACCGGTGCCAGCCCGGTCACCAGCACCAGCGTTCCCGTTGTCGTTACGGGTGTTGAAGCCTTCGGAGCAGATGTCGTAACCGGAACCGTAGCTGAAGTCCCCACGCACATACCGGCACTGCAGTACTGCCCGCTGCCGCATACTTTCCCGCACGACCCGCAGTTGCTGGAATCGGCAGACGTGCTCCGGCAGATACCGCTGCACACGGTCTGGCCTTCCGCACAGCTGATACCAGACCCTGCGCCCAGTATTGTCACGATGGTTGTGGGTACATAAACCTGTGAAATGGTACAGATCCCGGCGTCGCAGTTCTCGCCGCCCCTGCACGCTTTCCCGCACATCCCGCAGTTGCCGGCATCCACCGCAGTATTCCGGCAGATGCCGCNGCAGACGGTCTGACCTTCCGCACAGTAAATTGCGGTACCGGCCGCCGGTGCAGTGGGGGTTGTGTTCAGGAGCGGAGGGGCCCCTTGTGACGTTGTGCATCCACTGGCAAGCAAAAGACAGATCAACAGGCCGGCAATAAGGTACCAGCGGGAACCGGGAGAATCCATAGGCAATAAAACGCCGGAACGGTATTTATGGTTTTATAAACGATGCGGAATTTTTCCGGATGAATCATCCGGTCATCACAGAAGCACCGCTCCATGATATTCCCCCAGTATCCTGATCATCATCTGACTTCCCGCAGAACAACCGCTCAGATCCATGCACCACTCTTTCGTACCGGTTGACCGGTGGTTACCTAATACGGGAATATAACGAGGAACACAACAGCGCAGGCAACCAGCCCCCAGAACGCCGGGTGAATCTCTGCACGTTTCCCTGCGGCGATCATGAAGACCGGGTATGCCAGCACCCCCGAGCTCAGGCCGATACCGACGTTCTCGGTGAGGATCATGGTGACCATCAGCACAAACGACGTGAGGAGCTCCTCCTTACCGGCAAGGGAACTGAGGCGCATCGGGGCCATCATCAGGAGACCGATGACCACGAGGGCCGAGGAGGTGGCGATGGCCGGGAAGGCATCAATCGCGGGAATAAAAAAGAGGGAGAGGCAGAACAGGAGTGCAACGACAAGGGCGGTAAGCCCCGTCCTCCCCCCTTCGTTCATCCCCGCGGCCGATTCGATGAACATGCCGGCGGTGGTCGAACCTGCTACCGGTGATATGGCCATGGCGATACTGTTGACGAGGAACGGTTTCCTGAGATCGGCGGGATCTGCCGGCTGATCCCATTCCGGCTCGCCGAAGCGGAAGAGGCCCATGATGGCTGCGATGGAGTCGAACAGGGTGAGCAGGAAGAACAGGAGGATTACCGGGATCATCGCCGGGACGAGCGCACCGGCGATATCGATCTGCGGAAATACCTCCCAGGGCGCCGGGGGCAGGGCAACGAAGGTTTTGGGGATCTCCTCGATCCCGGTCGCGAAGGCAAGGGCAGCACTGGCGAGGATACCGGCGATGAGTGCGCCGGGGATCTTCCGGATCATGAAGACCCCGATGACGAGGAAGCCGGCGAGGAGGATCGCGAGGTGGACCTGCTCGATGTCCCTCACGTAATGGGAGAGCCCGACACCGCTGCCCGCAACGATAATCTCCGACTGGTAATACCCGAGAAATGCAATGAAGAACCCGATACCCCGGGTGCACGAGCGGCTGATGGAATGGGGGATGGATACGATGAGGTGGCGCCATGTACCCGAGAGGATGAACACGGTGAGCAGCACTCCCGCGATGAGGTTGGCTCCCATGATCGCCTGCCACGGGTAGTGGAGCGTCCCGGCGAGGACGAAGGTGACCAGCGCGTTCTGGCCCATGAACGGCGCAACGGCATACGGGCGGTTGGCGTAGAAGGCCATGAGCAGCGTGCCGAAGACAGCAGAGATGACGGTAGCATAGAGTGCTGCTCCCGCCGGGAGGCCGGCGGCTTCCAGGATCAGCGGGTTGATCACGATGATATACATCAGCGACAGGAATGTCGTGAGACCAGCGAGGATTTCGGTGCGGATGCACGAGTTCCTGCCCGGGATATCAAAAAATGTCCTGATGTACCCTGTTACCCGGCCGGTCATTATTCCGGTGTTGGAGTAAGGACTGATAAGGATTATTATTTGTAGTATCCATATGAACGGTGAGAGAAATTCCCGGGTTTTCGTTGTAACCCGGAGGGGATAGCTGAAGCTTTTTTTTCACTCAAAGTCATCCATTTCAGGGATTCCCGCCAACACAGCCGGTATACCATGACACCAGCAAAACCATGGACGGTCGTCCCGTTCCGTGACCTGTCCGTCGACATCCTCCGGGGTCTTGCCATTGCCATCATGGTGGCTGCGAACCTCATCCCGTTCCTGCTTGTCCCGCCGGCCCCGTTCTGGCTCCGGGTCATTGCATCGGTTGCCGCCCCGCTCTTCATCTTTCTGTCGGGGATGATGGTTGCACTCTCCTTTCGCATGAAAAAACATACATTCTCCTATTTCCTCCTCCGGGGAGGCTTTGTCGTCCTGCTCGGGGCACTCCTCGACCTGCTGACGCGGGGAATGATCCCGTTCCTGGACTTCGATGTCCTGTACCTCATCGGGGTCTCCCTGCCCCTTGCCTATCTGTTCCTCACGCTGGACCTGCCAAAACGTATGCTGGTCTTCCTGTCCATTATCGTAGTAACGCCGCTTGCGCAGGTTTTTTTCGGGTACAGCGGTCTCCCGCTCTCTGTACCAATGTTACCAGTACTTACCGGTTCTGCACTGCCGGCGGCTTCGGATATTCTCCGCCAGTGGCTAATCGAGGGCTGGTTCCCCCTGTTTCCCTGGCTTGCTGTCGCCCTGCTCGGGGCCCATGCCGGCACATTCCGCTGGCAGGAAAACACGATCCGGTCCTTTGTTGACCGGGAACTGGCCCTGCTGGGGGGCGGGGCGCTCGCTGTCGGCGCCCTGTTCTGGTACCTCCTGCCGGGACCGGCGCTTACGCCTTATGGCTATGTGGAACTCTTTTATCCCCCGACCACGGAGTTCCTGCTCTTTATCACCGGCCTGATCTTCTGCCTTTTCATTGCCGCTGACTGGCTGGTAACCACCCGCCATACGTTCAGGGCTCTGCAGGTGCTGGGGCAGTGTTCGCTCGCGATCTATGTTGTCCATACCCTCATCATCGAGCTCCTGATCCAGCCGCTACAGCTGCAGGTCTCTCTCCCGCTCTACCTGGCCGGCTCTCTCATCTTCATTGCGGCGATGGTTGTACTTGCCTGCATGATCCGGTCCCTGCGGCTTCGGCTGGACCATCCCCCGTTTATCATCAGGGTCCTGATCGGGGGATAATTCATAATCCTGTGTCAGGTCGCGGCAACTGTACGGACAATAACTGCAAAAAAAATTTCATTTATCACCGGATTAAAGCGGATCCGAATAAAAATACCCTGAAGGGAAGTGAGACCATCATATCCACAAGAATCAGTGCAATCCTCATTTGCGGGATCATCGTCCTTCTCGCTGCATATATGAATTACCGCGAGACGGCGGGCCTGTCCTTTGAAGCGGCGTTAATGCTCCTTGCTGCAGTCCTTATCTTCGCTGCTGCCGGCATGCTGCACAGACGGGAACGACGGTAATTTTTCTGACCGATCACCGGAAAATCTGCAACTGTTGACCCCTCCGGCCTGCACGCCCGACATAAATCGCAGAGGACAAGCGTATTAAAAGAACACGGGAGTATTTTTTACCGGAATACCTCCCGTATGTAACAGGGAGATCCTGATCGCATGACCGCAGCACTCCAGATCCGGAACCTGACCCGGCGCTTCAACGATCTTGTCGCCGTCGATAATATTTCATTCGATATAGCACAGGCGAGATCTTCGGCCTGCTCGGGCCCAATGGCGCCGGCAAGACCACGACGCTCTCCATGCTTGCCACCATGCTCGCCCCGACCTCAGGTTTCGCAACGGTCAACGGGATCGACATCGAAAAGGACCCGGATGGGTCCGTAGGTCAATTGGCATCGTCTTCCAGGACCAGAGCCTTGACGAGGAGCTGACCGCGTGGGAAAACATGGACTTCCACGGCCGGCTCTACCGGATCCCCACCGATACCCGTAAGCAGCGGATCGGGGAACTGCTGAAACTCGTGGAACTGTATGACCGCAGGGACGATATCGTCAAGACATTCTCCGGGGGCATGCGGCGCCGGCTCGAGATCGCCCGGGGCCTGCTCCACCACCCGAAAGTCCTCTTCCTTGACGAGCCCACGCTCAGGCTCGACCCCCAGACCCGCAACCATCTCTGGACCTATATCGCGACGCTGGCAAAGGACAAGGGGATCACGATCATCCTCACCACGCATTACATGGACGAAGCGGACCGGCTCTGCAACCGGGTCGCCATCATCGACCACGGGAAGATCATTGCTATTGATACACCGAAAAATCTCAAGGACGGTCTTGGCGGGGACCTTGTTACCATCAGATCCCCGGACCCTGCAGGAGTAGTGGCAGCCCTCAAAGAGCCGTGGGTGATCCGGACGGAGACCTATAACGAAGAGGTAATCATCAGCGTTAAAAACGCGGACCAGTTCGTCAGCGCGATTGTCACGACGCTTAACGAGCACAGGGTCCCGATCACCTCGATTGCGGTAAGCAAGCCCACGCTTGAGGATGTCTTCCTCTCCCTCACCGGCAAGACCATCCGCGAGCAGGACGCCGACGGCGCTGAGAACATGCGGATGCACCAGAAGATGATGAGACACTGACATGGACATCGTATACGCCATCTGGCTCCGGAACATGAAGCGCTTCATCCGCTCAAAGAGCCGGATTGTCGGTAGTGTTGTCATGCCGCTCTTCCTCCTCCTGTTCCTCGGTTTTGGCCTGAACAATGTCGTGCAGATGCCCGGGCTTGGCGGCAACTATCTCGTCTTCCTTATTCCGGGGATGGTGGCGATGAGCGTCATGTTCACCGCGGTCGGCTCCGGCGTCCAGATCCTCTGGGACAAGCAGTTCGGTTTCCTGAAAGAGACCCTTGTTGCCCCGGTCTCGCGCCTCGAGATCATGCTCGGCCAGACCGCCGGCGGGGCAACCACTGCGGTCCTGCAGGGATTCTTAATCCTCATCCCGGCCCTTCTCATCGGGCTGCGGGTTCCGGGCATTGCCGGCTTTTGTATCGCGCTCCTTTTCATGGTGCTGATCGGGATCTCGTTCACTGCATTCGGGATCGCGCTTGCCTCAAGGATGGAGGACATGACCGGCTTCCAGCTGATCATGAACTTTGTCATCTTCCCGATCTTCGGCCTCTCCGGTGCACTTTTCCCCATCAGCACCCTGCCTGCATGGATCGCACCCCTCACGCTCCTCGACCCGCCGACCTATGGGGTGGAAGGAATGAGATACGGCCTGACCGGGGTCTCACAGATCGATCCGGGGGTCTGCCTCGCGGTCATCGGCGGGTTCTCGGTTGCGACAGCGGTTGCCGGTGCATACCTGTTCCGGACACTCAGGTGACGGAGGAAGGAAAGACCGGGAGCCCGGGTTCCGGGATACCGGTAAAAAAAGGGAATCGATCCAGTGTCCGGGAATCCCAGCGAATTAGTCATAGTCCCTGAACAGCGTCGGATTCTGGTGCTCCCACCACAGGCGCCTGCCGATGAAGAACCCGGCAATCCCGAGCATTGATATGAGCGCCGCGACTGCGATCCAGGGCAGGGGAAGACCGGTCTCCGGTTCTGCCATGTGGGGGGCAGGTACAGGGGTTTCGGTTGTTGTCAGGAGAGCCCTGGCATGAACTGCTGCTACCCTGACGGGGACTGGGGTTGATGAGGAGGGTATTGCCACTACCGGTGCCGGGGTGTTTACGGGAGCCGGGGTCGCGGTCATTGTTGCAGTAATCTTCGCAGCAGCTGCGGTCTTTTTGTCCGTCACGGCGAAGTACGAGAACCCGGGGGTTGTCGCAGTGTAATAATACCGGCCGTCTTCCTGCCGGTCGAACGTGGTCGGCAGTTCTGCCCATATGCGGTTATGCTGCCGCATCAGTACCACATCCGCGGGATCGATATGGTTTGCATCCAGCCATGTTTTCGTGACATCGAAACTGATTCGTGCCTCGCTGATTGCCGAGGGANTGATCCAGGATATTTCAATATCGTTATACAGTGCCGGCCCCCCGTGCAGCCGGAAATCCGGAAGCGGGCTTTCCTGCCGGACCGTACACCGGGACTCCGGTACGGCCTGTCCCGGTACAAGCGAGACCCTGTCAACGATCAGGGGGGTTGACAGGGAGGGATCATCGAACGAATAGGTAATCTCTGTTCCGGCCGGCGTCCCAGGGGAGATTGATGCAACGCTCCCGCCCGCATCTCCCGCCGGCATTCCGGAACTGTATCCGGCGGACGGGGAGGTTACCGGGATGGCTGTACGTTGTGTCACGGGAGCGGTCGTTTGCGGAGGGGCCGGTGTATCCGTCAGAGACGGTGCCGGTGAGAGGGTTGGCGATGGCGATTCCGTCATCGTTGGTGATACGGTGGGCGTCGGGACGGTCGTTTCCGTTGGTGTCGGGGTTACCGTCTCCGTAGGGGTCAGGGTTACTGTCGGTGTCGGTGTTGGTGTGTTCGTAGGTGAATCGGTCGGTGCCGGGGTTGGTGTAATTGTCGGGGTTCTTGTCAGGGTTGGTGTAGGTGTGTTCGTTGGCGTTGGACCCGGTGGTACAACATGGTGATAATCCTCACAGGCGAACTTCAGCGCCTTATGCGTGTAATCGAGATAACTGATGCAGGAATGCCCCTGAGGATCGAGGGCCATGGAGGTACATGCCCCGACATCGCCGTCCCGGTCAATGGTCCTGATGACCCAGGTGCCCGTCTCATTATCGAGAACGGCATACTTCAGGTACCCGTTTGTGATATCCTCATACGAGATACGGGGCAGGTCGGATGCGTCCAGCACCAGGGAATTCCACGGGCCGACATTCCCGCCATCGTCAACGGTCACCAGGAACCAGGTACCGCTCTCGTTCCGGTATGCGTACCGGAGTTTCTGTCCATAATCGTCGTAGTAGCTGATATGGGGATTCCCCCGGGAGTCCAGGGCCAGCGAGGCGAAATGCCCGGTCGCCCCCAGGAAGCCTCCGGTATCCACCTCGGTCTTCACCCATCCTCCGTCCGTTCCCTCCTCGGCAAACATCAGTATGGTATACGGTTTCCCGGTACGGTAGGCGATGGAGGCCCTGCCATCCGTTTTGAGCGCGAGCGACGGGTTGTATCCCGTATCGCAGGCCCAGCACTTGGTGTCGACTTTTACCGGTGTCCACGCCCCGTTCTTTATTGTGGCGTACATCAGGTTGCCGAACACCATAGCGCTGTTGTACGCCACGTGAGGGTTACCATCAGAATCGAATTTGAACGAGTTGTAAAGACCGATGCGCCTGATATCCGTTAACCCATTCCGGGGCTTGTCGATATATTCCCAGTGCCAGGCTTTCCCATCCCAGTGCGCAAATTTCAGGTCCCCGATATTCCAGGCATTATCGGCATAACTGAATGCAGGGTATCCCTCCGGGCTCAGGTCGATCGATGTCCGCCAGGTATCGCGCGATCCGGACACCGTCGTGGTCTCCCAGGAGTTTCCTTTACGGGTAGCATACTTCACTCCGCCCGCGGAGGGGGCGAGGTAGCTGATATGCGGGGTGCCGGCCTTGTCGATGACCAGCGAGCTGTACATCCCGGTGCCTTTTGAATCGTCGGTCCGGTCCACGGTCTCGATCTTCCAGGTTCCGGGCGTCACATTCAGGGTGATGGTGTAGCGGGGGGCCCCAACGGATGCCGGGACCGGCTCGCTGGTTTCGTACCGGAGCGTGATGTTGCGGCGCCCGGTTTCCCCGGCTTCGAAGAGCCAGGCCTGGAATGTCCCGTTGTCGGTTACCATGCTTACCGTGTCCTTCCTGATCAGCCCCGTGTTCGATACCAGGACCCAGCGGGCGGAAGGATCGGTTACCGTATCAGCATACAGTCTCAGTACGACCCGGTCGTTCAGGAAAACCGGGGCTTCCCTGCCGGCATCTTCGTTACTGAAGCGGTACTGGTAGTCCCACATGAAGACGTCCGGACCACCCATCGGGTCCCACCAGCCCTCGCATACCCCAAGCTTGTATGCCGCATAAAACAGAGGAGCAAAGATGTTGTCTGTACCGAATACGGTTTTCCCGATGACCGCGGCTGCGTGGAGGTCGGAGAATTTTTTCCGCATGATGATGTCCCCATCGTGTTCCGGATCGCCATTTATGAGCACCTTCATACACTTGACTATCGCCAGATTGATGAGATTCGCGGGCCCTTCCGTATAAACCAGTCTTGCGACGATCCCGTTAATGGCCAGGACGAGAGCTAACCATTCGCTGATGCAGGTTCGGCCACTGGTGACAGATACCCCGGCAGAATCTGCCCGGGCAAAGGAGTCAGGTGCAGAATACTCCGGGCTGACTGCCAGCTCCCGCTCCCCGAGGGGGTTCCCGGCCTGATCGATCCGCTGGATCGCAAGCACCAGGAACTTGGATCCGGTTGTACTGTTGGTGAACGTATAGTAGGTTACATCCAGGTATGAGCGGAGGGTATCGGCTGACAGGAACGTGAATCCTTCCCGTTCCAGGCCTGCCCTCTGTTCGCTGTCGGCAGTGTGGAAATCATCAGCGGTCACGAGCGACTCATACCGGTGCTCACTTTCGCTGGTCAGGTCATACCCGCGGCTGCTCATGCGGGTGGATTCAGCGGCCAGTTCTTCATCGGGTGATGCCATGTCCAGTGCTGATACTCCTGTGCTGAGCTCCCGTTCGATCAGCGGATCCTGGATCGTGAGCAGGATGCCCCCGGTCTGCATGGTAGTTACCCCGCCCGCTGTCGGCAGCGCCCCACCAGGTGCTGTACCATCTGTCACGGGAAGGCTTCCCGGCTCTATCTCGCGGATGGTCACGGAAGAAGACCCACGGGGTTCTGATGCGGCGA
>JGI20214J51650_10002888_pt1 | contig 10783 bp, 8 predicted proteins | sample WetSurMetagenome_FD_51650 | JGI IMG/M metagenome (IMG submission 51650)
TGCTGCTGTATTTGGCATTATGTCAGCACTGGGTGTTGAATATCTTTCTGTAAAACAGAAAATAAGAGAAGATTCGGCTATTGGAATCTTATGGGCTTTTGGAATGGCTATCGGAATTATCTTCATTTATCTTACTCCCGGTTATACTCCAAATCTCATGAGTTATCTCTTCGGGAGTATCCTTACCGTCACAAATGCCGACATAATCTCTTTGGGTGTAATGTCGGTGATACTGATCTTTTACTTTGGGATATTTTACAGGACAATACTCTATATTTCTTTTGATGAGGTTTTTGCAAGAACTTATTCATCCTATGTAGATATATTCAAATATATTACAACATCGTTGATTGCTCTCACTATAGTTTTGAATATAAGAATGGCGGGTGTGGTACTTGTAATTTCACTACTTACAATCCCTCCAAATATTGCGATGATATTTACCAGGATTTATTTCAAAATAGTTTTGGGATCGATTCTTGCCGGATTTGTCGGAACAGCGACCGGTTATGCTATTTCATACTTTGCTGGTATCCCGGTTGGTGCAACAATAATCTTTACACTCGTAATTTTATATGTCGTGGCAAAAGGCACAAATCATTTAATAATGAAAGTCTCAAATTTCCGCAACAGGAGTGTTAATGATATTAACTAAATAATAATAATAGCAGAAAATCATAAAATAAAATACTGACAAAATGGATTATGATCTTATTATAATTGGCAGTGGTCCCGGAGGTTATGTTGCAGCAATACGGGCATCACAACTAAAAATGAAGGTGGCAGTTGTTGAAAGAGCTGAGCTTGGCGGAATTTGTCTTAACTGGGGCTGTATCCCTACAAAATCGCTGCTAAAAAGCGCTCAGGTTTTCGAATACCTGACTCATGCATCAGATTATGGAATTACAGTAAAGGGTGAAATAAAACCTGACTTCAGTGCAATAATTGCGAGAAGCAGAAATGTTGCGGATGGAATGAGCAAAGGAATTCAGTTCCTTTTCAAAAAAAATAATATTGTTCATATTAAAGGAGCGGGTCGTCTTGCCGGGAATAATAAAGTTGAGGTTGAGGATTCTGAAGGAAATAATAAAAAATATTCTGCAAAAAATATCATTCTGGCAACAGGTGCAAGGTCGAAGGAGCTGCCAAATCTAAAACAGGACGGGAAGAAAATCATTGGTTACAGGGAGGCTATGACGCTTGAAAAGCAACCCGCTTCAATGGTTGTTGTCGGTTCAGGTGCAATAGGAAGTGAATTTGCAAATTTTTATCAGACACTGGGAACAAATGTTACACTTGTGGAATTTCTCCCCAGGATAGTTCCCAATGAAGATGAGGAAGTTTCAAAACAGCTTGAGAGATCGTTTAAAAAGATGAAAATGAGGGTAATGACTGACTCATCAGTCGAATCAGTAAATATTCTGGATGAGAAATGCATAGTAACCATAAAAACTCCGAAAGGGTCAGAGATAATAGAAACAGATATTGTGTTATCGGCAGTTGGAGTTAGTACGAATATTTCAGGATTAGGAGTTGAAAGCTCAGGGATCAGGATTGAAAAAGATAAAATTGTTGTAGATGATTATTATAATACAAACGTTCCCGGCATTTATGCAATAGGTGATATTGTTCACGGACCGGCTCTTGCCCATGTGGCTTCTGCAGAAGGGATAATATGTGTTGAAAAAATAGCTGGAGTAGATACAGAACCTCTTGATTACAAGAATATTCCATCCTGTACCTACACCAATCCGGAGATTGCATCCTGTGGTATGACAGAGATTGCTGCCAGGGAAGCTGGTTACGATATCAAAGTAGGGAAGTTTCCATTTACAGCATCAGGTAAAGCGAGTGCTTCAGGTTCAAAGGAAGGTTTTGTTAAACTTATTTTTGATGCCGCATATGGAGAACTGCTTGGAGCGCATATGATTGGAGCCAATGTGACTGAAATGATTGCTGAAATAGTGGTAGCAAGGAAACTGGAAACCACCGCTCATGAAATTATGAAAGCTGTTCACCCGCATCCTACCATGTCAGAAGCTATAATGGAGGCTGCTGCTTCCGCATATGGTGAAGTTATTCATATTTAATTTTAATTAACGCAACCAATTTTTAGTTTTTCCCATCAATCTTTTAGAGAATTACTGGGAATTTAGACAATTATTTAATATTTTTATATTCTCAATCAGGTAAAAAACCTTGTCGGAGATAAAAAAAATAATAAAAGGTTGTCTATCCGGTGACAGAAGAGATCAGGAACTTCTGTACAGGAGGCATGCTGCTAAGTTATATGCTGTGTGTCTTCAGTATTCAGGTAATGACGAAGAGGCAAGAGATATTTTGCAGGACGGTTTTATTAAGATTTTTGAAAACCTCGATCGTTACAAATATGAAGGTTCTTTCGAAGGTTGGATGCGTCGGATAACAGTCAATACAGCACTGGAGAAATTCCGCAGTAAGCATAATCTTTATCGGGTCGATGACATTGATCTGATGCCTGAGATCGATGCAGAGCCTGATAATCAGGATTATGCAGGACTGGAGGCGAATGACCTGCTGGAAATTATAAGGGAATTACCGCCGAAATACAGAGTGGTATTTAACCTTTATGCTATTGAAGGATATTCACATAAAGAGATCAGTAAAATGGTGAATATCTCAGAAGGAACGTCGAAATCAAACCTGTCACGCGCACGGGTAATACTTCAGAGAAGAGTTGGATCATATACGGGAATTAAGAAGAGAATAGCAAATGGATGAGAGAGGGGCAAATATTGATATTGTCTTCCGGAANGGACTTAAAGATTTCGAAGTACTTCCGCCCCCGGAGGTTTGGAATAATATACCCCATATAATTAAAAAAGGACCAAGACCATTTATTTATATCAGAGNTGCTGCACTTATTACGGTATTACTGACCCTGGGNTTTCTTGCTTACATATTGAACAGGGAAATAGTTACAGGGCTAGACAATGCAGTTACAGCTCTGAATTCTGAAACTGTGCCCCAGCAAACAACATTATCAGTTGACAAGCCTCCTTTTGTTAAAGTAAAAAAATCTAATACTGTTGCCAATACAACCCAGATCACGTTTGATGCAAGTTCGGAAAAACCCATTGAGCCTGTCAGGATTACATCTCCTGAAACAGCCTCTCTTCAGGAAACAAATAGTATGATTATGAGTGGAGAACTATACAGACGCGAACCGATATTGCCATTTTTAAATACATCCGGTAAAAAATCATTTGAGATCACAGAACCTGGTCAATTAAAATATGAAGAGCCTGATCAATTGAAATATACAGATATAAGCACCATTAAAACCACTGAAAGATGGTCTGTAGCTGCAATGGCATCACCAACATATTTTTCAAGATTTAATTCCGATAATAGTGAGCTTTCAAAGCAATTAATGGCTTCACAACAGACAGTGATTTCATATACAGGCGGGGTTGCCTTCACTTTTAAAATTAATAAAAGGTTCAGCATTCAGTCTGGTCTTTACTATTCATCTTTAGGTCAGGAGGTGACCGGGATTAATTCTTATGCAGGATTTCAGACATATTTTAATACCAAAGGATCCCCCAATTTTCAAGTGCTGACTACAAATGGTACTATTTCTACAAATAATGCTGATGTTTTTATTATGAGTGATGGACCTGCGGATAGGATTCAGACTAGTTATACCAAAGATGTATTTGATCCTCAGAAAGCAAGCCTTCTGTACATAAATAACACAATGCACCAGAATTTCAGCTACCTCGAGTTACCGGTACTCATAAGATATAAGCTCGTCGATAAAATGGTTGACCTGAATCTGATAGGTGGAGTATCTTATAACCTGTTGGTAAATAATTCAGTATATACCATAGTTGATGGCGGTAAATATCCCATTGGACAGACTCAGGGATTAAATACTATTTCTTTAAGCAGTTCCCTTGGTATGGGTATGGAATACAACTTCTCGTCTAATCTTTCATTGAATCTGGAACCTACTTTCAGATATTACCTGAACCCATTTAATGAGGCTTTAGGTTCGAAAATTCATCCTTACTCATTTGGGATCTTTTCCGGATTATCATATAAATTCTGATTTCCGGCCATCTCTGTTTGTATCTTTGTAAGTCACCACCAGTATCCTGTTACTGTTTTCCTGATGCAACTGATTTGTGTCAGCTGAAATTTTGCTCTTGATGAAATTATTTTCAAGCTTAAAAAATGTTAGCTTTGCACTTTATTTTTAAAATCTTGGAATCGTATGACAAATCCAATCAGGAAAAGATTATTTACAGCATTTATTCTTATCGGTACTATTATAATAATTCTCTCAATAGCACAGAGTTTCAAAGGATTTAGCAGCAAATTGAACAGCGGGAACCCGCTATCTGATACAGCCTATAGCATCCAGTCTTATAAGCTTCCCGAGAATGTTACTTTTGCGGGAGAAAAGATGCCTCTAGAAAACTTCGATACAAGGGAAAGTCTGGAACGCGAAATACTTATTAGTGCTTACAGGCACTCTTCAACAATTCTTATTATTAAAAGAGCCAACAGATATTTTCCGATTATCGAAAAGATTTTGAAAAAAAATAATATTCCCGAAGATTTCAAATATCTGGTTGCTGCTGAAAGTGAATACAGCAATATGGTTTCACCGGCAGGGGCAACAGGTTTCTGGCAGATAATGCCTGAAACCGGCAGGGAGAAGGGGATGGAGATCAACCAAATTGTTGATGAACGTTATGATGTCGAAAAATCAACTGAGTTTGCATGTGAATATTTTTTAGAGTCGTATGCAAAATATGGCAACTGGACACTTACAGCAGCTTCTTATAATGGAGGAAGGTCCCGGATGGATGAACAGCTAGAGATACAGAAACAGAATAATTATTACGATCTGCTTTTAAGCGATGAGACTGCCAGATATATATTCAGGGCAGTCGCATATAAACTGGTTATTACAGATCCCGAAACCTATGGCTTTAATATTGGCAAAGATGATCTATACCCCGAAATGAAATACTATGAAGTAAAAGTGGACAGTTCAGTAGCCAGTTTTTCTGACTTTGCAAAGAAGTTCGGGACAAATTATAAATTATTGAAATTTCTTAATCCCTGGCTCAGGAAACCATTTCTGACCCCTAAACCTAACAAAGAATATATTATTAAGATTCCTGCCGAAGGGATGCGTAATATTGAAAAAGCGGAAACTGTGAACTGATCTTTTTGAAAAGGAAACACTACCATGAGTGATGAGATAAGAGTCCTGGGAGCCAGAGTCCATAATTTACAAAATATTGATGTTACTATACCCCGGAATAAGCTTGTTGTAATTACAGGTTTAAGCGGAAGCGGAAAATCATCTCTGGCTTTCGACACTATTTATGCTGAAGGTCAGAGACGCTATATGGAGACTCTGTCAGCATATGCACGACAATTTTTAGGTGGAATGGAGCGCCCTGATGTGGATAAGATAACTGGATTGAGTCCGGTAATATCGATTGAACAAAAGACTACAAACAAAAATCCTAGGTCCACAGTTGGTACAATAACGGAAATTTATGATTTTCTCAGACTTCTGTATGCCAGGGCAGCTGAGGCATATTCGTATGCATCAGGTGAAAAAATGGTAAAGTATACGGATGACCAGATTCTTGAACTGGTGAAGAGTCGTTTCACTGGGAAGAAGGTCTATTTTCTGGCTCCCGTGATAAAGGGAAGAAAAGGTCATTATAAGGAGCTGTTTGAACAGCTTAGGCGAAAAGGATTCCTTAATGTTCGGATAAACAACGAGATCAGGGAGCTGACACAAGGAATGAAACTTGACCGCTATAAAACCCATTATATAGAACTTGTAATTGATAAATTCAAGATTGGAGAAATTACCGATAAAAGGCTCCTGGATTCCGTACTTATGTCGCTCGATCAGGGTGACGGAGTTATGATGGTACTTGATACTGAGAGCAATGAACCACGTTACTTCAGCAGACACCTTATGTGTCCGGTTACAGGATTATCGTACAATGAACCCGCCCCTCATACTTTTTCTTTCAATTCTCCACAGGGAGCTTGCCCTCACTGTAATGGCCTGGGTGAAATATCTAGTATTGATGAGAAGAAGTTAATTCCGGATATGGAGCTTAGCATAAGGAAAGGGGGAATTGAACCTCTGGGGAAATACAGGAATATATGGATATTCTGGCAGATCGAAGCAATTGCTGAAAAGAACGGATTTACACTTGACACTCCAATAAAAGATATTCCTGAAGATGCTCTTAACAAAGTATTATATGGTTCTGATGAAGTACTGAAGTTATCCAACACTCCGCTGGGAATGACATCTAACTATTTTCTCACATTTGAAGGTGTAGTCAATTTCGTTGGTAATATTGAATCTGTTAATGGCAAAAAAAGCAGTACAAAAATTAAAGACCAGTATGTACAGTATAATGTTTGCCCTGAATGCCAGGGAACACGACTGAAGAAAGAGTCATTGTTTTTCAGGATCGCTGATAAAAATATCGGAGAGATCTCATCGATGGATATTAAAGAACTATCATTTTTCCTGTCAGGTATTGAAGAGAAAATGTCCGGGAAACAAAGATTAATTGCGGCAGAGATACTTAAAGAGATCAGAGCCAGACTTGGTTTCCTTCTTGAAGTGGGACTGGAATATCTTTCTCTTAACAGGGGAGCAAGGACTCTTTCAGGTGGTGAAAGTCAACGGATCAGGTTGGCAACTCAGATAGGTTCACGACTTGTTAATGTTTTATATATACTTGACGAACCGAGCATAGGCCTTCATCAAAGAGATAACCGTCGATTAATAGTCGCTTTGAAACAACTCAGGGATGCTGGAAATTCAGTGATAGTTGTTGAACACGATAAAGAGATGATATTGTCAGCGGATCATGTTATTGATATGGGACCAGGAGCAGGACGCCATGGAGGTCTTGTTATTGCCTCCTGTAATCCAAAAGAGCTTTTAAAGAAAGATACTATTACTTCCTCTTACCTGAATAATAAGAAGAAGTTTCAGATTCCTGATGAGAGGAGAGTAGGGAATGGTAAATTTCTAATGCTGAAAGGAGCCTCTGGCCATAATCTTAATAATGTGAATGTTATGCTGCCGCTAGGTACTTTTATATGCGTCACAGGAGTTTCCGGCAGCGGAAAATCATCTCTGATAAACCAGACTCTCCATCCTGCTCTGGCTAAGAAATTTCATAACTCAGGTAAAGCCTCTTTACCCTACAAAGAATTAACCGGACTTGAATATCTTGACAAAGTTATAGAGGTAAGCCAGTCGCCCATAGGAAAAACCCCAAGATCAAATCCTGCAACATATACAGGAGTTTTCACCGATATCAGAAAACTTTTTGAGCAGACAACGGAAGCTAAGATACGTGGATTTGGTGCAGGAAGATTCTCCTTCAATGTAAAAGGCGGACGCTGTGAAGGATGTGAGGGAGCGGGGATGAAAACCATTGAAATGAATTTCCTGCCCGATGTTTATGTTCATTGCACCGAGTGTAACGGGAAACGTTACAACAGGGAGACACTTGAGGTTAAATATAAAGGACAATCGATCAGCGATGTACTGGAAATGACTGTTAATATGGCAGTTGAATACTTTGCCAATGTTCCGTCAATATATCATAAAATAAAAACCCTTCAGGATGTCGGACTTGGCTACATCAAGCTTGGACAACAATCGACAACCCTTTCCGGAGGAGAGGCACAACGTGTTAAGCTTGCAACTGAATTGGCAAGGCGCGATACGGGAAAAACTCTTTATATCCTTGATGAACCAACTACCGGACTGCATTTTGAGGATGTCAGAGTATTGCTTGATGTTCTTGATAAACTTGTGGAAAGAGGTAATACTGTGATTGTAATTGAGCATAACCTCGATGTTGTTAAGATGGCTGATTATGTTGTTGATCTTGGCAGAGAAGGCGGAAAAGGAGGTGGAAATATTGTGTTTTCAGGATCCCCGGAAAAGCTTGCCGAATGTACTGATAGCTATACAGGAAAATATCTTAAGGCGGAACTTCTGGTATAAGATTTTAGCTATATTTGAGAGGATAAAATATTATCGATATAAAAGATGGAGAAACCAGCTGATCTGATAAAGGATGCTTTTGAACAAAAAACATGGCAGGAGATTCATACAACTGACTCATGGAGAGTATTTAAAATCCTCTCTGAGATTGTAGAGGGTTTTGAAAAGCTTGCCAGAATTGGTCCATGTGTTTCAATTTTTGGCTCAGCAAGAACCCGTCAAAATGAAAAGTATTATATACTCGCCGAAGATATTGCATATAAACTTACCCAGAATGGTTATGGAGTAATTACCGGAGGTGGGCCAGGTATTATGGAGGCAGCTAATAAAGGAGCTTCTAGAGGTAAAGGTAAATCAGTAGGGATTAATATTGATCTTCCGTTTGAACAGCGTGCGAATCCCTATATCGATAATGATAAGCTGATAACCTTCGATTATTTCTTTGTCAGAAAATTAATGTTTATGAAGTATGCCCAGGGATTTATTGTGTTGCCGGGTGGTTTCGGAACATTTGATGAGCTTTTTGAAGCAATAACACTTATTCAGACCAAAAAGATTGGAAGGTTCCCGATAATACTTGTCGGCAGGAAATATTGGAGCGGACTCATTGACTGGATCAAGGAGGAGATGGTTGCTGAACAACATACTGTATCGCCCGAGGACCTGAAACTCTTTACACTGGTGGATACATCAGATGAGGCAGTGGATTATATTGTCAATTTCTATTCAAGATATCTTCTCAGTCCCAACTTCTGATCAGACCTTCCTCATTCGATCCATTTCCCTCGAGGCATCTTTTCGTTTCAGGGTCTCTCGTTTGTCATATTCTTTTTTACCTTTTGCAATAGCTATTTCAGCTTTTGCGAGACCTCTGTCATTAATAAAGACTTTTATTACTATTATAGTTAATCCGGTCTCTTTTACTTTCCTTTCAATTTTTCTTAATTCGCGGGAAGTCAGGAGCAACTTTCTTTCACGAAGAGGATCATGATTGTTCAGATTTCCCCACCAGTATTCGGCAATATGCATGCCCCTGATAAAGAGTTCACCGTTATTAAAGAAACAATATGAGTCAGGTATAGTGGCTTTTCCAAGTCTTATTGACTTTATTTCTGTTCCTGAGAGCTTTATTCCGGCGATAAATTTTTCGAGGAACTCATAATCATGAGAAGCCTTCTTATTCTTAATTACAATATTTCCTGTGCCACCTTTCATATAAACTGATTAAGCAAAGAATGCATAATAAACCCGGTCAGAAAGCATTGTAAGTACCAGACTTGTTAAAATATATATTGTCACAAATGAGATTGTGGCAGCTATAAGCAGTGGCATTTTTTTATACTGAGGGGGAGTTAATATCTTTTCCGTGCTTATCCAGAATACATATAACCCATAAAGACCTATAATATTTACAAACAGGAGGGATTCGAATAAGCGACTCAGAATCTGACATATAAGGAAAGGTGTTATCGAATAAACGATGATTATGAATGATAAATTAAAGTTTTTTCCAAGGTCAAGAGGGTAAGTGATCTCTCTTAAGATATATGATGAAGCATATACTGTAAAATAAAACAAAAAGAAACATTTAATCCCGACAAAGATTGAATAGAGGAGAGGCAACTCGGAGTTGGTATAGACCAATGATCCAACTACCGCTGAAACTGAAACCAGAACTATCAATGGAAACAAAAGACTATTCCTGACAACCTTAAAAAAAATAATTTCAGAATATGTTGTTTCCCAGGCTTTTGCAGGATTTATTATTATGTTTTTTATTCCATATAGGAAAAATTTGTAATCCATATAAAATCAGATTAGAATGTCTGCAAAATTAAATAAATTAATGGTAAATTGCTTTTCCTTCCTAAATCATTAAAGGAGTTCCAGTGGAATTGAATTTAATGTACGATGTATTAGTTGTTACAGGGCCTACAGCTTCAGGAAAAACATCCCTGGCTGTTGCAGTGGCAAACAAGGTTGGCGGCGAGATTATTAGCGCTGACTCCCGACAGGTATACAGGGATATGAACCTTGGTACCGGAAAGGATTATAATGACTATCTCATCAATGGCAAAAGGCTGCCATGTCACCTCATTGATATTGCCGATCCTGGTTATAAATATAATGTATTTGAATATCAGAAAGATTTTATTAAAGTCTATGCCGATCTAAGGGAACGAAAGGTATTCCCTGTTGTATGCGGCGGTTCAGGTATGTATGCGGATAGTATTATTACCGGGTACAAAATGTTTGAGGTACCACCTGACAGTGGTCTGAGGATTGAACTCGAGAAAAAGTCAATTCAGGAACTTAAAGATATTTTATCAACATATAAGAATCTGCACAATACAACAGATATTGATACAAAGAAACGGGTTATAAGGGCAATTGAAATTGAACATTTCAACCGGAACCGGAAACAGAAAAATTTTGGATTTCCTAAGATTAAATCTCTTGTGGTTGGGGTACATCTTGACCGGGATTCAAGACGGAGAAGAATAACTGAACGACTTAAGCAGCGTCTTAATGAAGGGATGGTTGATGAGGTAAAGCTGTTAATTGATCGTGGGATTAATAAAGATACCCTTATTTATTACGGGCTGGAGTATAAATTTATAACGCTTTATCTTACCGGGAAACTGACCTTTGATGAAATGTTCAGAGACCTGGAGATAGCTATTCATCAATTTGCGAAGAGACAAATGACATGGTTCA
>JGI20214J51650_10002889_pt1 | contig 10782 bp, 9 predicted proteins | sample WetSurMetagenome_FD_51650 | JGI IMG/M metagenome (IMG submission 51650)
GTCCTTCACTTTGGAAAGCGTCAGAAAGCAATTACAGTCACTTCGAAGAAATTCATCAATAAACCGGCGCACACCACCCACCACCATATTGTCGCCAAGATAGAAGATGAACCTGTCCTTTCCAACAAACTCCTCCGCCAACGCCACAACCTGCGCGAGTCCGCCCGGCGTCGCCTGGGGAATATAGGTAATGTGAATTCCCCACCGGGAACCGTCGCCAATTGCCTTTGAAACCTCATCGTTGTCGGCATTGATGACAATGGCCACTTCGGTAATACCCGCCCCTGCAGCCGCCTCGATGGCGTAGTGCAGAATGGGTTTGTTCGCAATAGGAATCAGGTGCTTGTTACGGGTGTGCGTGATGGGGCGCAGCCGCGTTCCACGGCCTCCGCTCGCAATGAGTGCTTTCAATGGCGCTCCTCAATATCGTATGGTTGGTTCTGGTATGACATGGCCAGCGCCGTGAGTTCCTCCACTTGCGCGCTGGTCAGCGCCTTCTTCTCCATTGCCAGACGGATCGTCTCGAGCGTCATCTGCGCATAGTAGGGAACCAGCGCCGGGATCTGCTGTTTGAGGGCTGCGAGATGGCGGGCAATCGTGTCAGTGCCCCCCCGCGCGACGGGACCAGTCAACGCCGCCACCGGACCTGAAGCACGCACGTTAGTCAGCGTCGCTTGAATGATAGGTAGGAATGTCTCCATATAATCCTTCCGATCGGGGGCGATGTCGTGATAGAAGGCGCGCAGGATGCCGAGCATTGTCACCAGGTGGTTCGAGGCGACGACGCATGCCGCGTGATAGAATTCCCGCATCGCCGGTGGAACAAGGATGATCCGCCCCTCGAGAGCCCTGGCGAGCTTCCGAGCCATTCTTATGCCGGCAGGCGATCCGTCCACGCCATAGACGATACCCCGGGCGGATGGAACGATCTTCCGCGGAGGGAAGTCGCGCGGAAAAGTCTGGATGGGATGAAACGAAAACACTGTTGCACCTGCATCCCGCAAAGGAGCAAGGGCATCTGCAGTCAGCATCCCGCTTGCATGGCACACCGCAACGCCCTTCCACTTGAACCCGTTCCGCAGAGACAATCCGCGCGCCACTTCAGGGATTGCCCCATGTGGGGCGGTAATCATGATCACCTGCGTATTTTGCGGAATCACATCGAGCGATGTCGAAACCGTCCTGCAAGAGAGAAACCGTCCACACCTCCTGGCAGATGCGTCGCTCCGGGAGACCACGGCCGTGATTCGCTGCTTGTTCTCGACGAGAACCCTCCCGAGCACCGAGCCCACGGCTCCCCCGCCAATTATGGCAATATTGAGTGGTTGCGAACGCATACTCCTTTGGTTATCTCGTCATCACGGCAGCGCAGTATCCAACAACACTCTGAGTATCGTAGTTCACCGTGCCCGAATGTGTGTGAGCAAGGACTTTCAGGCGGCGTGCTCCCAGCGCTTGTGCTGCAATCATCACCGCAACAACCGGGCCGCCACCACAGGCTTCCGCCTTGTCATTCTCGAGGTCATCCATCAATCGCCCGGGCTCAAATGACTCCAGGTCCTTGAGCACGATGTCGTCGCGCCGTTCAGCCTCGACAGCAGGGTGGAAATGGGAAAGGTCCGTGCTCGCCACGAGCAGACATGACTCCCCCTGCAACAGCATGCCAAGCGCTTCGCCAAGACCGTAGCATGTATCGCGCAATTGATCGCCCATGACCAGTGGCAACAGAAGGAACTCCCCGAGCGCTTTCTGGAGGAATGGCAAGTGCACCTCCAGTGCATGTTCAGTACCGTGTCCGGAGCGCGTACTCCGCACCAGGGCCGAAGCCGACAGAAGCCGATCCCTCATTGCTACATCAACTGGTATGAGCCCGAGTGGCGTTTCGTATGCGGCCCCGGGGTAGACGGACACACCCGGGAAGTACTCCCTGTGACTGGGAGAGACCACGACGACCGTTGAAACCTTCATTCCCTTGATCAGCGTATAGGCAGCCGCAGCGGTCGGGCCCGAATATGCATATCCGGCATGGGGTGCTACAAGCGCAACGGGCTCACCAGGTACCACAGCCAAGGGGGCTTTCGTCAGGAGCAGATCCACTTCCCCCCCAAGATCCTCAGTGGAGCCAGGATAGAACATCCCCGCCACCGCCGCTCTTCGAACAGACTCAAGTTGAGGTGACATGGGATCTCTCTTGCTCTTCGAAGACCTCGGCCGAAAAGATCGAGATCTTCGATTTCTCATCGCGCCAGGCGGCTCTGGGAAGACCGGCCTTGCGCGCAACACTGTCGAGAAACTCCTCTCGTCCCCAACCATACTCCGTCGCCACCTGAGGAAGGAGCAATCCTCTGTGCCACCCCTGTTCAAACAAGAGCCCATGCGTTCCGATCACAATTTCATCGATCGAAGATACACGTTTCATGGGCGACAACACCGAGATCTCGATGTGCACTCGCTGGAACTCGGCAGGCGTCAGCGGTGGAAATCGTGGATCCTCAAAGGCCGCTTTTTCCGATACTTCATCGATCACACTGGAGAGGGAATCGGAAGATTCAATGTACCCGATACAACCGCGGAGGTCGTGATTCATCCGCAATGTGACGAACGCACCTGCAGGATCAGATAGCACACCGGTGAGCGCTCCCTCATACTCTTCTGCTTTCAGATCCGCCGGTGGGGCGTCAGGAAACCGCAGGTGCAGTCCGCGGGCAATTGACGCGCGGGCAATAGCCAGCGCTGCCCGGCGTTCTTCTGCACTGAGCATGTCGAGATACTCCATGGTTATTGATGAAACTTAGCAAAAACGGGCAAGATTTGCAACCAACCTTGTGGCGGCGGCCCAGGCACACAGGCTCATTGTGGAGAACCAGGCAATGGCCAACCAGCGGAGCACAATGGTCAACCTACGATTGACAACAGAGGTATAACAGAGGCTTAACGGCCCGAATATGGAAGATCAATTCGCGGCACCATATCCGTACTAATCCTTATCTCCCGCGAGCGTCGTTGTTGCATCTCTACCACCCCTTGAGTAGATTTCCACAACTTTTTTTTCATAACAGGACGAAAAATCATGCCTTTGATGGTAAGTATATCAGGTATCCGGGGAATCATCGGCGAAACCCTTACTCCAGACGTTGTCACACGGTACGGTGCTGCATTCGTCACCTATTGCCGACGCCGCTCGAACGGTCCACCGACTATTGTTGTGGGAAGAGATGGACGGATCACAGGAAAGGCTGTTACCAAGGCTCTGTCCTCAACGCTGGTGCTGGCCGGCGCCAAGGTCATCAACATCGGAATATGCCCGACACCTACGGTCCAACTCGCCGTGGAGCATGAGCATGCTCATGGAGGCATAGCCGTCACGGCCAGTCACAACCCGATCCAGTGGAATGGCCTGAAATTCATGGCATCGACTGGCCTGTTTCTTGACTCCGCCGAGAATGCAGAATTCTGGGAGATCGCGCGTGAAAGCCCGAAGTTCCAGCCGTGGGATGGGATTGGCAATGAAGAGATGAATACATCCTGGTTGAAACGTCACATCGAGTCGGTGCTGACGCTACCCTTGCTGCGCCCCGATGGTATTCGAAAGCGAAGATTCAAGATTGTGCTTGATTGCGTCAACGCCGCCGGCGGCATGATCGTCCCTCAACTCCTGAAGGAGCTGGGTTGTGAGGTGGATGAAATGCATTGTGATGTCGCGGGGATTTTCCAGCACACACCTGAGCCCCTCCCCGAGAACCTTACGGGTCTTGCGCAACGTGTCGCGCAGACCCATGCCGACCTTGGCATCGCCGTCGATCCCGACGTCGACCGCCTTGTGCTGATCAACGAACGAGGAGAACCGTACGGCGAGGAATATACAATCACGACGGCGGTGGATTTCGTCCTGAAGCAACGGGCGCGTTTCCCGGGTGCAGCGGCGCCCCCACGCGTGGTGATCAACCTCTCAACCACGCGGGCTGTTGAGGATGTCGCGAAAAAGCATGGGGCCGAAACCTTCCGAACACCCGTCGGAGAAATCAACGTTGCTGCACGAATGCGCGACATCGGAGCAATAATCGGAGGCGAAGGAAGCGGAGGCGTGATACTCCCGGCCGTGCATCTCGGCCGCGACGCGATTGTAGGCATAGGGCTCGTCCTTCAGCACCTCGCAGAAACGGGGGGCACACTGAGCCAGCTTAAAGCTTCGCTCCCACAGTATGCAATAGCAAAAGGCAAGCTTGAACTCCGTGGCGTTGCTCCGGACGATGTCCTTGCCATAATGAAATCGCGCCACGCTTCAAAAGGCAAAGTCAATACAGACGACGGCATCCGGATCGACTATCCGGAATACTGGGTGCATCTGCGCAAATCCAATACCGAGCCAATCATCCGGATCATTGCCGAAGCAGGGACGGCTGAGCAGGCCAGGACGGTCGTCGATGAGTTCAAGAAGGAAATCTCCACCCTCATGGGTTGATTGTCCACCAGTAACCCGGTGTCAGGGTGCGCGAGAATGAGCGACAATGGGAAAGCAGCCGGTCTCCGGTCGTGACATTCTGATACTCTCCCGGATCCCTGGCGTCGGACCTGCCCGGCTCCGTGCCCTAATCACGCACTTCCATGACACGGAAGANATNNTCCACGCCACGCCCCGTGAGCTGTTGAAGGCCGAAGGNGTCGATCGCCGCACAGCCCTCTCCATCGCNTCATTTCTGCACAATGGCGTGCCACCGGAGGCCGATCTGTTTGCCCGCACGCAGCTCCAGCGNATGGAGCGGGTCGGCGCCAGAATGGTGACATTCTGGGATGGGGAGTATCCGGATCAGCTGAAGAGGATCTATGATCCACCCCCGTTTCTCTTTCTGANCGGGGGACTCCTGCCTCAGGATGAAGCNGCAATCGCCATCGTTGGCACGCGGAATCCGACATCATATGGCACACAGGTCGCACAACGGTTTGCCGCGGAACTTGCCGNNAAGGGGATCACAGTGGTCAGCGGGCTTGCGCGTGGGATCGATACCGTGGCNCACGGAGCAACGCTCAAGGCAGGTGGCCGGACCGTCGCGATTATCGGCTCAGGAATCGATGTCATNTACCCTACCGAGAATGCTGAACTGGCACGGCGACTTGCAGAGCACGGTGCGCTGATCTCTGAGTTTACCATGGGAACCAAGCCGGATGCCATGAACTTCCCGCAGCGAAACCGCATCATCAGCGGCATGAGTCTCGGTACGGTGGTGATCGAAACCGGGTGCGAGGGTGGCGCAATGATCACTGCGCGATCGGCCCTTGACCAGAACCGCGAAGTATTCGCGGTTCCCTCACCACTAACCCCGGCCGGGCGCAGCGGCACGAATATGCTAATTCGTGAAGGGAACGCCACCCTCGTCGAGTCAATCGACGACATCCTTCAGGAGCTCGCCCCAAAACTCACAGGTTTGATCCCCGATTTGCCACGGGCGCCCCGCCCGCCTCTTCCCCCATTGACCCTGTTCGAGCAACGACTTTTCGATGTCCTTGACGATCATCCGAAGCACATCGATCTCGTGGCGGAACACTCGGGCTTCTGCACCGCGGAAGCCCTCGTTCATCTTCTGTCGCTTGAATTCAAGGGTGCGGCCCGTCAACTTCCCGGAAAGCTCTTCCTGAGGGGTTGATTTCCTTTTCAGGGGGAAAATTGGTATACTTTCATGGTATGGTTATTGTTGATGACATTCTGGTCGATGATGAGGTAGCCTCTACCGCGTTTTGTTGCGATCTCAAGGCATGCAAAGGGTCCTGTTGCTGCCTTGAAGGGGGTCGAGGTGCACCTCTAAGGGACGATGAGGTCGCGCTCATCGCAGAAGCATTTCCCTACGCCAAGGAGTACCTTGGCCCGAAAAGCATGGAAGTCATCGCGCGTGAAGGACTTGTTGAGGGATGGGCTGGGTCCTATGCCACCCCCTGTGTCGACCATCGTGAATGCGTCTTTGTCTATTTTGAGGAAGGAATCGCTAAGTGCGCTTTCGAGCGGGCGTACACGGAAGGCAAAACCCGATGGCAAAAGCCCATTTCGTGTCATCTATTCCCGATCCGCGTCCGGCACATAGGACAGACCTTTCTGCGATACGAGAAACTGCCGGAATGCAATCCTGCGCGGGAGTACGGCACCTCATCCAACATTGCACTGGTAGATTTTCTCAAGGGGCCTCTCATCCGGGCTTTCGGCGAACCATGGTACACCAAATTGCGCGACCGACGTACCGATTCGGTGTAGTCCCATGCTGAACATCTCCCTCCAACACAAGATGATGATGAAGCTGTCGCCTCAACAGGTGCAATACCTGAAGATGCTGCAGCTCCCCACCCTCGCACTCGAGCAGAAGATCAAAGCAGAGCTCGAGATGAATCCTCTTCTCGAAGAAGGATATGATGAAGAGATGGAGGCCGCTGCAGAACAGGAAGAGGAGACCAAGGAAGCCCCCGCCGAGAAGACCGAAGATGATCACACGCCGGATGAAGACGAGAAGTACTCCATAGAAGACTACATGAACGACGACAACACGGGCTACAAAACCCGTGAGCCGTATGACCCGGAAGAAAAAGATGAGTTCCCCGTCGCCGACACCCTCCCGCTCTACCATCGCCTGATGGAGCAGTTCAGCCTCCTCGATCTTGATGACGAAGAAATCATGATCGGTCAGGAGATCATCGGCAACGTTGATGAAGACGGGTACCTGCACAGGGATATCCCCGCAATCGTCCAAGACCTGAACCTGACCCACGGAACAACCATCGCCATCGATAAGGCCGAAGCCGTTCTCAAGAAGATCCAGCATCTCGATCCGGTAGGAATCGCAACCCGGTCGCTTCAGGAGTGCCTTGTCACACAGCTGGAGGTTTCACAGATCGACCCGGCGGCAAAAGCACTCGCGATCCGGTTGCTGACCGAGTTCTATGACGATTTCACAATGAGGCACTTCGAAGAGCTCTCCAAGAAGCTCGGCATCACGCTCGAAGACCTCAAACGTATCATCGAAATTGTGCAGCACCTCAACCCCAAACCCGGGGAAGGCGCATTCAACGCGCATGAGAACTATGTCGTGCCGGACTTCATCGTCACGAAGACCGAAGCCGATTTTGTCATTACGCTGAACGACAGGAATATCCCTCCGCTCCGGATCAATAAGGCATACCGTGATCTGATGTCGAAGCGGAAGAAGAACGGAGTCTCAGCCGAAGCTAAGGATTTCATCCGCCAGCGGTTTGAGGCGGCGAAGTGGTTCATCAGCTCCATCCATCAACGGCGCGAAACAATGTCGCGCGTCATGCGGACGATTGTCGAGAAGCAACACGACTTCTTCGAGACCGGCGAGGGCCTCCGGCCGATGATCTACAAGGATATTGCTGAAGTCATCAGTATGGATATCTCGACCATCAGCCGTGTCGTCAACAGCAAATACGTGCAAACAGACTACGGGGTCTTTTCGCTTCGCCATTTTTTCAGCGATGCCATCAGCACAACCGATGGTGACGAGGTCTCCAACAAGGAAGTCAAACGGAAGCTGAAGGCAATGATCGATGCAGAGGATCCCCTGCATCCGCTCAGTGATCATAAACTTGGACAAATGCTGAATGCCGACGGCCTGAACATCGCCCGACGCACAGTCGCAAAGTACCGGGAGGCGATGCTGATTCCCGTTGCACGACTTCGCAGAAGGCTCACCTGAGGCGTGAACGGACACCCATGGCCGACATCATTCGTTCCACAACAGTTCTCGGGCTCACACACAACGGGGTCACCGCAATCGGTGCCGACGGGCAGGTGACCATCGGCCAGACCGTGATGAAGCACAGCGCCCGGAAGATCCGGAGGCTGTACAATGACACGATCCTCGCGGGATTCGCCGGTGCGGCGGCAGATGCCTTCACGCTGTTCACCAAGTTCGAAGATTACCTCGAGAAGCACCACGGGAACCTGCAGCGGTCCGCCGTAGAGCTGGCCCGGGAATGGCGGACCGACAAGTACCTCCGGCAACTTGAAGCGTTGCTGGCAGTGCTCGACGGAAGTTCCGCTCTCGTGATCTCCGGGACCGGGGAAATCATCGAACCGGACGACGGCATTGTCGCCATCGGCTCCGGTGGTATGTACGCTCTCGCGGCCGCACGCATGCTGGTCAGGCACTCCTCCCTCTCCACACGGGACATCGTCCAGGAAGCACTTACCACTGCGGCCGGTATCTGTATTTACACGAATACGAACATCGTCATTGAAGAACTTTGAGCCACAACCGCAGTACAGAACATTCCGCGCCTGAACCTCTTCACGCCGTGGGTCCGAAGGAGCTTACGCCACGCGAAATCGTGCGCGAACTTGATCGCTACGTCATTGGCCAGGATGCTGCCAAGCGTTCTGTCGCGATCGCTCTGCGCAACCGCTGGCGGCGCCTCCAGGTTCCCCCCGGGCTCCGCGAAGAGATCATGCCGAACAATATTATCATGATCGGCCCGACCGGCGTCGGCAAGACCGAGATCGCCCGCAGGCTCGCCCGTCTCGCGAATGCTCCGTTCATCAAGGTAGAGGCTTCGAAATTCACGGAAGTCGGCTACGTCGGCCGCGATGTCGAATCGATCATCCGCGACCTGACCGAATATGCCGTCAGCATGGTAAGAGCCGAGCGTCGTGTCGAGGTGGAGGACAAGGCCAAGACACTCGCAGAGGAAAGGATACTTGATCTCCTCCTGCCAACAACCCGCCGCCGTCCAGCGGAGACCCCTGAAGATGGGGCCAAGGAAAGTGATGATACCACATCCACGCGAGAGCGGCTCCGCGAGCGCCTGCTTGCGGGCCAACTGGAGCACCGTCTCATCGAGTTGGATGTTCCGGCCACCACCACGCCGCTGATGCAGGTGATTGGCCCGATGTCGCTCGACGACATGGGGATCAACATCCAGGATATGTTCGGCAGCATGATGCCGAAAAAGATGAAGCGCAGGAAGGTCTCGGTAGCGGAGGCACGGGTCCTCCTGGTCAACGAAGAAGCTCAGAAACTCATCGATCAGGATGCGGCAGTCAAAGACGCGCTCGAACGGGTGGAGAACTCCGGCATCGTGTTCATCGATGAAATCGACAAGATCGCCGGCAAGCATGGACAGAGTGCGGGCCCGGACGTTTCGCGCGAAGGGGTCCAGCGCGACCTCCTTCCCATCGTTGAAGGGTCAAACGTCACTACCAAGTACGGCATGGTCAAGACCGACCACGTGCTCTTCATTGCCTCGGGTGCATTCCACACGGCAAAGCCTTCGGACCTTATTCCCGAATTGCAGGGCCGGTTCCCCATAAGGGTGGAGCTCAACAGCCTCACCGAAGAGGACTTTGTAAAGATCCTTACGCTGCCGCAAAATGCTCTGATAAAACAGTACTCGGCGCTGCTCGAAACCGAAGGCGTCCATCTGGATTTTCACGAGGATGGAATCAGGGAAATTGCCCGCGTTGCCAGTGAGGTTAATGAGCAGGTGGAGAACATTGGCGCCCGCCGCCTCCACACGATTCTCACCACACTGCTGGAAGACACGCTCTATCTGGCACCGGATGAACTCCCCGTCTCGAGTGTGGTGATCGACCGTGAACGAGTGCAGTCCCGGTTGAGCACCATCGTGCGCAACCGGGACCTTTCGAAGTACATCCTCTGACCTGCCGACCATAGTCAATAGACTTTGGTCAATTCATCTTATATCCGCACCCGCATTCCCATTGCCACCGATCCATGAGCGAGACTGGCTTCCGAAAGCAGGAAGTTCAGATGTTCTGACGCGAAGTCCATATCGAAAACGCCAAAGTGGAATCCAAACCCGAGGGCGAAATTGTAATGGTCCGCCCCGCCGAAGGATATGCCCGTTCTGAGAGGCAGGAACCCACACGGTTTGAATTCGAGACCCATCGAGAAACGGCCTTCCTGCAGCATCCCGGCACTCTCAACCAGGCCAAGATTGTAATCGCAGGCAAATACCCACTCGCCGAACAGAATCCGTTTCAGTACCGGAATCTTGTGCAGTTCGACCGCCGCACCCACGCGGAACGAAGTCGGCAGAGCGGTACTGAATGCATCACACGACATGTTCTCCCCGGAAACGGCGTCCTCGAGCGAATCGCGTTGCGCTTCGTCAAGCGGATTGTCCATTCTGACATTGCCGCTGGCCACCGCCTGCTCCAGGTTCCGCGTCCATTCGACGGATCCGATATCCGTAACGCTCATGCCTGCGCGCAGGTAGTCTGTGATTTCGCCGGCAACACCGAGGTCAAATCCCCACCCCGTGCCTGCTGGCGCCGGGAACGGCTGATACGCGGCACTCTCAACGCCACGAACGGGATCGATGCCGGCCATCCGGATGCGATTGTCCATGGCACCTTGAAGAATTCCATCCGTGCCTGTGGTGAACTGCGTGTTGAACCGATCAATCCCGTAATGGCCGAATCCATGAACGAGCTTCACACCAACCCCCGCAGAAAGTGACTTCAGGAACGCGGGGGCCGGGAGAGTTGTGCCGTAGGATAGCGCATACTCGCGCAGCCAGCTGGCTGATGCTGCCGTCTCGCTGAAATCGTACGTCGTTCCTGGAGGATTACCGTACAGCAGAAAACGCGCATAGTCCTGCGGAACCGCGATGCTCATCGTGACGAATTCCGTCATCGTAATTGCGAACGTCCCCACCCCCTCCAGGTGGAGGGAGATGCCTATCGGACGGGCTTCGACGTGGGCGGTAGCATGACCCAGACCATTCGGAAACGACTCAAGGATATCCTGTTTGTCACCGTCT
>JGI20214J51650_10002890_pt1 | contig 10780 bp, 11 predicted proteins | sample WetSurMetagenome_FD_51650 | JGI IMG/M metagenome (IMG submission 51650)
GTCGGCATCGGCTTGCCGATAGTCCAGGCGCAGCGAGGCCGAATCGGACGCCGACAGACGCGGCGGCAGCCATGCCCGCTGCACGTACACCACACCGGTGACGCCGGCTGCGCCGCCGAGAAGCAGCAGTGTCAGCCAGCGCGGTACGGCGAAGCGCGAGCGGCGCCTGCGGTAAGGGTCGAAGACGACGGGTTTGGAGCGCCCGAACATGCGTTTCCTGGCAGTTGCAAGGTTGGAACCAAGTCACAGACTACATCCCTCGGCGCAACCAACTGCAACACGATGTGCATGGGCGATGCCCGGCGCGCAGCTTGGGTCCCATCGTCGCACTCGCCTTCGACCGCTATGAACGACCCGCACGGTTTCGGTCACACCGCACGAGCCCATTGGCCGAGCGGCAAGCCGCCCGGCTGCCAAGCGCCGGGCTTAGACGCGGTCCAGCCTGGATCTGCGGCTGTCACTTGAGTCCCCAGTGCGCGCACAGATGCGTGCGGTGGCGCCCAAGCCTCCATGGCCGCGTGCGGCAGCGTCCGGTCTCGCCCGGCCGCGCGACACCTGCTGCACGACACCTGATGCGCCGTTGCTGCACCTCGCGACAGCTGGGGCCGCGACTCTCTCGGTCTCGGCCCGTGGCGGCCCGTCGTGCAGCCTGCGTGGCGCCTCTGGCATGTGTCGTGCAGCACGTCGGCTGGCATTCGCACCGCTTCGCATGTCCCGTGTGGCCCGGTGTGCCCGGCGGCGCGATGCGCCGTTCAACAGGAGGCGATGACATGGACGCAAACGCCGAGCGCAAGCTCTGGATGTACGAGAAGATGATCGAGATCCGTGAGTACGAGGAGACCATGGCCAAGGTCTATCTCGAAGGCAAGCTGCCACCCGCGATTCAAAAAGGCCTGGCCTTCGACATCGGTGGCGGTCCCGTGCCGGGTGAGATGCACTTGTCGGCCGGACAGGAACCGGTGGCCGTGGGCGTGTGCGCGCACTTGCGCCTCGAGGATACGGTGGTCGGGACGCACCGACCTCACCACTTCGCCATCGCCAAGGGCGTGCCGCTGAAGCCGATGACGGCCGAGATGTTCGGCAAGGACACCGGTCTCGGCCGCGGCAANGGCGGTCACATGCACTTGTTCGACCCCGCCCGCAAGTTCAGCTGCAGCGGAATCATCGGCGCCAGCCTTCCGCCGGCCTGCGGCGCCGCCTTGGCGGCGAAGAAGCGCGGCCGCGACTGGGTCGCGGTGGCCTTTTTCGGCGAAGGCGCGAGCAACCAGGGTTCGTTCCACGAGTCACTCAACCTGGCCGCGCTGTGGCGGTTGCCGGTCATATTCGTCTGCGAAGACAACAAATACGCGATCTCGGTGGAGAAGACCGAGTCCACCTCGGTCGCATGGAACGCCGACCGCGCCGCCGGCTACGGCATGCCGGGGGTGCGCATCGAGCACAACGACGCGCTTGCCGTCTTCGAGGCCGCAGGTGCTGCCGTGGCACGCGCTCGCCGCGGCGAAGGGCCGACACTGCTGGAAGTCAAGACCGATCGGTACCTCGGCCACTTCCAGGGCGACCCCGAGACCTACCGGCCAAAGGGCGAGGTCGATGATCTGCGCCGCCGCGACCCCATCCCTGCACTCGGCGCACACCTGCGCAAGCTCGGGTTGATCGACGACAAGGCAGACGCCGCTTTGCACGCACGTGTAAGCGCGCGCGTCGCTGAGGCCTATGAATACGGCCGCAGCAGCCCCTACCCGAAGCCTGAGGACGCGCTGCTGCACGTCTTCCACTGAACCGCAGAGCACATCATGAGCAACTCACGCAAGCTGACCATGGCGGCCGCGATCTCCGAGGCCATCGGCCAGGAAATCGAGCGCGACCGCGACGTCTTCGTTCTCGGCGAGGACATCGGCAAGTACGGCGGCATCTTCGGCGCCACCGGCGGCCTGCTCGCCAAACACGGCAAGGACCGCATCATGGATACGCCGATCTCCGAGACGGCGTTCATCGGCACGGCCATCGGCGCCGCGGCTGACGGCATGCGACCGATCGTNGAACTGATGTTCGTCGACTTCTTCGGCGTGTGTATGGACATGATCTACAACCACATGGCGAAGAACACCTACATGTCGGGCGGCAACGTCCAACTGCCGGTGGTGCTGATGACTGCCATCGGCGGCGGATACAACGACGCNGCCCAGCATTCGCAGTGCCTNTACGGCACCTTCGCCCACATGCCGGGNCTGAAGGTCGTCGTGCCGTCGAACGCCTATGACGCCAAGGGCTTGATGACGCAGGCGATCCGCGACAACAACCCGGTGATTTTCATGTTCCACAAGGGCATCATGGGCCTGCCCTGGATGGCCTACTTCGAGGGCAGCACGACCGAGGTACCGGAGGCGGCCTATACGATCCCGTTCGGTCGGGCCAAGGTGGTGCGCGAAGGCACGGACCTGACCATCGTCACACTCAGCCAGATGGTTCACAAGGCCGTCATTGCCGCCGATCAACTCGCCGGCTCAGGCATCCAGGCCGAGGTCCTGGACCTGCGCACCGTCGTGCCGCTCGACCGCGCCGCGGTGCTGGCCTCGGTGCGCAAGACTGGCCGACTGCTCGTCGCAGACGAGGACTACCTGAGCTTCGGGCTGTCCGGCGAGCTGGCCGCGNTGATCGCCGAGAACCTGGACAGCGTGACTTTGAAAGCGCCCGTCAAGCGGCTCGCGGTGCCCGACGTTCCGATCCCGTACAGCCGACCGTTGGAGCAGTTCGTGATCCCGCAGGTCGACGCCATCGTGCGCGCCGCGCGCGGCCTCATCGATTCGCAGCTGGTCGCAGGGGTCGCTCGATGACCGATGTCCTATTGCCGGCCGACGCATGGACCGACGTCGAGGCCGGCACCGAAGCACTCGTCGACCAATGGAAGGTTGCTGTCGGAGAGCGGGTTCGGGCAGGGCAGACAGTCGCCGTTGTCGTGCTCGTGAAGACCAGCTTCGACGTCGTCGCCCCGGTCGACGGCGTCGTCTCGCAGATCCTCGTCGAGAAGGAGGCCACCTTCAAGCCGGGCCAGCCGCTGGCGCGCGTGACGGCGAGCACGTGAGCCGGCCAGCGCCGCTCGCCGACCGTTTCGCCACCGTTGTGCCGGCCGACGAGCAGCGTTGGAACGAAGCCGCTTTGGCAGCGCCAGCGCGGCAGCCTGCGTGGCGGCTGTGGGCGTACAGTGAGCCGGCGGTCGTGCTCGGCCGTTCGCAGAGAGCTTGGGCGCACGACCGCGGCCCTCGTCCCGAGGTCCTTGTACGCTCTGCCGGCGGCGGCGCTGTGCTGGTCGGCCCTTGGATGCTCGGCGTCTCGGCTCTGCTTCCTACGACGCACGCGCTGGTCGCCGGCGGGGCGGTCCCGAGTTATCGTTGGCTCGGCGAAGCGCTAGCGCTGGCGCTGCAGCGCTGCGGCGTCGATGCCTTGGCACTTTCGCCCGAAGCGCTGCGCGCACGGCGCGGTGGTCGCCCTGCCCCGGCGCCCGACTGGGCCTGCTTCGGCGGCGTCTCACCCTGGGAGGTGCTAGTCGGCGAACGCAAGATCGCCGGCCTGGCGCAAGTGCGTCGGCGCGAGGGCGTCTTGCTCGTCGCAGGTATCCTGCTGTGCCGGCCCCCTTGGGAACTGCTGTGCGAGCGGCTGGGCCAGGGGGCCGATGAGGCCTTGCGCCTGGCACGCGCCACGACCAGCCTGGCCGACGCACAACCAACTTCGGCATCGCCACGCGGTGCCGCAGCGCGGGCGCCCGCGCTGGTCGATGCGGTGGACGATATGCTCAGTCGAGCAATGCCATCGGCCCAGGTTCGCTGAACAGCAGCCCCTCGCGCGCGGCCTCGGCGAGCACCGGGGCGACTTGCAGCGTGCTCGGCCCCTCCCAGTCCAGTTCGATCTCGAGCGCACTGTGCTCGTCAATTTCGATCTCGCGCTCGCCGTCGAGCGCGACGGTGCCGCGCCGCGCCGGCACAGGCAACGGCAACCGAGGCCGGATGCGGCTCAACCCCGCAACCCCAACCGCTTCCACAACGCCCGGCATCAGCGGGGCGTGCAACACGCGCCCGGGGCCGAATCGAACGTGAACGCCGAACGGGTCGTCGCGCGACACCGGATGCGCTAGTCCGGCGATGGCGGACAGGCCGATCGCGGTCGGCTCGGCAAAGCAGGTGTAGAGATCGTGCAGGTCCTCGGCGCGCCACACAGCGCGCCCGCCGGTTGCGAGCTGTCGCGTCACACAGATGTCGACCAGCGCCAGCTCGTCGACACCTGGTCCGCGCAGACGCAACCGCTTGTTCGCGCGCAGCGCCACCGCGGCCGCCACCCGCCCGGTCATGACGAGCGCGCTCGCCAGGCCCACCGAGGTGGCTTCTTGCGAGCCGGGAAAAGCATTGTTGGTGCCGGTGGACAGCGTCGCCAGAGGCACTTCTGCACAGCGCGNAGCGACGGCGCGGTGGGTTCCGTCACCGCCGAGGACGGCAATCAGGNTCACGCCNTGCCGCCGCATGAGCACGGTTGCGCGCATGCTGTCGGTGACATCGTCGCACACGGACATCTCGAGCAGGCGTACCTGCGGCATCGGCAGCCCGCGTTGCGCGCGCGCCAGCTCTGCCGTCTCGCGCACGCGCTGCGCAATTCCAGCGGCGTCCGGCACCATCCAAACTTCGCGCACGCCCTGGCTGCCCATCGCGGCGATCAGGCGCAGCACGACGTTGACCTTTTCCGCGGTTGGGAAGACCGAGGCCCAACCAAGCACGCGGCGCATGTCGCGGCCCGAAGCCGGGTTGACGATCACCCCGGCCGCACGCGAGGTCGGAGGCGTTGGGTTCTGACGCTCGGTCGACGGCATGGCACGGCCCGAGCAACATCGGTGCCATCGCAGCGGCGGCCGCGCGGCGTACCATGACCGGCAACGGCGCTTGAAGTCGCCGAGCGATGGAGACAAGCCGATGTCGCCTACCGATTCGCGGCTCGTCGCCGCTCCGAGGGACTTCTGGTCGATCCCGGATGCCGCGCGGGTCGACGCGCTAATCACCCGCTCGCACCAGCGATCGCTGAACCTGCACCGGCTCGACCCGTCCCGAGGTGGCCCGCGGGTGCTCGGCGCCGGTGAGTTGCGTGAGCAGCGCGAGCCCCTCGCGCCACTGCTCAAGGCGGCGCGTAGCGGCATGGAATCGCTGTTCATGCAGATCCGCGACGTCGGCTACGTCGTCATGCTCACCAACGCCGCGGGGGTGGCCGTGGAGTTCATCGACAACCCCAGCGTCGAGCGCGAGTCGCGCCGCGCCGGCCTTGCCGCCGGCGGCTGCTGGACCGAGGACCAGGAGGGCACTTGCGCGGTCGGCCTGGCCTTGATTGACAGGCTGCCGTTAACCGTCCACCACGGCGAACATTTCCTTGCGGCCAATGGCCTGCTGACCTGCAGCGCAGCACCGATCTTCGACCCCGACGGCCGGCTTCGCGCGGTGCTCGACGTCTCGGCGTTGAATTCGCCGGACGACCGGCGCAGCCAGCATCTGGTGCTTTCGATGGTCCATGCGACCGCGCGCATGATCGAGAACGCCGACTTCCTTCGCCAATACGAAGGCCACCTTGTCCTGCGCACGAGCAGCCGGCGCGAGTTCCTGGAGGTCTGCACCGAAGGGCTCATCGCCATAGATGCGGGCGGGCGCGTGGTCGCCACCAACCAGCGCTTCCGCCATGACTTGGGGCGCAGCCCGGAATCACTGAACGGCACCCACGTCGAGGACTTGTTTTGTGTGCGTCATGAAGCGCTGGCCGCGGCGGCGCGGCGGGCCGTGTCGGAACCGATCGCGCTGCGTCTGCAACGCTCGGGCAACCAGTGTTTCGCATTGCCACGCGCGTCGCCCCGACCGCCCGCCGCGCAGCGTCGTCATGGCAACGTCCCGGCGCGCGCGGCGGCACCGGAGCGCGACGCGCTCGACGTGCTGGCCGGGCTCGACGCGCAAGTGCACGAAGCCGTTCGCAAGGCGCGACGCGTGATCGACAAGCCCATCGCCGTGCTGTTGCAAGGCGAGTCAGGCACCGGCAAGGAGGCTTTCGCGAAGGCGATCCACGCGGCCAGCGCACGCGCAGACGCGGCGTTCGTAGCGCTCAACTGCGCAGCGATTCCGGAGACGCTGATCGAGAGCGAGCTGTTCGGCCACCGCGAAGGGGCCTTCACCGGCGCGCGCGCCAAGGGTGCGCGTGGCAAGATCGCGCAGGCGCACGGCGGCACCCTGTTCCTCGACGAGATCGGCGACATGACGCTGTCGCTGCAGACACGGCTGCTTCGCGTCCTGTCCGAGCGCGAGGTCACGCCGCTCGGCGCCGAACGTGCGCTGACGGTGGATCTGCAGGTGATCTGCGCGACTCATCGCTCGCTGGACGATCTGATCGCGAGTGGCGAATTCAGGCTCGATCTTTACTACCGGCTGAACGGCGTCACGCTGATCCTGCCGCCGCTTCGAGAGCGCAGCGACCTGGCGATGCTGATCGACAACTTGCTCGTCGAAGAGGCCGCCGTGTGTGATTGCGTGGTGCCCGAGTTGTCAGCGGCTGCACGCGAGTTGCTGCTGCGCTATCGCTGGCCGGGCAACATCCGGCAGCTGAAGAATTGCCTGCGCACGGCGTTGGCGCTGGCCGACGGCGAGACGATCGACGTGGAGCACCTGCCGGCCGAGATCGTCATGCCGGCGCGGTCGATGCTGCCGCCCGAGCGCCTGCTGTCGACGTCGTGGACCAATGCACCGCCAGACGACGTGGCTGCTGTCGCGCCCGCCGCGCCTCTGGAGCAACTCTTGCAATCTCGTCATTGGAATATCAGCGAGGTGGCGCGTACCCTGGGCGTGAACCGCGCGACGGTCTACCGGCGCATGGCCCGGCACCACATCGTGGCCCCGAATCGGCGCGGGTGAAGCCTGTCTGTGCGGTGCCGCGGTACGCGCCCTGAAGGTGCGATCGCTCCGCGACGAACACCCGCCAGGCAACGCGCAACGAACACGCCAAGTCGCTGTGGGAAGAGCTAAACAACGGGCTCGAACTGGAGCGGCACCCGGTCGCCGACGGCGGCGCGACGGCCGTGGCCGTCGACGACAGGCCCGACCACCATACGGCGCCGCCCGGTCACATGGTCGACGGTGCGGCGGCCATCGACGATCACCGCCGCGAGCGCCAGATCGAGCGATGGAGCATGGGGCGCGAGACATTGATGTTCGTGGGCAGTGAACTGGCCGGGCGGCGCGCGGCAATGCTGATGAGCCCGGTGCAGTCGGTACGGCCCCACAGGCACGCCCTCGGGGTCCGCCTGCGCGACGTGCTGCAATGGCTGCCGACGCAGCTCAACAGCAGGATCGAGGGACTGCTGCCGCTTCAGTGGCGCCCGGCCGGGACCGAGAAGTCGACATCATGAAGAACATCGAAGCTCTGATCGAAGGCGGCGGCGACATCGCGGTCGGACCTGCGGTCGACTGCCACAACGCACTGGTCATGTTCGTCAGACGCGACAGCGAAACGCTCAACGCCCTGCTCAAACGCCAGGACCGGACCATCGNCGGGTGCTGCTAGACCGGCGAACCCACCAACGAGATCAACCCACCGAGCGAGCGATCGTGCCGTTGTCGGGACACCGTGGCCAACCGCTTACGTTGGGCCGACACGACAGAAGCCGCGGGGCATTGCGGACACAGCAGCAGTGTTCGTATCTCACCTGGTATGGCCCGAGTCGCGGCCCAAATGAGTCGAGGGTTAGCCGCTGCTAGCGTGCTAACCCTCGTGCATGTTGGTGGGCCCTGACAGATTCGAACTGTCGACCAACGGATTAAGAGTCCGCTGCTCTACCAACTGAGCTAAGAGCCCGAAAACTGTGGTGACTCCGAAGGGTCACGTGGTGGGTCGTGCGTGACTCGAACACGCGACCAACGGATTAAAAGTCCGCTGCTCTACCGACTGAGCTAACGACCCGTCTGCAGAGCCGCTCATTATAAGCAGAACTCGGCACGTTCCTGAAGCCGCGTGTTGACCAGAAATAGTTCGATCGCCGCTCCGGCAGCGACCATACCGAAGGTCGCGGTGACGGTAACGCTCGAGCCGTAGCCGCGGCAGTTCAGGCTGCCGTCGCTCGCGCAGGCGTCGGCCGAGGCCGGCGCAGTCACGCTCTCGCGCGAGAACACGCAGCGCAGACCGATCGGCCCTTGACGCGGCGCGCCGTGGATCTTGCGCAACCGCTGACGCAAGCTCGCGAGCAGCGGGTCGTGCGTGGTCGCCGCGAGGTCGTCGACCTCGACGCGATGCGCCTGGCGCTTGCCGCCCGCCGCCCCGACGCAGACCAGCGGCACGCGCTCGGCCAGACTCCAGACGGCGAGTGCCGCCTTCGCCGAGATCTGGTCGCAGGCATCGACGAGTACGTCGACCGGCGTGCCGAGCAGGCCCGGCCAGTTGTCCGGCGTGACGAAGTCGTCGACCTCGCGCACTTCGCAGCCAGGGTGGATGTCGGCAATACGCTCGCGCAGCGCCTGGCCCTTGGCCTGACCGATGGTGGCGCCGAGCGCCTGCACCTGTCGGTTGATGTTCGATTCGGCGATCTGGTCGAAGTCGATCAGCACGAGTTGCGCGACGCCGCTACGGGCGAGCGCTTCCGCAGCCCAGGACCCGACGCCACCAAGCCCGACCACCGCAACGCGCGCACCGCGCAGGCACGCGTAGGCGGCGTCGCCGTAGAGCCGGCGCAGGCCGCCGAAGCGGCGCTCCAGATCCGCGGTTAGCGTTTCCGCGTCGGCTAGCGCAACGATCTCAACCGCTCCTTGGCCGCTTGCGCCGCCTCGGACTGCGGGTAGGCCTTCGTCAGCTCGGCGATGGTCTTTCGCGCGCCCTTGATGTCCTTGGTCTCGGCCTGGCTGTTGGCCAGCGCGAGCAGCGCCTCGGGTGCACGCGGATGGTTCGGCGCCGCGGCGACGAAGCTACGGAAGGCCGCGATCGCACCCTTGTAGTCGCGCTTGCCATAGAGTGCGTTGCCCAGCCAGAAATGGACCGAATCGGTGTAGCCGCTGGCCGGGTAGCGCTGCTCGAAGTCGGAGAGCGCTGCGACCGCCTTGTCGAAGTCGCCATTGCGCAGGCTACCCATCGCAGCGTCGTAGTCACGCTTCTCGGCCGGCGTCACCGTGATGTCCTGGCCGTCGAGCGTGACCTTCGTCGGTTCGAGCTTGCGCAGCCGGTCGTCGAAGGCCTGGCTCACGTCGGCCTGGCGCTTTTGCAGGTCGGCCACGTTGCGCGCGAGTTCCTCGTCGCTGCCGCGCAGCTTGGCGACGTCGCCGCGCACCGATTCGATCTGGTTGTTCAGGTCGAGCAGGCTGCCGCGCAGCGCGCTGAGCTGGTCGGTGATCTGCTTGATCGCGGCCGCCTGGTCGGCGTTGCGTTGGTCGGCCTGCGTGACGCGCTCGCGCAGGTCGAGGATCGCCTTGCGCGCCTCGTCGTCGTCGAACAGCCCGGCATGGGCGACACCGGCGCCGAGCATGCAGCTCAGCAGCAGCGCGGGTTGGATCAGTCGCGTGCGCATGGTCAGCGGTCCCTCAGTTCGGCGCGCCGGTTTTGCGCCCGCGCCGCGTCGTCGGTGCCGGCCACCGCCGGGCGTTCCTTACCGAAGCTCACCGCCTCGAGCTGCTTGTCGGCGACACCCAGCAGTTCGAGCGCCTTGACCACCGCCTCGGCGCGCTTCTGGCCAAGCGCGAGGTTGTATTCGCTCCCTCCGCGGTCGTCAGTGTGGCCTTCGACGACCATCTGCCGCGCGGGCCGCGCGACAAGTCGCTTCGCGTTGGCTTCGATCACCGGCTTGTATTCGTCCTTGATCGCGAAGCTGTCGAAGTCGAAGTAGACGATGCGCTGCGCTTTCGCCGCCGCCTCGGCGGCCTGCTGCGCCGCCAGGTCCACCGTCGCCACCTGCGACTGCGCGGCGCTACCGCTGGTCGCGGCGCCGCTGCCGGGCGCAGCGGGCGTCTTCAGTCCGAGCGTGCGCGTCTCGACCGGCGCGCCCTTCTCGTCGAGCGAGGTCGTCGTGCCGCAGCCGGCGAGAATCGCCAGCGCGGCGAGCGCAGCAGCGAGCGCGGCGCGAGAGGTGTGGGTCATCGGGTGTTCTCCATCGCGAGGTCGAGGTCGAAGGCGCGGCAGGTGCGCCGGCTGCACCGCATCAGCGGCCGAACGGGCCCCAGGCCGGTTCGCGCACTTCGCCGCCGGTGGACAGCAGGCTCGTCTTGATCTTGCCGTCGAGCGTGGTCGTCATCAGCACGCCCTGCCCTTGCGCGCGCGTCGAATAGACCAGCAGGCGGCCGTTCGGTGCGAAGCTCGGGCTTTCGTCGTCGGTGGTATCGGTGAGCGTCTGCACAGCGCCGCCGCTGGACAGGTCCATCGTCGTCAGCTTGAACGCGCCATTGGTACGTGCGATGTAGGCGAGCAGCTTGCCGTCGGCGCTGATCGCCGGGCTGATGTTGTAGTCGCCGTCGAAGGTGACGCGGTCGGCGCGACCGCCGCTGGCCGGCATCCGGTAGATCTGCGGGCTACCGCCGCGGTCGCTGACGAAGTAGATCGACTGGCCGTCGGGCGAGAACACCGCCTCGGTGTCGATCGCACCGCTGGTCGTCAGCCGCTGCGGCGTGCCGCCAGCGCGCGGAATCACGTAGAGCTGCGAGACACCTGAGCGCGACAGCGTCACTGCAATCCGGCTGCCGTCGGGCGACCACGCCGGCGCACTGTTCGAGCCGCGGTAATCGGCGAGCACGCGGCG
>JGI20214J51650_10002892_pt1 | contig 10775 bp, 11 predicted proteins | sample WetSurMetagenome_FD_51650 | JGI IMG/M metagenome (IMG submission 51650)
ATAGGAATAACTCAAACCCATGCAGGTTGCACTAAGATTGTCCTTATTTTGGAGCAGTTTCTGGTTGTTGTGCAAGCCTGAAGTGCAGAGGCTTTTTACATAAAAAGATGAAGAATCTTCACCCGTATCAAGGGACGCATCCAGCCTGCTTTTTGAGGCAAAAATAATAAGGCTGCTTTTAGATGCAGAAAGTTCTGCAGCCACACCCCTGAAAAAATTATTTTCACTGGTGGAAGTGAAGGGTCTGAGATTGTCATTGCATGAAAGATAGCCGGGCTGTGTGAGCCTGATTCCCGATCTCATCGAAGTATTAATGCATGTGCCCTCCCCAAGGCGCAAGGAATAATCACCCAGGATAAGCTTTTTAAGAATCTTTTTACCGGAATAAAGCAGATTGGCTGAAAGAAAATCAGGAAGAGGAGGTGAGCCATAAAGAAATTTTTCACCGGCATCTTTTTCAGCAGTAAATCCAGCCGAGAATCTTCCTGAATTCATCTTGTACCTGGTCAGATTTTTAATGCCGGAACCGGGGGTGGTTGTATCCCTTTTTCCGGGACTGAAAAGGATATTTGAAATAAGTGTACCGTGTACACTTTTCACTCCGGAATCTGACTGATCTGTTTCTTTCAGCGATATGAATGGCTCCATCATTTCAGCAATATGCCTGTCAAAGCCTGTGATGGAAGGGATTTCATAAACCGAAATATTTTGCCGCTGCTTTTTACATATTCAGCAATCGACTTTACCTGAAAAGGAGAAAGGAAGAATAACCTTGCGATTTCCTCTTCGTCGCCGGAGTTTATCTTAACAGGGTTTTCGATCAGTTCTGAAAGGTATTCAGTGAAGGTTGCAGCGGCTTCGGGGTCGGTTTCATCGGCTGCCAGTTCTTCGGCAATTCCTGAGATCATATCAGATTCCCTGGTTTCCTGAGCAAGGCAGGGCTGACATTCAAGCTGCAGAGCCAGGGCAAAAACCAGAAGCTGGGATGGCAGGGAAAGACACTTTTTAACCACAGAGGTCACAGAGGTCCGGCTGAAGCCGGAGAACGCAGAGTACACAGAGATAAAACCAAAATATTTTTCTTCAGTTTCCATTCAGATTACCATTTATTACCCGCTTTATTCCCTGTTTAAGGATTGTAACATTAAAATTTATCAGTAATCCAAGCCGGTAATTTCCAATTTTCAGGTATGTGAGAGTTTGTGCGAGATGAACGTCATTAAGGCTATCAACACTTTTAACTTCAATTACAATAGTGTTTTCCACCATTATTTCGATACGATATCCGCAATCAAGCCTGACTTCCTCATATACAAGCGGCACTGGTTTTTCCTTTTCAATTCTCAATCCCGCCTTTGTTAATTCACAGGTAAGACATTCCTTATAAGCACTTTCCAGCAATCCGGGCCCCAGTGACTGATGCACTTTTATCGCAATGCCAATTATCCTGCCCGCAAGTTCATTATGATTCATAATTATTTATTTTTATGTCTCTGTGCCCTCTGTGTAACTCAGTTCCATATTCGGGACTGAACTCCGTGTTCTCAGTGGTTATTNCATTCTTTCTAGTTTATCTTNTATGNAATTGATATAGCTGATGAAACACCAAGCCTTTCGTNCGTCGAGAACCCGATATCAACCATCACAGATTTCATATTATATCCAAAACCAAAGCTGAACGAATTATTTTCNGAGCTGAAGCCGCCCCTTAACCTGAATTTTTTTGCCGCCTCATATTCAAATCCGCATCTGACCAGCATTCTCCTCCCGCTGCATTTTTCGAACTCGGCTCCGGCAAACAAGGNAGTTGAAAGGTCAATTCCCGCCCCGGCAACTATAACNGACGGCAGGTCTGATTTCCTCAATGAATTTGGGACAGGATTGAAGAGATGAAATCCGGCCCTCACCTTTGATGTAACATTAAAAATTGCTCCCCCTTCAAAAGTGACGTATTGCCTTTTATAGTCTTCTCCCGGTATTTTTTCAGAAAAATAATCGAGCTGTATTCCTGCCGACACATCTTTTGAAAGAGGAAGTCCGGTGGCGATTGCTCCCTCTTCTCTTCTGAACCCAGTATACCCGAAGCTGGAAAACATGCATCCAACTGAGCTTCCCCCGGTTCTGATAATCATCCCTGCACTGCGGTTCGCCAGTTCCGGAATGAAGAAACGGCTTTCATAACTGAATCCGGCCGAAAATGACTTGTTACCGGCCAGGAGCGCCTGGTTCGAAAACGATGACCAGAAACTGGAGGGGCAGATACATGAGAGCCCTGTCCCGTGTTCAGCAGCGCCCCTGAAGCCATAAGGAGTTACGGCATAGGAAGTGTGCAGGACCGGAATAAGAAAAAGTAAAGTAACTGATATCCTTCGCAGCGAGAACAAGATACACAGTTTAGCACAGCTAAAGGTATAAAAAAAATCAATCCGTGAGAGGATTGATTTTATATGATCTGAATGAGATCAGTCAAGAATGACTTTCGCTCAGTTTGTNTTGTATTCGAATTTNACCTTTTTTAGTTCTTCATTTGCCTCGACGATTTTTTTCTTGAGACTCTCCTTGTAACTTATCACTTCCTGCATAATTTTCTCATCTCCTGTTCCAATGATCTGTGCTGCAAGGATGCCGGCATTCTGGGCTGCATTTACGCCAACGGTCGCAACAGGAATTCCGGGAGGCATCTGGAGGATGGAAAAAATGGAATCAAGTCCTTCGAGGGATGCCTTGATGGGGACACCGATTACGGGTACCGGAGTCATTGCAGCAATCACNCCCGGCAGNTGGGCGGCCATTCCTGCAGCTGCAATTATAACTTTCAATCCCCTTTCTGCAGCCCCTTCTGCAAAGATACTGACCTCTTCCGGTGTCCTGTGAGCAGAGAGCGCATTCATTTCAAAAGGTATTTTGAAATCATTAAGCACCTGTGCTGCCTTCTCCATTACAGGCAGGTCTGATGTGCTTCCCATAATAATGCTTACCAGTGGCTTCATCCTGAAAAATTAAATTAAACTTCTGAACAGGTCAAAAATAAGCTATTATTTTCATATTTTCGCACCGGCTTCCTATTCCAATAAAACCACTATGAGAGAAACAGTTATACTCGACAAAAGATTTCGTGAGATGATAACGGGAGAGGCTATCAACAAAAGGGTTGATGAGCTTGCGGTACAGATGAACCGCGATTATGCAGGAAAAGATGTTGTCTTTATCGGCATTCTCAACGGCGCCTTCCTTTTTGCAGCCGATCTGTTTAAAAAGATCGACCTGAAAGCCAGAATCTCTTTCGTGAAGCTGGCTTCATATCAGGGAACAAGATCATCTGGTTCAATAAAGGAGCTTATTGGCTGGAATGAAGATATCAAGGGAATGGATGTAGTAGTTATCGAGGATATTGTTGATACCGGACATACCCTGGAACTTATCGTTGGTGAGCTCAAGGTGAGGAAGGCTGCCAATATTAAGATTGCAACCCTTCTTTTCAAACCAGATGCCTACAAGAAAAAAATCCCGGTCGACTATGTGGGATTCAGTATTCCGAATGATTTTGTAGTCGGCTATGGACTCGACTATGATGGCTATGGCAGGAATCTGCCTTCAGTTTTTACTCTTATTCAATAATTAAACGTAAATATTTAAAAGAATTATCCATGATTAACTTTTTGATTTTTGGCCCTCCGGGATCAGGCAAGGGAACACAGTCGGTAAGGCTTGCAGAGAAGTTCAACCTCAAGCATCTTTCAACAGGTGATATGCTCAGGGCAGAGATAGCTGCCGGAACAGAGCTTGGAAAGAAAATGAGCTCGATCATGTCGAAAGGTGAACTGGTACCCGATGATGTTGTAATAGAAATGATCGCAGCTAAAATTGATTCAACAAAAAATGCTGCAGGCTTCCTTTTTGACGGATTCCCGAGAACAGTTGCCCAGACCGGGGCTCTAGAAAAGATGCTTAACGGCAGGGGAATGAAAATCGACTGCATGCTGGTTCTTGATGTTGAACACGATGAGCTGGTGAAAAGGCTCATTCTCAGAGCTGAAGATTCAGGCAGACCGGACGATAAGGATCCTAAAGTTATTGAAAACAGGATCGATGTGTATAAAGAGAAGACCGAACCGATAATAGATTATTGCCGCAAGCGCGGAATTTACCAGCCTATAAAGGGTATGGGAACAATAGAGGATATTTTCGGAAGGCTTTCCGAAGTGATGATAAAATTCTTATAGCATATTAAACCATTCCCGCTGTCCTTCCTTAATAAGGAGGGCCGGGAAGGGTTAGGAGATAAAAAAATGTCAGGTTCCAATTTCGTCGACTATATAAAGATCTTCTGCCGTTCAGGAAACGGAGGGGCAGGATCGGCACATTTCCGCAGGGAAAAGTTTATCCCCAAAGGAGGGCCTGACGGAGGCGACGGGGGCAGGGGCGGACATGTAATTGTGAGAGGCAACGATCAGATGTGGACTCTTCTCCACCTCAGGTACCAGAGACATATCTTTGCAGATCATGGAATTTCCGGCGGAGCTCAGCAGGCAACCGGCGCTGATGGCCGGGATGTCGTTATTGAGGTTCCTCTCGGAACCGTTGCCAGGACCGGCGAAACTGAAGAATTCATTTTTGAAATAACACAGCACGGCGAAGAAAAGATACTTGCCAAAGGAGGAAGGGGCGGACAGGGAAACGTACATTTCAANTCGGCTACCAACCAGACTCCAAGATATGCACAGCCCGGTGAGCCGGGTATTGAAGACTGGTATGTACTGGAACTCAAAATACTTGCCGATGTAGGCCTTGTGGGTTTTCCAAACGCAGGAAAATCGACCCTTCTCTCAGTGCTCTCAGCTGCTAAGCCGAAAATTGCCGATTATGCCTTTACCACACTTGTGCCNAACCTCGGAATTGTNAGCTACCGCGAGAACAAATCCTTTGTGATGGCCGATATCCCGGGGATTATAGAGGGAGCTCATGAAGGCAAGGGACTGGGAATAAGGTTCCTGAGACATATTGAAAGGAATTCGGCGCTTCTTTTTATGATCCCTGCCGACTCGAAAGATATCAGGAAGGAATATGATATACTCGTAAACGAGCTGAAGATGTATAACCCCGAACTTCTGGATAAAAAAAGGGTGCTGGCAATCTCCAAATGCGACATGCTCGACGAGGAACTGATGAACGAAATGAGAAAAGATATGCCGGACGTCCAGAGGGTATTTATTTCATCTCTGACAGGACTTGGTCTTACGACATTAAAAGATATGCTCTGGAAGGTACTTAACAACCACTAACAGAAATTATATGCTTGAGCACCTCGATCAGCAACTCCTTCTTTTCATAAACTCTCACCATACTCCGTTATGGGATACGGTGATGCATTTAATCAGCAGCAAATTCATCTGGATTCCGGTTTACCTGGCAATACTGATCTATCTCGGTATAACCAGGAAGAGAAAATTCTGGGTGATACTGGGATTCATTATTTTGGCAGCTACTCTTGCCGACCAGGTGTCTGTTCAGCTTTTCAAGAATGTTTTTCACAGGCTCAGGCCTTGTCATGAGCCGGCACTCGCAGGAATGGTACACCTTGTTAATGGCGAATGCGGGGGATTATACGGTTTCATTTCATCACATGCCTCAAACTCATTCAATGTAGCCCTGCTCAGCCTGATGTTTATAAAAAGAAGGTGGTTTACAATTTCCATCCTGGTCTGGGCCTCAGTTATAGGCTTCAGCAGGATTTACCTTGGAGTTCACTACCCGGGCGATGTTATCTGCGGAGCAATTGTTGGCTCATTGATTGGCTGGGGAGTATATAAATTATACGAGATTACAGATAAGAATATACTGGTTAAAAGAGAATACTTTAATCAGTGAATCTTTTGCATTTTTTGGCTTGAATGATTTGCATTAGCCTGCCCTCAACTGATACGTCATTTAACCTTGCTGCTGACGAATTTCTTCTCAAAAACACAAGGGATGAATTCCTGTTGCTCAGTATTAACGATCCTTCAGTTATTATAGGCAAGCACCAGTCAGCCCATATCGAATCAGACACTCAGTATGTTAGCTCCCGCAAGATACAGGTATTTAGACGAATCAGTGGCGGAGGAGCTGTTTTTCATGACCACGGGAACCTTAATTTTTCCTTTATCTCCAACAGTACTGCCGGGCGCCAGGTCGATTTCAGGAAATATACTTCACCGGTTATTGAATTCCTCAGGCAAATCGGTGTTAATGCAAGCTTTGAAGGGAAAAACGACCTGAAGGTTAATGGGCTTAAGATATCAGGCAATGCCGAGCACGTTTACAGGGAAAGGGTTTTGCANCACGGGACACTACTNTTTGAATCCGATATGGAGGCGCTGCANGGATCCCTGAGAAAGGATAATTCGTCTTATTCTTCAAAAAGCGTCNNCTCAAATCCATCAAAAGTGATTAACCTCAGGGATTGNGGAACCCGCCTTGGTTCAGCAGCTGAACTGAAGGAAATGATGCTCAGGTTTTTTCTTGGCTTACCTGATAACTCCCTTGCTGCCCTTTCTGATGATCAGGCCGCTTCAATCACGTCCCTTGCTTCCACAAAATACAGGACCTGGGAATGGAACTATGGTTACGGGCCTGCATATACATTCGAAAAAACTTCCGTTTTCCGTGGGAGGGAAATCTCTGTAAAACTGTCGGTAAAGGATGGTTTGATAACCGGATCGGAAATTACAGGTCCCGGAGGATTTGAAGCAGGTTCAATCCTTGCCGGATGCAGACATATGCCTGTGGATATCCCTGCCCGTTTGGAAAATGCAGGGTTTTCTTTTAATATTGATGAAGCTTTTATTTTCTTTTAATCCCCGATAGTTTTTAAACTATGGGAATTTAAATCTGGAGGTTGAATGGATATTCTGAGGTCTGTTGTAATCTGGCTGCTGGGAGCAGCCATGCTTCTCGTCTTTTTTCCCCTCACACTGGCAGTATGGCTTCTGACCTTTCTTTTCGACAGAAACAGAACCATCGTACACTGGATGCTTGTGCTGCAGGGGTCTGTAATTTCATTTCTGATACCCGGATGGAAGGTATCAATTGAAGGGAAGGAGAAAATTGTAAGGGGAAGCACGTATGTAATTATCTGTAATCATCAGTCGCTGGTCGACATCCTGATACTCAAGCGCCTGTGGCTCAGATATAAATGGATATCCAAAATAGAAGTCTATAATTTCCCTATCCTCGGATGGTACCTTAGGATGGCAAGGTATATTACCGTTGACAGGGGAGACCAGGAGAGCAAAAGCAGGATGATTGAACAGGCTGAAAAATGCCTTAATGAAGGAACTTCAATAATGATTTTTCCTGAAGGGACAAGATCAGCNGACAACCAGATNAGCTTTTTTAAAAAAGGAGCATTTGTTCTCGCTCTTTCAACAAAAAAACCAATTCTTCCTGTTTTACTTGACGGGACNGGCGATGTTCTGCCGAAGCACGGGATAATTTTCGGCGGATTTCACCANATAAGAATGAAAGTTCTTGATCCGGTNATGCCTGAAGANTTCGGAACCGACAAGCATGAAATTCTTGCTCAGAAATTTCAGGATCTGATGAAGGATGAATTGGCTACAATGAGGAGGTTGCAGGAATGACATTCTGAATGGAAGACCTTTACACGCAATATCTGGAGACTGCGGAGCTTAACCGCCTGCTGACTGAAAAGGAATCAAAGAGACTATTCCTTATTTCCATGTTCAGGCTCATTGGCTTTTTCGGAGGCTTTGCCGCTACATGGATAGCCTTTACCATATCTTCCGCAGCCGGACTCATTATACTTCTTCTTTCTCTCGCGCTTTTTCTATGGCTGCTTAAGAGCTATTCCGAACATAGCGACCTGAAAGTTATTATGCCAATCTTGAAGTGATAAACAGAAATGAAGCAAGAGCAGTAACGGGAGATTTTTCAGCCTTTGATGATGGCTCAGAGTTTTCTTCAGCCACTCATGATTTCACTTATGACCTCGATGTTTTTGGACCCGCATCACTTTACCAGTATCTGAACAGAACATGTACGGGTTATGGAAGTGAAGTGCTCGCCAAATGGCTTTCCGATCCTTATATTTTGTCAGGAAGAATCAGGGAAAGGCAAAACGCTGTTAAGGATTTATCGGCCAGGAAATCGTGGAGGCAGAGCTTCATGGCGTCTGGAATGGGAAGGAGCCTTACCTCTGATAATATTACAGGTATCTCGGCCTGGTTGCAGAAAGAGACTTCAGGACCTGGATCCCTGCTTCTGAGACTGGCAATTTGGGTTTTGCCTGCGGCTACAATATTGTCATTGGCCCTGACAGCAGCCTCAGTCATTCACTATTCCGTATTCGTTTTTCTGTTCCTGCTTAATACATTCATCATAATACTGAACCTTAAAAAATCTTCGGCGATTCATGAGGAGCTCTCAGGTAAATTCGGATACCTTTCGTCACTGGCAAAACTGATAAATATTGTCGGGGAGGAGAAGTTTGATGCGGATCTCCTGATACTCATGAAGGGCAATATTGAAGGAGACAGCGGCAATGCTTCCGTATCGCTCTCTGATCTTGGGAAAATTATCAGGGCCTTCGACAGCCGGCTGAATATCCTGGCTGCTGCATTCCTGGAAGGGGTCCTTTTATGGGATCTTCATTGCATAAGAAGACTGGATAACTGGAAGAGGGAGCACCGTGAAAACTTCCCGGCATGGCTGAACAATATCGGGGAGATAGATGCGCTGTGCAGCCTGGGGAACTATGCACACAATAATCCTGGCTTTGCCTATCCTGTTGTTTCTGCTGAAGGAGACCAGATAAATGCAAGAAATCTTGGACACCAGCTGATAAACAGCAATGTAAGGGTAACCAATGACTTCCGGTTCCCGGGGAAGGGAAATATATACATAATTTCAGGTGCAAATATGGCAGGGAAAAGCACTTTCCTGAGGAGTGTTGCGATAAACCAGATACTGGCAATGGAAGGCGCACCAGTTTGCGCCACTGAAATGAGCTTCACCCCGGTAAGGCTCTTTACAAGTATGCGCACAACCGACTCACTGTCATCAAACGAATCATATTTTTATGCAGAACTGAAAAGACTCAAGACTCTATGGGAGAAGCTGCAGCTGGATGAAAATGCATTTTTTATTCTCGATGAAATTCTGAAAGGAACCAATTCTGACGACAAGAGCCTGGGTTCAGGTTATTTCTTGCCAGGCTGATTGAACTGAGAGGAACAGGGATGATAGCTACTCACGACACCTCCCTTGGAACAATGGAAAAGGAATTTCCCGGCAGGATCACCAATAAATGCATTGAAGTGGAAATTGATGGTGAAAACATAAACTTTGACTACAAGCTCCGGGAAGGAATTGCAAGTAAGAGGAATGCTGTTCTGCTGATGAGGCAGATGGGCATAATCGGCTAATAATCAGGAATACGGAGGAAAAGTATGTCCGATTGTTGAAAAGTTCTAAATCAGCTATAGTTTCTATTTAGCTATATTTGCCCAAAATTTCTCCAAAATGTCGGTTGTAGGATATTCAGAGGAACATATCAAGACTCTTGAGTGGCGTGAGCATATCAGGCTTCGTCCTGGTATGTACATTGGCAAACTGGGAGACGGTTCATCGCAGGACGATGGTGTTTATGTTCTTCTCAAGGAAGTCATGGATAATGCCATCGACGAATACATGATGGGCTTCGGAAAGAAGATAGATGTTTCCATTAATGGCAAGGAAGTAAAGGTAAGGGACTTTGGCAGGGGAATTCCCCTTGGTAAGCTCCTCGATGCCGTTTCCAAAATGAATACGGGTGCCAAATACGATTCAAAAGCGTTCAAGAAGTCAGTCGGACTTAACGGTGTCGGTGTAAAGGCAGTCAATGCACTCTCTTCCCATTTTATCATTAAGTCAGTCCGCGACGGACAGGTCAAGCTGATTGAATTTGAGCATGGAGTTACCATGAAGGATCATCCCCTTAAGGAAACTACTGAAGAAAATGGTGTTGANGTAACCTTCCAGCCCGATGAGGCAATGTTTGGAAATTACTTCTATATATCGGAGTATGTTGATACCATGCTTAAGAACTATGTCTATCTCAACTCCGGGCTGGTAATCAACTTCAACGGCAACAAATTCTTTTCAAGGAACGGCCTTGCTGACCTCCTGAACGAAAATATGGATAAAGAGGGTCTTTATCCGCTCATCCACCTGAGAGGCGAAGATATAGAGATTGCATTCACCCATGGCCTTCAGTACGGAGAAGATTATTACAGTTTTGTGAACGGACAGAATACCACACAGGGAGGAACCCACCTTCTTGCATTCAGGGAAGGTATAGTAAAGACAATCAGGGAATTTTATAAGAAGGATTACGATCCGTCTGATATCCGCTCGTCAATCATTGCAGCTGTAAGTATTAAGGTGGAAGAGCCTATCTTCGAATCACAGACAAAAACAAAACTTGGATCGAAAGACATGGGCCCGGAGGGACCTTCTGTCAGGACTTTTATTCTCGATTTTATTAAAAAACAGCTCGACGATTACCTGCATAAAAATTCTGAAACAGCCAATATCCTGCTTAGAAAGATACAGGAATCGGAAAAGGAGAGAAAAGCCATATCGTCGATTCAGAAGCTGGCCAGGGACAGGGCCAAGAAGGTAAGCCTTCATAACAAAAAGCTGAGGGATTGCAGGATACATTTTAACTCAAATGATTCCAACAAGCTCGATTCAACGCTTTTCATTACTGAGGGAGACTCGGCGAGCGGTTCAAT
>JGI20214J51650_10002893_pt1 | contig 10774 bp, 11 predicted proteins | sample WetSurMetagenome_FD_51650 | JGI IMG/M metagenome (IMG submission 51650)
CCGCCTGTGGCGGGTACCCCGCCCATCGCGCGCCGTCCCGCGACGTCGCGGGACATCTGGACCTTTTTGAGCAGCCTGGGCGAAAATGGGTTAGCGCTCTGCTAGTCGTCCGTGATGGCCCGCATCTGCGCTTCGAGCTCTTGGCGGAGCTGGTCGCGATCGGCCTCGGTCGCGTCGCGCGGCACCCGCAAGACGTCCCCGACTCGAATGGTGCAGCGCGCGAAGGGCCACGGGATTTGAAACCGGTCCCAACTCTTGAGTCGCGTCTTTCTGTTCAGATGGTAGGACACCGGCACAATGGGCAGTCCAGTGAGCTGTGCCACCGACACCACGCCGCTCTGCACCACGTAACAGGGGCCGCGCGGACCATCGGGGGTGATGGCGAGGTCGTAGCCTTGCGCACCCCAGGTGGTGAGTTCGCGCAGCGCCTGCGGACCGCGCCGGCTCGTCGAGCCGCGGACCGGCTGGACGCCGAACAATTCCAACGCCCGCGCCAGCATGGCGCCGTCCCGACTCGCGCTCACCATGGCCGCCAGGCGTCGCTGGGGGTGATGCTGGAGCACATACCGGTTGTAGATGACGAGCGCGAGCGCCAACCGGTTGTGCCAGATCGTGAAGATGACCGGATCCGCGGTGGCGCCTCCGCTGAGCTGCCCCGAGTCGTCCTCCACCCGGACCCGCAGGGTCGCCGCGAGGGAGCGGATCGAGACGAAGATGAGGGTGGCAACCAGCCGCTGAATCCGCGTCGGGCGGTGGAGCGGAGCGACGCCGGCGGACTCGCGTGGACTGGCGAATGCGCTCATCGCACACCCGGTCCGCGGCCGACCCGGCCTCGCTCCGGAGCGTCGGTCGGCCGTTCCGTCATCGCCGACCCGCCGGCCCGGACAGGCGCAGCACGGCCCGAATCACCTGACTCCGGCTCCCGCACATGCACTCGTGTCCTTCCAGGACCTGCCGGACCTGGGCTTCGCTCGGACGGGGCGCTCGGTCCAGCAGGGCCTTGGTCGCCATGATCATGCCGGGCGCGCAGTGGCCGCACTGCATGGCCTGCGCCTCGCGGACGGCAATCTGCAGCGGGTGCGGTTGCTCGGGGGACCCCACCCCCTCGATCGTGGTGATCGCCTGTCCTGCCACGGCCTGCACCGGGATCTGGCAGGAGCGGATCGCCTGCCCGTTGACGATCACCGTGCACACCCCGCATCGTCCCTGGCCGCACCCGAACTTGGTCCCGCGGAGCCCCAGGTCGCGGCGGAGGACCTCGACCAATCGGGCCGTCGGGTCTCCGCCGACCTCCCGCACCTCCCCGTTTACGAGCAAACGCACCATAGCCCGCCGCCCCGGTCGAATGACCGCCCGCCCTACTTCCGCCTGATCGTGAACTTGGCGCCGGAAATCCCCAGGTTCCACCCATCGCCCTTCCCGGCCAGCGCGAGCGTGGTCGTGCCATTCGTCAAGACATTGGCCTCCGTGGACTTGACCGCACCCGCCTCGACCCCCGCCTCGGCGTACCCGCCGAGCAGGTCATTGAGGTTCGACACCTCGGAGAACTTCCCGCGGCCGTCGTCGATCTTCGTCTTGCCGAACGTGATGCCGCCCCCTTTCACGGTGATGGCCACCCGCATCGTCTGCCCGTTGTCACACGTGATCTTTCCCTGCCCCTTCGCCGTCTTGTAGATCGCGGACCAGCCGGCCAGCGAGTACCTGAGTTCGCAGTCGATCTTCTTCGCCTCGGCGACGTGGGCCACGGCCATCACGAACATGAGCCCGCACGCGGCGCATAGTGCACATCTCGCGACCGTTCTCCCTGCCTGCATCGTCACACCTCCCGATCCCCTGTTTCCGGCGTGTCGTAGCGACCGGGGTCCTGAGCCGCGGTACACCGCGTCCCGACCCGGCGAGGACCGCGCCAGCGATCCGCCATCTGGATACCGCGGGCCCCGCGCTTCGTCAAGAACAAAACCGTCTGCCACGCGGTTCCGGCACATCGTACCCGTGGTGCCGTTTTCCTGACGTTTGACGGCTTTGCGTTGACAAGAGAACGGCTGGCGAGCGATCCTCGGACCGAAAATCGGTTCGGCAGCGCCGTCAGGCAACACCGGAAACCGCACTGAATCGCAACGACGGGGGACTTCATGGCTTGGGAATACAGCGAGAGGACCAAGGAAATCTTCATGGACGCGGTCCACGGCAAGCCCGGGACCCATATGGGCGAGATCGAGCAGCCGGACGGCATCGGCGAACACGGCTCGATCGCGTGCGGCGACGCCCTCCGATTCACGTTCCGCGCCCGCCGGCACCCTACCGATCCCCTGCAGGACGTCATCACCGAGGCGCGCTACCTCACCTTCGGCTGCACCTCGGCCATCGCCTCCTCAGAGGCGCTCTGCACGCTGATCGAGCAGGGAACCTTCACCCCGATCGGCGCCCTGAAGATTACCAATCGCGACATTGTCGCGTACCTTGGCGGACTGCCGGACCAGAAGATCCACTGCTCCGTGATGGGCGCGGAGGCGCTGGAGGCGGCCGTCTTCAACTGGGCCCAGAAGCGGGGAGTGGATCTCTCGGCGCTGGGCGTAGACATGCACGCCGAGGAGAAAGAGGAGGGCCGGCTTGTCTGCCAGTGTTTCGGTCTCACCGAGCCCTACCTCAAGCGCAAGATCCGGGAATTGGGCTTGAAGACCATCACCGAGATCACCGGCGCCATCAAGGCTGGTGGCGCGTGCATGTCCTGCCACCACAAGCCGGGTGGCTTGCAGGACCTGCTGAACGAGGTGTGGGGGGCGCGGCCCCTCACCCTCAAGATCCTCCCCACGCCCCCGGACCCGCGCGAAGCGGCGGCCGCCGATCGCCCCCCGCTCTCGCCGTATCAGTTCAGCAAACAGGTGGAGAAGGCCCTGGACGAGTATGTCCGGCCGATGCTGGCGCAGGACGGCGGCGACGTCGAGATCGTCGATATCAAGGACAACGTGGTCTATTGCCGCCTGGTCGGGGCGTGCGCGGGATGCGGTGGTGCCGGCATGACGCTGAAGCTGATGGTCGAGCGCAGCCTGAAAGAGATGGTGGACGACCGGATCCGGATCATCGCCGTCTGAGAGGGCACCCATGCGGACCGTCTATCTGGATAACAACGCCACCACCGCCGTCGCCCCGGAAGTCCGCGAGGCCATGGAGGCGTACTTCGCTGCGGAGTATTTCAACCCCAGTTCGGCCTACGATCGCGCCTCCCCGGCCGCCCAGGCCATCAAACGAGGGCGCGAGACCCTGGCACGCTTCCTGGGGGGCGTCGACCCCTCCGAGATCCTGTTCACATCCTGCGCCACCGAGAGCCTGAATACTGCCCTCTACGGGGCGGTCCGGGCGAACCCCGGCCGTCGCCACGTGGTCACGACTGCGGTCGAGCATCCCGCGGTCTACGAGGTGTGCAAGGACCTGGCGCGCAGCGGCCTGGAAGTGACGTTTCTCCCTGTGGACCGGGCGGGCAACCTCGACCTTCGCACCTTCATCCAGGCGCTCCGGCCGGACACCCTGATCGCCGCCGTCATGCACGCCAACAACGAGACCGGCGTCATCTTCCCCATCGACCAACTGGCGCGCGTCACCAAGGAAACCGATCCCACCATCCTCTTCCTGACCGATGCCACCCAGACCGCCGGCAAGCTCCCCCTGGACCTCCGGGGGGCTCTCGCCCACGTGGACCTGCTGGCCTTCTCGGGCCACAAGCTCTACGCGCCCAAAGGCGTCGGCGCCCTCTTCGTGCGACGCGGGACGCCCATCCGTCCGTTCATGATCGGGGGCCATCAGGAGGGCGGACGCCGGGCCGGCACCGAGAACGTGCCGTATATCGCCGCGCTGACCCGGGCCGTGGAACTCGCCCAAACGGATCACGAGGCGGTGGAAGCGCGCGTCCGGAAACTGCGGGATCGGCTGGAGGCGGGGCTCCTGGCCGGCATCCCGTGCGTGGAGGTGAACGGTCGGGGCGCGCCTCGCATCCCCAACACCTGCAACCTCTCGGTCCACTTGATCGAAGGGGAGGGGATGCTCTACCAGCTCAACGAGCACGGCATCTGCGCCTCCTCCGGATCGGCCTGCACCTCGGGGTCGCTGGAGCCGTCCCACGTCCTTCGCGCCATGCAGGTACCCTTCACCGCCGTCCATGGCTCTATCCGCCTGTCCCTGGGTCGGTACAATACCGACGAGGACGTGGACCACGCCCTGGAGGTGTTCCCACGCATCGTCGCCAATCTCCGGCGGCTCTCCCCCTACTGGGACCAAGCCCACGAGCGACCCCGGCCCGAGGCCGAGGCCATGATGCGGGGAGGCTGACGCCCCCCCGACTCTACCACCGGGGCATCGCCCGCACTCGGCACGCAACGCTGTCCGGTTGGCCAGCATTCGTCACGAACGCGGCTCACGAATCCTGCAGGAACGACCAACCCCAATGGCCACGATCGGGTCCTCAGGCGCCTCTTCCACGATTGGTCATGGGAAATTGGTCATTGGTCATTGCGGGTTGGGGCCGCGACTCACCGGGTCGCGCCCTGCAGCCAACGAATGAGCGCGCGGCGCTCTCCCGGATCGCGCAGCCGCACACCGGACATCCGCACGCCCGGAACGAGCTCCTCGGGATCCTCCAGAAACCGGTCGAGCGTCTCGACGGTCCAGACGAGGCCGCGCCGACCGGCCTCGCGCAACGGCAGGGAATACTCGAACTCGTCCAGCACGCCGGCGCGCCGCCCGAAGAGCTCGCGCAGGTTGGGGCCGGAGAGGTGGCGCTCGGCGGGGTCGAGCGAGTGGCAGGCGTAGCAGCGCTGAAAGAGCCGTGGCCCGTCCTGTGCCGACGCAGCTCGCTCCGAAACGACTACGAGCAGCGCAATCGCCAATCCCAAACACAACCGTCTCTTCCCGCACCCGGGCCGGCAAACCCAGCTGATCGAAACGTTTGTGTGTCTTGTGCTTCTTGTGGCGAAAACTTTCGGCCGCATCAGCGGTAGCGGTACACCACCAGCTTGTCCGCCGCCGACTCCGGCGTCCAGATCTCGCCCCGGCGGCCGTGAATCTGCCGCACATCGGCCGTGCCACTCGACGACTTGAACGACTCGAACGTCTCGGTCGCCGGGTCGAAGCGCAGCATCACCTGATCCGACCAATCCGAGACCCACACCTTGTCGCGCTCGTCGACGTACACCGCATACACCCTCGGCCGCGCCCCCGGGGCCTTCCACTGCCGCCACTGCCCCGTACGGGGGTCGTAGCGGCTCAGCTGCCCGGAGTTCCACTCGCTCACCCAGACGACGCCTGTCGAATCGGACCAGACGCGGCGTGCACCTTGGCCGGGCGTCGGCGGCTCGATCATCACGGCCTTGTCCGTCGCCGCGTCGATGCGGGCGATGTGCGAGCCGGCCAGCGAGGCGTAGTACACGACCCCCTCGGGCGTGACATGGATGCCGTACGGCCCGCGTCCCTTGGGCGCGTCGAAGACCTTCAGGTCGCCCGTCCTGGGATCCAATCGGCCGTAGACGCCATTCTGCCCCGTGAACCAGTGGACTCCACCCCGGTCGAAGATGGCCGTATTCAAGTTGACGTACCCGCGGGATTGCGGCAGCGGCCACTTCGTCACGGCCCTGGTCGTCGGGTCCACCCGAACGATGGCATTCTGACCGCCGTCGGTGAGCCAGGGGGCACCGTCGGCGTCGAGGATCACCCCGTGGGGCGCCGAGTTGGGCCCCAGCGGGATCAATTCGACCTTGCCGGTCTTCGGGTCGAGCCGGCCGAGATGCCCGCTGCGCTGCGCGGAGAACCACACCGGACCGTCCGGCGCGGGGTCCGCCCAGACGTCGTGCACGCCGAGACGGGGAGGCAAGGGGTATTCCTGGACCGTGACCTGGGCGGCGGCCGTCGCCGCGGTGAGCGCGAGGACGAGGGTGACGATCAGACGGTGCATGCGGGCCTCCGGCGGCGGCGGCGTGACGGCCGAGGTCTCGCCCGTCTGACAGTTCCCGTCGAGAAGGGAATTACCGACACGCCGGTCGCGAAGCAGACGGTGGACAGAGTATTGGCTGCCAAGAGGAGGACGTCAACCGGAGGATTCCAGGCGCCAGTCTCAATTTCGGATTTCGAAATTCGACTTTCGACAACGCACTACAGTCATGCGCTCAACGTGGTGGGGTCCCGCCAACGCGCGGCATCTCGGCGTAGTTCACACCGCCCCAGGCGGGCGCCGACTCGACGCCAAAGAAATTCAGCTCGATGGTGAGCCCGTTGGGGTCCTTGATGAACATCTGATAGAGCTGGAACTCGGGAAGGTAGCGGTTGACCGGAACGATTCCCCGCGCCGCGAAGTGCGTCGTGAATGCCTCGGGGTCCGTGGCGAGAAAGGCGATGTGATCGACCACGCCCGAATTTTTTGTCGTGGACTCGGACGTGGTGCCGAGGTAATAGAGCTCGGAATGCGGAATGCCGTGTGGGCCCATGTGCACCTGGACCGCACCGTTCACGCCGAGCCAGTAACCGGGGAACGGAAAATTCGGTCTCGGCATGACCTCGAAGCCGAGGACGTCGCAGTAAAATTGCTTGGTGCGTTCGAGGTCGTTGGCGCGAATGAAGTAGTGGTTGAGTTCCGTCAGCGGCATCTGCTCCTCCTCCCCGCTCGTCGCGCGGGCCGGTCCGCCAGCGCCCCGCGCTCCTTCACGGGCGCTACGAAGTCGACAGCGCGCGGCCCGATCCTGAACTGCGCGCCGGTGGCGTCGCCCGCTTTCAGACCAGACCCGGATTCGTGTCGGCGTCCTAACCGCCGGCCCGCAAGGCATTCAGCCATATGACAGGCCCACACTCAACCAGAGCGCGGAATCCTGCCGACCGTGAAGAAACCTCGGAACTGGAATCATCGTGCCATGAGGAAAAGAGATCGAGGCGAACGGTCAGGCTGGCGTGAAACGCCTGGTCACGAGTACGCCGTTGTTTCCGCCGAAACCGAAGGAATTCGTCATAACGATATTCAGGTTGGCCTTTCGCGCCGTATTGGGCACATAGTCGAGATCGCATTCAGGGTCTGGTTCGGTGTAATTGATGGTGGCGGGAATAAGGTTGTCTCGGAGCGACAGGCAACTCGCAATCAGACCGAGGGCGCCTGATGCCCCGAGCGTATGGCCGATCTGTGGCTTGATCGAACTCATCGGAATCGAGTAGACGCTTTGGCCGAAAATCATCTTTGCGGAGTCTGTTTCGATTTTGTCGTTCAGAGATGTACCGGTGCCATGACCATTAATATAGTCAACTTCCTCCGGCCTGATTTCCGCCCCACGAATCGCCTTGTCTATCGCCATCGCTTGACCGTGGACATCGGGTGCGGTGAGATGGCTTGCATCGTACGATGAGCCGTATCCGATTATCTCGGCATATATGGGGGCGTCCCGTTTCAGCGCACGGCTCAATTCTTCGAGAATGACAAAACCGGCCCCTTCGCCGAGCACCATGCCGTCCCGGTCCTTACTATAAGGCCTGCAGGCTTGCTCCGGCGTATCGTTTCTCCGCGAGAGAATCCGCATCGCGCACCACGCGCTGAAAATGCCCTGGCTCAGCGTTGCCTCGGACCCTCCGGCGATGTTGACATCGGCATAACCATCTTTGATGAGTCGGTACGCCTCACCGATCGCATGGGTCCCCGAGGAACACGCTGTCGAAAGGGTAAATCCAGGGCCCTTGATGCCGAATCGCTGCGAGATATGGCATGCACTGGCGTTATACATCGACATCGGTATGGTGAGCGGGTGGACAAAACGAGGGCCTTTGGCATGATAAATTTGGTGCTGCGCGTCATCCGTGATGATTCCGCCAAGCCCTGTGCCGACGACGACCCCGGCGTCTTTATCCAGGCGTATTCTGGAGTCCCTGACGGCAAGTTCTGAGGCGGCAATGGAAAACTGGCAGACCCTGTCTATGGTCGCCACTTCTTTTCTGTCGATGTATTCAAGCGGATCGAAACCGTTGATTTCGCCTGCTATGTGCGACCTGAGGTGTGATGTGTCAAAGGTACTGATCTTGCGTATGCCCGATTTCCCATGAACAAGCGCATCCCAGAAAGCGTCCTTCCCGATACCAAGAGAGGTAAGCACCCCCAAGCCCGTGATGACGACTCGCCTTCTCATGCGCGTTTGAGTTTTCTTACAATGGCTGCCGCTGCGCTGAAGGACTTGATCTTCATGGCGTCTTCGTCGGAAATGGTAATATTGAAGTGGTTTTCCAAAGAGGTGATGAGCATCAGGGCCTTGAGTGAATCCCCTCCGAGTTCTGCGATCGTCGAGTCCTTCCGTATCTCTTTTTCGTCGGCCTGGAGTTCTTCTGCAATGATCGTTCGTATCTGCCGTTCGATGTCGTCGAAATCTTCCATCCGTTGTGCTCCTTCTCAGATCGTCACCAGCACTCGATAGACGCATGCCTGTGACACGCGCCCCGGCTACTCGTTTTTTGCAAGCGACCCAAGCTTCTTTTCTATTTCGATGAGCTTCTTGTGGAGTTCCGGAAGACGATGAAACAGCTCAATGGATCGTAGCGCGTCGCGATAAGGTTTTGCGGGCGAGCCGAGGTACATCCCTTTTGTTAGTCTGCCGGTCACCCCCGCCTGCGCCCCAACGATCGTGCCGGCTTCGATCTCCACATGATCGGCAATACCGACCTGCCCTGCCAGCGTGACCCCTTCTCCCATAACGGTACTGCCGCCGATGCCCACCTGAGCCACGAGTATCGAATTTCTCCCAATCTGGACGTTATGTCCAACCTGGACCAGGTTGTCGATCTTGGTCCCTTTACCGATGATCGTATTGCCGGTCGTGGCCCTGTCGATGGTCACGTTCGCGCCGATTTCGACATCGTCTTCTATAATGACGCCGCCGACCTGGGGTATTTTATTGTGGATGCCGTTCTCGAATACGTATCCAAAACCGTCTGCGCCTATTACGGTTCCGGGGTGTATTATGACGTTCTTTCCTATGGTGACACCCTCCCGTATCGTGACATTCGGATATATCAGACACCCTTCACCGATCGTGCTCTGTCTGCCGATGAAGACCCCCGGAAACACGATGGTTCCTTTGCCGATTCTGGCGCCATCTGAAATATATGCAAGGGCATGAACTGTGACATTCTCGGCTAAGATAGCCGAATCAGAGACAACCGCCCGCTCGCTGATACCCATATACTCATGGGGTAGAACGTGGAAGGCGTTCAGTAGCACCGCAAAGGCATATTGCGGGTTTTTCACTACGATCTGCGTCTTTCCAATCTTCGCATTGTGCTCAGTGACGAGCACCGCGGAGGCCTCGCCGGCATTCAGCGCGTTGAGAAACCTTTCACTCGTGATATAGGTGATCTCGCCTGCCTCTGCATCGTCAATTCCCGAGATTCCTGTGATCTCAAGGTCTTCATCCCCAACGACTTCCCCTTGTACCTTGGCTGCAATCTCACGTATTTTCATGCGGGGCCTCTTTGATCGCAGCCATTGATGATGGGGTGAAGATAAAAGGAGTTTCCTTCTCGGCGGCCGCGCGACGATTCAGCCGCGTGTTGAACGCGGACCCCGATAACCCCTAGCCGACCGGAGCGTTTACGCCGAAGCCTGTGCGGATTCGCTGGGGCCAAGTATCCGACGAGCCGAGCCGCGAGGTCAAGAGGGAAATGAGGTGCCCCCTGGTCGCGCAGGGCGGGCGCGGTCTCTGTCGTTCACCGCAGTAGCGGTCAGTTTGGCCGACGCGTGTCACCTGCGGTGGTGTTGCTGGATGACTGGATGTCATGCGTCACGAAACAGAGGCTGTCGCCCCAAAGGCCACCGGCGGAACCCGATCTGCCCACGGCGCCGCACGCTCGAAGGCGGCCGCGGCCCGGAGCACGGCGGCTTCTTGCCGGCGTCGGCCGACAATCTGCACCCCCACCGGTAGACCGTCCCGCGTGAAGCCGCAGGGGATGGAGATGGCCGGCAAGCCGGTGAGCGAGATGGCATAAGTGAGGAAGAACCACTGGGTGTAGTTCGTGAGCGCCTGCCCGTTGATCTCCTTGGGGTACGGCTGCTCCACGGGAAACGGCTTCACGGCAACCGTGGGCAGGATCAGCAGGTCGTACCGCTCGAAGAAGGTCCGCACCCGCTGCCAGAGGATCGTCCGGAGCTTCTCCCCCCGGCCGATCTCCGGCGGGGTGAGCGTGAGGCCCTGCTCGATGTTCCAGACCAGTCCCTGTTGCATCTGCGCCCGCCAGCGTGGGAGCTTCTCGGCGTGAAGCGTTGCCATCATGAGACCTCGCGTGGACAGAACGATGTCATTCGTTTCTGCGAAGTTTGGCGAGGCTGTCTCGACTCTCGCGGCCAGCGAGCGGAAGACCCGAACGCCCTGCTCCGCCACGGCAGCCACCTCGGAGTCGACGGGGATGAGTCCGTCGAGGTCGGGCGTCCACGCCACGCGCCACCCCTTGACCGACGGTGTCCGCACCGCATTCACGAACTCCCGGGTGTCCACCGGATACGAGATCGGAGCGCGGTCATCCGGCCCCGCGATCGCCGAGAGCATCAAGGCCGTGTCCGCCACAGTCCGCGCCATCGGCCCGTGGACCGAGAATTGGTCCCAGGCCAGCTCCCGCGGGTAGACGGGCACCAGCCCCGGCGTCGTCCGGAACCCCACGACGCCGCAGAACGCCGCCGGGATGCGAAGCGAGCCGCCCAGATCCGATCCGTGCGCCAGCGGTCCCATCCCCGTGGCCAGCGCCACCGCGGAGCCGCCGCTCGACCCGCCGC
>JGI20214J51650_10002894_pt1 | contig 10773 bp, 13 predicted proteins | sample WetSurMetagenome_FD_51650 | JGI IMG/M metagenome (IMG submission 51650)
GTCCGGATCTGGGTCGACCTCCATCCAATCCTTTCCACCCGCCCCTGGAGTCCGTTGTCCAGCTGCAGTATGTCCCCGAGAACTACGGAGCGGTCGGAAGTTATATACAATCCCGCAAGATAGTTTGACAGAGTGCTCTGCAAGGCAAGCGCAACCGCGAGTCCCCCTATCCCAAGGCTTGCTATCAATGGAGTTACTTCAACATGGAATGCCGTTAGGACCAGGAGCAACCCAAGCACGTAAATGACTGAATTTATTATCTTGTTTAGGTTCTGGATTATAGTCTTTTCGAATACGTCATCTTTGTTCTTTTCCATGCGTATCCTGAAAAATACATTTACAACTGTCGCTGCGACCAAAGTTCCCCAGACGATCCCAAAGGCCTTGAATAAGTCTGCCATCTCGCTGTGGTATTTCTCCAGGAGGCTAAGAGAACTAAGCGAGAAATAGAGACCCAGGAGGATGATTGCGGCGTAAACGGGCTTTTCAACGCTTTCCAGTATCTTTTCGTCGAAGGAACTCTTCCTCCTTCTGAGCATGTCCGGGATATGTTTTACTACAATTAAGTAAAAAAGCTTCGCTATGACGATTGAAACTCCTAGTATGATGAGCGCGAGTAGTACGTCCGAGTACTGGACGGGTATTCCATAAGCCGATGCGTCTATCTTAAAATCTGCCATTTCTTTAGATATAATAACCGCCGTGCATAAATCTTTAAGAATATGGCCCTCTTGAGCGTAATGCGGGAATCCCTGGAGCTTTTGTTCAAGGAGCCGAAGATGTTCCTGCCGAATATGACCGTTGCCCTCTTCTATGCTGTATTCGAGCTGATCCTGCTAAAGATGTCCATAGACCTTTTTGGGAATCCAGGGACCTTGTCGCAGGAGGAAGTCAGGAGTATGATGTCATCCAACATAATGCTGCTTTTGGCAATATTTGCTTTTTACCCGCTGCTAGCGGCTTTTGACCTGATAAGCTACGCGATGTACCCATCGATGGTCTCCGACCACTTTAAAGGAAAAGACATAAGCCTACGTCGTGGTGTTTCATCCGCCCTCAAAGCCTGGAGGATATGGGTCAGTATTGGCCTTGTGATAGCGGTCTTCGTGGTCTGCGTAACTCCTGTTGTTTCAGCCTTTTACATCCTCTATTATATGACTCAGAATTATATCTACCTTATCCTCGGCGTGCTCATTTTCTTTGGGGGGATAGTCCTCCTCATGTTATCCATATTCTTTGTAATGCCTATCGGCGTCATAGACAACGAACGAACATTCGAGAGTTTCAAGAAGAGCTATCAACTGGGCAGAAAGAACAAAAAAGAGGTTATTTCGATCGTTTTCCTCTCATTTGCGGTTATGGGGATAGCCTTTGTCGTGGGAAGCAATCAGGCCATCTCCTCAAACACCGGACTTACGGCCCTTGCAGTTCTTGCATTCATGTTCATAAAGATGCTCCAGTCCACGATGTACACATATGTCTCGGTGATCAATCCGAATTACTACCTGCACATAAAAAAGGCGAATGCGCATCACAAACACGCAGGACACAAGGGTCACGTGCATCATCATTAGGATAATAAAAGGCATATATTTCAGCGGTCAATACCAATTCTATATGGAAATAAGCGCAAGATGAAAGTAACGGATTATTTTGGGAAACCTGTTTTGGACATCGAAAGAGCCTCTCACGTAGGGATATATTCATCCTCTGATTTTGACACGATAACCGTAGTCTCGTCCATAATCAGGGACGTCATAGAAAGCAAGGACAAGGCATTGATAGAATACACAAAAAAATTCGACAAATACGACCTTACTCCCAAGAACATACAAGTCACCAAAGAAGAACTCAAAGCGGCATATTCAAGAGTCGACAAATCCCTGATANCGGCACTTGAGCACGCGCACAAAAATATAAAGAAATTCCACACTGAACAGTATAATACAATTAAAAGGGCCTGGACGACAGAGACAGAAGCAGGCGTCATCATAAGCGAAAGAACGATCCCTCTGGAAAGCGTCGGCGCATACATCCCTGGAGGAAGGGCGACGTATCCTTCGACAGTTCTGATGACCTGCACGCCCGCAAAAGTCGCGGGAGTGAAAAGAGTTGTGGTGACATCCCCTCCCCCGATATCAGACGCGATACTCGCTGCCTGTTATATCTGCCAGGTGGACGAAGTCTATCGTGTAGGCGGCGCCCAGGCGATAGCTGCACTTGCTGCGGGAACTCAAAGCGTACGGCGCGTCGACAAGATAGTAGGCCCGGGAAATAAATACGTTAACACTGCAAAGCTCTCGGTATATGGCATGGTCGATATAGATATGCCGGCAGGACCCTCCGAGATAATGATAATAGCGGACGCAAAGGCGAACGCAAAAATGGCTGCATCGGACCTGCTCGCGCAGGCGGAGCACGACCCGGACGCAAGGTGCATTCTCATTACCGAATCCCGCGAGAAGGAAATAGAGATAAGAAAAGAGATAGAACTGCAAAAAGCAGGTCTAACAAGGATATCGATAATCCAGAAAAGCCTGGAAAAAAACTTCTTAGTATGCCGGACCAAGAGCGTAGAAGAATCGGTAGACGTTGCAAACATGCTTGCGCCCGAGCACCTGGAGATAATCACCGAGAACGCGGAAACCGTCGCGGAAAAAATAAAGAACGCAGGCACCGTATTCGTAGGCCAGTATTCCCCCGTTTCCGCGGGAGACTATGCGTCCGGTAGCAATCACGTGCTCCCGACGGGAATGGCCGCCCGGTTCTCATCGAGCCTCGGTGTGCGGGATTATTTGAAAAGCTTCACCACCCAGAGGATAACAAAGCAGGGCCTCCTCACGCTGAAAAAAACGATCGAGACCCTTGCGGTCGCAGAGTCGCTGGACGCGCATGCTCAATCAGTTCGCAAAAGATTTGAATAGTATACAAACCGTATAAGGCCCCTAATCTGCTTTTTAAAGCCGTATACGAATGTATAGTAACACCCATATGGGAAATTAATACGAGGTGAAAAAGAAAAATGGCTGATTTGCTGGTCGTTAAGGCCAAGATTAAGGACTACGTAGGAGACATGAACGTTGCAGGAGACTTCGCAGAAGCCCTCAGCGCAAAAGTTGAGACCCTCATAAAGGATGCATCTGCAAGAGCTGCATCAAACGGCAGAAAGACAGTACAGGCAAAAGACTTATAAGTCGGCCTCTGTTTTATCTATTTTTTCTTTTTTATTCTGATTCTTCATTCACCAAATCTATATACTCATATAACGTCTCTTAAAATGATCGGCATAGTATCCGATTCCCACGATAATCTTGAAGCCATACGAGAAGCTGTCGTATTCCTCAATGCTCAGAACGTCTCAATGGTACTACATGCGGGTGACTTTGTCGCTCCCTTTACTGTAAGAGAGTGGAAGAACCTCAAATGCCCTTTTCACGGAGTATTCGGGAACAACGACGGTGAAAAGAAGGGCCTTACGCGGGCGTATTTGGAGATGGGAACCGAGCTAAAAGAATTCGAGGAGATAAACTCTGACGGAAAAAAGATCGCCCTCTACCACGGAACGATAACTGAATTCCTTTCAGCACTGATATCAGGCGGCGAATANGATGTTGTCGTCAGAGGGCACACTCACAATCCCGAGATCAAAAAAGAAGGTAGGACTCTTGTCATAAACCCGGGGGAAATATGCGGCTACCTCACGGGGAATAAGACACTGTGCCTCCTGGACCTTGCTTCGATGGATGCGACAATCCATGTGATAGGCGCAAAACCGCAGATCCCAGAGGAGAAAAAGGAGGAAGCAACGCAGGTAAGTCCTCCTGAAACTATAAAGGACGTAAACCAAGATGATACTGTCGGCGGAGAGAATAAGGAAACAGGTAAATGAGGAAAAACTGATCGAGGATTTCAGTGAAAAATCCCTTAATGGCGCAGGCTACGACATGCGCGTAGGGCGCTTCTATAAGATCCGCGGCGAAGCGCTGCTCGGAGTGGATAAGCGGGTTCTTCCCGAGGCAGATGAGATAAAAACGGACCAGATAACATTAAAGCCGGGTGAATACCTGCTCATAGAAACATTGGAGAAGGTGCACATGCCAAAGGATCTTATGGCAAGGATTCTTCCAAGATCGACTCTTTTCCGAGCGGGGTGCTCCTTGATAACGGCAGTCGTCGACCCCGGTTATTATGGGACTCTTACTGTTGGGTTAACTAACCTTTCAGGTGCTGATTTCAGGCTGGAGAAAGGCGCCCGCTTGGGACAGATAGTATTTGAGGAAGTATCGGGGGAGGCTACCTCCTATAACGGGCGCTATCAGGGGGGAAAGGTCGTCTAAAACCCACCTAATAAAAATATACACCTATTTAATGACAAGTTCTTATGTCTTAATGATAGAAAATGAATTACAGAATCCTTTTTTTGGCCTTGACGGTCTTATCACTGACTTTCTTTTCCGGATGCACGGATAATAAATGCCCTGAACCTAACGTCACGCTAAGGGACAGATGCTGTCTGGACGATAACGGTAACAATCTCTGCGACGTAGACGAGACTACAACTACAACGACTACTACAACAACCACAACCACTACTACGACCACTACTACGACAACTACGACCACCACTACGACTACGACCACATCCTCTACCACAAGCACCACCACTTATAAAGACCTGTGCGGGGAACCGGTATGCATCAAACAATACACTTCGGGAGAATGCGGTATGTACGGCGCAACCGTTTTGGTATGCGTGAATTCGACGGCTATATACGACTGCAACAGCGATGTCATCCTGCAGTGCTCCAAAGGATCGACCTGCAAGATGACCACAACCGGCGGACACTGTTCCGGCAAAGCGGTAATATCCACCAACACCAATAATGACGGCTATAGGTGAGTATCTTTATCAATTCCATTAAAAAAATATCCTTTTTTTATTGTTTTCTTGAAATATAATGGCATAATCTACTAATAAGACTATATGAAAGACCGCTTAATGATCCTGAGAGACCTCCTGGAGAAATCTGTAAAAAAGTGCTGCGAAAAAGAGGTCGCAAGCGTGTATTCCTCAGGAATAGACTCTGCTCTGGTAACGTTCATCGCATCCAAATACTGCAAAGTATCCGCATATACTGTCGGAGGGAAAGACTCCGAAGACATCAAATGCTCGATGAGGTCTCGTGAGGACGCGGATTTCAAAATAACCCTCATCGAAATAGACGAATCCAGCGTAGAATCAATACTTCCTGATCTGGTTAGGATTGTCGGCGTGCCGGACCCTCTGAAGGTCTCTGTGGGTGTCCCCCTATATTTCGCATCCAAGGAAGCAAAGAAAGACGGTCTTTCTGCCATGCTATCCGGTCAGGGAGGCGATGAACTATTCGGAGGATACAACAGGTATCTTGAACACGCGGCAAGCGGTGATTATGATCGCTTAAAGAACGCCATGCAAAAAGACGTCGATACCGCATACGTAGACAATCTGGACCGAGACATCGCGATATGCAGAGAATTCGGCCTGGAACTCAGATTCCCCTACATGGACGCGGATTTCGGAAAATACGCAGCCAGCATGCCTACTGACTGGAAAGTATTCGAATTGAAGGATAACGCGGTCGAAGAATACGCATGCGTCGACGAAGTGGACAAGAAGCGGTTTATACGCAAGTACTTGCTGCGCCGCCTCGCGGCTGACGTCGGACTCCCTCAGTATATACTGGACAGAAAAAAGAAGGCNGCGCAATACGGNTCGGAAGCGGAGAAACTGATAGACCGGATCGCGAGGAAAAACGACTACAAAAAGAAGGCGGCGGATGCCGGAAGAAAGGATTATATGCGAATGTACCTGGAATCGCTCGTCTAGTCGCCTGGGGGAAGCAGCTCGATATATGCGTGATCTGAAGCTTTCAGGGTTATCCCGATATCTCTTTCTGCGTTCTCTATCCCTTCAACATCAAGCTCTTTCCTTCTTTTTCTGTCCGCGGATACTTTGACCTTATACAGAAAGAGGTCTTTTCCGTGGTTCTTTGAAAGCAGTTCCCCGACAGTGGAAAACCATCTTTTGGTTTCCGGGTTCCCCGGCTCCTTTATCATCCTCGCTTCAAGCGAACCGGACTCCTTTTCCAGGGAAAGTGCGGAGATCTCCAGTTTGAGGCGGGCGCCGGTACAGTAATCTGTCAAACGCCTCTCCCAGAGTTCCCGTGAGCTCTTTTCCGCGACATAGTTGCAACAGAAGATCGTTTCACGCTCAAAGCCCTTTATGACGTCCTTTAGGGATACCATTTTTACTTTCTGCGGATGTTCGGTGCAAGGTTCGTGTGGCCGAAATGGACTACCATATCCAGGTGCAGGATATCTGCCTCCTTTTCTTTGGTGTCGCATGCGCCGTATACCGGGTCCACAAAAATGACTGTTTGTATTCCGGTTTCTTTCTCTATCTTTCCTGCCACTTCGACCGCATAAGTTTTCAAACCTTCTGGGAACTGAAGGCCGACCGATTTTGCATTCGCCTTCATTATCTCCTTTATAATGCGGCCTGTTTCGAAATCGTAATCAGCGTTTTCCATATTCTATTGTTCGTCCTCTTCCTCAGCTCTTGCAGATCTTTTAAGTTCGCGCATCTCTCTTAGAACAGATTTTTCATCTTCTGTGAGGTCCTCTACCTTGGTCTTTGCCATGTCCTCTATAGTTATGTGCACATAGAGCGTGTCCCCTTCGTTTATCTGCCTTCCGACAGTGACGTTCTCGATGGATATTGCGACCTTGTCAGGGGCTTGCGCGCTTTTCACGTTCTCTTTTTCTTTCTGCATCTCTTTTAGGCGGCCCACCATCTTGCCGTCTGTTCTCATGAGCTGCGTTCCGAGTCTGAGAGTTCCTGCGAGTATCTCTACTCCGACTATGGCCGGCTTGCTCTGGCGGAATACGCATTTGGGCAGGAGCCGCAGCTTTGCCGGAGAAGCTATTTTTCCCTCTCGTTCGGTTTTCTCTTTCTCCTTCTCTTTCTTCACCCAGTCTTCATAGTCCTCTATCAGCTTGTAGATTATCCTGCTCTCGAATATCTTTATCTTCTTGTCTTCAGCAAGTTTCTTTGCTTCGGGGATAACTTCGGTGTTGAATGCGAGTATGACTCCTGCGTACCTGTCCTGTTCTTTTACCGATATGGACTCGACTATGTCAGAGTTCGCGACCTTCCCTATGGTCGCCTTTCTAATGGGTATTTTTTTATCTGTGAAAAGCTTTACAAGGGCCTCTAGGGATCCGATCGTGTCGGTCTTTATGGAAACTCCCATTGCGTCGGTGTTTATCTCTATGTTGTCCAATTCCTTTTTTACCATCTCGATAAGCTCCGGGCCTCCGACGTAGATGGGCGCTCCGGAAAGCGCTTTTTCAAGGTTGGGGGCGGATATCTTCACTCCCGACGCCGCATACACGCTGTTTACGCTCTGGAACTTTTCCCTGGGGTCGCGCATCTCGTCCATGGGTTTCGGCCGCAGCAAAGCGCGCACAGTAGTCACGATCGGCTCTTTTGCGCCCACGACTATCTGGTCGTTCTTCCTGATCACTCCGTCGTATATTATTACGTCGAGCGTCGTCCCGAGGCCTGTTTCCTTTTTTACCTCAAGTATCGTGCCCTTGGCGGGCGAGTTCATCTCCACGGACAACTGCTCTGCGAGGTAGTGCTGTGCGAGGCCGATGAGTATCATCAATAGCTCCGGGACCTTTTCTCCTTTCCTTGCGGATATGGGGACTATCGCTACTTCCTTTCGAAAATCGGTTATCTGGGTGTACAATTGCGAGTCGAATCCCTGGTCTGACAATTGCCCGACCAGCTTGTAGAATTTGTTATAAAATTCCTCTTTTGTCCTTTCCTGCTGTTCGTCTATTTTGACTCCCGCCCTCCAGCCGGATATCGCGTCTACCTTGTTTGCAGCGACGACGAAAGGCGTTCTGTAATTTTTGAGTATCTGGATCGCCTCTATGCTCTGGGGCATGAGGCCTTCGTTTATGTCTACTACAAGTATGGCCAAGTCCGAGACGCTTCCTCCGCGCCTGCGTAGATTCGTGAAAGCGGCGTGACCGGGCGTGTCTATGAACAGGAGGCCGCGTATGTTTATCTTAGCGCCCATGGCATTCAGGAGCGGGCCGCATATCCGTTTTACGGCGTCGAACGGAACGTCCGTTGCGCCTATATGCTGGGTGATCCCCCCGGCTTCTCTGGCGGCAACAGTGCTGCTTCTGATCCAGTCAAGGAGGGTGGTCTTCCCGTGGTCTACGTGACCCAGCACCGAGATGATCGGTTCTCTTGTATGTCTGAGCTCATCTGTCATAGGTATAAGAAATAGATTACAGGTTTATTAGATTTGTCTCCCTGAGGAGACATTCTTGAAATGGGTTTTTGCGACCATAGAAAGGAGGTCCTTGGGTATGTTTTTTGGCTTGACTCCGCGGATGCGTATTTTATGGTCTTTTTCCAGCCGGTCCACCTCTTTTTCAAAGAGATACTTTGCGAGTATGCTGGCTGCTGCGACGCTGGTTTCAGATTCGCCGCCGGTCTTCTGGATTATCAATAGGTTCTCTTTCGGGAGGTCGCGAAGCAATTTTTCTGTCTTCTTGTAGTCGAACATGTCGATAACCACTTTGGCCTTCTTGTATTCTAATTCTGAAAGGACTTTTTTTATGAGATCTGTGTGCATCTGCGCCATCAGGTCGTTTAGGTTCTTTCCGTTCTTTGAGTACTCCCCATAGACCTTGTTGTACTCCTCAGGCGAAAGTACTCTGACCTCTTTTATCTTTTCTCCCTCTGAGAGGTCCTTTCCTATCTTCAAAAGCGTCTCCCTGCCTAGCTTTTTACTGTCTCTTACACCCATATTGCGCATGATGGGTATCTCGTTTGGTTTCAGCGCAACGCATGCAACGACAAGAGGACCGTACCACTCGCCTTTTCCTGCTTCGTCGGTCCCGACGATATAATCATATTCGTCGTCCTCTGAAAGAAAATCTTTCAAGATCTCTTTTACTGCGTCGCCTTCCTTGTAGACGAGGTTCCCTGATCGGTATCCTACCAGGAATATCCCGCAAATCTTGTCGTCGAAGCGGTATATCTCATGCGGGCTCTTGACATCTATCTCACTTACTTTTTTTTCTGTGAGAAGCCTACGCAGCTCTTTTAGTTCTTCAGGCGATAGTAGCACGGATTTCATTTCACGGGCTTCTGACTGTCTCTATCACTTTTTCGAGTATGAGATTCGCGTCTTCATGGCTTTTGACGTCTCCGATGAGCACTTTTCCCGACCGGAAGACCATAGCGGTTCCCTTGGTTTTCGCAAGCGCGTATGTAAGGAAAACCGCGGGGCACTTCTCAGGGTCATAGGCTGCGTTTTCTTTTTCTGAGATCCTGTCGATATCGATAGTGAGGTCCGGGAAATAGTCCCTTATATTGGCAGTTGCCAGTACGTTCTCTACCTCTATTTCAGTATCCTCGGAAAGATTTATCTTGTTTCCCATTTCTTTTAGTTTTCTTTTAAGGTCCCAAAACGCGGATTCTATCTCGCATGTGTTCTTCGCGCCGTTGAGAAACACTTCCCCTGACGAGAATATCATCATCTTTATATTGTGCTTCGGGTGAGTGTAAATGTAAGCAGGCAGGTTCTTTCCTAATTCAAGCCCCTCTCTTTGCGCAAGCCTTTCGTCTATGTTGAGGCTTTGCTTGAAGTCTATCCTGCAGAAAATATTCTCTACTTTGGATTTGGCTTTCAACCTGATTAATAATTAAGCTCTATCCTTAAAACCACCCTCTTTAAACTATATTTTACATGCCGGCATATGGCCGGAATATCTGCCTTGTTTGTTTTTTTCCATTGATATTATGTTCCGTACATCTGTTTCTATAGCGGCCCATATGCAAAAAGCGCCAAGGGAAGCGTGTTTTGAATTAGGTGATGCTGCTTCTTTTTATAGTACTACTACTTTATTTAATAATATCTTTCTATTGCCTCACTCCCTAAATGAAAACCATAGACGAAATGATCGCAAAGCACCTCGATCAGTCTGATCTTATCGACCTTTTATCCGAAATACAGGAGGAATACGGCTATCTATCTGCGGATAACATGAGAGAAATCGAGCAGAGGCTTGGCATCCCCCTGGTAGAGATATACGGTGTAGCTACGTTCTACGCTTCCTTCAGGCTCAAGCCGGTAGGAAAACACATCATCCGTGTATGCAAAGGAACAGCGTGCCACGTAAAGAAAGCGGATATGCTAGAAGGCGTGATCGACGACGTTCTGGGGATACGGGACAAAGAGACAACNGAAGACGGACTATTCACACTTGAGCGGGTAAACTGCATCGGCGCATGCGCTAAGGCGCCGAACATAATGATCGATGAGAGGGTCTACGGCGAACTGACCAAAGAGAAAGTAGAGAAGATACTAAAGGAATTTCCGAAAGAATGAAAAAACTGTCTGAATACGTCGACGTCGAGAAAGGGGCAAAAGAGCTTTCAGGAAACCGCGTAACTGTGGGAGTCGCTACGTGCGGGATCTCGGCAGGAGCGGGCGAGACTCTTAAGGCTTTGAACGATGCGAATCTCGGAATTCTGGTCGATCCTGTCGGATGTTCCGGCGCGTGCTTTAACGAGCCGATCGTAACGGTAAAGCAGAGCGGCGTGTATTCGATCTATTCGCACGTCACTAAAGATAATGTGCAGAAGATAATCGACTGCGTGAAGTCCTCAAAGATATGCGATGAATTGTTCACCGCCCACGACCT
>JGI20214J51650_10002896_pt1 | contig 10769 bp, 6 predicted proteins | sample WetSurMetagenome_FD_51650 | JGI IMG/M metagenome (IMG submission 51650)
GAAGCAGACCGATCGGAGCAAACGCCTAAACCATACTCGTCGGTCTTCCCCAGGACCCGGAAGCTTCCGGCGTAGTCCTCCTGGGAATTGAAGATTGCCGAGTCCTTGGAGCCTGCGCCGGGGGTCACCTTTTTGAGAAATCCGATATGGCCCAGGCCGGTAAACTCCGACTCGACCTCCATCACCGACTCGTTCTGGTCGAGCTTCATTCGGCTCTCCCGGTCGATGCTGGTGGCGTACCGGTAGGATTCACGCATCGAAGCACCTGTCGCCTGGTTCTTCGCCCGCGCCTCCTCGGTCCAGCGAGACGAATAGATCACAGTTCTGTTCCCGTAAAGGGCCAGCGCGGTAGATCCATGATCAGCCGACACATCCTTTTTCATCTCGATTGACTTGTTCTCTGTCAGGATCTTGACCGTCTCGTCGCTCTCGTAAGAGCCGCTGCCGTGCTCCCGGCTTGATAGACTAGTGCCGGGATCATTGATCGAAACGGCGGCACAGTTGCTGTAGCTGCCCATGGTGAAGTTGTTAAGATAAAAGACGGCCTTAACGCAGTTTATGAGCAGGTATGACGGAGGAGCGGTGGAGTAGTCGTCGGCAACGTTGACGAAACCCTCGCCCTCTACCCTCGAGCCCATGTGAAACTTGAAATCCTGCCTCTTTGGCGTCCTCACTACCAGGGTGATCTCCCTGCACTCGCCAAAGCCCACGCCATCAAAACGCCACAGACCGTCGCTGTTTGGTGCAGGCGAGACGGACACCAACTCCACCGGCCTCTCGAAGGTGTCCTCGATCACCACGTCTGTAGAGATGAGGCTGAAGTTGTTGCATACTCTGATGGTGTAGGTGATCTCCTCGCCGGGCTTGGCGGTCTTGCGGTCAGGAACTTTGGAGACGGCTCCATCGCTATAGCCTAAATCATAGTTTTCTATGGGATCAATCAGAGGATACCTGTCCTGCTCAGACCCCTCACCAGGAATGCTGTAAGGCTCAGTTCCGATACCATCGTGATCGGATGGCTCATCAATCCCATCAACATCGTCGTCTCTTCCGGTGTAGTCTGACCAGTAGTTGCCCATGTAGTTGGCAAAGGTGGCACCATTGTACCGGTAAGTTATTGGAGCAGGAGAACTCCAGCGATTGGTGCCGGCAGAACTGCCTGAGTTTTCGAAGTTGTTAAAATAGATGACGTTGCCGCTGGATGACCCCAGGCTGATGCCTATTATTAAATTATTTTCAACTCTATTGCCTGTAATGGTGTTGCCGCTGGCGGATACGAGAATGATCCCCGACCCATTGTTATTTCTGATAATATTATCCCTTACGACGTTGCCATTCGAGGCTATTATGATTCCTGCATCATCTGGATTATCACCGGAATTTTCTAAAATCAATCTCTCGATGACGCATCCATCTGCGATCAGGGTCATCGGAGTGTCGTGGTAGCGTCCGAAGAAACTGGGAGAGCATAGGATAGGCAAACCATTGCCGATATCCACACCTCGCAAGGTGAGCTGCCGATCGACAATTACATTTTCCTGATAAAATTTCGCTTTGTTATTATCTCCGTCCCAGCCATATAGTTCAATTACGTCGCCAGGTTTGGACCTGTCGATTGCCTGCTGGGCGGTCAAATCTCCGGGCCCACCAGACCCGGGGGGAATGATGGAAAGAAGATTTCCGGTCGTCTCCCCAGACACTGCTGAGGGTGGCGGTACCACGTAGATCACATCCTGAGAGAACTCCGCCTCTTTGGTGAGCATCACCCTCTGTATCAGCACGTCCAGGGCCTCATCATCCTCATCTGTCAGACTGTACTCCCTCGACAGGACGCCGGTGGCCTTGGCGTGGTTTGTGATGTTGCCGAGGGCGGTGCCGCTTATCCTGGCGGTCAGCTCCACATGTTTTGACTCGCCGACGGTCAGCGATCCAATGTCCCAGGTGACATTCCTTCCCTGGACGGTCCCGCTCCGGTTATCTCCAAGATACTCAAGACCGTCGGGGAGCAGATCCTGGACTGCGACGCGGTCGAACTCGATATCACCGATGTTTGTGACATTGATGGTGAACTTGACGGCGGCTCCGGGCTCGCCTGAGCTGACGTTCGCGACCTTATCCACCATGATCTCGGGCCGAAGGCCGGTCATGATCAGGGGTGCATCGTCCCGTTCGTTCTCGAAGAGGTGAGGAACATCCCCGATTCCATTGTCATTGAGATCTGGATCATGGTAGCCGGACCAGTAGTTGCCCAGATGGTCGGTGAGGGTTCTGCCTTTGTACCTGTAGGTTATGGGATCGGTTGAGCTCCACTGATTGGTGGAGTTCGAAGAAATTACGTTTTCTCCATTGTCTTTGAAAACATTGAGAAATAGGACGTTATTGGAGGAATTGAAGAGACCGACGCCACGGAGATTGCCGCTAAATTCAATGTGTGTGATTATGTTGTTGCTTGAGTTTTCGAGAATAATTCCGTACCCATTATTGTCTTTTACGAGGTTATTCCGGATAACATTGCGGTCTGAATTTACCCGGATCCCCGCGCTAATGTCTTTGCCGGAGTTTGTGACCACAAACCCCTCCAGGACGGATCCGGAGGCGCCTAATGAAATAGCGCTGCCCCTGTCTCCGCCGTCCACCACCGGCTTTCCTTTTCCGGTATCAACTCCCAGTAGAATGATCGGCTTGCTCACATTTACGTTCTCATGATAAGTTCCACTTTGAACCTCGATAACGTCGCCGGGGCTGGCCGCATCGATGGACCCCTGGATGCTGCCGCCCGACCCCAGGGTGATGGTGGCACCTTGAGCAGATCCGCAGACGCAGATGATTGCAATCAGTGCCCATTGCCAAAAAAACTTATCCGGAAAAGCCTGCCTGCCAGCAATTGCATTACCGAAAACATTCATCATAAATAGTCAATTAGTTCAAACTAGTTAAACTTTTTCATACCACGTGGCACAATTGAATCGGCAGGTGACGGGAATTGTGAATATTTGGTCAGGTAATTTCGACAATATGATATATATGAACACTATAGAGCCAACCAGCGAATTGGATACAGCTAAACATGACCGACCCTCGATAGGATTCCGCACCATTATACGGCTGCGAACCCAAAGACTGTGGCAATTGTTATATTAATTTAGAAATTTCTATGCCCCTCTATTGGTAACCTTTATGCCGGTTGAATCAAGAGCAACTACAATGTCATACTCTCGGCGCTATTTTACCTTAAGTTAAAAAAAGTGATTTATCAGTCCAGATCTATCATAGATACCCCTCTTATGTTATGTCTTACCTCAAGAGAATCTGTTGCGGACATGGACCATATTATATTGACTGTCTGCCCCGGCTGGAAGGCTTTGTCGAACCGGTCTCCAGTATCCATCTTCCTCTTAAACTCGATCACGGTCCTGTTGTTAGACTCAGCACCACCGAACTCCAGGATATCATCTCTCCCGCCCAGGTCTTCGTCTCGCGGATGAGGTCCATATATCCCGGTCGAGTACAAATCCAGGACGGTAGCATTGCCATTTGAAACCCAACCCATAACCATATCTGCATCCTTCATCGCTTGAGTGGGTTCAAAGCCAATGGCTACGAAACCATTTGTCAGCCCAGCAAGTGCCATGTAGAGGTACTCAGCATCGTTCTTCCAATACACAACATACCGTCCGTTTGATAAACTGAGATTTTTCTTGTACTCACCTTCGGAAATGACGCCGTCCGGGACCCATTCAACCTTGCCGGTCCCATTGGATAGAGGTCCCCCTGCGTGGACTGTAGCGGCTGCTTCGGCTGGATTCTCTGCTGGATTCGTCTGTCCGATGGCCTGTTTTTGTGTTTCTTTCTGCCCTGTCGCATTCAAGCTTGCATCTGTTCCTGGACCAAGTTTAAGGGCGACCAGAGATGGCTTGTCTCCATCTCCTGCAGGCCACGCAATAAAGTTGCCAGCAACGGCAGGCCAACCGTTGATGCCGGATGCAGCTTTATAGGCGAAGACCTCTTCGCCCGAATTTACCTTGAAGGCATGGATTGTGCCATCGTACTCGGCTGTGAAAACCAGATCGTTTATCACAGTAGCTCCGCCAAGTGCCATGGTGTGCAAGAGCTTGATCCAGAGGATCTTGCCTGTGGCAGCATCCAAGGCCACCAGCTCCCCTGTTGCGTTGGAGAAGTCCAATGCGGACAGGTTTGTAGAAGTTGGGGTCCAATCAGCGAACATATTCACAACTGGGACGAAGACTCTTCCATCGCTGTAGGCCATAGGCGTCTCAACACCTCCTAGAACTCCTGGATAGATCCTTGTTGTTCCATTGGGAAGTATATCGAGCTGAGAAGTCTCGTCATACTTTCCTACAACAGTCGACCATAGTATCTCTCCGGAGTTCCGGTCGAATGCATAAACCATTCCCATCTTTCCAGCCCCGAAGACGATTTGCTTTTCATCTCCGGCTATCTTCAAGTCAGCCAGGATTGGAGAAATCTGGAAGTCATGATCAAATAGGTCATGAGGAAGAACCTGCCGGAACCATGCCATTTCGCCCGTCTTGTGATCCAGAGCCACTATGCTGTCAGTATAGAGATTTGGACCTGGCCTGCTAGTGCCACTTGGCCACTCCTCAGTTCCCGGGAAGGGGGCAGGATTTCCTATGCCCCAGAATGAAAGTCCGCTGCTCACATCAATGGCCGGTGGATACCAAGATCCTCCACCGCTGTTAACCTCTTTGTGCCCCCACAGGTCTGGAGAGTCTACTGTTGAAAAGCTCCAGACCACATCGCCAGTTTCTGCATCTAAGGCATAGATTTCCCCGATTCCTCCAGGCGCGTAGAAGACATCCCCCGTGCCCGGAACCGTGGAGACATAGACCAATCCATCATAGACAAGCGGCTGGATGTCGATCCCAGTTGTGTTTATATCAGAAAGCCTTGTAGACCAGATTTCCTTTCCGGTGTTTGCATCGAGCGCAGTTACATTGTAAAGGTCTCTGGCCATGAAGACCTTGCCCCATCCAACTGCCGGACCATTGGGGCCGATAACATTGGTTGCATTATAGAACCTGGACCAGATGGGCACTCCAGTCTGAAGATCCAGGGCAAAGACATTGCATTGCAGGTCCTGCAGGAAAATTCGGTCTCCGACTATGATCGGATTGCTGGCAGCAGCGCCGAAGGCTGAGATGCCTGGTATTGGAAAGGACCAGGCCTCCATTAAATTTGCGGCATTCTCAGAATTAATTTCGCTATCAAAGGTTGCTCTGGTGTTCTTATAATCCTTATTTGGAAGCGGCCAGTCTGCTGCGTATTCGGCCACCTCAGGAGGAGCATTCTTCTCTCCAGCTTGCTGAACCCGAAGCTTTGCATTACCTATTACGATCTCGGTAGACTTGCTTCCTGCTAGTACACAATAGGCAGTTGCCTTGATGAGATCTCCGGGACTGACGTTGATTGGGTAGTTATAGCTGAATGTTGAAGAGGTAGGCTGGCTTGTGTACTCCTCTTTCAGGATCTCTTTTCCATTCTTATCGACTTCTATCTTGTAGATATAATGGCTTGCAGGCGTTGAGACGGTATGGGTGATAGTCAACTGTAGCGTCTGTTCTTCTCCGTTGTAGGAGATGCTCACATTGGATGGCGGATGTGCCGAGCCTGGCAGTGGGAGTATGGCCAGTAGCGCCATTATAACAAGAAATACTGCTGCGCTCATAACACTTCGATTCCTGCCATTAAGTGCCTCTGAAGCTGAATGCTTTTCATCGATGGACATAGAAAACCAGCACCTCTGAGAAATTATGGGTGAATTAACATGATTGTATTCTATAAATAATTTTGGCCACTTCGATTCAGCGTGTTTATAGCTGTAGAGAAAAGAGGTCGGATAGTCTGCGTTAAAATTTGAGTATGGTTGGAATTCGGGATGCGTTCTACAAATGGCTTTATGAACTTGGGGGCCACAACCTCAAATCGCAATGAATGATAATCGGCTTGTGCTCGCCACCATTTGCCTGGCTTCCTTCATCACTCCGTTCCTGGCGTCGTCCGTAAATGTCGCGCTTCCCACCATCAACTCCGACTTTGCGGTTCCTGACCAGGCGCTTCTGAGCTGGGTAGTGACCGGATTTTTGCTATCTGCAGCCATCTTTGTCGTGCCATTTGGCCGGATAGCCGATATGTTCGGAAGAAAAAAGATATTCGTTACCGGCATGTCTATCATCATCGTATCCTCGATTTTATGCAGCGCATCCTCCTCGATAGAGATGCTCATTGCTTCTCGCGTGGTTGAGGGGCTGGGCAGCGCGATGATCTTTGGAACGGGCATCGCCATCATAACTGCGGTATTTCCTGCCAGTGAGAGAGGTCGGGTTCTGGGAATCAATGTGGCCATCGTTTATCTTGGGGCCAGCACCGGTCCATTTCTGGGCGGGATCATCACTGAGCATGCCGGATGGAGGTTTATCTATGCCGGTGTTGCAATCCTCGCCGCCCTGGTTGCCGCCCTTGCTCAGAGGTTCATCCGGGAAGAGTGGCGTCCCTGGGAATCGGGAAGCTTCGACTATCTGGGCTCTGCGCTCTATGGCGGGATGCTGTTCTGCCTGATGTACGGGCTTTCCCAGATTCCGGATATGTCCGGAGCTTATTTGCTGATCATTGCCGCGGTTCTGTTGGCCGCGCTCCTGAGCTGGGAGGCGCGCAATCCAAACCCGGTGATAAAGATCAGCGTCTTCAGACACAACACCGTCTTTTTGTTCTCGAATCTGGCTGCCCTCATCAACTACAGCGCCACATTTGCAGTGGGATTTCTGCTCAGCCTCTTCCTGCAATATGTGAAAGGATACGATCCCCAGACAGCGGGAATGATTCTCATGGCCCAGCCGATCGTCCAGGCGGTTTTCTCTCCGATCGCCGGGCGCCTCTCGGACCGGATCGAGCCCAGGATTGTAGCTTCCGCCGGCATGGGCCTGTGCGTTGTGGGCCTCACAGGCCTCGGCTTTCTCACGCCGGAGACTGCGATAGACACCATCCTGGCAAGCCTTGTCTTACTCGGCCTTGGTTTTGCGCTGTTCTCTTCCCCCAACACCAATGCCATCATGAGCTCTGTAGAGCAGAGCGATTACGGCATGGCCTCCGGGATGGTGAGCACCATGCGGCTCATCGGCCAGATGATGAGCCTGGGGGTTGCCATGCTCATCTTCTCGGTGATCATGGGGCATGTGGAGATCGCGCCGGAGCAGCTTGACGAGCTGATGGTAAGCATCAAGGTTGCCTTTGGCATCTTTGCCGGCCTGTGCGCTATGGGGACGATCTTCTCCCTGGCGCGGGGAAATCTGGGAAGGGAGGTGTGCCGGTGAGTGCCTCTTCATTTCTGCATTCGAGAATATACTTATTTCTTGATGCTCAGGTATTATCAGCCGAAGTTCAGGGAATAATATCTGTAGAGTCCTGAGTCTTTAGGACTCTACAATGAGATGGGTATCTACACAATCCTTATAGCCCAACAGCGAGGAGTATCTATCATGGCTAGAGCAACAGATAAAGCCGTCATAGAAGATGCCAATGAGATCGCCCTTCGGAGATTCGAAGAGGGCCTTGTCCGGAGCATCAAGCAGTATAAAGCGGGAGAAGTGGAATCCTTCGATGATAAAGAAGAGTTTATAAGAACCCTTATAGAGTGATGAGATACCACAACAATCGGACGCGAGTCATGTGGACCCCTATGTAATCGTCTATTTCGTCAAGGGCGATACAATCACATTTCTATATGTAGACCATCATGATTTTGTCTATCAAAAAGCGGCGGAGATTATGCAGAGGTGGGAAGGGGAAATGGATGACTAAATCCCGAATCGGGGAATCGCCGCCAAATAAGCTTCTTTAAATTCTTTTAAATCTATATAGCTATTCATTCAAAAGCCTCTTTCCTGCTATCACCGCGAAGCTCTTTGATTGATAATGGGGTACGTGGAAATCGCGCCGGAGCAGCTTGACGAGCTAATGGTCAGCATCAAGGTTGCCTTCGGAATCTTTACCGGACTGTATGCTATGTGGATGATATTTTCTCTGGCGCTGGGAAATCTGGGGTGGAGGCGTGCCGGTGACAGAAAGCGAAGGGCCTTTATCCTTGCCAGCAACCTATCTCAGAGTGAGGTTTTACTATGGTCGAGATCGGTGATGTGGCTCCTCAATTCTGCCTGCCCGGCGCAGACGAGAAGGAAATCTGCCTGAAGGACTATCTGGGAAGGTGGCTGGTCATTTACTTTTATCCCAGGGACAACACCAGCGGCTGCACCAGGGAAGCGGTGGACTTCACCGCTGCTCTGCCTCTCCTGCATGATCTGGGCGCTGTCGTCCTGGGGGTCAGTCGCGACTCTCCTGCCAGTCACAGGAAGTTTGCAGAAAAGCACGGCCTGAAGGTTACGCTGGCCAGCGATCAGGACCACAAGGTGACCGAAGCCTACGGGGCCTGGGCTATCAAGAAGATGTACGGCAAAGAAAGCTACGGCACAGTCCGGTCAACTTTTCTCATCGATCCCCAGGGAAAGGTCGCCCACATCTGGAAGAAGGTCTCAGTCAAAGGGCATGCGGATGCGGTGGCAAAGAGGCTGGCGGAGCTGGTGCAGAAATAGCCGCTATAGCGGATCGGGCAGATGCTCTGCAACTTCTGCTAAAAGCCAATCCTTATTTAAGATCGCAGGCAAGCCATCCAGCCATGAAAGTTCTTCTCTTCGATCCTGCGGCTGGCGCTTCCGGCGATATGATCATGGCTTCTCTTCTCGACCTGGGGGCGGATCATGATGCGGTCTGCAAAGCAGTCGAATCCGTCGGCTGCCGGCTGGAGGTCACCCGCGAGGAGAAGAGCCATATCATGGCCTGCCGGGCACGCGTCATCTCCGACCGCAGTTTTCATTCTCTCGGCGAAGCGATGAGCATCCTCAAGAGCTCCAGCTTGCAGGGAAAAGCTCTGGAATACGCCCTCTCTGCTCTGGATATCCTGGCGGAGGCAGAGGGCCGGGTGCATGGCCTGGAAAAGGGGCAGGCCCATTTTCATGAGATCGGAGCACTGGACGCACTGGCGGACATCGCCGGATCCTGCGCAGCGAGGCACAGCCTCTCTGTAGAGCGCGTTTTATCCAGGCCGGTATCGGTGGGCGGAGGATACGTCTCAACGGCACACGGCCTTCTCTCTGTGCCCGGTCCCGCGGCAACGGAGATATTGCGCTGCCACGATATGCCCTGGAAGGGTGGCCCTGTTGAGGAGGAGCTTCTCACACCGACGGGCGCAGCGTTGCTTGCTGTTCTGGTCGATGAGTTTGTCAGCAGCATTCCCCAGATCCGGGTGGAGAAGGTGGGCTACGGAGCCGGCAGGAGAGAGCTGGTCCTTCCCAATGTCCTGCGGTCCATGATCGCGGAGACCGTTCCTGCTCCTCAGGAAGGGATGATGCACGGAGGGCATGGCGACCAGATTGTCCAGCTTGAGACCAATGTGGACGACGTGACCGGCGAGGTTCTGGGCCATCTGATTGAGCAGCTCATGCAGGCCGGAGCCCTGGATGTATCAGTCCTGCCTGCCCTGATGAAGAAGGGTCGGGCTGGATCGGTGATCCGGGCGATCTCCCGGTCGGAGGATATGCAGCATCTTTCCAGAGTGATGATCAGGGAGACGGGGTCCCTTGGTGTTCGCATCTTTCCCAGCATTCACCGGCTGGTGGTGGCTAGGGAGCAGAGAGAGGTTCAGGTCGATATCAGCGGCGGAGTCTACAGCGCTCAGGTGAAGGTGAGCCGCCTTGATGGCGAGCTTTTAGGAATCAAGCCCGAGTATGAAGACTGCCGGAGAATTGCCTGCGAAACGGGCCTTCCGCTTCGCATGGTCATTAAAAAAATCGAAGAGGAGGGGTGGAAGGGTGCAGCTTTATAATTCGTGCCATCCCTCGTGCCATCCCTTTTAACATATTTCTTATTTTATTGCTTAGCCGCCCGTCCAACCTGCCTCTTCATTTGCTTTAATTTGCATTACAAACATATAATACTAATATAGTTAAGGATGTAGTTGATATTATATATACTTTTCGTAAATAATAATAGTAGCAACCTGCGGTTTGCTGGATGGGCCTCTGTATATGACGATTTATAAAGAATAGAGTTGATGCTCTGGCTCGCAAGTTTGATTAATCTGGGCCGCAGGGTATCTCTTCTCATGCAAATTGATTCATCCATCCGGCTCTTTGATTGCGCCAAAAAGCTGATGCCAGGCGGCGTATCCAGCCCCGTGCGCGCCATCTCCCCCTGCCCCTTCTATACTGCCCGGGCAGAGGGCCCCTATCTCTGGGACGCGGACGGAAACCGGTATATCGATTACTGTCTGGCATACGGTCCCATGATCCTGGGGCACAGCCATCCAGCCATCGCCAGCGCCGCTGCGGATCAGATGTCCCGCGGCTGGCTCTATGGAACTCCATCTTTGCTGGAGGTCGCAGCGGCGAGGAGAATAAGCCGCCTCTACCCGAGCATGGAGATGCTCCGCTTTGTGAGCACCGGGACCGAGGCCACAATGGCGGCAATTCGCGTCGCCCGTGGCGCTACCGGTCGCGATAAGATCATCAAGATCGAGGGGGGCTTTCATGGGGCTCATGACAGCGTTCTCGTAAAGGCAGGCTCGGGAGCGACCACTCTGAGCATTCCCGATTCAAAGGGCGTTCCCGCAGACACTGCCAAAAACACCCTGCAGGTGCCCTACAATGACCTCGCCGCCCTGGAGAAGGTTCTATCCAGCT
>JGI20214J51650_10002897_pt1 | contig 10764 bp, 19 predicted proteins | sample WetSurMetagenome_FD_51650 | JGI IMG/M metagenome (IMG submission 51650)
ATATGGAACCCTCTTATAGATACCATATAAAAAAGTATGGCAAAAAAGACACAGAAATAGACAGAATAGATAACAATGGAAACTATTCCAAGGAAAATTGCCGGTGGTCAACGAGAAAAGAAAATTCAAGAAATAGGAGGGTGAGTATATTCATCAATGGTGTTCAGTTGGGAAACTTGGCCGATAAGATGGGCGTTAGATCATCATTGCTTTATATGAGAACGAGAAGTGGTTGGAGCTTGGATGACATTATGAAGAGTAGTTATTATGAAACAGATAAATTTCAACACCGAGATAAGATAAAACATAATAAGGAAAAACTTGAACTAACATTAAACATTATGAAAGAGTTTAAACAATCAGTGGATAAGATTGAAATATATCTTGGAACCTTAGATGATCGGGAGCAGGATATAATTAGAATGAGATTTGGTTTAATTGATGGAAAAAAATCAACACTAGAAGAGGTTGGAAGTAAGTATGGCATAACCAGGGAGCGTGTCAGACAGATAGAAGATCGCGCTGTTAAAAAGATAACAAAAACACAAGAGATTCTACACACTTGACAAGCTATTGACTTTCGTGCTATACTTAAGAAGCTATGAAACTAAAATACAACATCGAGGCTGATAAGGACTTGTTGCCACTCGCAATCCGGCAAATAATGTTCTTCTCTCGCCTTGAAAAAAAATTGAATCAAGTGAGAAAAAAAGACCACGCAGATGTCTTGGTTGAAGACACGCAATACTATCTCGACATCCTAGAAGAAAACGAAAAATATGAAAGACAAGGTATATGAGCAAGCCGTCGCCCAAGTCCGTGAATATGTTGAAAGACATAGAGTCACTCGTAAAGACCGATTCCGTATTCTGTGCGACCTTACTGGCGTTGATGAGGGTACAGCAAGAATTGTGGATCGCTATGCTAGAGCTATCAGAGAAGTACTCCCTCCCGATGCCAAATGCAAAGCCCTCGAAAAAGAATGGCACAAGCCGGAATGGATGCACGACTGGGAATGGGAACTTAAAAAAAGTGAAAAACAATCGCAGTTAATATAATAATTTTTAATTAGATTTTATGAAGACGTGTAGAAGGTGTCATAAAGAAAAAGATTATTCTGATTTCTTTAAAGACAAAAAGGCTAGTGATGAATTAAGAAGTTGGTGTAAGGAGTGTTGGATGGAATACAGCAAAAAATATGCAAAAGCGTGGAGGATTAGGAGGGGTTATAAGCCGAAACACATAAGGGAGGATATTGGATTTAGTAAATCATCAATTGGAAGATATGGATATAAATTACTAAAGACCATAAAGGAAACAATGGGATGGAAATGCTCACGATGTGGGAGTGAGAATGACCTGACAATCCATCATAAAGATCACAACGGAATAAATTTATATAAACAGAAAAGATACAAAGAGGTAAATAATAATATCGAAAATTTGGAAATAATTTGCAGAAGTTGTCATGGAGCTATCCACACAGTTGAATCAAGAAAAAATAGAAAGTTTGAATATTTAATCAATTAGACCCAGTGGGTGCTGGGCGTTAGTGAAAATCTAACAAAACAATGAAAAACAAAATCTATGCCGTGCTGGAAGTTCTGAAGTGGTTGCTCATCGGAGCAGTCATCATCGGGCCGATCTTCTATGCCGGAATGTTGTTTGAAAGTTTGAATTTTATGCAATAGGCGACGCGGTAGTTTCCCACAAGGTTGCTCACGCGCCCGCCAGGCCGGAAAGTGGAGCGGATAAGTCGCAAGCCGCGCCGCTCCCACTACCGGAAATCACCAGCAAGATTATGCAACTCGAATCTTCTGGGGGTGTCAACAATTATTCCAAATGCGAAGCGATAGGGAAGTTTAATAGATACGGATTTGGAATCCCAGGCGACGGAACCTATCTCTGTTTTGAAAAAGACGAAGACACCAAAGCAGTCGCGGAGTGGTTTGAAAAGAAACTAGCGGTGATGGATTTAGAAACCGCCGTCTGCCACTACAACCTCGGAATTAAAACTAATCAGTGTAATTATTTAAATAAGTTTAAAACTCTATGAGCGAACAAGAACTATTAGACGCCGCCCTGAAAACGGCGGAACAGGTCAACCACATCTATAAGGTGTTGGATAAGTTGGTCGATGATATAATTGAAATTAAAGCGGCGCTTGCCAAGATGAATGGCGTTCCGCAAAAATAATATGAATACATTTCTACCAGAAGGAGCAGAAGCTCCAAAGGAAAACTCTAACTACCTGAAACTTGTCGAGGGAACGATAAGATTTCGGATAGTCAGTCCAACTATTTTTGGATATGAGTATTGGACGGAAGACAATAGGCCGGTCAGGTTGAAAGAAAATCCAAAAACAAAACCGGCAGACGTGAGAATGAAAGATGATGGATCTTATGATGTTAAGCATTTCTGGGCTTTCAGCGTGCTTGATAGAGAAGACGGAAGAGTAAAAATTTTTGAAGTAACTCAAAACAGTATTAAGAGAGCAATTGAACACTTGCTTGAAGATCCGGACTGGGGTTCTCCTTTTGAGTACGATATTAAAATCACCGGAGAGGGAAAAGGACTTGAAAGGCGTTACACGGTTAATCCTGTTCCACACAAAGAACTTACTAAGGAAGAAAAGAGTGTTGTGGCTCGAACAGAAATAAACCTAAATGCTCTCTTTACAGGAGAAAATCCATTTGACGCACCCATCGCAGAATTGACCGAGGAAGAGGTTAGGGTTGAAGATGTACCATTTTAAGCCATAGCACATAAAAACCCCGTGTAGGTCAATTTTGAGCCTTCTGGGGCTATTGTACAAAGTATGCTGTGTCCATTTTGCAATAAAAACATCCCTGGTGATAAAAGGACGCTGAAACAGAACTCTGCCCTCCACCTCTGGTTGTCGCAGGTGGAGGGACACTGCTGGGAAAGAGGACTGACACTTGAAGCTTTATTCAAAGAACCGGCCGACATTCCGATCACTAGAGAATATTTAAAAGACTTCTTTAGAAAGACTGCGGATCTGATGTATCATAAAGATTCAACAACCCAGCTCACTAAAAAACAACTGGGCGAGGTTCAAAAAGTATGTGAAAGAGAGTTCGCTAAAAGGTTGGATTGCGATATTCCCTTTCCAAGTTTAGAAACTTTAATTGAGTTTGACAAAAATAATTAAGTATGTTAAGCTACCCTCATGGAAAATACTTTGCAACAATTTACAAGATTAACACCCTTCCAGAATCAGCGTTGCAAGGCGCTATCCAGTTCTGGAAGGTTTTTAGTTTTGAAAATTTATGGCTAATCCACAAAAAGAAAATGGATTCACACCAATATCAAATGAAATACTCGAAGCGCTTGCCAAAATTAGGATTAATGGAGAGGCAATGCAGATACTTATGGTTGTTTTCAGAAAGACTTATGGATTTGGGAAAAAACAGGATAAAATATCTCTATCTCAATTTGTTTTATCAACTTCGCTAAAGAAATCTAATGTCTGTCGTGGCTTAAACAAGCTAATAAATATGAACATCATTATCAAAATTGATAAAGAAAGTATCTCAATATACCAATTTAACAAGGATTTTGACTCTTGGAAACCATTATCCAAATTGATAACCGTTATCCAAACTGATAACGAATCGTTATCAAAACGGAGACATACAAAAGATAATATACAAAAGAAAGAGATACTTGCTAACGCAAGTGTCCCCCTAAAAGAAAAAACATTAAAGAATTTCAGGGATGCTCGCCGGATTGAAAGTGGTCGCCCGCCAATGACACCCCGCACTCCGACAAAGAAACAGGAGTCGGTGGCTAAGGCTCTTAAATGGATAGATGATTTTAAACAGAAAGGATATGAGCAACACGGGATGCAGTTTATGAAAGTTAAAGACGAGAAAAGAAATAAGGCGGTGAGACAGTTGGCAATCAGGGCGATTAGTGAATTAGGAGAAAAGATGAATGAACTTACTGACTGGTGGTTTTCTGGAAATGGTGAGTGGGCGCAGTATGAACCGGAAAATTGCTTATCATCAAAAACATTGGAAAGATTTTTAAATAAGGGAAATAAAAAACTAAAAAAAGAGTGGTGGCAATAATATGAAAAACCTGGATAAAATAAAAATACAAGAATTATCAAAGAAGCTGGATCTCCCCGCTGGAGAGATAGAACATTTAATTAAACTTAATTGTGAAATAAACGGAATTAGCCTTGATGAAGCCATGCGGACATTGGATGGAAAGCCGATTAAAATAGTTCCAATTTCTGAAGCGGCGAAGGATCAAGACAAATCAGAAAAGATACCCTGTGGAATGGAATCCTTAGATGAAGCGATGTCTGGAGGAATATCGGCTGGAAGTTCAGTTGTGATTGCTGCACCCAGTGGAGAGGGAAAAACAGCTTTTATGGTCAGCTTGTCTTATCACTTTCTAAAACATCATCCGTGCTTGTGGTTTTCATTTGAAGAAAACATCGCTGATATTTGGGAAAGATTTAAACTCACTGGAATTGAAGACAACACTCCGGCCTTCTGCCCGTTAGACTTATCAGATAACAAACTCAATTACTTGGAAGATGTGGTGAAAGAATTTAAAAAGAAGAATGATTTTTTTATAGTATTTATCGACCAGCTTTCATTCCTGGCCCCAAAGATAACTGAAGACTCAGACATTAATCATATACAGGGAAATTATGCGATGTATCTCGGACAAATATGCAACCAAATAAAAAGTTTGGCGATGGAATATCAAATCATAATTATTTTTGCTCATCAACTTGGAAGAACAGGAGAGGTGGCTTACTCGGATATGGTGAAGCACGCCGCTGATAAGGTTATTTATCTTAAAAGGATTCCCGACACATCACAAGATTCGACTGAAGAATTTACCAATATCACCCAAGTAGTTTTCAAAAAGAATCGTCCCTATGGGAATAGACCAAAAATACCAATGACGGTCGAGAATGGAGTATTTGTTCCAATTAAAAAAGACGGCGCCATTGAATACGCCAAACAATTAGGATGGAAAGAAGTTAATAATAATTTATTTTAAAATATGGAACACATTGCAAAAACAATTCGGTGGCGAGAGTTAGAAGATGAAATCGCCAAACGAGACTATAATTTTATGAATCCGATATGGAAATGTGTCTCACCCAAAGAAAGAAAAGCCAATCAAGTAAAATGGATTTACAAGTATGGCGATAAAGAAATAAAACATCTGACATCAAAACAACTGTCCTGTTTATTGCACAAGAAGGGTTGCTTGACAACTCAATAAAAATTTGCTAAGATAGATACATAATTAGTCTTGTAAACAATGATGGGTGTATCTACTTACAAGGCGGATACATCCTTTTTTGTTAAAAAATATGGCATCAAAAGGACAAAATATAGGAGCAAAAAATAAAATGTGGAAGGGGGATAAGGTTGGTTATTTCGCACTACATGATTGGATAGAGAGGGTTAAGGGAAAAGCAAAGAAATGTGAATGGTGTAAAACAAAAACAGCAAAAAAGTACGAATGGTCTAATATAGACCATAAATACAGACGCAGAGAAAAGGACTTTATCTCATTATGTGTGACTTGCCATAAAAGATATGATTATAAGAATTTTTATGAATACAAAATTTATTGGGTTAAGTGTAATACTTGCGAAAAGATTTTTTCAATTAAGCCACATAAAATTAAACAAGGAGAAGGAAAATATTGTTCCAAAAGGTGTTTATGGATAGGTAATAAAAAAGTAGGTGCAATGTTGCTAAAAAAATAATATGTGGGAATTTTACAATATGAGCGGAGATTGGAAAATACCCTGGTGGACATTTTATGAAAACAGAAAGACAAAAACTAATTGATGAAAATGACACCCTATTCTCAATCATAGTTAGATTAAAAGACAAAAAATGTAATCGGTGCGGAAAACGCGGAACGCAAGACGCTGAAGGACGAGAGATTAGGGGACTTGATTGCTCTCACTGGCACGGACGGCAGAATATGATTATCCGGTATGATTTTAAAAACGCTGACGCGCTTTGCGATGGATGCCACCTATACTGGTGGCATGGAAACAAAACAGAAACGCAATCAAGAAATGAATGGGAAGATAGATTTCCAGCGCGGGCCAAATACTTGAACGACAAGTTAAAAAATCAGCCGATGAGTTTCAAAGCCGACGTGATCTGGCTAAAGAAGGTTAATATCATTTTAAAAGAAGAATTAAAACAATTAACCCTCTAATAAAACAATCAATATGAAAATTAAAAGATGTTACCGTTGTGGTAAAGAAATACTTGGAGCGAATCAAATATATTGTGGACACCAAAAAATAAAAGGAAGCTGTGCTTATAATGCTTGGCTTGAAAAAATAAAAGAATGGAATAAAACAAATAAATTGAAATTGAGAAAATATTGGAATAAAGCCTCAATGAAATATAAATACAAAAACTGGGAACAGCATAAAAGATATTGCAGAGAATATTATTGGAGAAAAAAATCCAAATTATTAAAGGAACTAGAGAGTTGTAATTAAATTAAGAATAAAGGAGTGTATGAAATTTAAGAGAATAAAACCAGATATAGAAATAAAATCTAAATTATCATCTTGGAAGCACCCTTTCAAATGGTGGAGAGAAAGAAAATATAGAAAAATAATGCAGGGTCTTATGATTAGTGCGTGGCACAATGGAATGAGAGAAGATGTTGAGCAATATGCAAAAGATATGATGACAAAAGGACACGCAATTATAAAAGATAAAAATTATTGGAAATAAAGACCTAGTAATTAAGATTCATTAACTAAAAAACTATGTTTATAGAAAAATGGCAACTTATATTTTTAGTTTTAGCAATTTGCTATTTTGTTTATTTAATTGAAAAGAAATCTAACCACTAAAAAACTATGAGTTGTTATTTTTCAGAAGCAAAAAGAAAAAAAGAAGATGAATGGGAAACGGTTGAAATGATTGATGACTTTTATGGAAAACACCAATACGCAGTAAGATTTTCTAATGGAGACACATATCCAGAGAATGAAGTGATAGTTAAACCCCTCCAACCCAGCAAGGAATCTCCCGAAGATAAAGATTTAGAAGAAACATTTGTAAAACGCTTATATTCAAATTATGGGACAATATCAACATATCCAGAATTATATGAAATAGCAAAATTATTAGTTATTGATACCAAATCAGCTCTCCAACAAGAACGAACCAAAGTTATCAATGAGATAAGAGGGTGGCTTTATAAAGAATTAAAAGGCGTTGACACCAATGGAAAATGCCACGAGGAGATATTTCAAGACTTTGAGGATTTAGTGGATAAATTAGTTTCTCTTAGCGGGGATTGATTGATAATTGGATTAAGTTCCACGATGAGAATAATTAACTCATTTAAAAAGCAGTTGCAACTCATTATCAATCTCCTCTAAGGGAAAGTTAATTCATAATATAAACTAATTTAGAGAGTTGTAATTAAATAATAACTAATAAAGATGGAAGATCAAGAAAAGGAAAAAAAAGCCTGGATAGATCGCGAAATGTCTTCACGGGATAATTGTGACATTATCATAAAAAAAAGAGACGGAATAATTGTGAATGCGATAGTTAAACCAATTTTGCCTGAAATAAGGGCAGATTTCAGTATATTTTTCAGCGAAGAAACATCTATTTGACAAAAACAATATTATGTGCTATCTTTCTTAATAGAAGCTGCCCGTAATCAGTCGGAGGCTATATCAAAGATAACGTAAGGACGTTATTTACGATATGGCCTTTTTTTGTTATCTATTTTCACGCTTGCTCTTATGAGCATAAAAACACAGCCTGCTTTAAACACAGGTCCACGCCTGTATAAAAGCGGGCGTGAGAATGGAAAATGAAACTGAAAAATCAAACTCTAACAATACCGGAACTGAATCAGTTGCGGATTCAAGCGTGCCTGAAGAAAAGAACGGCAATCCTGTTGAGCAGGCAGAGACAGGAAGAAACCCAGACGGAACATTTAAAAAGGGGTTTAGTGGAAATCCAAAAGGCGGTCCCAAAAAACCGACAATCTGGACATATCTCGAAGACGGTGAAGATGAAACCAAAATAAGAGAATTTATCAATGACCCGAAGTTTTTAGACAAAGTAGCTGAATACATTTTAGGAAAGCCCAAACAGCCACTAGTGGGTGGAGACGAAGGCGATGAACCAATAAGGATAACAGGAATAAATTATATAATTCCAAATGGAGATAACTCTAAAACCAGACCCGAAACAGGATCAAGCGTATCAAGCGCTGGAGAATAAAGAGATTGACACGGTCTTTCTTGGTGGCGGTGCTGGTGGAGGAAAGAGTTGGTGGATATGCGAAAGCAGACTCATAAATGCCCTACGTTTCCCAGGGTACAAGAGCTTTATAGGCAGGGAGGAATTGAAGAGATTGATGCAATCGACCTACATAACCTTCACGAAGGTATGCCAATGGCACAAGATTCCTCAGAAAACCTGGAAGCTAAACGGCCAATACAACTACATCGAGTTCCAGAACGGAAGTCGCATCGACTTGTTGGATTTGAAGTATCTTCCAACAGATCCGCTATATGAACGATTCGGAAGCCTTGAATATACTGATGGAGCAATAGAGGAGGCGGGTGAAGTTCATTTCCTTGCGTATGATGTTTTAAAAACAAGAATTGGACGACATAAAAACAAGGAGTTGGGAATCCATCCAGTAATGGCTATAACAGGAAACCCTAAAAAGAACTGGACATATTCGTTATTTTATAAACCATATCGCGATAATGTATTACCCAAGAGCATCGCTTATATAAAAGCTCTTTACACAGACAACAGCTATACCGCAGAAGAGTATGGAAAACAACTCCAGCAGATTTCAGATAAGGCCACCAAGCAGAGATTGATGTTTGGAAACTGGGAATACGATGACGACCCGGCGGCGCTGATAAGATACGAGAACATAGTTGATCTATTTACTAACACGGTTGAAAGCTCAGATGAAAAGTTTATAACAGCTGATATTGCCAGATTTGGAAGAGACAAGACAGTAATCAAGGTTTGGAATGGATTGGAGTGCTATCTGATAAAAACATTTACTAAACAGGGATTAGATGTAACGGCGGAAGAAATTAAGAAACTGGAAAGAGATGAGGGTGTTCCCAGAAGCCACGTCCTGATTGATGAAGACGGGGTGGGTGGAGGAGTGCTGGATATGTTGCCCGGCGCAAAAGGATTTATCGCCAACAGCGTCCCAATTTCATTGAAATACGATAAGGAGAATTATCAGAACCTAAAATCACAATGCACGTATCTGTTAGCTGATTATGTGAACAACCACAAACTCTCGATAAAAAACTGCGAGCAGACCACCAAAGACTTGATTATATCCGAGCTGGAACAAATAAAAAGCAAAGACGCTGACAAGGATGGAAAGAGGAAGGTGATAGGAAAGGATGAAATTAAAGAAGTGCTAGGACACTCACCAGATTATGCCGACAACCTAATGATGAGAATGTATTTTGAACTTAAAAAAATATCAATAGAAAAATATGATCCAACCCCATCATATTATATAGCTTAATTTATTCTAATCACCTCTGTGATATTAGCGACTGTGATTAGCGCTAGTATCCCAGAGCCATAAACAAATGGAGTATAAAAAGGAATGTTTAAGGTGTGGTAAGGAATATACAAAACCTTACTATACCGGAAAACCAGAGTGGGAGGGGAGGAAGTATTGTAGCAATAAATGCAAGTATGGAACGGGAGAAAAGAGTTCTACTTGGGTGGGGGATAAAATAACTAAGGCGTCCGTTCATAATTGGATTGCTAGGGCGTTAGGAAGACCCAATAAGTGTGAAATATGCGGAACAACTGCGGCGCCGCAATTCGATTGGTCTAATAAATATCATACATATAAAAGAATCGTAGGGGATTGGCAAAGGTTATGCAAAAAGTGCCACCACCACTACGACATGGAAAACAATGGATATGAACCAAGAAAACATTTCGTCGCCTGACGAACAACCGACCCAAAAACAAATAATAGACACCCTCTTTGAAGAAAGAGACAACTATCAACAATCCACCGCTAACAACCGGTCTGAATTAAACGACATCCACTCGGCTTTTATGGGGCAGATAGATGATTCCAAAGACAAGTCTAAAAGCCAGGAGAAGATAATGAAACTAAGGACGGAAGTCAATTATATTGTGCCGTCTATTTTTAGCGGTTCACCCGAACTAGAATGCACCCCGATCGGAGAAGAAGACAAAGACATCGCTTATGTGGGAGAAAAGATTATAAACTTCGATCTTAACAATATTCCCCAGGCCTATGAAAAAATAGAAGCGTGGGTTAAACAATCAGTGGTTTTTGGAACTTCAATCATCAAGGTTGTCTGGAAGATGCTGTTAAAAGACAATGGGGATGGAACCCAAACACCCATTTCTGATGAACCGGATTTAGAGACTCCCAATATAACGGATTGCTTCTATAACCCGATAATTTCCAATATTGAAAATCAAAACTCACTCATATTCAGAAGCGTTCTTCCGATAGCGGAAGTCAAGGAAAACACTATGTATGACGTGGTGGGAGAAGATGGAAAACTCAATCGAGAAAATGTGGCAGAAAAAGGAATGGCAAATACGAACCAATATGATTCAAGCAGCCAGGTGGGATCAGACAAGATTGACCAGCAAAAATCCAGTATTGGAACAGTAGAAATATACGACAGGGTGACNGATGAAGGAATCCAAACTGTTT
>JGI20214J51650_10002898_pt1 | contig 10763 bp, 7 predicted proteins | sample WetSurMetagenome_FD_51650 | JGI IMG/M metagenome (IMG submission 51650)
TTATATCCACATTACTCACTGCATCACCATAAGTAAGCATAAAATCGTCTTCATAAATATATTTATCGCATAATTTTGTTCGGAATCCTGTCATAGAATCCCCACCAGTTTCTACCAGAGTAACCACCCAATCTTTCTCTTCGTTACTCGTATGAAAGATGATATTGTTATCATTTTCAAGTTTTATCGTAAAATCATTATTATACAATTTATAATTAATAAAATAGTTGCGGATAACATCTCCTTTATATCCAAGTGCAAGAATAAAATCTTTATAACCGTAATATGAATATAACTTCATAATATGCCATAATATTGGTTTACCACCGATTTCAACCATTGGTTTAGGTTTGAATTCTGTTTCTTCTTTAAGACGGGTTCCCTGACCTCCGCATAAAATAATAACTTTCATTTTTATTAATTTGATTTTTTTAAAATAAAACGTGAGTAAATTTTAAATATACTATACGAGGCAAGTATAATAAATAGCGGGTCTAAAAAAGGCACCCTGTATCTTATCACTCCACCGGTCACAAGACTAACAAATATATATATTAATAAAGCATAAAATGTGTACTGGCAAAATACTTTATTAATTTTCTGTTTCCACAGAATTATCCATCCATAAATTGCAAACAGGAAATCCCAATTATATTTAAATGCTTTAAATATTTTCACAAGAAAATTTTGTCCTAAATAAAACTCCTGTAAACCCCAGCTTTCAAGCAATTTAAAACATGCAATTTTAAATGAATCTACGGGGTACATATAGATAAATTTTATTGCCTCTTTTAAAAACCAGAATGATGATTTTGAAGAAATATATAAAGCATGTAAATCATTACTTTTAACATTTTTATCACTATCCCATAACGGATTCCACATGGGGTATTTTTCCTGTATCACCACTGCAGGAGACCATCCCCACCAAACCATAAATGCCCCTTGAGAAGAAATAAATATAAATATATCTGAACTAAAATAAGCGTAGACCGACCATAATAAAATAGGTATAATTACAAAACTAAACCAAAATAAGGAATATTTTACTTTAGTTTTGCGGGNGTAATTTGAGATACTGAAAATAAAAATAAGATACAAAAAAGAATAATAAAAAAACTGGCCTCTTGTTAAAGCCGCTAATCCAACATAGATACCACTTAGTAAAAGATTTCTTAAAATATTCTCCTGTGTAATGTAAAATTTCAAAATATAATATAATGCGAATAACCCTATTAATGTAGCTATCAATTCACAGTTTATTTGTACAGCATTATTCCACATTGGATAATATAAAATTGCTAAAAACCCCGAAATCCAACAAATAATATTATTTTCAAATATTAGTTTAGTTATAGTTGAAATCAAACAAACAATAATTGAAGCAATAATTATCTGCATTAAGATTACAGCTTTTAGCGAAGTACCAAACACAAGAAAAGAAAAAGCTAAAAAAATAGAATAAACGGGTGTTCGTGCGTATGCAACAACAGGTGCGCTTTCATATCCATAAGAAAAACTTTTTCCCTGCGAAAGAGCTAATCCTCGGTCAAAAAAATTTTTAGAATCTCCTTCTTCTAATTGCGCAACATTCCAATGTGATTTAATTTCTCCTGTTTTATTTTCATAATAATTTCTTAATATTAAAACAGTAAATCCAAAAATCAGGCTAATTACAAATAATATAATATGTTTAGACATACAAAATATTTTATTTTTATAAATTATATAATCATCAAATATATAATTATTTTAAATTAATTTTACATTTAAGCAATTTTCATTGTTTTATTCCTCTCCTCTATTCTTTTTATTGCTTGTTCTCTTAAAGCAAAATAAATAAACAATGAAGTAATAATAAAATGTATAAAAATATCTTGAGGCTGAGTGGAAGTATTAAGAACAAAAACCGGATCAACAGAAAAATTCACAATAAAATATCCAAAAAAACTAATTAAAAAAACTTTAATTATATCAATATAAGGATTATTTTTCGGAAGTTTTTTTATATAGATAAAACAAGTCTTAAATATATTGAATATAAAAATTAAATATAAAATGTACCCGAAAACACCGGCTTGCAAAATGCCAATAAGCACACCTCCCAGGTGCCCATCGAAATTTTCATAATATTTATCGGAAAAACCATATCCCACAAACAGACTTTTATTTATTGCATCTATAAGCAAAGGTAAACGGACATTAATTCTGTGGTCAAATGTATCTTCCGCTCTTATACTACCTTCTTCAACACTAACGGCTCCCGTAAATCTCTTATATGTTGATCCAAATACATCGTTCAAATTAAAAACTTGTACCAAATCCAAAATAAAAATAATAGCAACACCCATTATAAATATTTGTAGAAAAACATTTGGTTTTTTTCTTATAACGAATATAAAATACATTATAAATATAAATATCATCATAACGATAGCTGACCGTGTTGCTGAAATAACTACGGATGATATTACAGCCATAATCACTAATAAAGAATATATTTTTGGAACAACCTTATCCTTATTATCCAACAATACAAAAGCAAAAACATAAGCTAAACGCATAGATATATACCCGTTTGGTAAAACCCTGATATCCCCTGTTATTGAATTTGAAATTCCGATTGTTGATGAACCGGGAATTAACAAATTATACAAAACAAATCCTGTATTAATAGTAAATATCTGTGAAAATAATTCTAAAAAAACAAAAGGGAAAAACATTACCATAAATTTATAAACATCTCTTTTATTATTTATAAGAGATGGAAATGAATAAATTAAAGTATAGAAAAACAATCCCCGAACGGCTGAATTTAAAAACATCTTCAAAGTTATACCATAAAAAAGAGATACTACTAATATAAACGGAAATATATAAGTAACGCTTTTTAGTTTAAGTACATCTCTAAATTTAAATCTTTTTCCTTTAATTATTGCTTTAACTAATGCAATAATCAGAAAAAGGTCCATAACCGTAAATGAGATTTTAGAAATTGGCGAATATATTGGCAATCTCCTAACGGCATCTGCAGTTGTATCCATAAAAAATCCACCGGGATAAGCTGTAATAATAAAAATAAAAGCAAACCAAAAATAATCTGCTTTGGAATACCAAAATATTATTAATAATATGGCGCAATATAGTTTATCAATACCAATAGGAGCAACATATACCATATAAACAGTTAATACAAACAAAAGAAAAATAGAAATCGATCTATAAAAAATTATTTTTCCCTCAGAAGTATTCTGAAATTTATTAATTACTTTATGATAAAACATCAAATTCATATAAATATATAAGGGATTCTCAAATTTATTTTATGGATTTTTCTGATTTTTTAGCATTATCTGGTTTTGAATAATAATAATAATAATTGTAATAATAACCATAAGAACTTTTAAATGAAAAATTATTAAGAACACATCCAAGCAAGTTGTGTGGATTAATTTTATAGAGTCTTTTATAGGTTTTCATAAATGTCTCGATTGGCGTCATATTGGCTCGGCAAACCAGTAATGTTCCGTTAGTAATGTTATACAATATTTCAGAATCTGTAACAGAGATAAAAGGTGGTGAATCTATAACAATTATATCGTATAATCCTTTCAACTTTTCAAGAAAATTTTTAAACTGAATAGAACCTAAAAGTTCTGACGGATTTGGAGGAATTGTTCCACTTGTAATAAAATCCAAAGAATCAATTTTTGTTTTTCTTATTATTTCATTAAATTCAACATTTGCAAATAAATAATCACTTAATCCCGGATATCGTTCCATTTTCAAAATATTATGAATTCTCGGTTTTCTTAAATCACAATCAAGAATCAAAGTCTTTTTTCCTGCTTGTGCAATACTTCCGGCTAAATTTACGGAAACAATAGTCTTACCTTCGATTGGAATAGTACTTGTTACTAAAATAGTCTGCAAAGGTACATCTTCAAGTTTTGAATATTGAATTCTAGTTCTTAAAGCTTTAAATGCTTCGGAAACAGAAGATGTTGGTTTTAATTCGACAACAAAATCAGTTTCGGGAGAATGAACATCCAGTAATTCCTTGAAACTTGGAATCCACGTTAATACACGAGCACCTGAATTTTCCAGTTGTTCGGGCGATTTAATTGATTTATCAAGAAAATTTCTAATAAAAGCAAAGCTAAGCCCTAAGAATAACCCTATAATAGAGCCTGTTAAAAAAATTAGATTTTTATTCGGTGCTATCCTGCTAACTGTATCAAATCCTGGTTCCAGCATTGTTGCATTTCCAAACCTTGTTCTTTCGTTAATTGTTGCTTCCTGATATTTTTCTTCAAGTGTTATATATAATTTTTCATTAGTCTTCATAGTTCTTTCCAACTTAGCAAGCTCCATATTCTCCGAAGGTAATTTGGATATTTCTATTTCGAATGTTTTTAAATAATCCGATAATATCTTTATTTTGTTTTTTAGCGCTGCGGAATTCAATGTAGTTTCAAATACCTTTTGTGATAAATTTCTTTTTTCTTCCGGAGTCTGGGAAAGTAAACCCGCTCTCATAATTTCTGTTTTTTCATTGAGATTTTTTTTAAGATTATTGACTTTTGCGGAAGTGCTGCTTACTATCTTATCTTTAACTTTTTGATCAGTCACATTAGCAATTTCGACATCACGTTTAACTTCCAATTCTGCAATTTGTTTTTGCAGTTCCTGTATATACGGTTGTGTAATTTCACCTTCAACGTATTGAATAAGGTTTGGATCATACTTTAACGATTCCTGTTTTAACGAATTAAGCGTGTTATCATTAATCCTTAAATCAATCTCAGCCGAGTTTTTTTCCGATTCATATTTTGATGTATTATCTATTAAAAGTTTTGCCTGTTCGTCTAATACTATAAAACCTACCTTTTTTTGAAAATCCTGCAAAGATGACTCAGCAATAGTTAAATCATTTAATTTCTTTTCTCTTTCATCTTCAAGAAACTTCTTTACATTTGTAATATCCTGTCTGTTCAACTCACGTGAATAATTCACATATACTTCAGAATATGTATTTGTAATTAAAAGAATTTCAATGGGAGAAAATCCATCGGCAGAAATTATAACTGCGTCTACGTTTTTCTTAACTTCTATTTTAACAATTGCATTCAACTTTCTTCTTAATTCTTCCACTGATACTGGAATTATCTCGTTATCGGATATTCTTCTTACAAGATGATAATAATCTCTTTTATCACTTACACCTTTAATTGAATCGATTAAGGAACGCGCCACAACATCACGTATATAATAGCTTTTCATCATTTCAATCTGATTAGATAATACTCTTTCCGACATAGCTACCTGAAAAAATATATTTTCCGATTTATCTAAAATACTTTGAGGTTTATCGATTTTCAATGTCGATACTGAACGATATACCGTTCTATAATTTCTTATATAGACAGTTGTAACTATCAGCGAAATAGCAAAAATTAAAATTATCGGTAGTAAATTCGTCCTGAATAGATTGTAATAATCAGCCAGTTTCTTTGATTCAGGTTCGAATTCCATTTCCAATATTTCTTTATCTATTTGATCTAATTTATCCATTATAAATTGATTTTAAATCTTAATAAAACTATTTTTTTATTTACGTAGAATTGTCACTAATAAAACAATAATCGAAGTTAACGTAGAAATTCCTGTTAAAACTAATGATATATTTTCTCTAAATGTAAATTTTGGTCCTCCGGGAATAAGAACAATATCACCGGGATACAAAACTGGATTTTGTCTTTTTGTATTACTAATTTTTTCTTCCCACAAATAATCATGATAATTCAAATTAATTATTTTTTCCTCTTTGACATCCAGTGTGTCGTTTTTCATTCTTACAATTCTTATCTCCTCTAATTTTGCCTCGATTAAAGGTCCTCCGCATAAAGATATCAAATCTACAAAAGAAGTACCGACGGGAATTAGATATTTTCCCGGGCTCTTTACATACCCCCAAACACTTACTTCAAAATTTACTTTATCTTTATCAGCATAGTTATAGTAATTCATACCCGTTTTTATCAATTCATCATTTCCTATTCTTTCGTTTTTATCCTGCCCGATGATATCGCTGACAGATAAAATTCCTATTATAATAAACGCAAACAATACAAAAATATGTTTTTTCATAAAATTTAATTTACTTAATTCAAAAATTGATTTTTTTATATAGCTCCGCCTTTTAACTCACAAATAAGTTATTATTTTATTATATAAATATATCATATGTTTAATGTATAAGATAATAATAAGTAATCTTTTATTCAAGATTCTAATTTTTTAGAAAATAAGCTTTTTAATAATATTATAAAAAATCTTTTTTTAATTCGAAAGTCAGGCGCGGGGATGAAAAGTTTTATGTACCTCAATTAAATATTCTTTATCGATATGAGTATATATCTGAGTTGTAGATATATCCGAATGCCCGAGCATTTCCTGTATAATTCTAATATCTGCTCCACCTTCCAGAAGGTGTGTTGCGAAAGTGTGTCTTAAAGTATGAGGATGGATTATTTTTTCAATTCCTGCTAATAAAGCATATTTTTTTACTATATTCCATATAGTCATACGGGTCATCTTTTTACCTCTTAAATTCAAGAAAACAAAGTTATGGGATGACTCATTTTTAATCAAGTTTCTTTCTTCATTACAATATTTTTCAATGCACTGTAAAGCGGACTTACCAATAGGGACTATTCTTTCTTTTGAGCCTTTCCCTAAGATACGTAAAAAACCTTCGTTAAAAAAAATGTTATTTAATTCAAGATTAATTACTTCGCTCACTCTTAATCCCGAAGCATACATCGTCTCTAAAATCGCTCTATCTCTTAATCCTGTGTTTGAACTTAAATCCACCGAATCGAGAATTTTATTTACTTCATCTACAGATAAAACAGAAGGTAGAAGTCTCGATATTTTTGGAGAATCCAAATTCTCGGCAGGATTATCGGTTATCACATCTTCAATCATTAAGTATTTAAAGAAAGATTTTAGAACGGATATTTTTCTATATATGGATTTCTCCGAATAATTTCTTTCTCTTTTATTCAATTTACCGCTTATATAAGAAATGAAATCGATAAGTACACTTTCGGAAATATCTTTAGTGTTTTTAATATTTTCAATACCATCCAAATATTTGGAAAAAAGTTTCAAATCGAACAGGTAAGAATTTAACGTGTTCTCGGAAAGAGATTTTTCTAATTTTAGGTAATTTATAAATAATTTAATATTATTTTCTAAATCGTTTATCAATCTGCCGGTTTACTCTCTTCAGGGTATTTAATTCTTTGATGGTGGATACCAATAAGAATTTTAAGAAAACTTTTTTTAATTTGAGTCAACTCCTTTAAAGTCAGGTCACACTCATCGAGTTCACCTTCCATAAATCTATTTTTAATCACATCATCGATTTTTTCTTCAAGCTTTTTTGGTGAAGGATCTTCAATTGCTTTTGTTGAAGCTTCAACGTTATCCGCTAACATTGCAATTCCGGTTTCCTTCGTTTGGGGTTTTGGACCGGGATACCTGAAAATGTATTCGGAAAGCTCTTCTTTATCTTCATCGGCTAAACCTTTCGCTTTACTGTAAAAATATTTTACCAATGTTGTTCCATGATGCATAGGAATAAAATCTATAATTTCCTGAGGCAATTTATATTTTTTAGCAAGTTCGATTCCTTCTCTTACGTGTGAAATAATAATTTTAGCACTCAGACCCGGAGTTAATTTTTCATGCCTGTTATATTTTTCTATCTGGTTTTCGACAAAAAACGACGGTTGAATAGTCTTTCCGATGTCGTGATAATAACATCCTACTCTCGCTAATATTCTATTCGCTTTTATTGCGGCAGCGGCTTCTTCGGCAAGGTTTCCCATAACTATGCTGTGATGAAATGTTCCCGGGGCTTTTGTAGATAATTCTTTTAATAACGGTTGATTAAAATCAGCAAGTTCAAGTAAAGTCAAATCCGTAGTAATTCTGAAAACCTTTTCATAAAATATTAGTAAACCATAAGCAATTATTGGTGACATTATTGCATTTATTCCACCATATAATAAATTAATCATTATTTTCTGAACACTTTCGAATCTGTCAAATCCAATGGCAATAATAGCAATCGAATATCCACCAAGTATAAAGAAAAACGAGCGGAAGATTTGCGACCTGTTTTTAATATCCCTTACACTAAAAATTGCAAGAACAGAACCGCTAAAAGAAACAAAAGCTACTGTAAAATCTCCTCCACGTATTGCCGCCACTAACAAACAGACAACCACAATAGCAAAAAAAGCAAGCCGGGAATCGAAAATTATGGTCAATAAGATTGAAGCAACCGAAATAAAAATTAATAACTCGACGGGTGCATTTATAGTTAGCTTTAAACTTAAAAACGAAACAAAACCAACCAAAATAATTAGCGATGATATTAAAGAAAGTTTAAGATTATCATTATATATGTCATACCTAATATAATACAGGAAAAGTGTTAAAATTAATATTAAAATAAAAATTGTCATTACTTTTCCAACAATCTGCTTAAAATAATCCTGAACCCCGATATTTTCCAACCTAACTTTTTTAAACGAATCGAGTTTTAACTTCGTCAAATTATTTATCGGGTCGTGTTTACTTACAATTCTTTCATTTTCTCTTACAATTCCAATTGTTTTTGGAATTTGTTCAATGCGGTTTTGAATTTCAAGATCCGTTAACTCTTTATTATAAATCAAATCTTCTTTGATAAATCTGTTAGAAATTACAAAAGCTATTTCCTTTAAAAGTGAATCCTCCAATAATTTGCTGAATTTCTCGTTTACATCTGCCAATAGCCGGGATTTATCGAATATTTTATCCAGATTTTCTACGCTTAACAATTTTTCTTTCGATGTCTTAATAGATATTTCGCGTGTATTTATTTTAGATTTTTCTACATTTATAATTTTATCATTAGAAATATCAAATATAGTTTGCTTAACGTAGAGTTTAAAATTCGGATATGATATATTACCGGGATTTTTATATTCGTTTTTATAATACTTCTGAAATTTTATCCAGTTATCAGGGGATAAGATTAGACTTGAAGCATCTTTTTCCTTTTGAAGTTTTTCAGAATTAATCCCTGATTCTATATTTTTATCGATGCTTGCCGCTTTATTGAAAATCGCTTCTAAAGAGCCAAAAAATACATTTACACTATCTTTAAGTTCCTGTAAATTTTCTTCCAGTAATACAAATACGGGAGGTACGTTTTTTATTACATCTTTTTTTTCTTTATCGTATTCATTTTCATCTCGGTATATCGGAAAAGAAAAAGGAGCAATTAAATCTTCATTCGACCATACAGTTCCAATTTCAATATCGGCATCAATACTTTTATAATTTGGAAGGAACAAGCTAACACTAATTAAAGTAACTAACCCTATTAAAGCTTTAATTAACAAATTTTCATTCAGGTTAATTTCACCTTTATCGGTGTTGATTTTATTCTTAATATTTTTAAAAAATATTTTCATAAATAAAAAAGTAGCCGAAATCAGCTACTTCCGAAAATACGTGTATTTCAATACACTCATATAAAAATTTGTATTTATTTAAATCTCTTCTTTTGTAATATAATTTACTTTCTTTTCTATTACATAATTATTAATAATCTTACTCATTAATTCCTTAATCTTATCATCCTGCATATCCTCGAAATTATCGAATTCCTCGTTCGATTCGAAGAAAATAATTTCCGAAAAATTATTTTTCTTTTTTGAATCTTCATAAATAAAATAATCTTTCTGAGTCATTTCTTTTATATAACCTTTTAACTCATTGATAAGTTGCAGGTAGCCTTCACGTTTTCCCGGATAAATTTTATAGTTTACCTCGAATAATATTTTTGACATTATATTAGTTATATTTTATATTTAATATGTAATATAAAAAAGTGTTTTAACAAAAAAAAGTTAAACTTTTTACCAATTTTTTAGAATTATAAAAATGATTAAATTGTTGTAATTATTAAATATTATGAAAAACTATTAAATTAATGTACAAAAATAATCTTGTTAACGAAAAAAGCCCGTATCTTTTGCAACATTCACATAATCCTGTTAACTGGAATGCTTGGAACGAAGAATCATTAAAACTTGCAAAAGAAATGGATAAACCGATTTTTCTATCAATCGGTTATTCCACGTGTTATTGGTGTCACGTGATGGAAAGAGAAAGCTTCGAGGATGAAAATATTGCATCACTTTTAAACGAATATTTTATAAACATTAAGGTTGACCGGGAAGAAAGACCTGACATCGACAGGGTCTATATGACTGCACTGCAATCTATGACCGGTTCAGGGGGCTGGCCAATNAATATGTTTTTGACTCCCGATTTAAAACCCTTTTACGGAGCGACATACATTCCGCCAAAAGAAAAATACGGNAGAGCGGGTTTTGAGGATATCATCGAGCAGATTAATAATCTCTGGAAGACAAAAAGACAGGAAATAATTATAAGCAGTGAAAGAATATTTGAAATTCTAAATACTAAACTAAAAGCGAAAAGTAGTTCTGACATTAAAATCGATAATGAAATATTCGATAAGTCTTTTGAAACAATAAGAAATATTTTCGATTACGATAACGGTGGTTTCGGAATTGGGAATAAATTTCCAAGACCAGTAGTAATTAATTTTCTTCTTTCATATTATTATCAAAGTAAAAATATAGATGCTTTAGATATGTCAATCTTTACAT
>JGI20214J51650_10002899_pt1 | contig 10759 bp, 8 predicted proteins | sample WetSurMetagenome_FD_51650 | JGI IMG/M metagenome (IMG submission 51650)
AAAGGAATTCCTGTTGGAATTTTATGTCCGGTTAAATTTTTAATATACAGTTTAACTTCTAATAGGTTTTCATGATAACTTACTGAACTAGTTAATTCAACAGACTTTTCCATTAGACTATATTCAGTTCTGGAAATTGTCGAATCAAAATGTTCCGGTTCAGCAGTTAGACCAAGAGAATCAATATTATTCTTCAATAAATTCTGCATATAAAAATTTCCGCCAACGAATGTGTGCCGCCAGAATGGTGTTCGATCTGGAAAATTTCCCATTCCTGAAATTTTTATTGGGTCATAAATCTTGGGCATATGACAATCCTGACACTGAATGCTTTGAGATGGGTATATGCTGTTCTTCCATTCAATGTAGGGAGTTTGTTCCGGAAAACTTCCGACAACATTACCCTGTTCATCCATTGTGGGTGTAAACAAAGTATGACAAGTTGCACATAGTTCAGATTGATTTACGTGCGGACTGAATTGAGATTTGTAACCGATGATCGCCCACATTAAAGTAGTATCAGAATTTTCGTAAGGTCCGTATAAAATACTGTCAGCCTGAATTATATAATTTCCTGAATAAGACTGCTGCGTTCCGAAATTATCTGGTTTGATTTGATGACAAGCTGTACAGCTTACACCATCATTTGCCAGAGGATCCTGTTTCAACTCAGCCATTGAATAACCTGTCTGCCCATTATAAATTGCCTGAGTATAACCTATCGGCGAATGACACTTTAGGCAAGTACTTTCAATCAATTCCTGATGTTGCGGAAAATTGCTTACCTCTTCTGCAACCATTGCTCTCCATATTGGATCTTTGCTTGCATTTCCCATCATCGTTGAGCGCCAGTAAGTAATTGGAGAAACATCTATTCCGTTCCAGGTCATTGCACTTCCGTTACTTTGATGACATAGAATGCAATTTCCGGAACCGCTGAATAAAGTTGATGTCCCCGTAGGTAACTCTGTTTGGGATTTGATAATATTATTTATGATAAGAATGAAAAAAATTGCAGTAATTATAGATTTCATAAACAAGCCTTAAGTGTTTCAATAGTTATTTGAAGCAAAGTTGAAAATTAAAATCAGGGACCCATCATAAAAGTCCCTGAACTTTGAATTTATTTACATGTTAAAATAAAAAATTACTTTAAAAGTATCATTTTCTTAGTTTCAACAAGACTACCTGCCTGAAACTTATAGAAATATATTCCACTTGATAATCCTGCAGCATCGAATTTCACCTCATAACTTCCTGCTGGTTTTTCTTCGCTTACAAGCGTCGCAACTTCATTTCCCAGCACATCATAAACTTTTAAATTTACGAATGAAGAATTTGGTACTTGGAATCTAATGGTGGTAGATGGATTAAACGGGTTGGGATAGTTTTGTTCAAGTGAGAATTGAGTTGGAAAGACATCAGAGGTACCTTCTACTGATGTGATCATTTCTGACAGAGGTCGTCGCCATACGCCACCATTTAAAAACCCCGCAAAAAGATACGTATCAGTAACAATAAAAGATTTTATAAAGGAATAATTTGGCAATCCAGAATTTACTGGGGTCCAGCTTGCTCCTTTGTTGGTTGAAAGAAAAACACCATCGCCACAAGACCCGGCAAAAATATTCGTATCGCAGACTTCAAATGCATTTATAGCAGTATTTGTCAATCCGACACTGACATCAATCCAGTTTACTCCGTTGTCGGTTGAAAGAGCCACACCTACGTACCAAGACCCGGCAAATATATCTGAGCTGCCAGATCCAGTTGGTGATACAGCAAGAGCAGTAATCATATGACCCCCCATTTCTGAGTAGCTCCATGTCGTACCATTATCATTGGAGCGATAGACACGGCTGTCACCTGGATCTTCTCTTCCTACCCCAGCAAAGATGGTTGTACCCTCTGTCTTGCTGGAACTGATTGCTAAAGATAGAGTCCAAGCAGGCGGAGCGAGGATCTGCGCCCAGTTTGTGCCATTATTCGTGGAAAGAAAGACACCATAACCATTACCTGTAAATAGATTCGTGCCTCCAAAATTATTGGGTGAGACAGCAAGTGTATAGCCAGAAATACCATAAACAGGGCTGACCCAACTTGCACCATCATTGGTTGAACGATAAAATCCGTTGGCGCTAGCAAACAAATTTGTATCAGAAGCAGCGAGAGCAAAAACTATTTGACCGGTCACGGGAGTAGCGTCCCAGTTTGTTCCAGAGTCAGCGGAACGATAAACACCATTTTCAGTTCCTGCAATAAGAAAACCATTAGGTGAGACTGCCAATGCATAAACAGTCATATTTGGTAAGCTAGTTTGAACCCATTGAGCATACAATAGTTTTGTATTGTTCAACATCAAAAAGATGATTACTAGAAAAATATACTTGAACATGTCAATCCTTATAATTTATTTTCAATGTGTTAATTAAAATTACTTCATCAAAATCATCTTTTCGTCCTCACATAACCATTCGATGTTAGAGTGTAGAAATAAAGTCCAATAGATAATCTACTGCTAAAATTAAACTTTAAGAGTTTCGCCTTCTGATTTGGCAATAGTCACAGCACCACAAGTATCACTAAAAACATTCACAGTTGTTCTGCACATATCAAGGAATGGATCGACGGCAAGAATTAATCCAACGCCTTCTAAAGGCAAACCAACCGCTGTTAAAACGACAGAGATCATAACAAGTCCGGCCATCGGAATTCCTGCAGCACCGATGGAAGCCAATAAAGCTGTAAACACGACAATCATCTGTTGAATAAAACTAAGTTCAATTCCATAAGCTTGAGCTATAAACATTGCTGCAACGCATTCGTACAAAGCCGTTCCATCCATATTTATTGTGGCTCCAAGAGGAAGAACAAAACTTGAAATCTTGTTTGAAACTCCTGCATTGTTTTCAATCGCATCGATTGTTAGTGGAAGTGTAGCAGATGAAGATCTTGTTGAAAATGCTGTTAGTAAAGGAGTGGTCATTGCTTTGAAATGTTTCAAGGGACTTACCTTACCAATTGTTCGGATAATTAATGGCAAAGTGATTGTTGAATGAATGATTAGTCCAATTAAAACGGTTATAACATACTTACCCAAACTGCCTGCCACAGAAACAAGATTTTCTCTTTGTTCAGCAACTACTCCAACAACAATTCCTAAAATGCCGAATGGAGTGAAGCGGATAATAAAATGAGTTAACTTCATCATCACTTCAAACCCGGAATTGAATAAAGTTGTTAAAAAATCTTTTTGATTTGAATTAAGTCTTGTTATAAAGAAACCGAGAAGAATAGAAAAGAAAATTATTGCGAGTATATCAAATGAAACCAGAGCTTGGAAGATATTTGATGGAACCATTCTTAAAATTATATCCCAAATATTTCCTGAAGCTGCAGCGAGTTCCGGCACTGCTTTTTTCAAACCAAGGTCTACCCCAACACCGGGTTGAATAAGATTGACAAAAAATAACCCGGTAACTATCGCTAACAAACTTGTGCTTATATAGTATGTGATTGTTTTTAATCCGAGCCTGCCAAGGTTACTCGCATCACCAATGCTTGTTACGCCAGAAATTATTGAAGTTAAAATCAGAGGAACAATTATCATTTTTAATCCACGGAGAAATAAATCTCCCATCCAGGTAACCAGGTATGAATAATCGGTCAGGAACAAACCATAAATTATTGCAATGGAGAGAGCAATTAAAATCTGCCAGTGTAATTTTATTTTCAACATAAAGCAAAAATAATTAAAGGATTTCCGCTAGAATTTCATCGCAGACGGCATAACCTTTTGAGGTTAGTTTTATAACTCCGCTGTCTATCAAAACAAAATTCTCGTTCTTCAATGATTCAAAATAAGGATGATTCTTTTTTAACCAATCCCTTGCATCGATTCCAAATTGATTTTCAAATACTTCTGTTCGCAACCCTGAACTTCTCAATTCAAGCATAATAAATTCATTCATCGCTTTATCTCTGTCGATAATTTCCGAACCAGCAATGACAACTCCTGTGTGTTCGATTTTATCAATATACATTTTAAGACTTGAAAAATTCCACCATCTTTTTCCATCAATAAAAGAATGAGCGGAAGTTCCGAATCCAAAATAATCTGTGTAATGCCAGTAAGCATTGTTATGAATACATTCGAATCCCGGTTTTGCAAAATTAGAAACCTCGTATTGATAAAATCCGTTTGCCGTAAGAAATTCAATTGTTGCTTCATACAATTCCGCATCATAATCTTCATCAGCAATTTTTACTTTGCCATCCAGAACCATTTTGTTCAGAATGGTTCCTCTTTCAAGAATCAGGCTGTATGCTGAGATATGTTTGATTGGAAGTTTAATTGCTTCCTCTAAATTTTTTATCCACATTCTTTTTGTCTGCCCGGGTAAGTTAAAAATTAAATCGAGACTAATATTTTCAAATCCAACTTCGGCTGCGTGATTTACCGTTCTGATTGCAGTTTCAGAATTATGAATACGTGTTAGAAATTTCAAATCATCATTATCAAAAGATTGTATTCCAATACTAATCCTGTTTACGCCGGCAGTATGAAACTTTTTCAGTATTTCTAAAGATACAGTTCCGGGATTTGTTTCAAGAGTAATCTCAGCATCAGACTTAACTATAAATTTTGATCTGATATTTTCAATGATTTCCTGAATGTATTCTGGTTCCATTAACGAAGGGGTTCCACCACCAAAGAAAATTGAAATAAATTCTCTGTCCTCAGAATATTTTTCTGAATAATAGTCGATCTCTTTCTCCAGACTTTTCAAAAATGATTGAATATTATCTGAAGTAATGATAGAATAGAAATCACAATAGATACATTTATGATCACAAAATGGAATATGTATGTAGCAAGCAGTTTTTTTCACTTACATTGAAATAAAATGAAAAGAATTTCTGCTAAGTTATATGAAAGCTGATAGAATTGAAATAATAAAACTAAAATCCGAAACCGATTCCTGCTGTTCCTGTGTTAGTTCCACCGAATTTATAATCGAAATTCAACATAAATATTGAAAGGTTTATTGAGGTACCGAGTGCAAGATTAACAGAATTATCACCTGTATAATCAATATGAAGATTTAATTGTTGTTGACCGGCAGGACTATCGAATTGATATTTGTAATCAATCTGACTTCGGGAAGTTTCATAAGTTAATCCTGCGTACGGTTCAATTGAAATTCTTCCGCCAATTCTTTTACTCAAGAATAAACCAAATTGTGACGCAGTGTTTGTAAATATATCTCCGACTCTAAAATTCTGGAAGTAATAGCCGAACCCAACCTGAATTGGCAGTTCATTATCAAACCAATAGTTAAAGTTATGAATAATTCCTGCACCCCAGATATTTACTATTCCTAAACTCTTAAGATTTATTCCGCGGAAATATCTGACAGAAACTCCCGTTCCCAGCACACTCCCAAGATCAAGTTGAATGGCTGGTGAAGGCATAATATCAATATTATTTAAATATCCTTTTACATCCTCTAATTCAATTGTGTATGGGTCAACCATATAACCCTGGACTTCTGTACCAGGAAATTGTACTTGAAGATGTTCGTTTAGACTTCCTATTATTGTCGGTCCATTGAAAGTTACATTCCAACTCTGTGAAAGTATTTCATTTTTTACTGATTCATAGTTTGGAATTGTATTTGGATTGTAACCTGAAGAAAGAAGTATTTCATCTACCTGAGGGGAAGTAAGATTTAAATTTCCTACATACGTAAAATTTCTGTATTGATCAGTGAAGAAAGAACCAACACCGACGAATCTCAGCTTAGCGTGTAATCCATTTGATGCCGATGGTAATCCTGTAAACCAACCAGAATTCATACTCGAACCGAATGCGCTAATAACTGGTTCAGAATATTTCAAAACTGCATTCGAAGATAAGTTAGATAGTGTTTCGCCGATCGTTTGAGAAAAAGAGTTGGATGAAGCGAATAATAAAAAAATAATAATGAGTGAAACTTTTTTTGAAATTTTATTCATTGACTCTGTTAAAAAATACTTCATAAATTTATTTGCGATTTATGAAGTAATAGAGTCAAAAATTATTCCTTTTGTCTAATCAACTCGCGGGCGCTTTTTAGGCTGGCTTCGGTGATTTTTTCACCACTGAGGAGACGTGCTATTTCCGTAATTCTTTCCGATTGTGGTAATTTTTTTAACGAACTTATTACCCTCTCATTCTGAGCTATTTTTTCGATTGAAAAATGATGATCTGCAAGACTTGCAATTTGCGGTAAATGTGTAATTGAAATTATCTGGTGAAATGATGAAAGATTTTTTAATGCCCTACCGACTTTCTGTGCAATCCTTCCACTAACTCCGACATCAATTTCGTCGAAGATTAGTAAAGGTAATTTATCATTTTTTGCAAGCGTGGATTTTAATGCAAGCATTATTCTTGAAACTTCTCCGCCCGATGCAACTTTAGCAAGTGGTTTTAAATCTTCGCCTGGATTGGTTGAGATATAAAACTCAACTTCATCAAATCCTTTTAATGTAGCTTTAAAATATTTTTCGTCAACAAAAACCCCCGAATCTTTTTCTGATTGTATGTTTCTTATTTCTGTTTTGAACTGTGGAGTCTGTATTCCCAAATCTTTTAATGTTTCTTCTATTCCCTTTTTTACAAGTTTGGCCGCTTGTGCACGTTTTTTGGACAAGTCTTTAGCCAGGGTTCCGGCATTTTTTCTGAGCTCAATAATTTTTTTATTTAGTTCATTAATTTTTCCAGAGAAATTTTCAGCAAGTTCAAACTCCTCCCCGATCTTCTGTCTATATTCAATTACAGCTTTTACAGAACCACCATATTTTTTCTTGAGAAGATTTATTATGCCAAGTCGTTCTCTTTTGCTTTCTACATCTTCCTTATCCAAATTGATCCTGGAATTGTAGCTTCTTACAAATTCGGAGATATCCTGGATTTGAGCAAGCGCAGATTCAGATTCGCTTTCAACATCAGTAAATGATTTATCGATTTCATTCAGTTTTTGGATTAATGATTTTACTTTCGATAAAGAAGATTGTATCGAATTTTCCGATTCATAAATAAGCTGATAAATTTCAGACGTTAGTTCAGCCAGTTTTTCGGAACTTTCAAGAATTTTTAAGTCTTCAATAAGAATTTCATCTTCATTTTCCTGAGGAGTGACATTATCAATTTCTTTTATCTGGAAATCATAAAAATCCTTTTTCTCCTTTATGCTGCTTTCTCTTTTTTGAAATTCTTTTAGTTGATCCTCTCGTTGGAGCAATTCCGAATAATTTTTTTTGAATTGTGAAAGTAAATCCTGGTAATCACCGAATTCATCGAGAAAATCAATATGTGTTTCAGTTCTAAGAAGTGATTGATGTTCGTGTTGACCGTGTAAATCAACAAGCAGGTTGCCAACATCTTTTACGAGATTTAGATTAACGGGTGAGTCATTTATGAAACAACGGTTAGAGCCTTTAAGAGAAATTTCACGACGGATAATTAATTCATCAGAAAAATCAACGTCATTTTCTTTCAGAATTGTTTTGACTTTATTGTTTCCCCTTACATCGAAGATGCCTTCAACAAAAGATTTCTGAGCACCTTTTCTTACAACTTCAGTCGATGCTCTTTCGCCAAGAAGCAGGCTCATTGCATCAATTAAAATTGATTTACCTGCGCCAGTTTCCCCGGTAATAATATTAAGTCCGCTCCCGAACTCAACCGAGATATGTTCTATTAAAGCGTAATCTTTTACTTCAAAGGATTTGAGCATAAGTTAATATCAAATAAAAATGCCACATCTCAAAGATATGGCATTTCTAACTTTGTAAAAATAATTGGTAATGATTTTTATCCGGATATAGAATTCTTAGAAAAATAAATTCCGCAAATTGTTTTACTGTCAACAATTTCACCGTCATAAATTTTCTTTTCAATTTCTTCAAGAGAGTATTCAAACACTTCCATACCAAATTCACCTTCTTCCCTGTTATGATTACCAGGTCCCAAATCTTTTGCAAGATAAATCCATAACTTTTCATTTGAGTAACCAGGAGTCGTATAAATTGAGCCAAGTTCTTTAATATTATTTGATTTGTAACCTGTTTCTTCTTCTAATTCACGAGCAGCACAATTAAGTGGATTTTCATTTTTACCTAATTTCCCGGCTGGTAATTCTAATAAAATTTTTTCAACAGGATAACGGTGTTGTGTTACCATAACAATTTTTCCACTTTCAGTTATCGGAACAACAACAGCTCCTCCGGGATGAACGGCAACTTCTCTGATTCCAATATTTCCGCTGTCGTATTGGATTTCATCCACTCTGTGATCGAATACTTTTCCTTTAAATCGAATTTCTGATTTTATAATTTTATAATTCATTGAATTAATTGCTGTTAATGTTTTGACTTAAAATATTTTTTTTATTTGTTTTAATCGTTATAAATGATAACACAATGTAAAATAATCCTACTACAAGCCAGACTATCGGAAGAATCATTTTGCCTGAAGAGTAATAGCCATAAGAAACAATGAATGCCAAACCAGCATTCAGAATCAACAGAATGAGATTGACAATTGATCCTTTTTCTTTGATAAAAAATAAACTTGCCAGGTTCACGATTGCAAATAATAAATTACTTATTGCTAAAATCAATTGACCCTGCTGAAGAGAATCCAATCCTGCGATAAAAAATGTTATAAATCCGATGACAAGCGATATTCGTATTCTTGTCTCACGATTATTTTTTTCATCGAACTTCTTTAAAAATAAATTATGGAGATTAGGAGTGATGATTCAGCTTCGATAATTCAAATCATAATAAGGGACTAATTCGTTACCAAGATATTTCAATAAAGCAGCAATTACTCCAAGATCATCAAGATAACCGAAGAACGGAGTCAGGTCAGGAATTGCATCAATCGGGACAATGAAATAAATAAGTCCCGCAACAACAATCGATTTTCTATACCACTTAACAAATGGATCTTTCATATACCTGTAAAGAGCCATTATATCTTTTGCGAAAGAAATTTTCTTTCCTGATTTTTCAAGCTTTCCCCAGAGGTTTTCATCAACAAAATCAATTTTATTCCTGACATCTTCCTGATCGATTTGTTTGTCAGATTCACTTATCCTGTTTCCGAAGTCAAGTTCTTTTAGCTCGCCGAAATCCTCTAAAATATCATCTTCCAGATAATCTATGTCTTTATTCATAAAATAGCCTTTCGGAATTTGCCTACTGATTGAAAATTTTTCTGCTAACGAATAAAATTTCTTATCAAAAATACTGCATACATTTTTCAAAGACAAAGTATAAATGACAATTACTATTGCTAAAAAAAAATTAAAATAACTAAATTTGCATAAGTGAAATACGATTTAGAAAACAAATCATTACCATCGGTGGGCTTTCCTCTGCCCGGAGGAAAAAGTCAGCTCAAACATCTGCTTGAACAAAATATTCAGACCGGAATCCGAGCATTAATTATTGGCCCCGTAACCAATTCGATTATAAAAGGAATGCTTGAACATTTTTCTGAAATATATATTATTGCGGATAATTATGATTCGTTGATGAATATCAGGATGTCTTTGAAAGAAGACTATCCGACTAAGTTAAAGATGATGGATTATGCCAACACCGATTTTGGAAATGAACACTTCAATCTAATTTATTCACAGGGATCGATTTCTGTTATTGAAAGAAAAAATATTTTAAAAGAAATTAAAAGAATTATAGTTGATGACGGATTGTTCTGTGTTGGCGAATTTGTCTCTCTGAAAGAACCAGTTCCGGCTTTTGTAAAAGATATTTGGGAAAGAAATGGTTTGGATCCACTTGCTTCATCTACAATGACTCAGTTCTATGAAAGCAAAGGATTCAAAATCTTAAGTGAGAAAGATCTTTCAACCAGTTTAAAAGATTTTTATGAAAATATCAGGCTTTTAGTTTCAAAAACCGGGAAAGATAAAAAAGAAGCTGACAAAAAATATTTTTCGCAATTAAAACATGAGTCAAATGCCTATCTTAAACTTGGTGGCGATAAATTCATTGGATTTAAATCTTTGATAATGAGGAAATCAAATTGAACAAGGGTGATATAGTTCAAATAAAAGTTGATAAGTATGCCTTCGAAGGAAAAGGTATTGGAAAGATTGAATCTGACAATCCTTTGGAAAATACTGAACCGGAATCATTTATTGTTTTTGTAAACGGAGCTTATCCTGGTGATACCGTCTCAGCTAAAATAAAAAAACTGAAAAAGTCTTATGCTGAAGCTTTTGTTGAAGAAGTAATTACGCCTTCTTCAAAAAGAGTTCAGCCGCGATGCAAATATTTTGGAACTTGCGGTGGATGCAAACAACAGGATCTTGATTATGTACAGCAAACAGCTTACAAACAGGAGCAAGTAGAAGATATTTTCAAACACGACGGTGGATTTTCAGAATTTATAATTGGAAGAATAATTCCATCGGAAAATGTTTTTTATTACAGAAATAAAATGGAGTTTTCATTTTCTGAATTGCACTGGCTGACTGCTACAGATGATAAGACTGTTTCAAACAAAGGTTTTTTTGTCGGGCTTCACGTACCAAATAATTTTGAAAAAATTCTTGACATTGAAGAATGTTTTCTTCAATCAGAGCTGAGCTCTCACATTCTGAATTTTTCCAGAGAGTTTTTTATAAAGAGAAATATTTCTATTTATAATACAAAAACACACTCGGGATATTTGCGAAAC
>JGI20214J51650_10002900_pt1 | contig 10759 bp, 6 predicted proteins | sample WetSurMetagenome_FD_51650 | JGI IMG/M metagenome (IMG submission 51650)
GGCGTCTCCGCGCCACTGGAAGCAGCGTAAAGCTCGGAAAGCTCGGTAGTGTGCGCATAGAACGCAGTAGCCTTGGGAACCCGCTCCTGAAGCAGCAGCATGGTCGCCTGGAACAAGGGTTCCGACTCGAATCGTTTCTGCATCGGCCGCTCCAGGAGCAGATAGGCCAGGGAGAGGAAGATCATGCCCTGGTGATGGCTCATGAAGGACCGAACCACGGCGTTCGATTGTCCGCTTAACAGGCGCGAAGGAGTGTAGTCGATGGCTTCATAGAAGCCGAATTTCCCCTCAAACCCTTCAGCGGTTAGTTGCTCGAGATTCAAGCATGCCTTCTCGGGCGCCACCATCAGCGCCATCGCCGAAGCATAGGGCGCAATCACCAGATCCTCGGCGAGCCCCCGTTTGAGCCCCAGGCCGGGCACGCCGAACGCCCGGTACTGATAGTTGAGATGAACGTCGATGGCATTGTAGCCCGATTCTGAAATGCCCCACGGCACGGCGCGCTTCTTGCCATACTCCATCTGCCTCTCCACCGCCGCCTTGCAAGTCTGGTCGAGCAACGTGTCTTCGTATGTCGGCATGACCAGGAGCGGCATGAGGTATTCGAACATCGACCCGCTCCACGAAAGGAGAATCGGCTCTCCACCGACGGTAGTGAGGAGACGTCCCAGGGCAAACCAGCTCTCCTGCGGCAGTTGCCCCTGCGCAATCGCTACAAAACTGGAAAACCTCGCTTCCGAAGCCAGAAGATCGTAGTAACTGGAGTCCCGCCGACGCTCGCCAACGTTGTAGCCGATCGCCAATAGATTGCACGCCTTGTCGAACAGGAAATCATAATCCATATGGGCGAGTTCGCTTGCTTGCAGGGCAAGTCCTTCGATAGCCGCAATCCTTGTCCCGGCGCGCTGGCTTGCCTTCGTGATGAGCCGTCGCAGCTTATCAAGCCACGCGCTTTCCTCGGGAGTCACCTCCAACCCGAGCCGATCCTCGATTGCCGTCAGGAGATCCAGCTCAAGATTGGCCAATTGGCGCAGCGTCGGGATTTCGCCGTTACCCGGGAACTCGCTGAGTTTATCCAGGGAAGCCCGTAATAATGTCCACGGAGCGAGAATCGTCAGCTCAGCGAGGGCATCCCGGCACTGCCGGGCGAGGGCCCGTGCCCACCACCTCAATTGGCTCTCGGGGTCGGCATCGAGAGCTACCACGGCGGCGACAACACCCGCGGCGGACGTCACCAGCCGGTCGAGGCACAGCCGCGCCGCCGCCAGCGTGGTTGGCCGGGGATCACATGCCGACGCCAGATCCTTCTGAAGTTGAGCCAGCGGGGCCGGAGTGACTCCCCCCGNCGCGTCCACGACAATCCTTACGGTGTCACTCAGTCGGTCAAACCATCGCTCGTCCAGGATCTTGTGATCGGGAAGGGCGAGCAGACCGGCCCGCAAGGTCAGCAGATGGCCCGCCAGGTTTCCACTATCCACGGTTGAAATGTAGGTGGGCAAGAGCGGCTGCAGAGACTGCGTGTCGTACCAATTATAGAAGTGGCCCCGGTATCGCTCCAAAGCTGCCATCGTGGAGAGTGCATTCGCGGTGCGTTCCACGAGTCGCCCGACTGAAATGTAGCCGAAGTCGTAAGCGGATAAATTCGCCAGGAGTGCAAGTCCCATGTTGGTCGGCGACGTGCGATGTGCGACCCCGGCAACGGGATATTCCTGATAGTTATCGGGCGGCAGCCAATGATCTTCCGGGCCGACGAAGGTCTCGAAGAACGCCCAGGTCTTTCGGGAAATCTTGTGCAGGAAGAGGGTCTGGTCGGCCGTCAACCTTGCTTCACGGCGAACGAGTGGCCGACTGATCCACCAGGCCACAGCGGGGGAGGCAAACCAGAGGCCCAGTATGGGCACAGCCTCAACTAACGCAATCGGCCTCGAAAACATGAGGTAGATCGCTGCGGCTATAGCAATAACGGGGCCGATCCACATCTTCCGCCAGGAGGCGACGAGGTCCGAACGGCTATCGCGATCCGAGTCGCCCGCAGGATTCCATTCGAGAAGTCGTTTGTGGGTAATCAGCATCCGTACGACTGTGCGTAGGATGGCATCAACACTGAAGAATGCCTCGTAGGGGAGGCACACGAGCGCAAAGACAGCCTGAGCGAGGTGTCGGCGGGCCGCACGCGCTGCGGCCGCGAGGTGCTGCCCCAGAGTCACATCGACTGGCTTCTGAAGCACATTCAGGGCCGAGGTTATCAAAGAAGGAATCAGGATGATGCCGATCACCGCCAAGGTCCAGAACCAGGCCGATGATAACACGGTCCAGCCCAGCAGCAGCAGGAGTGTCAACGCCGCGGCCGTCAGACTGCGCCGCAGGTTGTCGAAGATCTTCCAGCGGGACAGCATTGAGAGCGGATTCTTCTGCAGGCGCCCATCGGGGCCGGGAATACCCGGCAACAGCCAGCGCGCAATCTGCCAATCGCCGCGGATCCAACGATGCCGGCGGCTCACATCCGCGCTATAGCGAGATGGGTATTCCTCGTACAACTGCACGTCGCTCAACAGCCCGGCCCGGGCGTAACACCCTTCCAGAAGATCGTGGCTGAGGATGCGGTTGTCGGGGAAACGCCCGCGCAACGCCCGTTCGAATGCATCAACCTCATAAATTCCCTTGCCGATGAACGAGCCTTCACCGAACAGGTCCTGGTAGACATCGGAAACGGCGCGCGTGTAAGGATCGATGCCGAGCTCACTGGCGCACATGCGCGCATACCGCGACCGGTTCGTGCCGGACAGGCTCGCCGCCACCCGCGGCTGAAGAATGCCGTACCCCGCAACGACACGCTGCCGGTCTTCGTCGTAGCGCGCGCGATTGAGGGGGTGCGCCATGGCGCCCACAAACTGCCACGCCGAATCGCGTGCCAGTTTCGTATCGGTGTCCAGGGTGATCACGTACTTCACGTCCGATAAGACCGCGGTCTCACCGACGACGAGCGCGAAGCGATCACTCGATCCGCCGCGCAGCAGCCCATTCAAATCCGCAAGCTTGCCGCGCTTGCGCTCGTAACCCATCCAGATCCGGTCCTGCGGATTCCATCGGCGCGGGCGATGAAACAGGAAGAAGGGTTCGCCTTCCGGACTCCGGTACTTTTCGTTCAGCTCTTCGATTCTCTGCCGGGCCAACCGCAACAGCGGTTCGTCCTCCGGCAGCGTTTCTTCGCCGGCGTCGCGAAAATCGGTGAGCAGACCGAAGTGGAGGTGGTGATCCCGATTTGCCAGGAAACGGACTTCCAGTGCCTCGATCAGCTCCTCGATGTTTTGAGTGCTCGTGAGCATCGTCGGCACTATCACCAGAGTGCGCAATTCCTGCGCGATCCCTTTGGAGAAATCCATGCGCGCCAGCGGGCGCGGCGTCGCCAACAACGTTGCCAGCAAGTTCACCAGGGCTACCGCCAGATGACTGGCGCACAGAAGCGAGAGCAGTCCGACCAGCCCGAGTGCCCAACCCTGCAACCCTCCGGCATACGCCTTCGCCGCGAAGCACCCGGCGAAAATCGCCGTCATCAGCAGGATGGCGCCGCCATACAACAGCAAAGGAAACCGGCGGCTGACTTTGCGGAGAACCTCAGCAGCCGATAAGCGCACCTCCGCCATTCGTTCGAGCTGCGCCAATCCCTCGTCGATCAGGTAGAACCCGACGTGTGCCGCGCGGTCCTCGCCGCCATTCCGAGCCGCTCCCTCATGCGCCAGTTGGATCGCTTTGCGTGCCACCTCGCTCTCGGGGTGCGGACTCCTCTTCGCGACCTTCTCCACGACGTGACGGTAGCGATCACGGGTGGCAAAATCCATCTTGTTGTAGACGTCGCCAGGATCCTCACCCAGGGTCTGCTCGACAATGCTCATCGTCTCGACGAACTCGCGCCAGTCCATCGCGCCCAGAAAACGGAGGCTGCCGATGCTGTTGCTCATCGAGACCTGATCGGCAGCCTGTTGTTGGTTCTCTATGCGCACCAACTGTTCGATGGTCAGGCCGGACTCGGACAGTCGTTGTTCAATCCAGGTGAGCGGCAGTGCCAGTGCGGGACCCTGGCCCTGCAAGCGCCGCGCGAGCTCCGCAACAAACGAGCTCACCATTGGGGGGTTCGATCGTGCCATGTCGGCGATCGCGAGAATCAGGCTCTTTGGGTCCTTCGCGGCGATCTCCGTCATCTGGTCGGCCCAATAGTCGGCGCGGTTTCGATCGATCCTGTCGGCGGCGATCCGGGCGGCAACCCGCCGAAGATTCTCGATCAGGGCCAGGCGCAACATGATGGGGATGGCCCAAAGTTCGCCCAATTTCAGGGCGGTCACCGTCTGGTAGGCAACTACGAAACTGCTGAGGTTTTCCGGATCCACCCGGCCATCGCCGTGCGAGATCTGCTCCAATGCGATGTCATAGACGCGCGGAAGTCCCGCCGAGGGGCAATTCAACAGGCGCGGCAGCTCTCGGCTGTAGCCCTTTGGCAAGTGTCGCCTGGCCGTGCGAATCTGTTCTTCGATCAGGTAGAAGTTGTCGAGCAGCCATTCCCCGGCCGGTGCTATCCGGCGGTTTGTCTTAACCGCGTCCGTCAGCAGATCGCAGGCTCCAATCAATACGGTTTCATTCTCGGCCAGCCGCTTCAGTAGGCGGTCCCGAGGTCGTCCCGAGCTCAACTTATGCGAATCCGCCAGGGCCTTGCCATGATGCTCCATCTGATCGGCGCTGAACAGCTCCGAACGCAGCGGGGGCTCGTCGCAGGCATACTTTCGCGCCGCCCCGTTTCCGCCGAGGCGCGCTCTCAAACGAAGCAAGGTCTGGCGAATGTTCTTGATGCTGACCTCCATTACTGAGGTCTCCTTTTCAAGTTGGCTTTTCGGCCTGCTAAACAGCAATCCAGCAAAAGACTCTTGGACCGTGGTGAGAGGAAGTTGGCGGGAATCTCTGAAACCATTTCAGATTCGCCTGATGAATCGGATCTATCGCAGCCTCATTTCTAAAAACGCAGAGTATCTTTCATAAATTCCGCCCTTTAGAGCTTCCTTTAGCTGCAAGTCAGCAAGCCTAGCGAGACCTTCCGATGGGAATTTCAGGAACGCTTCGATCGCCTTGTAGATATATCTATTTAAGGATAACACAGAAATGCAGAATGGTCTCAATTTACATTGGCAGCTTCGGGCGTCTCATTCATCATCGCCTATCCTGAATAGGCCAGTTGCAAGTGAGCGTAACGCATCGTCGTTTGTGCTTGATTGTGGCTGAGTAATTTACCGACAACGGCCAAGTCAACGCCTTTGCTTATCATAGCGCTGGCGAAATTATGACGGAGGCCGTGGAATCGGAAACCTTCCGAAAGTCCCGCGGGCTTTCTGATCTTAAGCCACGGTCCCTTAAAATGGGTTCGCTGCTGTCCATTTCTGCCAGGGAAAACAAAATCGGATGTGCAGTCCACACTCTGCAAAACTTCAAGCGCCTGGCTGCTGACCGGGATCGTCTGCGTCTTCGTCCCCTTCGGATCTACCAAAGTTACAAGGCCTCGGTCAAAGTCAACGTGCTCCCACCGCAGTTTGAAAAACTCGCCGCGACGGAGGCCGGTCGCGAGTGCAAACTTGACGAATGCCGCCGAATCATCGAAAGGCCGGTTGTCCAATACCTCGATGAGTCGGGAAAGCTCTTCGTCGGTCATGAACTCAGTAACCTGGTTGTCCACTCTTGGCATTTGAACACCTTTAACGGAAACCTCAACACGGAATTTCCGGTTGTCTTTGGCGAAAGCGATCCCCTACCCTGCCCGATGAAGTTTCCACAATTTTGGGTAACGGTAGGTAACCTCCGAGCAGTTTTTTTTCACGATCTCCTGGGCTATAATGAGGCGAATTGGATAGTCAGGTAAGTGGAAACAAGATCAATCCCAAAAAGGAGGAACCATGAAAAGAGGAGTAATTGCAGGAATGTTGCTATCGCTGGTATTTGCTGTGCCGGCAATTGCGGCAGAAAGCAAGGTGCAACCGAAAGTGGCAGACCCTCAACTCGAAGAGACAAGGACTCAGGTCCTGAAGAATCTCGACCAGCGGATTACCAAGCTTCAGCAGGAAAAGGCTTGCGTAAAGGCAGCGAAGACTGATGGTGAGTTGAACGGCTGTACTGCGAACCAGGGAACGTCTTTTGGTAAAAGTGGTAAAAAAGGGGGACGAGGTAAAGTCCAATTTCCTCCAGCCGCACCAGATCCCGACGTTAAAGAGTAGTCATCAGCTATCGTCCGAAGGAAACAATATATGGGGCCGACTCTGCGGGGTTGGCTCCTTTCTTGGGGATATATTCTATCGTCCGTCTCCGTTTCATCCCTAAATTGCCTTGTCAGTCCTGAGTTTTTGAAAAGCCGGATTCAGTTTGGCTCTAGCCCGTGCTTGTTCCCGGTATGCCTCGGATACGTTGATTCTCTTGCCGTGTTTAAATAGTGTGCATCCGGAAACTCTACGTATTTGAGTTTGAAATGTAGGGGAGGGGTTTATCCCCTCCCGAAATGCAGCGGAACCAATGCCTATTTCGGGCGGGCGTAAAGCCCGCCCCTACGCGACGGATGCTTTTTCGGATGAAAGCTAAATAGACTCAGAGGGCATTGGGTTCTGCATTCGGCCACATCCTTAACGCTCCAGCCGACGCAGTCCAAGCACCGGCCCCTGATCGCCTTGAGTGCTGAACGGCTACCCTGCCGCGGTCGTCTGCCAAGTCGAAAAGGCCACACCGGGCAACTGTTCACCGACCGACACATGCGGATCTCATAAGGCTGCTCCAGACAACACCACAGGCAATGCCCACGAATGGCTTGCAGTGGAGTGGGGTGCATACCCTGTTTGTTGAAGAATGACGATAAATCCGCAATTGAGACGATGCGATGAGATAGTGCTTCTTTTGCTGACATTCCTCTTTTTCTGAGGTATGGCAAGATCGCAAGGAGGTGATGTCCGATGGAGGGAAAAAGGGATATTCGATTTTGTGGTGTTCGGGTGAGTGCGGCAGAAATGGAACTGATTCAAGGCACCACCCGGGATTGCGGCGGGTTGAGCCGCACCGAACTGGCGCACACGGTTTGTGAGCTGTTGGACTGGCGACGTCCCAATGGCTTTCTCAAGGCTCATGAGTGTCGACTGTTTCTCGAAGAGTTGGCGACAAAGGGTATTGTGCGGCTGCCCGGCAGGAGGGGAATTGGTGGTAGATCCAGAGGCAACCATACCGTCTCGCAGGAGGACCCCGAGACAATTGAAGCAGCTCTTGAGGGGAATCTCTGCGATCTGGGGCCTGTGGTACTCGAGCTTGTCGAGACACAAGAAGACCGCCGTCAGTGGCGCGAATGGGTTGGCCGGTATCATTACCTCGGCTGCACGGTCCCTTTTGGAGCCCACCTGCGCTATTTCGTTCGGATAAGCCATCCCAAGCCTCAGCGGGTGGGCTGCATCCAGCTCTCCAGCCCCGCCTGGAGGATGGCGCCACGAGATCGATGGATTGGCTGGGATGATACGGAGCGCCTGCGGGGCTTGCAGCAGATTGTCCAGAACAGCCGGTTTCTGATTCTTCCCCGGGTGAGGATACCCAATCTTGCCAGTGCAACCCTTGCCAGGGTGGTACGTCGGGCAGAAATTGATTGGGAGGCCCGCTACGCCGTCCGACCGGTTCTCATGGAGACGCTGGTGGACCCGACCCGGTTTAGGGGCACCTGCTACCGGGCGGCCAACTGGATTCATCTGGGGCAAACCACCGGGCGGGGACGCATGGACCGGGGGCATAAGCGCCACGGTGCATCACCCAAAGAGGTCTTTGTCTATCCTCTGTGCCGCAAGGCCCGAGAAAAGCTTCGGGAGGTCTAGGGGATGGGACTTGCTGCCTTGAGCCTTCCAGCTTTTTCTGTAGGAATGGAGTTTCGTGACATGGCCCACAAGGCTCTCGATGAATGGATCGATACCTTCATGCCCTTTTTTGAGGCCAAAAGTCCTCCTGATCTCAAAGCCTTGAGCGATCATTTCCGGAATACCCGACTCAAGCTTCTCGGGGGATGAATCGTATCACCCCCTTTTCTAAGCCGTGACAGGAGCCCTTAAAATGGAAGCTGGCGGCTCTGGTGTCGATTTGCGCTGCTGCCGTCTCCCTTTGATTCCTAACCCCGCCATGAGCAAAAATCAAAATACCTTCACAGTGTAGCGAATTCCTGGAACATATGGATATTGTTAAATATAGCCGATTGTCAGAGTTGCAGATTGTCAGGTTTTTCCCCTGGCGGTGTCGCCTCGCCGGGTTTGTCTGACCTTGCCATGGAGTACTTAAGAAAAGCAACTATTATAGCAATGATCGTTCCTGCCGCTCCGGGCTTCTTGAACAATGGATTGAAACAACCCCGGTAAAGCATGGAGTCGTCTCGATCCTCATGGGTCAGCTGGCTCGATGCGACGACCTAACGTTGCTCCACCTTCTCGATGTCGCCGGGTTTCCAGGTCTTATTGATAGCGGCTTCGGTCGGGCCGTAAAGCCTGAGGACGGTGAAATACCCCCTGCCGGGCACAGTGGCGAGCCAGTTGCCTTGTTTGCCAGCAGGTGCCTGGGGTCCGAGGTAGATATCCGTACCGCCGTCGGGGTTCCGCGCCGGCTTGTCGCGCAAGCCGAGTGAGGGGAAAGGCTGGCCGTTGGCCAAACCTGAACCGTTTTCCGCCTCGTAGAGGGTCAGCGACCAGAAGTTTGCGGCGGGAATGTTGGCCGGCAGGTTCAAGCGGTAGCTGCTGCCCCCCGACAGGGGTATGCCGGCACCATCGGTAAAGGCGATCATGTAACTGGCCCCCTTGCCCGGTATTTTCGAGAGCATCCCCGGGCTGATCGAGTAGTAGTTGGTGAAGAACCAGATCCGAGCGTTGAGGTCGCGATATCCCCCGGCGACATTCTTCCCGGTCAGGTCCAGCGTGGTGCGCGGATCGGGCGGGTTCGCGTTGTCCATGGGATTGATCCAGCGGCGGTCTGAATACACACGCAGAGAGACGCCGTTGAGGACTTCTTGGAAGCCGATGACACGGCTCATCTTGAAGGCCGTCTTCGCGGCCCGATCCAGGATCTCAAGTGTGTGGGCATCGGGAGTGAAGGGCTGGCCCTTGACGATGCCAATGGCTGCCAACATGCCGAGGCTGTCTGAATCGGCGAGATTGGCGCCCTCCCGCTCCACGAGCCGCTTAAGTTGTTCGAAGGCGCTGCCGTCACTGATCGGCAGCATGTTGACCGAGACGCCGGAGGCATCGGGGAATGTCATCGGCTTGGCGCCGGCCTCTCCGTTCAGCGGATAGATCTTTGTCCGTTCAAGGTGAGCGACGGCCGGCGTCAGATTATTCGGGTCCTCATAGAACCCGCGCAGGAATATGAAGACGTTGTATGTCCCCGAACGGTAGACGAAATAACCTTCCGGCGCCGGTTCCTGGTAGCCGGGCGGCAACAGCAGAAACTTGCCGCCTTTACCGCTATCGGGTCCAGCCAAGCCGACATCACCACAGAACTTGCCGCCATCGACCGGGATCGGGTGCTGCCAGAAGTCGAGCAGGATGCCTTGCAGCATGGGCGGCGCTTCCATCACCAGCGGCCCATCCTTGCCCAGATCAACGTAGCTCATGGCATAGATGACATCCGAGTTGGGGGTCGTCACCAAGGTCTTGGCGTCGAGTCGCTTCTTCCAGATCGGCAAGACGTTGTAACCGGAGCCGAACGTCTTCTCCGATCCGACCTGCATGCCGAGCGTGTTGACCAACGGTAACGCCCAGAGATAGGTCTGAGTCGCCCGTTGGAAGAGCAGTTCGTCTCGGAGTGTTTGCGCGGTCTCCTCCGTGGGCCGGTTTTCCGCGAAAGGCAGGTTGGCCATTTTATCGAAGTGGGTCTCCTGCGCCAAAACCTGAGTTGCAGATCCGCTCATTGCCAGCGCACCAATGAGCACGGGGGCGATAATATTTTGTTTGCGTGTGGTTTTCATGTTCTGTAATCTCTCCGAAAATTTGATTACTTAGTTCCACTTGACCCTTTTGACATTGGGCAGTGCCCATACGACGTCGAGGATGGCTTTCTCCGACCAACAGCAGCGCAGGTATAGTGAAAAAGCTCCTTCGGACGCAGGCACCCAGCTGGTTTCATTGTCCATGCCGGGCTGCTTCGCGTCAAAATAAATCGTGAGTGAGCCGCCCGAGTTAAGGTTGACCCGTTCTCGGCGGGTCAACCTGATGGCAGAAGCCCACCGTCTCCCGACTCACACCTCCCATACTTGGCGACGGTAGCCCATATCCCAAAACATGTATTCAAACCGGGAGGTCATGACGAAATGCTCGGCCGCCCGGGCCTTGTCCTCCTCTGTCAACGTCTCGGCGACGCGATTCATCAGGCTAATGACCTGCTGCACCGTGTCGCCAAACTCTGCGCTGGCATAGGTGTCGATCCAGCGCCGATAGATGGATAGCGGCGAGCCGCGCTTTTCGAGTTCCTTTCCCACCTCCCAATAAATCCAGTAGCACGGCAGAAAGGCGCCCAGCCCTTCGGCAAAAGGGCGTTCGTAGGCCATCCGCAGCAAATAGGAGGTGTAGAGCAGGTTGTTCGGGGTTAGCGGAGTGGCATAGATGTCTGTTTGCGTCAGACCCCACTGAGCGAAAAAGCTCGCGTGCAGGGCACGCTCCGTCACAAGGGCGGTTTTGGCGTGTTCACTGAACATGATCAGGGCGTCGTCCGTGGGCGACTTGGCCGC
>JGI20214J51650_10002901_pt1 | contig 10758 bp, 10 predicted proteins | sample WetSurMetagenome_FD_51650 | JGI IMG/M metagenome (IMG submission 51650)
GGCCTTCGTCGAGGGCCTTCTGGGTCAGTTCCTTGACCTGGGCCACCTTCCCGCTGATCACGGCTTGCTTCAATCCATCGTAGTCGGCCATGGGATCCTCCTTGACGTTGGGGGGAGTTGCACTACCGGTCGCTCAGTCAGTCCGCCCGGCTGCGGGCAGTCTCAGTATGGTTGGATCGGGTACGCTCCGTGTCGTTCCACGAGGTCAGAAATCCGCTCCACTCGCTCGATGATCGAGGTCGGCATCACGTTATCCGCCACGCCCAGGATGAAGGCATCGCCGGGCGCGATGGTCCGGAACACGCCGCGCAGGTATTCTTCGAACTCCGCCTCAGGGAAGGTGGGCTCCAGGATGATCGAGGGCACGCCGCCGAAGATGGTGACGTCCGTTCCCCAGGCGGCCCGCGCCTCTTCCAGGGTCACCTCGACCATGGGGGCGGTGCAGAAGCATTCGGACATGTCGAAGCCGGCGTCCTTGACCTCGGCCAGGATGTCCTTGCTGTCGTCGTCCGCGTGCCAGGTGAGCGACTTGCCGCGAGAGTGCAGCAGTGCGCTGAAGTCCTGGTAGTATCGGGTCATGTATTTGCGGAACATGTGGGGTGGCGTCATCTGCGAGTCGAAGTGCACCCCGTGCAAGATGAGCCGCGCCGGCGAGTCGGCCACCACAGGCCACAGTCGCTCCCGGTCGACCTGCTCCATCACGGCGATGAGGTGCTCGAATTCCTCGGCATGGTCCACCATCTCGAAGTAGGCCTGATTGTACCCGACGAGGTGCAGGAGGAAGGAATGAAACGGGACATCCCCGCACGAGACCATCGGGTATCCCTCGTCCCCCACCGTCGCCTCGTATGCCAGGTACTCCTCATAGCATGGGTCGTAGTGGGTATGCTCGGCGATGTACTCCAGCACCTGGTAGTCGTCGACCGTATGGATCGGGTGTTCCAGCGGCAGGCCTTGACTCGTCGTCCCAGACACCGTCTCGCTGAGGATGCGCCCGAAGGTGACCTCCCCGTGCGGCGTGATGAAGCGCTGGCGCGCCACGCCGGGTGCCCGCTCGTTGCGGACCTCCAGCCCTTCGTAGCGGACAGTGAAGACCTTGCCGTCCCGCGCGGGGTTGCCCGTGCGAAGNGCGCGCCCAACCTCAACGAGGCTCATCCCTCGAAACCGGGCCGGCAGGTTCCCCTCGGCGAGGCGCGCGTGGTACCACAGATCCAGTCGGGCGATCCAGGGCACGCGGTCCGGGCTCTTCTTGTCGAGGACGGCGAGGATACGCTCGCGGTTGGTCATGCCTGCACCCCGACTGGGTTCTCGTGTTTCCCTGCGGAGGCCGCCGGGATCTGTACCGATGACGGGCGNTGCGCGGACCAGGCTGGCGAAGTCTAGTCTGGAAGCACCCGTTCGGCAAGCGCGGAATACGATTCAATGGGCGGCCGGTCCTAGTTCGAGGCCGTCGCGCCTCCTGTCGGAAAACGGATTGCCGCAAATGCCACCAACATGGCCTCAGCGTTCTCGATGGGCACGTCGGTATTGATCTGGCCATAGCCGACATAGCCGCCCCGTGTGGAGCCGAAGGCCGTCGAGAGCCGCTCCACCAAGGCCGAGACGTCGGCAGGCGTGCCGAACGGCAACACATACTGCCGGTCCATGTCCGCCCGGAAGCAGACGCGCCCGCCGAAGCGGCGCCCCACCGATGCGATGTCCATGCAGGACATCTGCGGATTCAGTTCGTCAAAGCCGATCTCGATGAGGTCATCCATGATCGCATCCGTGACGCCGTCCGAATGCAGGTGGGCGAAGCACCCACCGCTCTTGATGGCCGCCACGATCTTCGCGTACGCAGGCTTGTACACCTTCCGCCAGTACTCGGGGCGAATCATCAGGGTCTCCTGGGTTCCCCAGTCGTCGTTCACCAGGATGCCGTCGATGTGCTCCCGATGGCGCAGCAGGATCTCGACCCGCTTTACCAGAAAATCGGTGATCCGGTCGCGGAGTTCGTACATCTCGGGCCGGTCCTCGACCACGTCCACGAGCGAGTTCTCGAAGCCGCGCAGCCAGTTGGTCAAGTGCCAGAGGGTTCCNACCTCGATCAGCGAGTANTGCTGGTGGCGGTCCGCCTTCACGGCNTCCACCATCTCGTGGACGCCCTCGATNCCCACCGTGGGTTCCGGCGATCTGAAGCCGGTCCATTTCTCCCAGTCGTCCAGCGGGTGACCGAATACCTGTCCCAGGTAGTCGTCGTTCAGGCTGTCCCAGACGCAGCCCCACTCATCGGTCACGCCCTTGAGCGCTCCGCTGGACTCCACGACGCCGCGCTTGAACGCGAACCAGGCACGCGTGGACGGGGAGAGGAGCACGTCGCTGGGATAGCGCTCGTACAAGGCCTCCAGCTTTCCGCGGTGACGGCGGAAGGCGCCCGGGATTGTGCGGTGCATGACCGGAACCCGGTCCGGTCCGGAGAAGGTGATCGCCCGCGTGTAGCGTTCGCGACTGTTCATGTTCGGCTCCTCGCTCTGCGGCCGGCNAAAAAAGCAGCGGACTTCCGCCGGGGAGACGGGAGGCCGCATCCTCGCCCGTGGTCCGCGCTACGCCTTGTCGCTCTGGATCTTCTCGCGCAGGGCCTTGGCCCAGATCTGACCGTACCGTTCGTCGAGGCTCGTCGCGGTTCCCCGGAAAGCCTTGACCTCACGCTCCGCCACCATGCNGAAACCTTTGGGTTGCGCCATCTCTCCGCCGCTGTCGGCGATGCCCCGCTGGCGCCGATGAAGATCTCACCCACGGGAATCGGTATCGGAGGAGCGTCCTACAACCTTACCGGATCAAGAGATTCGGCAGAGTCATCGTCACGGCCGGGAAAAAGGCCGAGATGAGCAACACAATTATAAGAGGGATCAAATAGGGTGCGGTCACGCGTGACATCTCCTCGAAGGAGATCTTGGCGATGCTCGAGGTAATATACAGCACTACCCCCACCGGCGGGGTCAAGAGGCCGATCATCAGGGCGAGCACCATCACCAGACCGAAGTGGACCGGATCGATGCCGAGCTGGACCACGGGCGGGACCAGGATAGGCGTGAGGAGGATCAGGGAGGCCGTGGTCTCCATGACGCAGCCGATGATCAGCAGGAAGACGATGATGATGAGCAAGATGACATTGGGGTCTTTGGAGATCGAGAAGAGCAGTTGGGCCACGCTCTGCGGGACCTGCTCTCGGCCGAGCAGCCAGCCGAAAATGGCGGCGGCCGAGATGATGTAGACGACCATGCTGGTGGTCTTGATCGTGTCCATGACCACGGAGACGAGGTCTCTGGGCCTGATCTCCCTGTACACCAGCATGCCAAGAATGAGCGCCCAGGTTGAAGCAACGATAGCGGCCTCGGTGGGGCTGAAGATGCCGCCCAGGATGCCGCCCAGGATGATGACCGGCGTGAGCAATGGCAGGAATCCATCGATAAACGAGAAGCCGGCCTCCCGGAAGCTAAACTGTGCATGCACGGGGTAGTGACGTTTCTTGGCCACGAAGTAGATCATGATCATGAGCGCCACGCCCATCAGGATGCCCGGTACGGCGCCGGCCAGGAAGAGTTTGCCGACCGACACGCTGGCGATCGAGGCGTAGATGACCATGGGAATGCTGGGCGGAATGATCGGACCGATGGTGGACGACGCGGCCGTGACCGCAGCCGAGAAGCCGATGTCGAACCCCTCGTCGCGCATGGCCTTGATCTCGATGGTTCCCAGGCCGCCCGCGTCGGCAATGGCCGCGCCCGACATGCCGGCGAAGATCATGCTGGCCAGGACGTTGGCGTGCCCCAGGCCGCCCGGGATGTGGCCGACCATGGCCGAGGCGAACCGGAAGAGCCGCCGGGTGACCCCCCCGGTGTTCATCAGGTTGCCGGCCAGGATGAAGAACGGCACCGCCAGCAGGGCGTACGTGTCGATACCGGAGATCATCTTCTGGGCCATGGTGATGACCGGAATGCCGTACACGGCTAGATAGAGCAGCGAGGTGATGGCAAGCGAAAATACTATCGGGAATCCCAGGACGACCAGCAGCAGGAATCCTCCGATGAGAAACAGCATGGCGAGGTTCCTCTTACAGCGTTTTGAGCTCCCGCCCCTTGGCGGCGATGAGCCTGAGTGTCGTGACGATCAAGAGCAGCGAGCCGACCGGAAGCGCCATGTAGATGTAGGACCAGGAGATCTCCAGAGCGGCGGAGTGGACCGTGTTCATCTTAATCGAGAGGGCGACGCCGTAATAGATCAGGGCCGCCAATAGGAGCAGGATGGCAATCTGGCGGCCGATATACAACCATCCCTGGGCACGCTTCGGCAGGAACGTGGTGAAGTAGGTGACGCTGGTGTGCTCATCCATACGATTGACGACCGATGCCCCGAGCATGCACGCCCAGATGAAGCAGTAGCGAGCCAGTTCCTCGGAGTAGAAAATCGGCGCCTTGAGGATGTAACGCCCGATGATGTGGAAAAAGGTGATCACGAAGCCGACGCTCATGAGGACAAGACAGAGGATGTCGGTCGTGCGATCGGTGGCACCCAGGATTTTTTTCACGTCGGTTCCCTGCCGGCCTGAGCCGAAAAACCGCGGGGCGGGAGCCATGTCCCGTCCCGCGGTCGGATGAATCCGTCGGGAAACGCCCTACTTCGCCGCCTTGAGCCGGTCAAAGGTTCCCTTGCCCCACTTGTCCTCGAACTTGGCCGGAATGCCCTTGGCAGCCTCCCGGAAGGCCTCGACGTCGGGCTGCACGACCTCCATGCCGAGCTTCTTGAGCTCGTCGAGCATATCCTTCTCCTGCTTGAGCGTCAGCTCGTTGTTCAGCTTGATGGCCTCATCCATGGCCTTGCTGATGATCCCTTTGAGCTCGGGCGAGAGCTTGTTGTACCAGGATGCGTCGGCGCCGACGACGTTCACGCGGAGCATGTGGCCGGTCAGCATCAAGTACTTCTGCGCCTCATAGTACTTGTAGGTGTAGATGGTCGGAATGGGGTTTTCCTGCCCGTCGACCACACCCTGCTTCAGGGCCATGTACAGGTCGGAAAACGCGACCGGCGTTGGTGTGGCGCCCATCGCACGCACGGCCTCCAGATAGATCGGCTGATCCGGTGCTCGGACAAGCATCCCCTTGAGGTCGGCCGGGGTTTTGATCGGCTTGTTCTTGGTAGTGAGATGCCGGGCGCCGTAGTAAATTTCGGCGGTCAGGAGCTTGACCCCGCGGTTCTTCTCCAGCTTGGCACCCATCTCTTTCACCACGTCACTCTTTGCGCCCTTCATCAGATGATCATAGTCGCGGAAGAGGTAGGGGGCGTCCATGACCGCGAATTCCGGCTGAAACAGGCTGGTCTCAGACGTGCCCCCCATGTACATGTGCACGCTGCCCGTCATGACGTTTTCGATCACGTCCTTGACGTTGCCGAGCTGGTTGGCCGGGAACACCTCCACCTTCAGCTTCCCAGCCGCTTCCTTGTTGACGATCTCGGCGAATTTCAGGGCTGCGATGTTGTTCGGATGGTCGGGGGCCACGGGCGTGGAGAACTTCACAACCTGCACGTTCGCGCCGGCCGCAGCGTCCTCCGTCAGGCCAACTCCGAACGCGCCCAGGGCCAGCACGAGAAGCAGCATCATCCTACCAATGGTGCGGTCACACATTCTCATGGTGTCTCCTCGAAATGGGTTTGTGGCATGGGATGCGGGGTGAGGGGCAGGTATCCGCTCTTGTCTTAGAGCCTGCCGGAGTCGCGCCACGTCAAAGCAGNGCAATCCGACCCCGAACCCCCGAAGGATTCCTCGCATAGCCCCACAAAGGTTCCGTAACGGAGGCTATCCTGTCCCACACGACGTCCGGCTGTCAAGGCGTAAATCGCGCACGGCATAGTGGATCGGAGACTTTGTTCGCACCTTGAATCAGGCGCATTCGGCGAGCGCCCACAACGAAGCGTTCCGCTANCCGTGGACTTCCATGAGGGGCGAACGTGCGCCTCCTTGGGGGCGACACCGCCCNTGCCCCAGGGCACCTGTCCTGCAGATTGAGCGTGGTCGCCCTGTGGCGGTTCGTCCGCCTGGTACGGTGAGCGTTGATCGGGGAGGGGCGAAGAGCTATCGATTCACTTCTTGCCGCGTGCGAGAGATCGCCGGCAAGGGGACCGCCGCACTCGAAAGCCCGGGGTGGACCTACGGTGCCAAGCGGCAGGATTCGCTTGCCGCGTGCTGAAGAACGACCACGGTCGAAGTGAGACCGACCCGGCACGACCGGATCGAATAATTCCTGGCCCGCCTGGTCCGACTCAGGGGCCCACGGTGTCGCGCATGTCCAGCGGAGACGTCATCACCCAATTCCTCCTTGACGGACGGCTGGCGGCTGGTCAATAATTCGGACTACCGTATATTGTATACGGGCGACAGGAAGCTCGAGAGAGGACCTGATGGCGCTCAACACGCTCGAATTCACCCGGATGGGGAACCTGGCTTACCAGGCCATCCGAGACGCGATATTCTCCGGCGAGTTCGAGTCGGGAACCAGACTCAACCAGGACGATCTGGCGCGTCGGCTCGGCGTCTCCCGCGCCCCGATTCGCGACGCCCTCAATCGCCTGGAGACGGAAGGGTTGGTCCAGACCCTGTCGCGCGCCGGTGGGGTGGTGGTCGCCGAGGCGACAGAGCAAGAGATGGCAAACATCTATGAACTCCGCGCCATCCTGGACACGGCGTGTACGCGCCTGGCGTGCGAGCGGATACGCGAGGACGATCTCAAGCGCCTGCAACAGGTTGTGGATGAGACCGAGCGGGTTACGACGGCGAATGATCTGCAAGGCATCGTGCAGGCGCACGCCGAATTCCATTACCTCATCTATGCCGCGTCCGCGAATCCGGAGCTGACCAAAGTTGCCAAGAACCTCTGGGATCGCTCTTACCGATACCGCGTCCTGGCGCTGAGCAATGTCGAAAATGCCCGCCGGGGCCTGGCGCAGCACCGAGCTATCCTGGGGGCGCTCCAGGCGAGAAACGCCGAACAGGCGGTGGCGCTTGCGGAGGAGCACGATCAGTCGAGCATCCGACATCTCCGCAGCCGAATCAAACTACCTGAGGATCGCGCGCGCGCCGGAGCCGCGACCGCGGCCGGATCGTGACGCCGCGAGGCTGTTTCGCGTCAAACACCTGACAGAGAGAACCTGCGAACCCGCAACCCGAGGAGCACAGAGGAGGATCACATGCGAAAAATCCTAGGAACCCTGGCCTTGGCGGCGATGCTTCTACCCATCGTCGCCTCCGCCGCCGATTGGCAGCCCGCCCGGCCCGTGGAGTTCGTGGTCGCGTCGGGTGCCGGCGGCGGCACCGACATCTTCGCCCGCACCGTGCAGTCCATCATCCTGAAGCACAAGCTCTTGACCCAAGCCACCGTTGTCCTCAACAAAGGTGGCGGCTCCGGCGCCGAGGGCTTCGTGTACGTCAAGTCGGCCACGGGGGACCCGCACAAGATGGTCTTCGGCACGAACAACCAGTGGATGTTGCCTCTGGTGGCCAAGGTCGGCTGGAAGTACGACGAGCTGAACCCCGTCGCCGCCATGGCTTTCGACGAGTTCCTGCTCTGGGTGCGGCCCAACGCCCCTTGGAAGACCGCGAGCGACTACATCGCCGATGCCAAGAAGCGGCCCGGCGAGATGCGGATGGGCGGGAGTCAGTCGAAGGATACGGATGAGATCCTGACGCGCATGCTCGAGAAAGCCACCAGCGTCAAGCTGATGTACGTGCCCTTCAAGTCCGGCGGCGAGGCAGCGGTGCAGCTGGCCGGTTCCCACATCGACTCGAACACCAACAACCCGGCGGAGAACATCGGACAATGGAAGGGCGATCAGGGGACCCCGCTCTGCGTCTTCAGCAAGACGCGGCTGCCGGCAGGGCCCAAGGTGACCGCGACGATGGGGTGGAGTGACATCCCGACCTGCAAGGAGCAGGGGATTCCCATCGACGAGTATAAGATGCCACGCACCACGTTCCTTCCGTCCGGCGTGCCTGAAGCCGCCGTCGCCTACTACGCACAGGTGTTCAAGAAGGTGAGCGAAACGCCGGAGTGGGCCGAGTACATCGCCAAGACGTCGCAGAGCTCTCACTACATGGCGGGCACCGACTTCAAGGCCTTCATCAAAGCCGACGAAGAGCGGGGCCGTAAGATCTTCGAGGAGCAGGGCTGGCTGGTGAAGTAGCAGCGCAGCAGGCTGCTGAAAAAGGCCCATCTGCTGCGTTGGCTTGCTTGGGCGCTCGTTGCGGCGTACCACCTAGTACGCCTCCCTCGGCCCCGGGTACCCATCCACAGGATGGGTGACGCCGCCTTGCATCTGGACCGTTTTGAGCAGCCCGGGAAAACCAGTCGTCTGCAATCCTCCCAGTGCGTGACGGCGCCCCGCCCCCGAGGGTGTGCCCCGGGGGCGGGGCGAGGAGCTTGGGAATGAACCAGGAATCGACCCCATTCGTCTCGCGTTCTACGGTCGAGATGGCGTTCGCCCTGCTCACCCTGGCGTTCGGGGCCGCCATCATCGGCGGTGCGCTGGAGTTTAAGATCGGCTGGGGAGACATCGGCCCCGAGGCCGGCTATTTCCCGTTCCGCGTCGGCATCCTGATCGTCCTGGCCTCGCTCGTCAATCTTGTCCGACCCATCCTCCGGCGGCAAGGGCTGTCGGCGGAGGTCTTCCTGACCCGGGAGCAGGGGCGCCATGTCGTCGCCTTCGCCGTCCCCCTGATCGCGCTGGTCGGGTTAGCCGTGGGCCTGGGCATCTATGTCGCCACGGCACTCTATCTGCTGTTCACCGTCGGGTTTGTCGCGCGGCATCGGTCCTGGCTGGCCATCCTAGTCTCGCTCGGCACGCCGGTGGTGCTATTCCTGCTGTTCGAGTACGTGTTTCTCACGCCGCTCCTCAAGGGCCCGATCGAGAACTGGCTCGGCCTGTACTAGCCGGCCGCTGAAAACGGCCCATCCGCGGGGACCCATCCTCCGGACGGGTACCCCGCGCGCTCGCGCGACGCCGCGACGTACGCGGAAAGTACGTCTCGCATCACGCATCGCTTGCCGCCTTGCATCTNGGCCGTTTTGAGTGGCCTGGGNGAACACGGGGTACCTGGTCTCCCGTTAGGGGGAGGAATCATGTTCGAGAACTTCCCGCTCCTCATGCAGGGGTTCGCCCTCGCCGTGAGCCCCTATAACATCCTGCTGATGATCGTGGGCGTGTTCCTGGGCATCCTGGTCGGGGTGCTGCCCGGGCTGGGAGCCCCCAACGGCGTCACGCTGCTCATGCCGCTCACCTTCGGCATGAACCCGGTCTCCGCGATCATCCTGCTCACCAGCATGTACTGGGGGGCCCTCTACGGCGGCTCGACCACCTCGATCCTCTTCAATATTCCCGGGGAACCGTCGTCGGTGGCGACGACCTTCGACGGCCACCCGATGGCCAAGGCGGGGCGGGCCACCGAGGCGCTGACGACCGCCTTCCTGTCGTCCGGCTTCGGCGCCCTGTTCGGGGTGGCGACGGTCACCGTCCTTTCCTCGTGGGCCACCCGCTTCGCGCTCAAGTTCTCGCCGGTCGAGTACTTCACCGTCTTCATGCTGGCATTCGGGAGCTTCGTGGCATTCGGCGGCGGCTCTCCGATCAAGACGGTCGTCTCGATCGGGCTGGGGCTCGCGTGGGCGGCCATCGGCATGGACACCGTGTCCGGCTCGATGCGGTTGACCTACGGGATCCCCGAGCTGAGCCGCGGCATCAGTCTGCTCGTCGCCGTCATCGGGCTGTACGGCATCGGCGAGTTGTGCCAGACGATGCAGGAGCCGGCGGGTACGGTCGAGCCGATCGCCACGAAGCTGAGCCCGCGGGAGGTCCTCAGGGCCGCCCTCATCTGGCCCCGCTACTGGATCGCGCTCCTGCGCAGCGCTTTAATTGGCGTCTGGATGGGGATCACACCCGGCGGGCCGACCGCCGCGACCTTCATGAGCTACGGGATCGGTCGGCGCTTCTCCAAAGCCGGCGCCCGCTTCGGCACGGGCGAACCCGAGGGGCTGGTGTCCTCCGAGGTGTCCGACCAGGCCGCAGGGTGCGCGGCCATGCTGCCCATGCTGGCGCTCGGAATCCCCAGTTCCGCGACGGCGGCGGTGCTGCTCGGAGGCTTGATGATCTGGGGACTGACACCCGGTCCGTCGCTCTTCGCCGAGCGGCCGGACTTCGTCTGGGGGCTGATCGCCTCGATGTACGTCTCGAACGTGGTTTGCGTGATCATGGTGCTGACCACGGTGCCGCTCTTTGCGGCGGTCCTGCGGGCGCCCTTCACCATCACCGGGCCGCTCATCGTCATCGTCTGCCTGGTCGGCGCCTGGACCGTGGGGTCCGCCACGATCGACCTCTGGATGGTGCTAGGCTTCGGGGCCCTTGGCTATTTCATGAGTCGGCTGCAATACCCTATTGCGCCGCTGGTCCTGGCCATGGTGCTGGGCGATCGGGCCGAAGATGCGTTCCGTCAGTCCATGATCCTGTCCAGGGGGTCCCTCTTGGTGTTCTGGTCCAACCCCCTCGCTGGGACGGTCGCCACGCTGGCGCTCTTGTGTTTTGCCTTCCCCGCGGTCACCGCCATCCGGCGTGTGTTCCGTCGGTGACGGCCACGGCCCGGAAAAACAGCAACGCCCGTCGGATTCGGTCCGGCGGGCGGCTATCCCCTCTCGGGGGCTAGACATCGCAGGCTTTTCTTGCCCTGCGATCGGTGCTGCC
>JGI20214J51650_10002903_pt1 | contig 10754 bp, 18 predicted proteins | sample WetSurMetagenome_FD_51650 | JGI IMG/M metagenome (IMG submission 51650)
TTCGCTCTTTTTAGCTTCGATCGGTGATTCGCCGGAATCATCGAANACAAGGGCCGGACATCCCTGGTTCGCCTCGCCCAATAGATCGGCTATCTCTTTGCGCGGTCTCGGAAATTCAATTCTTCTTATCTCGATTCGTGTTTCAATCTCCGGAGCATACTTCAGAAACCCTTCAACGGCAGCGCAGTCGAGGCAATAGAAGGGGCCGCCTTCATTGGCTTTGAAACCTGGTTTCAATAAAAACAAGACATGCTTTCCCATGGTTCTACTCCTCTGTTACGCCTGCCATCATCTTGAGACCCCTCTTGCCATCGGGCGTGGCGCCGGCTCGGGCGTACCCGCGCGGCACCACAACGACGTTGGATTGAAGGTCGACGGCGAATTCCAGCGTCCGGGCGTGGACGACGGCGCCGTCGGCTGCAGTGAGCTGGGTACCGGTGCAGGAATGCACGGGGTGCGCAGCACCGACCAGCACCAACGAGCAGGTTGCAAGGTCGGAAAAAACCTTCCTGGTGATTCGGTTCCGAGTCATTTCTCTTCTTCTTTCCTTCACTCTTGATGACAGACGGAATGTCAGCCTATACGAATTTCGCTTTCCAGGCCTCCAGTTTATCATTCGGCCACCGCACGCAGAATGCCGGTTTGCCCTTCATCACCAACTTCATGCAGGTGTCGTCGCCTTCCGGATCGCATTGGATGATCTCGGCTTCCCGTCCCTCCCGCACTTTCGAAGGCCACTCGGGGTCCGCCCAGAGCACGCGAGCCAGCCCGATGAGATCCGCCTCACCTTCGGTGATGATCCGTTCGGCCAGCGCACCCGAGGCGAGGCGGCCGGCGGCGATTACGGGAACAGTCACCACACCCTTTACGGCGGCGGCAAGGTCCACCATGTAGCCCGGCTTTCTGGACTGTTCGGCCACATGGGGGAGGAAAAAGGATTCGTAGGTCCCGCCCATTACCGAAAGATAAGCCACTCCGGCGTCCTCAAGGGCCCTGGCAACCTGGCATGATTCCTCGATCCCGAGCCCGTCGGGCAGCCATTCCTGCGCCAGAAAACGATAGCCCACGGGGAAATCCTTCACCGCCGCCTTCACCGCATTCAGGACCTCCACGGGAAACCGGCAGCGGTTCCGCAGAGAACCGCCATAAGCATCGCCCCGTCGGTTCGTCCTGGGTGAGATGAACTGTGCCAGCAGGTAGCCGGTGCCGCCGTGCAGCTCCACCATGTCGAACCCCGCTTGCTGGACGCGCCGGGCCGCTTCAGCGAACTTCTTTGCAATGTGCTGCATCTCATCGGTGGTGAGAGCCCGAGGTGTGCGGCCGAAAGCCGCCACGGCCGAAGGGGAGAGCGGTTGGGGCGCCATTCCGGCAAATCGGCCCGCATGATTGATCTGAAGGCACGCGAGGGATCCCTCGTCCTTGATGGTTCGAGCCAGCCGGGCGAGGCCTTCCATGCAGTCATCGGTATCCGCGCGGAGCGTTCGATTGGACCCGCTTCCCGTGGGGTGGTCGATGGTGGCGTTTTCCACAACCACCATCGCGACACCGCTTTGCGCCATCAAGCGGTAATGGTCCAGGAGCAATCGGCTCACCGTGCCCCCTTCGCCCGCATAGCCCAGGTACAACGGCGCCATAGTGAGCCTGTTTTTGAGTTCCAGTCTTCCGACCGGTAGTGAAGAAAAAAGGTGATTCAACATTCCGTCTCCTTTCGGGTAACATGATCATTTGCAGTTCGGGCGAAGGCCCCGTGATCGCGCGGTTTCGTAAGTCTGCAGGGCCGACCCCATGCGCTCTTCGAGCTCTTCGGAACGCGTGTCGTGCGCCGGGTGGGTGGACAGGAACTCGACCGGCCGGCCCTTGGATGCCGCCGCCATGTTCTCCCAGAGCTGGACGCTCTCCCGGGGATCGAACCCTGCCCGGGCCATGAGGTCCAGCCCGATGGCATCCGCTTCCTTTTCGTGGGTGCGGCTGAACGGGAGCAGAATGCCCACCTCGGCCCCGAGGCCGAGAGCCTTGCGCAAGACCTGGTATTTCATGGAGCCCGGATCTTCGCTGAAAAGATCCACCAGGGCCAGGCCTCCCTGCACCGCCAACTGCTGCGTGAGCCGTTCGTTGGCGTGGTCGGCCAAAAGGTGCCCCACTTCGTGGGCAATGACGGCGGCAAGCTCTCCTTGAGTGCGGGCGACCTTGAGCATCCCCGAGTGAACGCCGATCTTGTTTCCCGGCAGGGCAAAGGCGTTGGGGCTGGGATTTTGAAACACCACCACCTCCCAGCTGCCCCGGTCCTCAGGCAGGGCCTGGATGATGCTTTGTGCGACACACTGCACGTAACGATTGACGGCCGGGTCGGTGACAATGGGCTGAGTGCGCTTGAGGTCGGCAAAAGTCCTGGCGCCGTAGGCGGCGAGTTGGGAGTCGGGCAGCAGGGCAAGCTGTTTGCGGCCGGTGGGAGTCTCATCGCATCCCACTAAGGCCGGAATGACACTCATCAAGAGGACCAATCTCACGACGATACGAACCAGCATGATCCTGAAGGCCACAAACAAGCGCGAAACCCGATCCTCCCCCCTTTCATAAAGGGGGTTCTGGGGGGATTTCATAAATGAGCAGTGCTCTGAACGAATCGATGGTGATTCCAACAATCAATCCTTTCTCTTCCAAACAAGACCGGAGCCGCCAGGTAGCATCCCTTTAACGTCCTCATGCACCCGCACATGGGCGACGTTTGCCCTCGCGTTCCGAACAGGACCAAAATGGTGATTGTGTTGTTGCATGTCAAGAACGCAGAGTCAATGCTGTCGGCATCTTAGAGGGTGGGTGGATGTGGAAACGGCTCGCTTTCCAATTGCGTCGCATGCTCCAAAAGCGAAGAGGTTGGGTGCCTCCGATGCGAGTTGGACAGCGCTCGGCCCTATCGCACAGGGTCTCCTGGAATGACGGCGGGCGCGGCAGTGGTGTTCATGAATGCCCCATAGACCCGGAGGATACACAACGCCGCCAGGGCCAGCCAAATGGTGACAATAACCACTGCGGCCACACGGCCTGCAGGCTTGCCGTTCACCAGGGCTTCGCGAGCCTGCGCACGGCACTCGGCCAGAACTCGGGGCGGCACCATCCTGACTGCCAGTGCAATACCGATAGGGATCAACACGAGGTCGTCCAGATAACCCAAAACAGGAACGAAATCAGGGATCAGATCGATGGGGCTCAATGCATCATAGGCCACGATGAAAGCGACAAAAAGCTTCGCGTACCAAGGCGTTTCGGGATGACGCGCGGCAAGGTAGAGAGCGAAGGTTTCCGCCTTCAGCCGATGGGCGCGTTGTTTGAATTCGTCAAGTAAGGACATAGGCGGTTTCTAACGCCTCAGCCTAATTCTGAAAAGTGATGGTTCCGGCGAAAACCCAAGCAATAGCGCATCCATTACTTGTACGATTCGTGGGTGTGATTGGGAACCGCCCTGTCTCGCAAATTCACCTCGAATTGTGCCGGCAATGTAGAAGGGATGCTGCGCATCGAGAGTTCTCCTGCTTAAGGATAATCTTCCGTTTAGCATGATATACCGAAAGAAGCGCACAAACGATGAGAAAACACTTGTCAAGAGTCTGTGCATAAATATACTGAAAAAACAAAGCGATGTGGGAAGTCAGGACGAGAGTTGACCCCCACAGGATAAGCCATCAGTTGCCGGGCTGACCCGAGCACCTTCCATCGTCGCGGAGATATACAGAAATACACAATTACTTGTTGAAAATATCACCATAAACTGGACTCCCACGAAATCTGTGTATGTGACAGCGACTGGCAACTTATCAGATTTCCCAAAACGTGAGGTAGACGGCTTCTATCCCAGGCGAAAGGGGCTGACCTCCTTCAGTTTGGGTTTGACAAGAACAGTCCGCCGGAGGTAAGGCTATTCACCGAGCCCCGGTTTACGAGAGAGGGAGAATCATGATGGCTGAGAACTGGACTGACTTGGCGCCGCCACCGGCGCCCCTTAGGCAGGGCAAGAGCTGGCACGTATTCTTGAGCTATAGGTCGGTGAACCGGCCCTGGGTGCTGGCCCTATACGATATTCTAAACGGCCTCGGATACAAAGTCTTCCTGGACCAGTACGTGCTGACCGCGGCCGTACCCCTGGCGGTCTCGCTCGGAGAGGCGTTGGACGCAAGCCAAAGTGCGATTCTCGTGTGGTCAGGCAAGTACGAGGATTCGGAATGGTGCAAGGAGGAGTTCGCAAAGCTGGAAGTGATGCAGAACGCGAAGAAGGGATTCCGCTACGTCATCGGGCGCGTCGACGAGTCGGAGATCACGGGTCTGGCTGCCGGGAAACTGTGGATCGACTTCTCGACGCAGCCAGAAGGGCCTGGGGGCAGCAGTCTGCTGTCGCTGCTGTATGGTTTGCAGGCGCAGCCACTGCCGTCGGCGGCCGTTAAGCTTGCGGCGAAGGTGGACGAGCAGATGAGGGATGGGCTTCTGAGCTTGAAGGCCTGTCGCGAAGCGGGTAACCCCGAAGCGTTGGTCGCGCTGACAGCGACCGACGACATGGCATGGACGGGCTCGCCAATGCTGCTGTGTGCGGCCGCCGAAGGTCTGATCGCCATGAGGAAGATCCCCGAAGCCTTGCAAGTATTGGATCGCACGGAGCAGGTGTTCAAAAAGGCCGTCCGACCCAAGCAGCTAAGAGGGCTGGCGCTGGCGCGGAGCGGCGAGACCATGAAGGCACAACTCATCTTGGGCAAGCTTCACGCGGCCGGCGAGATCGGTCCAGAAACGCTGGGGATACTGGCGCGTACCTGGATGGACCGATACAACCAGACGGCTGAGAGGACGTTCTTACTGAAATCGCGCGACCTGTATCGACAGGCCTTCGAGGCGTTCCCTTCGGACTACTACACGGGCATCAACGCCGCATCGAAGAGCCTGCTGGCCGGCGAGAAAGAGACAGCGGCACAGCTCGCGAAGCGCGTGCAGGATCTCGTGGGAGACAAGCCGGTCCCAGGCGACTACTGGAAGTCGGCCACCGTCGCCGAGGTGCAATTGCTGCAGGGCAACTTCGAGGCCGCCGCGCGCCTTTACGAGGCGGCGGTCCTGGCTGCACCACTCGATCACGGGAGTCACGAGTCTAGTCACGGTCAGGCCCAGTTGCTGCTGTCCGCCCTCGGCGCGACCGATGAGCAGAAAGCGAAGATCGCTGCAGCGTTTCCGCCAGCGAAATGAAAGAGACCATAGGAACAACTTTCAGCCGTTCTGCTCTGCTCGTTACCGCATGGGCGTTCGCACGAACTGGCATGTCTATCCTTTAATAGCAGACTGGATTAGCCAGATGCTAGCGCACGCCTTGGGCAATGCCTTCGCCATCATAAGCCAGTATGCAGCGGCGGCCACGAGTGAGCCTTAGCCCAACATATTATCCATCATTCATTAAGTTCCCGCGCAAAAAGTGCTCAAACGCATCCAATTACCTTGGCGCATTCATCATAAAGGGATGCCTGATAAAACGTTATTCGTTAGGCTTCCCACAGATGCGCCCGGTCGTCTACAATCATCGCATTAACCGGACACCGGCCACACCGGAGTCGCGGTTACCCGTGTCGTTCGGCTTCTCAAAGCTTGACAGCGGTTGCAGCCAGGGCTATACATAGTGTATCCATCGTATCGAATAACCAAAGGAGAAAAACGCATGGTTACTAAAGTTCAGAGATGGGGCAACAGCCAGGGACTTCGCCTCACAAAGCAAGTGCTTGAGGATGCCGGTATTCTGATCGGAGATGAGGTCGACGTAGCCGCACGTGACGGTGTCATTGTCATCGCCCCTGTGAGACGGGTGCGAGGAAGACGAAGCCTGCGGGAACTCGTGTCAAAAATTCCGAAGGACTATAAGAGTTCGGAAGTGGAGTGGGGAAAACCAGTCGGTAAAGAGGCGTGGTAAGTGAGTACTTACATTCCCCAAAAGGGCGAGTTCGTTACCGTCACCTTTGATCCGCAGTCTGGACACGAGCAAAAAGGCAGGCGTCCTGCGCTTGTTGTCAGCAATACTCTTTTCAATAGACACACAGGTCTTGCTATCGTCTGTCCCTTGACCAACACAGATCGGGAATTTCCGTTCCACGTGGCCGTTGTGGATGACCCGGAGGTTACAGGCTTCGTGATGGTCGAGCAGGTCAAGTCCATCGATTTCACTGCACGAAAGGTAAAACGCATAGGGAAGGCTTCCGAGAGATTGCTTGAGGAGGTCCTTTCCATACTTGATGCTTGCATTTACTGAAGGCCCAACGATCGCCTCAAGCGGACCGGCCAATCACGTGTTCTTACAACATTTGTCGTGGTGGCCGCTTGNTCATCAGTTCTTCGGGCCGGCCGCTTAGGCTGTAGTTGGCCTTCTTGAGACACAAGAGAGTTTGACATGCAGNAGCGTAAGTTCTCCGTCTACATCTCCTCCACGTTCCAGGACCTTGCCGAGTACCGAAGCCTCGTGGTTGAGGCGGTCCTCCGGGCCGGGGCGGTACCAATGGGGTTCGAGGCCTTCACCTCCTCGGGGAGAACGATCGCCGAAACCATCAATGGATTGGTATCGGAATCAGATGCGGTGCTGATGATCGTCGGCCACCGCTACGGCCAGGTCGATCCGGAGACTGGCGTCAGCTGGACTGAAGTTGAGTACGCGACGGCTCAACGGCTCGCAAAGCCATAGCTTGTGTTCCTCGCGGATGACAAATCTCCATGGGAGCCACGTTTCATCGATCCGGACAGAACGAGAATTCAGGAGTTCAGAGCAAGAATCGCGTCCGATCTCGTCGTACATATTTTCTCCGGTCCGGCTGACCTTCGGCGGGCGGTGTCCGAAGCGCTCTCACAATTTCTGGGGGCCCTCTCGCGACCACCTCAGCCTGAGAAGAAGAAGCTTCCCAAGACCCGAGAGATCCGAATCGTCAGACTGTTACTGAGTTCGCCAGGGGACGTGGCGGACGAACGCGACCGTGTGGCAAGGGCCGTGTTCCGATTGAATCAGCAGCCGTTGAGGAGAATGGTCTCTTCATTAAGCTTGTTCGATGGGAAGACATGGCGCCACAGATCGGCCCAAAGGCTCAGGCAGTCATCAACAAGCAGATCGGTGCCTACCATCTATTTTGCGGCATCATGTGGAACCGTTTTGGTACTCCTACTGAAATCGAACGTGCGAACGGGGTCGGACCAAGCGAACGTGTCGATTAGCCTATGAAATAGTTGTAAGTGGAGGCCTATATTGGTCTTAAACGTGCATTTTCAGGGTTGATATTGCCCCGTTAACGGAAAGAGCGGAAAACATCAAGCCGGCAAGCGAACTTTCGCTGGAGTCGACGCGAAAAAAACCGGGCGCGGCTCAACTGGCAGTTAGCGTACGCAGCCCCTGAGACACCGTTGTGACAGTGTCCTATGACCGATCATTCAGATATCGTAAGTTCTGTCTGGAAGAGTGCTGAAAAGAGGATCATTTATCTCCCTCATGCTGTCCGGCAAATGTCCCGGCCAGACAGGATGACCAGTGTGGCAGAACTCAGAAATGTGGCTGAGCGAGAGGAATTGGTCGAGGACTACCCTCAAGATGTGCGTGGACACAGTTGTCTCATTCTGTGTTATGGGATGGGTGGTACTCCAATCCATGTGGTTTGCTCACCCAGAAGTGATTATCTCGCTATCATCACTGCATATATTCCCAGCCTGGAGCAGTGGGAATTCGGTTACAAACAGAGGAAGAAACGATGAACTGCATGTACTGCCAGGGGAAGATGGAAAGCGGGAATGCTCCCTTCCATATCGACCGGAAAGGCTATCACCTCACTTTAGATAGAATCCCTGCTTGGGTATGTACCCAGTGTGGTGAAGTCTATTTTGACGAACACGAAGTGGAAGCCATTCAAGAAGTGCTGGGTGCCCTGGACCAGCGGACCGACAAAATTGCTGAATCCGCTTAAAGACATTCTTGCCGACAGAGAACAGCTAGCCCGGACATCCAGGCGACGCGCGGGTAAAGCGGCAATGTGCTGTCTGAAGTCTGTGGCCGCGCGCGCCTGATGCTGACGTTCACGCCAACGTTCGCGTGTCGTCGTGAATGGACGCTCACAGGAGATGAACCATGGGCAAAATCGCTGGGTCATGGAGGTGGGACTTCTTCATCGCACACGCAGGGACCGAAAAAGCTACGGCCGAGCGCCTGTACGATTTGATGACCGGCGACCCCCGCGTGTTTCTTGATTCCCGTTGTCTGGAATATGGTGACCTATCAAGACTGGTGCGACAGCGCATGTGACCAATTCAAGAGCCGAGGCCTCACTCGAGATACTCTGAAGAAGCTTTGTGAGCCTCTTGGCCTTACTCGCAATTGTCGCGAGGCGCTCGCCAAACTCAGAGCACAGGGAGTTGTGATCGCCATCATTTCGGGTGGGATCAATACATTCCTTGAGGACAAGTTCCCCGATTATCGTGAATATGTTGATTTTGTGTTTAGCAACGAGTTGGTGTTCTCGGCATCAGGTGCCCTGGACGGAGTACGGGCGACTCCTTTCGATTTCGAAGGCAAGGCCGAGGCCCTGGATATTGTATGCGAAAGAGTTGGATGCACTGCGGCAGAGGTTGTCTTCGTAGGAGATCACTTCAACGACGAGGCGATCATGCTGAAAGTTGACAAGGCTATTGCCTATCCGCCTAAGGATCCTGCGGTGAAGGGCGTGTCACACGCATCCATTGTTGAAGACGATCTGATGGCTGTCGTTCCGCATGTGCTCGTCGAGTAGCCGATGGGAACCCATAACCCATAAGAATAGATACGACCTCGATAGACCGTGATGTCGTATCTATCATGCAAATCAGCGACGTGCGAAGCCCAACCGATTTATCGTCTTCTCCCTTCTGATTTGAGGAGAACACGTGGTTCTGCGTCGGCCGGATTTGCTGGTTGGGCCTTCAATAAAAGCAGGCATCAAGTATGGAAAGGACCTCTTCAAGCAGACCCTCGGAAGCTCCTCTGATGCTTTTGGCCTTGCGTGTACTGAAACCGAGGGACTTGAGATGTGCCCATTTTTCGAGATCTGATTCTGTATTCTCAAGCACTTATCACAGCCCCATAGACCCAGGTGATGCATAAACCCGCCAGGGCCAGCCAAATGGTGACAATGACCACCGCAGCCACACGGCCTGCAGGCTTGCCGTTCACCAGGGCTTCGCGAGCCTGCGCCCGGCACTCGGCCAGAACTCGGGGCGGCACCATCCTGATTGCCAGTGCAATACCGATAGGGATCAACACGAGGTCGTCCAGATAACCCACGATCGGGACGAAGTCGGGGATCAGATCGACCGGGCTCAGCGCATAGGCCACGATGAAAGCGACAAAAAGCTTCGCGTACCACGGCGTTTCGGGATGACGCGCGGCCAGATATAGAGCGAAGGTTTCCGCCTTAAGCCGATGGGCGCGTTGTTTGAATTCCTCAAGTAATGACATAGCAGCTTTCCGAAGCTTCAGCCCAATTGAGGCGATACCCGGTGAACCGCCAACGATTCAGGGAAATCGAGTGGGCTTTCGATCATCCACTCCTCGCGTTTCCCCGGTTGAGACGATAGCATGAGGCATGAACAAACCGGCTTGTTGTCTAAGAGCGTGTCCAAAAAGTCAAAGTGATGGGCTGCGTCGTAATTTGTGTATGAACCCCGGAGCGTCATTCCCGCATGCTTCTAGCGGGAATTCAGATTCGTTTGATCCCTGGACCCCCGCCAGAGCTTGTCCCCGCCGGCTTTAAGCGGGGAACATGCAGGGGTGACGCCATGAACGGCTTTTTAGACACGCTCTAAGATAAGCGCTGCGGATCCGTCCCTTACCGCCGGCGCTGCCTGCGACTCGTCGTTAGCCGGAATGATCACCAAGACCGTGCCTAAAGAGCCGACCTCATAGTCGGGGCTTTCCGAAAGCCTGGCAAGCACCTCCTCATCCCCTTCCTGAAACCGAGAAGATGGGGCGGGCATTTTCAAGGCGTTCACCCTCGTGGCAGAAGTGAACCGGTATGCCTCGCCCAGTGGACCTGGCGCCAACTTTGCATAACACAGACTCCCAATCAGTCGGAAAACCCGGAAAGCTTTGCTGAGCAGGAGAGTCTCCTCGGGAAACGGGTCACAATACCTTGGAATAATTGATTTCAGGGCAAGCCTCGGTCTCCGGCTGTGCACTCTTGGCGAAAACCCACGTCGCATTCTTAACCATAGGACATTCATTGTTCCCTTCCAGCTTCCAGGAAGCACGGCAGCGAGAGGGTAAGTGGTTATGTCAAGGGAACTTCTTCCCTTCATCATCATGTCAGTTCTCCTCGTTTTGCTCCGGGGTGAGGCGAGTCCGGCAGAACCCGAAAACCACGAGCGTACAAGTGATTTCAATATTGAAGCCATGGCGGTATTACATCCGGCCTCTCATCGGGTGCCGGATCAATCGCCGGGTTCCGGAGGCGCTCCGGGGCGCAATACAATTCCGGACCAATGGATTGCCCGGAAAACGAAGAAGCGCGATCCAGCCCTGATGGTTTCTGTTGAAGATGTCTTACCGGGGTCGAAAGCAATATCGGGAACGGTCCTCGTTGATGTGCGGACGCGGAATGAGTTCGAGAAGGCAAGAATCCCGGGGTCCCTCAACATCGATTTGTTTGCCGTAAAGACGAAAACCTTCCTTAAAGGACAACCCATTGTGCTGGTCGGCGAGGGATACCGCTATGGNCAGCTCGAAGCAGAGACCC
>JGI20214J51650_10002906_pt1 | contig 10749 bp, 8 predicted proteins | sample WetSurMetagenome_FD_51650 | JGI IMG/M metagenome (IMG submission 51650)
CCTGCCGCGGTCGTGCCTCTGCCCGAAGTGTAGAGTCCTCTTGGCGCTATTCTTGCAACATACTGCAGNAGTTGCGATTTGGCGGTTCCGGGGTCACCAATTAGTAGAGCGTTCATCTCGCCCCTAACGTTTACGTCTGGTAGGCTTTTTGAAACGCCACCAAAGAGCAAGTACATTATCGCTTCTTTGATATGCTCTAAGCCAAAGATTGAGGGTGCGATAGATGTCATGATTTTGCGGTGTACTTCCGGGTCTTTGGATAGTGCGACCATTTTTGCTTCTTCTTCAGGTGTGGGCGGCGAGGTTTCTGGTTCTTTGCCCAAAACTTCTATGGAATTTGCATCCAGTTGGAGTATGAATGTTCGGAGTTTTCCCATACCCATTAGTGAAGGTGCAAAAGCTCGAACTGTGCCAACGATGGAAACGTGGTCTCCTGGTCTTGCTACATCGACTATTTCATCGCCTACAAGCTTCACGGCTAATACGCGGGGAAGCTGTCCAGGAGGTAAATCCTCAGGTTTTTCTTGTAACCTTAGGTCTTGTGAATCGATGAATGTGGATTCTTCTTGGCTAAACTCGAAGGGTCCATCCCTACCGCAGTCTGGAGCAACACAAACTGATGGCGCTTTCAAAAATTGCCCGGTCTGTTCAACTTGATTCATTGTGCCGCACCGTTTGCATTTGAAAGCTCCTATCTGAACCATAGGTCGTACAGGTGTTGCTCTTACAACGATGCCTTCAATCATGACTAGTTTGCTCATTTGTCTTGAGCCAAGCTTTCTAAGCACCTCTTTGCCTAGAAGCTTAATGATTCTAACTATGACCTTCTCTACTTTCTCCGCGTACTCCGCATCTTCAATACGAAGCTGTTCATAAGCTCCTTTGCCTGCGTGCTGTAGATATTCTTCAGGCCTATTAAGTAACAGTTCCGAGAGTGCCTGATCGAACCCATAGAGTTCTTCAAAATCAATTGTTAATGATCCTTTTCCTGTGATAGCTAACTGGGCAATTCTTTGACGGTACTTTTCTTTCTTAAAGAATTCTTGAAAACGCTGTTGGGGATCTATGGTTTCGAGTTTAGCCATCTTACTTTTCTCCCACGTTTTCTAAAATTCTGGTTTTCCATTCAGAGATGATTTTGACTAGTTGCTCGTAGACGAGTCGTTCTTCGCTTGTGAATTTCTTTAGAACTTGGTCGCTTTGGGCTGGAGCGGCGGATATGGCAACTATTTTTTTTAGTCTAGAGTTTACGATGTCGCGGGCTAGTTGTCTTGCGCGGTCATATTCTTGGAATTTAATCGAGTCGGGTTGTTTTGAGGTTTGGTCTTTTAGGTCTGCAACGAACCTGCGTAGTTTTGGGTAAAAGTCTCCTGGCAAATCTGAGATTTGCCCTGGAATCTGCACGCCTTCCTTCCACTGTACTTTAAACAGCTTGGTGGCATCAAGGGTGTCATCTTCCCTGAAATGCACAATTCCATTTGTGGCAAGTTCTTTAGCTACCCAAAAATAAACTTCGTACTCGTTTCCTTCGTCGAATGGACCAACAGTGAGTCCTGCAAGCTTGATTTCTGGGCAGTTGCGGTTCGCTACGATTTTAACCATAGAGTTCTCGTAACAAAAGTCCAAGGTGCATATTTTCGATGCCAATCCCAGTTTCCCTCTCAATCTGTTTGCCCTTAACGGGATTCAACACATATGGTGAATGGGGTTTTAAGGGTTTGCACTAGAATTTCGAGTCTCTTTAAGATCAAAATTCAAGGTGTTTTCGGCTGTTTTAATGTTTTCTTTTGTGTGGGTGTGGGGCTATAAAATTGAACACTACACTTGGGGCTTTGGATTTGTTTGCTTTTTTGGTTTGGGTTGTTTCTCGGGTGTGTTTTGAGTGTGGGAAGAGGGTTTGTTCCACACAACCATAATGGATTCTATGTTGGAGTGTGTGGATGTGAGTGTGGGGGTATGTTGGCGTTATGTTTTTGTGACGATGGGTTTTCTTGTTCTGTGTCTTTAGGAGATTGCTTGAAGGGTTAATTTGGTGTTCTGAAGGATTTCCGTTTTTGATGAATGTTAAGGGATTTAGCGTCAGATTTGGGCTCTTGTTGCAGTCTACTATCGAATAGAACAGAGAATAGAATAACTTATGGCCAAAGTCCCAGTGTTTTTATTGCGTTTGCTACTCTACCGACGCCTAACATCAAGGCTCCTGTGCGCATGTCACTCTCTTCCTTAATTACAATCGCTTCAACATCGTTGAATGCCTTTGTCATCTTTGCCTCAAGTTTTCTGTTAACAGTTTCCAGCGGCCACTGTTCCCGTGTCAGGTTCTGTACCCACTCAAAATAGCTGACAGTAACGCCGCCGCTGTTGGCAAGAATGTCTGGGATAAGGCAGATTTGCTTTTCGTAGAGGATTTTATCGGCTTCTGGCGTGGTTGGACCGTTTGCGGCTTCTGCAACCATCTTTGCCTTAATTTTGTCAGCGTTCTTTTGGGTTATTTGGTTTTCCAAAGCTGCAGGAATAAACACGTCGCATGTTAGTTCGAGAAGTTCTTGGTTGGTTAGGTTCTTGCTGCCCTTGTAGTTTTGTACTGTTTTCGTTTTTTCTTTGTGCGCCAAAACATCCTNTGGGCTTAAGCCATCGGGACAGTAGATTCCACCTGACGAGTCGCTTACTGCCACTACATTGCAGCCGATTTCTCTTGCCGCAACTGCGGCATGGTAACCGACATTGCCAAATCCTTGAATTACCACCGAGGCATTCTTAAGCTTTAAACCATTGTTTTTTGACGCCTGTTTAACGCAGTGGATGACACCTCGACCTGTGGCTTCCGTTCTACCCCATGAACCGCCGATTTCGACAGGTTTACCCGTAGCGCTTTCAGGTATTCTGTATCCTTTGAGTTGGCTATAGGTATCCATTATCCACGCCATGGTTTGAGCGTCGGTGTACATGTCGGGCGCCGGAATATCACGCTGCGGACCAAGATACTCAAAAATTAAACTAACATATCGTCTCGTTAAGCGCTCAAGCTCATGTAGGCTAAGTTTTTTGCTATCCACACAAATCCCCCCCTTTGCCCCGCCAAACGGAATATCTGCAATAGCACATTTCCAAGTCATCAACATCGCAAGCGCAGTTACTTCCTCGAGGGTGATGTTTGGGTAGAAACGGATTCCACCCTTGAAGGGTCCACGGGCATCCCAATGCTGGACGCGAATACCGTTAAAAACGCCCACTGATCCATTGTCCATGTGGATATCTATGCTTACTGAGATGGAGCGTTTGGGTTGACTCAGCATTTTTTGCATTCCATGATCAAGGTCTAGCTTTTTGGATGCAAGTTTAAGTTGGGTTAGGGCAACGCTTAGTGCTGTATGTTCTTCCGCCATAAAATGAAGCCTCTATACATTTTGTAAAGTTGGAATGGTTAGATAAGAATTGCCTTTGCATGTTTTTTGTAAGTTTGGTTGATGCTTCCGTATACAAAATCGTTTAATGCTCTGCTGAGCAACCTCCCTATTTTAAAAATACTGAGATCAATAAACTCCGCTAAATTGCATCAAATNCTAATATTNTTGGCTTAAACAGAGAGTAATTANTAATTTGGTTAAGAAAAATTAACAAATATNAAAAAGAAAGTTAGTAGTCAAGGATTTTCTTGACTGCGTCGTTCTCTACTTCATGCGCCAACGGAATACCCGTGACTTGCGTGGCTATCATGCTAAGGCTCATCAGGTCGCCTCTGGTTAGCAAGCCAAGGTTCCATTTGCGGTTGCCCGCCATCAACTGTTTCAACCCAACGCCAACCCGATCCGCAAGGTATGTGTAGACGCCGATGCTTTCAAGTGGGATTTCGCCAAAGCGCTTGCCATATTTCGCTTTCAACTCGGGCATAGCGATGAAGAATTTGTCTGGTGTTCCTCCAAATTTGTCAATGAAATTCTTGGGCAGTTTGCCTTCGATTGCGAGTTGCTTGAAGTAGCTTGCCTTCATGGCTGCGGTGATTGGTGAGCGCCCCATCAAGACCGCTTTAACAAGAGGGCCTTCTCCAAAGTTGCTCATAGCAATAGTTTTGAATATAGATGTTTCTTCGATGAATCCACCTGCCATAACCAAGTCTGGAACGTACTTTCCTTTCTTCTTGAGGATTTGGGCACACTGCATTACTAGCACTTGCAGGAAGAGCGTAGGGATACTCATTTCATCCATCATGGGTACGGGGCTCATACCCGTTCCGCCACCTGCACCATCAAAACTTAGAGCGTCGATTTTGGCTTCTGAAGCAAACTTCATGGTGTATGCAACTGCTGAAGGTCGGTAAGCGCCTGTTTTGAGGAACACTTTTTTGGCGCCTGATTTACGTAGCCACTCGATGTCTTCAAGGAAGCCCTTCTCTTTGGGAATGCCGACTCTGCTGTGGCGTTCAAAGGTGTTGAAAACCCCATCTTTGAAGGCTTGTTGAATAACTGGGTCTTCTGGATCTGGAATGACGATGTAGCCGCGTTTTTTGAGTAGGATGGCTTTTTCGATGTCTTTTAGGCGTACTTCTCCACCTATGGCTTTGGCTCCCTGTCCCCACTTGCGTTCGATGATGTTGACCTCCAGCTTGGACAGCGCGTAAGCGTCTATGCCCAGTCGTTGGTCTTCAACGTTTGTTTGCACGATGACATCGCCGTATTTTTTGTCCCAGAATTTTCGGAAAGAATCTACTCTGCGTTTAAGTTCGGGTGAATGGGTAATTTTGCCGCCTGTTAGGGTGGCTTGTACATCCATGCCGGCGATGTTTTCTCCGACTGTTACTGAAACGCCTGAGAGTGCAGCACCGATTGCTAAGCCATCCCAGTTTGCCCGCGCCACCTCGGTAGAGCCGAAGGCTCCTGTTAGAATTGGTAGTTTTAATGGCATTCCGCCTACGACTGTTTCGACCTTAACTTTGGGGAATATAGCTGCTTCTGAGGTTTCTGGTATGCCTTGGGCGTCAAAGAGTCCTGCTTGGATGCTGAAGTGTGACCAGTCTAAGCCGAAGTTTTTGAGGGCTCCTGCGGTACTAGTTCCGAATTGTGCTGGCTCGGGGTAGAGTGCTTCTCTTCCGCGGAAAGCTGATAGGCTTATTTCGCACATGACAGGGCAGTCGCGGATGCATATGGGGCACATTCCACTAATAGAGCTTGTATCTTTTAGTCGGGTGTTTGTTCCGACGGTTGATTTTCCGTTTAGGTATGAACTGTTTCTATGTACTCTTTCACTCATTTGTCCAAATCTCCAAGTTCCACTAACTCTAAACTGAAGACCAATACGTTTGTTCAGTATTTAACATTATGCAATAGCTAATATGTGAAAACAACGCTTATGTGCGAAAAAGATGGAACAATTGTTCAACAATAGATGTTTAATAGTGTGCAAAAAGTAGTTAATATCCACTGAACAATTGTTTAAAATCCAGTTAGAAAATTCTCAATATTCTTTTGATCCCGCAGACACTGATGGCACACACAACTAAATGGCAAATTCTTAGTCGTGCAAACCTCATAATAATTGCAGTTAGCACACGGAAAGTCTTTGCCACAGCGCGTGCAACTTTGAAGAAAAACCACTTCACTACCCAAAATAGAGCCTACGGCTTCTATGATTTTTTCGATGTTGTTACAGCTCTCAATCGAGAAGGTGCCCTGATCGCGGTTATACTCCATGCCTAGACGGATTAGCGAGACAAATTTTTCTTTCTCCAGCCGCGGAAGCTTGAAAGCTTTGCTGTTCAAAACCAAAACCATGCTCAATACCTGCCCATTTTAATTAGNAAATCCACTTCTTCANCCGTAAACTTAAACCAATCAATAAGAGCGGTGGATTTTTGCTTTTGCAACATCATCTTGATGAAAGGCACGAACTCGTGTTTGGCTATTTCGTGTGATACATGGCATTGACTGCCGATTTTTCCGCAGATGGCATCCAGCATACTTCTTTTTCCTTTGGTCCAGAACAACGTAATGATGCGTATCGGGGGCGAGATGAACTCGAATTGCTTGTAGGATTGTGGATTGACTGCAGCTGCTTGCGCCAACTCATTGAAGAAGTATTTTAGGAGGTGCCAGTTTTCTGTTCCGATTCTACCTCGATACATGTCGGCTTGGGAAACAAAATCGTACGCCTCCGCCAGTTCCTTGGGATTGGAGTATCTACGTGGCAAGTTGTCGCTGACCGAAAGCAGGAAATCGTCGTAGTCGATGCTTGAATAACTAAGTAAACTTGAAGCGTCGGCGATAGATTGAGCCGAAAAGTACCGTCTAAGTGTCTCATCTATGCTGATGTCTTTGTTTCTGTAACTCAACATTAGGGTGTCCTGCAAGGTTAAAGAATGATTTTCTTCGCTTAGGCTCTGTAGGTCGTTTATTGCTGAACGTACATCACCGCGGCTGTTCTGCACGATTCGCTCCAATGCTTCAAACTCCGCTTTCACATGTTCGAGTAAGCAGATCTTCTGCAGTAAAGCGATGATNAATGGGATACGCACTTGNTGAAAACGTACGAGTAAACATATTTTCTTTAGCGGCCTCAACTTGTCTACGTCAGGGTCGTTAGCTGCCATAACCACTGGGACTAGCGANTCCTCTACAATTTTTATAATTGCTCCTACGCCGCCGCGGTCCTCGTTGCCCGCGATTCCGTCCACTTCGTCCAGAAACAGAAGGTTTCCACTGCCTTTGGCTTGGCCAGAAAAGTTGTCTAGTGCCCGGTAGGAGGAGGCAGGTTTTGCTACTGCGTTTATGGCCTTCTCTGAGCGGGTGTCGCTAGCATTCATCTCGATGATTTTGTAACCGAATTCTGTTGCGGCAGCGTTAACCAATGCAGTTTTTCCAACGCCAGGCGGACCGAACAATAAAACTGCTTTCTTCGTATGCCGCTTATTCTTAAGCCATTCAACAAAGAGTGCCTTAGCTTCTTCGTTACCCACTATGTCTTCTATCTTTTTTGGGCGGTATTTTTCAACCCAGAGTAGGTCATTTCGCAGCATAATTTTCCTCTATGCCTTTCCCAAACTTTGCAAACTGNGCAAGAAGGGCGCTNAGTTGGATGTCGCTGTTGGCTCCCTGTGTTAAACGGTAATCATATTCGCCGATGATACTAGAGAGGTCAGCTTTCTGTTCNGGTGTGAGNTCAGACATTTTGAAGATTTCCCNTTGGACCTGCTTAATGATTTCATTGCCTGAAAAGCCAAAGGNCCCCATGATTTCATACATTGTTTTCCTAGCTTCAGTAAANTCACCGTAGAGCGCTTTTCGAATCATTTTTTGGACCTGCATAGGGCTGGCTTCGCCGATAACCATCGCTACCGTCTTCTCGTCCACACAGCCTTCCTTGTAGGCGGAGGCAGTTTGCAGGGCATTTATGGCATGCCGCAGGTCACCCTCAGAGTAATCCACAATTCTTTCGGCGGCTACAGGTTCAAGGGTTACATTCTCTTTTTTAGCTATGCACTGTAAATGGTCCTTCATGGCTTGTTTGTCTAGTCGGGAAAAACGGAAGATGGCACAGCGACTTTGGATGGGCTCGATGATTTTACTGGACTGGTTGCATATCAGGATGAATCTGGATGTGCGGCTGCTGGTTTCCATGATGCGTCTTAACGCGGTTTGGGCTGGGCCTGTCATCTGGTCGCATTCATCCAGAATAATTAGTGCGAAGGGAATTTCACCAAAACCTGATCGACTGTAACGCGAAAAATCTTTAATTCTGTCCCGTACGGTGTCGATGCCTCTTTCGTCGGAGGCATTTAGTTCAAGCGTGAAGTTTCTCCAGTTTGCCCCGTACAGTTCGTGGGCTATGGCCAGCGCAATTGTGGTTTTGCCTGTACCTGGAATTCCCGCCAGCATAAGATGAGGCATTGTTTTTGGTTTTTTCATAAATGCTTTTAGGCTATCGGTAATATCTCCTAAGCCAATGACATCGTTCAGAGTTTTAGGGCGGTACTTCTCAACCCACATAAGTGCTTCTTCATTAACGGACATAAGTTGACCTTCCACNATAAATTATACAGTAACTTACTCTAATTACTATTTTATCTTTCTATAGCAAAAAAGAATTGCCGAAGTTAGCCGATTTTGCTGCCTTCAGAAATGTCTTTTTCTGGCTGCAAGATTGAAATATTGCCTTCGGCATCCTCAGCTGCTAAAATCATACATTGCGATTCGATTCCTGCCAAAATTCGTCTCTGTAAGTTAAGCAGAAAAACGCATTTTTTGCCAATCAACTCCTCGGGCTTATAAAACTTAAGTAACCCCGCTACTGCTTGACGCTTTTCTGACCCAAAATCAACTAAAATTTTAATCAGCTTTTTCGAATTGGGAACTTGGATTGCATCCACTATTTTTCCTACGCGTAGATCAATTTTTTCGAAATCCGCGAACGTTATTTCCTCGACCATATACTTTACTCCCAATTGGTAGTCTACGACATGTTTAGATATTTACTTTTCTTTCGAGAGCAAGATGTCTCCACTCATCCTCTAAATAAGTTCTTTTTTTAAATAGAGCAAAGTGCTGTGGGTTTCTTTTAAAGAAAGAAATTTTGGATAGATTGGTAGTTACAGTTTGTTTTTTACTGGTTTACGTTTAATTGTTCGTTTTGTGGGTTCAAACCGCTTCAGTTCGTCTTCAAGTGATTTTCTACGCACTTCCAAAGTTATATCGCCTCGTGTGCTTTCGATAATTCTACGGGCAATGTCTGATTTATGGCGAAGCCCCGGGACAAGCATGTATGCTTCGTCAAGTGCCAGCAATTGAATGAATATTTCGTCCATGATTTGGAGGCATCTTTCACCCTTCACGACTGCTCCTTCTCGTAGATTATCAAGCGCCAAACGCCTATATTCGCCTATCACATCGGCTAACCCCAGTACAAAATCGACGGATGGCACATTAATTTCAGCTGGGTTCACAAACCGCTCTTCTTTAACCAGGATTAGGAAAATGTTGGCTTCAGAATACTCTTGGAGTGCAGCGCTTAGCATGCCGCCATAAATAATTTCGGGGTATATTTTAGCTTGGGTTTGAAGGTTTGCGATTTTTTCTTTAGCGCTCTCAACCATTTTTTGAGCATCACTCAACCTTTTTTGGTGAATTAACAAAATGGCTTGTTTGGATAGACTTGTGGCTTTCCGCATGCTTTCATGGGTTTCTTCCCTTAAATGATTATTCGCCACAAGTTCTGTCTTTATTTTTTGTATTATTGACTCTAAAGTGGACAAAACTGCATCCCACAAAAAAGGATTGTTTTGGTTGTTTATTTCAATTTCTTAAGGCTAAGCGAATTCTTACGGTGGTTGGGACCCTGTCCATTTCTCAATCAACAATTTGCTCTCGCCCAAAGCGAAGCTTACTTTGACAAAAATGATATCGCTGCCCTTNAAGATGAACATGCTGTCTTCGGCAAGATCTTTTGGCAAATTGACCAGATATTTGCCTCTTTTCATCGAAATAGTCTTCTTCTTCCTTCGTTTACCATAGCAAGTAACCGCTTGATTTAGCAAAGGCAGAAAANAGCTTTTTGAATTTATCCAACTTGGATATTTTNATATTTAGCGCAGAGGGATGGGCATGCTTTGTTTGTTGTCTGATTGAAGAAACAAGAGTTGTGGTGCATTTTGGGCGAGTTTGTTTTAGGTTGCTTTTTTCTTTTAGGGTTGTGGTGTTTGCAGGTTGCGTCTGGATTCGTCACAGGACGTCACCGAAAGGATAGAAAAAGAAATTTGTCCTAGTTGTAATCAAATACTTGTTTAGAAGAATAGTTGTTGTTTTTTCATCATTCAATTTTTTTAAACTTGATAACGGAAGGTTATCGGCGCCAATCATGAAGCAATCGTTAGCGTCCAAACTAGTCGGTTCCGACNTGGATCGGTTTCTNCAGGCGGCTCAGTAGCGCCACTCGGCTCTCAGGCGCCTCATTAATGACCTTATACCCTGTTTTTTCAGCTAGTTGGGCAGAAAAATCCTTAACTTCTTTATGCTGAGGCATTCGGTCAAAACCTAAACGCAAGTTAGAGAAGCCTATGTGCATGTAGGCTTTTACTTCAATGTAGGTAGGATTGGCTTTTTCAACAAGCTTGGCATACTGATCGATTAAGCTCATGTTGTGGTCTTTAACCAACGTCATGCGGACTACAGTTGGGCAACGGAAACTATGCAGTAAATCCAGCGTTCCGTTCAGTTTTTCCCATGCCCCCGGGAAGAGGGGTCTGCACACCAGTTTGTAAACCTGCTCGTTGGGTGCGCATACGGATATGTAGAGTTGGGTTGGTTCCTGACTTAGCTTGGAGAGTTTGGAGGGTAAGGTGCCGTTTGAAACTAGAAAAGTTGTTAATCCTTTTTGGTGAAAGGTGCGTATAAGCTCTCCTAAGGGTTCGTAGAGTGTGGGTTCACCGGTCAGGCTTATCGCCACTTGCTTAGGTCGTTGGGCTTCTTGGAATTTTCGCCAATTCGTTTTCTCATTGCCTTTATAGCCGCTTAGGATCTTTTCCTGAGCTCTAAAGCAACCCTCGACAATCTCTTCGGGTATGTCCTTGGCTGGGTTTTTCATCTCATCCCACTTGACCCCCAGGTCTCCGCTTTGGGCCCTCCAGCAAAACAGACATTCTTGGGTGCACGAATAAAGAGACGGCGTCATCTGGATGCATCTGTGCGATTGGATGCCGTAGAACTTTTGTTTGTAGCATACTCTGCCGGTAACTATGGATTCATAGAGCCACTTGCACCTTTT
>JGI20214J51650_10002907_pt1 | contig 10747 bp, 9 predicted proteins | sample WetSurMetagenome_FD_51650 | JGI IMG/M metagenome (IMG submission 51650)
GACGGCACAGTAAAAAGCTTCAGATGCAAGGCGCGCAAATCCGACGGAATGAGGCGTACTTACCTGTACGCCGCAATGACTGAGGATGCAGCGCAACGCCGTAGATGGACTTTTTACAAAGCCGTCAAAATTGAACCTTGAAGTTTGCACGTGCACTCTTGGCAAATCGAAAAAAGCTATATATGGTTTATATATTAATTATTCAACGGCTCTCCGGAAAATTATCCGGCCTTAATTTTTTTGTAAGATTTTAGTCGGAGAACTTTATGAAAAATAGATCGGTTCTAAAAATTTTTACCGAAGAAACCAGCATGAGAAATAAGCTGTGGCTCGGTTTTATTTCGGTGGTCGGTGCCATTATCGCCACGAATTTGCTAGTTGGGGTTTTTATTACCAATGTTGCCGTTAATAGACTGTGGTTTACTATCATAGGTCTGATTATGGGGTTATTGTTCGGGTATGTGATTTCCCGATACATCTTAAAAAGCGTGCGAACACTTTTGATAGCCACCCGCACCATCGGACAAGGAGATTTAACCAAAGAAGTCGCAATAGGTTCTAAAGATGAAATCGGAGAGTTGGCAATGAGCTTTAACCAGATGATTCTTAGTCTCCGAGAGATGATCATTCAGTTTAGAAAAAGCTCCGATGATATTATTGAAGCATCAAAAACCCTCTCTACCTTTGTCCAGGACATAAACTTTACTGCCGAAGAAGTCGCGGTTATCAGCACCCAAATTTCTAAAGGAGCGGAAAAACAATCTCACTTAATGGATAACACCTTCACCATCATGAAACGGATGGCTGACTTGATACAAGTTGTTGCCGAAAAATCACAAGTGGCTGCTGAATCAGCTCAACGAGCAGGTGAGACGGCAAAAAGCGAACGTGAGTCTTTAGAAAAAACGCGTGAGGAATTAGAAAAGGTGTTCTCAAAAATAGAAAGTTCGGCTTCCCTGATTCGTAATTTTGGCGAAAAAATTCAAAAGATTACCAAAATTGCGGATATCATTACCGGCATTGCTGAGCAGACCAATCTCCTTTCTTTCAATGCAGCTATTGAAGCTACCCGCGCGGGAGAATCCGGCAAAGGATTTTCCATTGTAGCCGATGAGGTGCGGCGATTAGCCGAAAAAGCCAAGGGGTATGCCGAAGACATTACTTCCATAATCGACGCAATCAAAAAAGATAATTTAATCATCTCCTCATCTTTGGACGCCCAAACCGAAGGAGTAAGCTTTGGAAGAACAGCAGTAGGGGCGGCAGTGAGCGGACTGGTAGACATTATGGGAAAAATCATAGTAATGGTTGATGACATCAAGGAAATCTCCTCCATCACCCAGCAGCAAAAACAGGACGCCCAGTTAGTTGTACAAGACATGGGAAATGTCGCGAAACTTGCAGAAGAATATGTTTGCGCCACAGAAGAAACCGCCAAAGTTGCCGCTTCTCAGGTAGAGTCAATGAATAGAATGGTTTCTTCCACAAAGAATCTTTCCGAGATTTCAGACCGATTAAAAAATGCTGCCTTAAAATTTAAACTGGAGGCTGAACCTTAACATGATACACCCGCCTTATAAGCCCTACGCTCTTTTTTTAAGCCAGAAACTTCTTAAGCGGGTTGCTCTTAAAATAAAACCCCATACACTATGAAAAAAGGTCCTTTTAATCAAAATACTGTCTGGCTTGTTCTGTTTGAATTATTGGGCGAAACTTGGGGAATCAGGTTTTCCGATATCCAAGAAATCCTTTCGACAAAAAAAATAACTCCGGTCCCAAAAGCTCCTCCCTTCGTTGCCGGGTTAACTCATAAACGGGGAAAAATCATTACCGTCATCGACTTAGATTTGTTGGCTGGAGAAGCCCCCAGAGAAACTAAAGAAATAAGAATCATTCATCTCAAAAACTCTGGGATGGACATTGGGCTTCTCGTTAAATCAAAAGTATCATCTGCACTCTTGCCTGAAGAACTGGAAACAAGCGACCCCCTCATGAAAGAATTTTGTGGAAAAAATAAAGTCATTCTAAGAAAAAATATTATTCGCAAGGGTGCGGACACGATAAATGTCTTGGAAACTGACGAATTAATAAAGGCTTTGGAAGAATACTCTCTTAATCAATAAAGATGAAACCGTAAAAAATCAACGATCAGATGGCACAGTAAAAAGCTTCAGATGCAAGACGCGCAAATCCGACGGAATGAGGCGTACTTACCTGTACGCCGCAATGACTGAGGATGCAGCGCAACGCCGCAGATGGACTTTTTACGAAGCCGTCAATAAAGGCATTCCCACATACAATGCAAGACTTTGCCAAATATACGGAAATTTTTATTACTGACTCCCGAGAAGAATTGCGGGAGATGAATCAACTTTTATTACAACTCGAAAAGGACCATAAGAATCTTGAACTCATTAACAGCCTTTTTCGAAAAATCCATTCATTAAAGGGTATGGCAAAGATGATGGGGTATAATCGCTTAAGTGAACTGTGTCATGCCTTGGAAAACCCCTTGAGCAAAATGCGGGAAGGGGAATCACCCTTAACTCAAGAAATGGTTGGCCTGCTCTTTAGTGGCGTAGATCTTTTAGAAAATTTGGTTAGCGAAGCGGTTTCCGCTTCCCCTCCGCAAATAGATTACCAAACTTTTATTCAGGAATTAAGCGGAGAAAAAACCGCTGACGTTATTCCTTCTGCCAATGGCAAATCGCCTGCCAGCTATAAACTTCCTACGTCAATTCCTGTTGACACTCAAAAACTGGATGAACTCATAAACATCACCGGAGAAATGATCATACGGCGAAATCGGCTGATAGAGCTAACCCGGTCAGTCTTTTCCCCTGAACTTGAAGAAGAGGTTCATCTCTCAGACAACCTGATCAATGAACTTTACAGCAAAGTATTAACCATCCGCATGATACCCGTATCTTTTGCCACGGCAATGGTTCAACGGATTGTGCGGGATGAAGCGATTAACCAGGGAAAAGAAATAGACTTCCAAACCAAAGGGGACAAAGAAATCGAGCTGGACAGCACCGTTTTAAATGAATTGCTTTCTCCCCTTATCCACCTTATCCGTAACGCGGTTGATCATGGGGTGGAAACCCCTTCACAAAGAAAAGCAAAGGGTAAAACCAAAGGAAAAGTGCAGTTGCGTTTTTTCAAAGAAAAAGACATTGTGCGAATAGAAGTCGAGGACGATGGGCAAGGCATTAACGTTGCCCAGGTAAAAAAAGAGGCGTTAGCAAAAAATATTATCGATAATGACACGGTCGAGTTACTTTCTAATGAAAAGATCCTCATGCTCCTTTGCGCTCCAGGCTTTTCTACCTCTACAAAAGTGACTGATATCTCAGGAAGGGGAGTCGGGCTGGATGTGGTTAAAGAAAAAGTGGAGAAGCTGGGCGGGAGTATGCACATATCTTCCGATTATGGATCAGGAACTAAGTTTGTATTAAAAATTCCAACCACCAGTCATATTATTTTTGCGCTTCTCGTAAGTTTAAATTCCCATCTTTTCGCTATCCCGCTTTCAAAGGTGTTGACCATAGCCCAAACAAATGCAAAAAACTCATCCCAGAGTTTTTCTTTTCAAAAAGAAGAAATCACCTTAATTCACCTCAAGGGTTTATTAAACATCAATGGTGCTCCTCAAGAAAAGCTGAGCAATCCACCGGTAATTATTTCCGATATCGAGGGGAAAAAGGTAGGATTAATTGTGGATGCTCTCGTGAAGATTGACCAAATCTATGTAAAACCCCTCGGCAAATTGCTCGATAAAATCGAAGGTCTTTATGGAGCAACTATCCTGGGAGATGGCCGGGTGGTTCTGGTACTCGATGTAGAAAGGTTAAGGTAACACCATGCGCGAGCTGATCGACGTTTTAGTAGTTGATGATAGGTGCTTCTCATGACAAAAATTGCGGTGAAGTTTTGGGGGACAAGAGGGTCCATACCTACTCCAGGTCCCCGTACGGTAAAATACGGAGGAAACACCCCGTGCGTATCCGCAACCTTTGCTGAGGACAAGCATATTATTTTTGATGCTGGATCCGGAATCAGAGAACTGGGGAACCATCTTATAAAAACCCAAAAGAAAATTATGAGTCATATTTTCTTGACCCATTTTCACTGGGACCATATCCAAGGGTTGCCTTTTTTTGCCCCTGCCTTTTCCGCAGACAATCGTTTTTCGATCTATGGATGCGAAAATCAAAAAACAAAATTGAGCAAAGTCCTTTCCGATCAAATGGAAAGTTCTTATTTCCCCGTTCCGTTAAAAAAGCTCGGAGCAATTCTCACGTTCAAACCACTCACTGAAGGAAGTTATCTCATCGAAGACCTTACGGTAAAAGCTCTCTATCTTAATCACCCGGGAAACACCCTTGGCTATCTTATCACCCATCGGAATAAGACGATTGGATATTTAACGGATAACGAATTTACCTCCGACTCTATAAAAAAACCGAGAGGTAATCATACCTCCGGTGATGATTATAATTTAAAAATAATTCATGCTATTCAAGGTTCTGACCTTGTGATCTTCGATGCCCAATACACTCCAGAGGAATATCAAAACAAAAAGGGATGGGGGCACTCTCACTATGAAGATGTGCTTAATGTTGCCATGGCCGCTGAAATTAAAAAGTGTGTTCTTTTTCACCATGACCCTTCTCACGCTGATGCAGATCTTGATAAAATCGGCATCCAATGTTTGGAAATTATAAAACGCCAGGGAGGGAGTATGGATTGTATCGTGGCGCAGGAAGGGTTAGAAATCGAGTTATAGAGTCACTCTCCCCTCACAAAAAAAATAAATTCAGTCTCGTCCTTCTCCCGCATAGGGAAAATGTGGCAATGAATCATTGCGCGCTCTACATATTTTTAGAATGTAAATAGTAATAGTGCCGGATAGCCATGACTGAAGAAAAAATTTCTATTCCCCTACTCGTCGTTGATGATGACCCGGTATCCCGTGCTCTTCTCGAAAAGATCCTCATCAGAGCCGGATACAAAGTCACTGCTGTCGAAAACGGGCGCGAAGCTCTCCGCACCTTAAATGAGAATTTTTTTTCGATCGTTATATCCGACTGGATGATGCCTGAGATGGACGGAATTGAGCTTTGTAAAGCCATAAGAAACACTGATTTCCCCGGATACATCTTTTTTATTCTTATAACCTCTCGTGATGCAAAAGATGACCTCGTTTTGGGATTAAAAGCCGGGGCTGATGATTACTTAACCAAGCCTTTTAATCATGCTGAACTGAAAGCACGGCTTAATACCGCGGAGCGGATTTTAAAACTGGAAAAATCTCTGAAAGAGGCTAATGAAGCGATACGGCTTTTGTCAATCACCGACCCCTTAACCAATAGTTATAACCGGAGCTATCTCATTCAACGCCTCCCCCAGGAAATTTCCCGGGCGCAAAGATATGGCCGCCCGTTGTCGCTCATCATGAGCGATCTTGACCATTTTAAAATGATTAATGATGAGTATGGGCACCAAGCCGGAGACATAGTTTTAAAAAAATTCGTGGAGAGTATTACTATAAAAATTCGACAGGGGATTGATTGGATGGCTCGTTATGGAGGCGAAGAGTTTATCCTTGTTCTCCCGGAAACGGATTTAAAGGGGGCGTCGATTTTAGCGGAACGATTGCGGAATGTAGTGTCAGAAAATGTCATTGACATCGGTGAAACCCATTTAAAAATAACCGCCAGTTTTGGAGTAACGTGTCTCGACTCAGCTAAAATTACAAATGAAGCTTCTGCAGAGTTTATGATCAAAGAGGCCGACACGTGTCTTTATTTAGCAAAAAAACGAGGAAGAAACCGAGTCAAAACAGTTATGGATATAAACAAAGAATAGACTAAAAAATTAAGAGGTCAAGATATGACAGAGGATCAAAGCTCAGGCGAATGTGCCTTGACCAAGCAGATAAGGTGCCTTATTGTAGACGATTCAGAGAATGATGCTTTGCTGGTAGTGCATGAATTGCGGCAAGAAGGCTATGAGCCAACCTATGAACGAGTTGAAACCCCACAAAAAATGAAAGTCGCTCTCGAACAAAAGACCTGGGATGTAGTTATCTCTAATTTTTTTATGGCCACGTTTGCCGGGTTAGAGGCGCTAAAGGTGCTGCAAGAAAAAAATCTTGACCTGCCTTTTATTATTGTTTCTGACACCATGAGTGAAGATATTGCCCTTGAAGCCATGAAGGCTGGTGCTCATTCCTTTTTCAAGAAAAAAAATATAAAACTCCTGGTTCCCGCGGTTGAGCGGGGGTTGCGTGAGGTAACAATAAAGCGTGAACGCACGCAGGCGGAGGAAACACTACGGGAAAGCGAGCAAAAGCTAAACAACATTCTCCAGGGGTCGCCCATTCCCGCATTTGTCATTGGGAAAGACCATAAAATCATATATTGGAATAAAGCGCTGGAAGAACTGAGCGGGATCAAAGCTGAAGAAGTGATCGGCACGGACCAGCACTGGAGAGCGTTCTATAGTAAAGAAAGGCCTTGTTTGGCTGATCTGTTAGTGGATAAAGCAGTCGAGAAAGTTTCTCAATGGTATGAGGGGAAGTATATAAAATCAAAACTATTAGATGAAGCATTTGAAGCTATAGATTTTTTCCCGGCATTAGGTCAAGGGGGAAAGTGGCTACATTTTACTGCCGCAGTCATCCGAGACTCCAAAGGAAGTCTAATTGGCATCCTGGAAACCCTCGAAGACTTTACCGAGCGCAAACAGGCGGAGGAGGAGACAAAAAAATATCGCGTTCTCTTTGAATCATCAACGGATGCGATTATGATGACTGATGAGAATGGATTTTTTGATGGCAACCAAGCCACCCTTGACTTGTTTGGCTTTTCATCAAAAGATGACTTTATTAAAACTCACCCAGGCAGTTTATCTCCACCCACACAACCTGATGGAAAAGATTCTCTTAGCGCTTCTCTGGAACATATCAAAATAGCTATTGCAAAAGGGACGGATTCTTTTGAGTGGGTACACAAAAAGACAGACGGAACTCCCTTCTCAGCCGAAGTACGGCTTAGCAGTTTGCCTTTAGGGAAGAAAATCGTTTTGCAGGCGTTCGTGCGGGACATCACCGAACGCAAGCGGGCGGAGGAAGCGGTGCGCGAGAGCGAAGAGAAGTACCGTGCGCTCATCGACACCACGGACACTGGTTATGTAATCCTCGATCTCACGGGAAAGGTGCTTGACGCAAACAACGAGTATGCACGCCTGACCGGCCATAAGTGCCGGGATGAAATACTAGGCCGCTCGGTGTTGGAATGGACCGCGGCAGAGGACAGAGAGCGCAACACAAAGGAAGTAGAAAATTGCATCCGGCAGGGGTTTATAAGAAATCTTGAACTCCATTATGTCGGTGCTAATGGACAAACCGTCTCCGTCGAAATGAACGCGACTGTGGTCGACAGCGCAAGCGGAACGCATATCCTTGGGTTGAGCCGTGACATCACCGAGCGCAAGAAGGCAGAGGAGGAGCTAAAAAACGCCAAAGAAGCAGCCGAAGCCGCCAAAGGTGAACTCGAAACCATCAACCAACAGCTCAAGGACTCGCAAAAACAAGCCGAGGTTGCTAATATCGCGAAAAGCAACTTCTTAGCCAGGATGAGCCATGAGATCCGCACCCCCATGAACGCCATCATGGGGTTTATTGACATGTTGCTTGATACCAATCTGACTGAGGAACAGATTGATTTTGCTAAAACCTCTAAACGAAGCGCCCAGGCGCTCCTGTCTTTGATTGATGAAATCCTCGATTTTTCCAAGATCGAGGCCGGAAAAATGGAACTCGAATTAATTGACTTTGACCCCGAATTATTGGCGTACGATGTTTGCGAAATAATCCGGCCCCGAATCGGAGATAAACCGGTTGAAATCCTCTGCCGGATCGGCGACCAGGTTCCGGCCAAAGTCAAAGGTGACCCTGGAAGGTTTCGTCAGGTGCTGATAAACCTGATGGGAAATGCTACCAAGTTTACCGAAGCTGGCCAGATCGAGCTTTTCTTCGATTTTGAAGAAGGAAAAGATGATAATTTAAAACTCCATGGATTTGTCCGCGATACCGGAGTTGGTATTCCAAAAGGCAAGGTCGAGCTTATTTTCGATCCGTTTCAACAAGCAGATGGTTCAACCACCCGAAGGTTTGGAGGCACTGGTCTGGGTTTATCCATAACCAAGCAGTTAATCAACCTTATGGGTGGAGAGATATGGGTAGAAAGTGAACCAAACAAGGGGAGCGTTTTTCATTTCACTGTCTGGCTTAAAAAATCTGAAGACAAACTGGGCATAAGGCCTAAACCAGTATCGCTTGAAGGCAAAAAAGTCCTTTTGGTTGATGATACCCTGCTTAACCTTGAAATTCTGACTCACTTTTTAACCTCGATTGGTATGCGGGTTATTGCACTCACCAAAGCTAAGGAGGTTGTCCCAACGCTTCAAAAAGCTTTTGCAACCAAAGAATCGTGTGACATTGGGATCATTGATATCCAGATGCCGGAAATGAGCGGCTACGATGTGGCAAACGAGGTCCGCAAGCTCGACCCCCCGGTTTCCGTAACCCCTTTACTTGCCTTTTCATCCTCTATCCTCCAGGGTGCGAAAAGGTGCTTTGAGGCTGGCTTTGATGGGTTTTTACCGAAACCACTCAATCGCTTCAAACTTTTAGAAATGATGGAACGCCTGATAGGAGAAAAGGAACATACCAAACGGGAACACAAAAGAGAAAAAATCGTCACCCAATACTCCCTTCGGGAAGAGATTAAACACTCGGTGCGGATACTGCTTGCCGAAGACAATCCGGTCAACCAGAAGCTCGCCTCAATCATTCTTACCAAGGCTGGCTATACAGTGAAGGTGGTCAATAATGGACGCGAGGCAGTAGAACACTATACCGCTTCGCCGGATGAGTTCGACCTTATCTTTATGGACGTCCAGATGCCTGAGATGGATGGAATGGAGGCAACCAAAGCCATCCGGAAAAAAGGGTTTAACCGCATTCCGATCATTGCGATGACTGCCCAAGCAATGGTAGGGGATCGGGAAAAGTGTCTTGAGGTAGGGATGAATGATTATATATCCAAACCGATCAAGCGGGAAATTGTTTTTGAAATGGTGACGAACTGGGTGCTAAAAAAAGAGGAGGGGACATGAATGTAAAGGAACTATCAGAAAATTTGGGGTTAGAAGAGGACGAATTTTTAGACCTCGTAAAGCTTTTTGTGGGAACATCTACTTCTAACCTAACAGATTTGGAGAAGGCTCTTGAAACCGGAAATATTGAAGAAGTGGTTAAGGCTTCACATTCCCTAAAAGGAGCAGCCGGAAACCTCGGCTTCCAGGAGATTTATGAACGTGCAAAACTCATTGAGACAAATGCCCGCCAGGGGATTTTAGAAGGAGGCAAAGAAGCGGTAACGTCACTAAGAGAAAAGCTGACCCTGATTGAAGAGGACGTGGAAAAAAATAAGTGAGCAATGGGCTTTGCTATGTTGGTTGGGTAAAGCTTGCCCCGCAAGCTCTTTGTGCTTCTATGTGGCAGACTCTCTTCCTAAGTAAAATCCCTTTATATTGACCTCTCGCAATGCTTGGGGAAACTGTTCCTGAATCGTTTTAACCCACATTTTTTCCTCCAAGTTTAAATACCGGGAAAGCACTCCCAAAAGAACCACATTCAATGTTTTCGGGTTACCTGCTTGTTGAGCTAACGCAATTCCCTTGATCAAGATAAAATTTTTAAATTTCTCTTTAAGCCTTTCCGGTATATCTTCCGGATAATTTTCCAGTCCCATGGATACAGAAGGAGGAAGAATTTTCTGGTTATTGACCAGAACAAAGGAACAGGGTTTCAGATAGTCAAGATAACGGAGGGTTTCCAACTGTTCAAAGCTTACCAGAAAGTCTCCTGCTCCCTTTTTTACGAGGGGAGAAAAAACCTTAGTTCCAAACCTGACCTGGCTCACCACGCTTCCCCCTCGCTGGGCCATTCCGTGAACCTCACTCCTTTTTACATCAAACCCATCCTTTAAAAGAACCTCTCCCAAAATCTGGCTCGCCACAATGACCCCCTGCCCTCCCACACCAACGAAAAGAACATTAAATATTCTATCGATTCTATCGTTATTAACCACGAGAATATTTTTATTTCCTCTGCAACCAGTTATTTTTCTTAAGCCAAAGGAATTTGTTAATTTCAAAAAATTGCTACTTATCTACCGGTTTTTTAGCCTCTTTAGGATGAGTTCAGCCACTTTTTTCCCGGAAAGAAGCATCCCCCCAAAAATAGGACCCATCCGGTAGGAACCAAAAGCAGCGTTAGCCGACATTCCGGCTACATAGACATTGGGATAAACTTCTTTGGTGTTTTTAAGGGTCATGGTCTCGGCAATCTCGGCATTCATGGACCTTTCTCCCATAATTTTTCCGGTTTTGGTAAGCAACGGCCTTCCGCTCTTTTTTTCAATAATCTTTAAAACTTCAAGCCCATGTCCGGTTGATTCCACCACAAATCGTGCCCCAATGGTCAGAGGATCAACATGGAGTCCGGCTATTTCAACCGCGCTCCAATTAATCACCAGACCCGTCACCTTATCCTGAGTGAGTTTAACATCTTCCACGCTCATGCAATTAAAAATTACAGCTCCGGCTTTAACTGCCTGGGAAGTCAAGGTAGAAATCGCTTCCACAGAATCGGCAGTATAATAATTTTTTTCAT
>JGI20214J51650_10002910_pt1 | contig 10739 bp, 7 predicted proteins | sample WetSurMetagenome_FD_51650 | JGI IMG/M metagenome (IMG submission 51650)
CAACAGACGCCATTAAATCCGGTTTCCTACTGGGTCTTCAACCCTTATATATATAACCCTGCAATCGTAGGAAGTAAAGATTTCTTGTCGTTAGGCATCAATATGGCATATCAGGGCAAGTCTAGCTCTCAGATGATAAGCGGTAACACAAGAATTACCAAAACCAAATCAGGCTATTTTTCCTCACCTGACATTACTGAATTTAAAAATACCGGCATCGGGGCTTCTATTTATAATGATTACGACGGGTTTGCGAGAAACATGGGATTGAGTGTCGCTGGTTCATATCAGATACCCTTAAATACCCGTAAACTTTCATTTCTGTCTTTTGGTACGGCGATTAAAATTGAATATAATACTATTACAGCAACCCTGAGTGATACTTTGAGAAAAACGTACTATCCCAATCTCGACATTGGCATATATTATTACGGAACCAATTTTTACACTGGTATGTCAGCTGTTAATCTTCTTGGCAGCCCCTGGAAACCTGACACACTTGGTATCTACAATGTTCCTGTTTCGAGAGAGTATTTTTTTACTGCAGGATATAAGTTCCTCCTAAGCAAATCGCTTAATATAGTTCTGGAACCTTCGGTTCTGATTTTAGCTACTGACTCTACATTCAGCAAAATAAAAGATAATATCAACCCTATAGTCAGACTTTACCTTGAGGACTTTTGTTTTGGAACATCTTTCCGCTCCGATGGAAAAATCTCATTTTTTGCCCAATTCCGATATCCCAGATTTTATATAGGAGGTTTCTATGAACTTGCAAAGAAAACTCCATATTTTAAGAAGACACCTTTAGTAGAATTTACAGTAGGTTTAAATATTCAACCAGATAAATCGAGGATCACAAATCACAGCCACTGGTAAACATCTGAATTTAATTTGTTAATGAAAAGACAACTTGAAATAGCCCTGATTTTTTGTCTGACAACAATAATAATCGCTTCGGCTTCTGCAGGCATACATCTAAGTCGTGAATTGCTTTTGAATCCACTATTTACGAGAATGGATGATACCACAAATTCAGGCCGTTTTATTAATGTGGATACATTCAGACTTACAATACTTCCACCTTCATCGGGTGTTCAATTTTTCAAAAACAACATTGTATTCCTGTCAAGGTCAAAGAACGAGAGGAAGATGACTCCAAGCCAAATTTCTTTCGGGGCTATTGAGGCTTATTATGCTTCAGTTGAGGATTCTGTTACTGGCAGACACATTATATTTTCCCCGATGTCTACTTTTTCATATCCATGTGATGCTATGACTTTCAGTCGTGATTACAATACCGTTTATTTTACTAAAATCCCCAAAAGAGGAAATAAGGAAAAAATATTTATTGGTAAATTGATACCTAATAGCACAAATCCTACTGAGCTGTTTTCAGAGGTACAACCTTTGGATTTTTGCGGTGATAATTTCAACTATTCGCATCCCGCTTTATCATCTGATGAGAATTTGATGGTTTTTGCTTCTGACAGAAATGGACCATTATCCGGAATGGATCTTTTTATATCCAGAAAATCAGGCAATCAATGGTCAGCTCCTGAAAACATTGGAGATAGTATCAATACATCCGGAAATGAATTTTTCCCGTTTCTCGATTCAGATAACAATTTATACTTCTCTTCTGATGGACTACCCGGATACGGTGGTTATGATGTCTTTACCTGCAGTTTCAATGGAACTGGCTGGGATAAACCTGTAAACCTCTCTGCTCCGATAAATTCTGTTCAGGATGATATTGCCTTTTCAATTAATAAAACAGATGGGAAAACAGCATTTTTTACCCGAAGACAAAGGTTGGGAAAAGCTGAGATGCAATTATTCAGGGTGAGCCTAAGCCAAGGAGCTGATAATCAAAATCTTTTATCTGTTTCTCAGGTTTTTACCAGGAAGACAGTTGCTGTAGCTATGTTACCGGCAACTTCCATGGCCAAAGAAGTTAAAGCAGCTGCAACAGAACCTGCAAACATCAGAACTGAGTCAAACACGGTTAAAAAAGAAGAAGTTAAAGTTACTAAAACAACTACTGTGCAGAAGTCCGCGCCTGAAAAAGATAAAATTGGAAAATCTGAAACTATTGTTTTAAAGCCTGAATCGAAAATTGAGACCGAAAATAAGACTGTTGTAAGCAAAGCAAATCCATCACCTGTTGAACAGAAGAATAATGTTATTTACAGAGTGCAACTTCTTCCAAGTGCCAGTCAGAAAAATTCCAAAGAAATTATAATAAATGGAACAGGCTACAAAATTTATGAATATGGTTACCTCGGATCCACCAGATATGCTATTGGTGAATTCAGCAAGCTTTCACTTGCATCAGCATTGCAAAAGCTATGCAGGCAAACAGGCTATCCTCAGTCATTTGTTGTAGCATTCCGCAACAATGTCAGGTCATTAGATCCTGAGTTATTTAAATAAATTTAGATAATTTGAATACAGCAGACAATAAAAAGGGTGATCCTAACGAATCAGATAAAGACTAATTTATCTTTAACGATAACATCTTCATCATTTGTTCCATAGAGTTTTATTCCTATACTTGGTACAGCAAACTGAAGAACATCTGCTATTGGGAAAAAAGCGTCTTTAATATCCTCAAACTCCTCCAGTTCATCAAATTCATCCAATGGAAGATAGAGATGAAAAATCAGAACATAATCTGGTTCATTAATTCCGACGAGAACCCTGAATATTTTTGACAGCCACAATGACGAAGAAGTATTGAAGTACTCCAGGTTAAGTCTGAGATTTGTTGTTGGTTTTGCATGTTGTGTATAGTCTGTCACCCATTTGAGTACAGGCTCATATACTTTTGCAGCATTTTCCGGAATTGATTTTCCTGAAAAAATAAAGTCACCTGTTAACGGATTCAGTTCAATTTGTGGAGTTTTAGCTGTCTCTTCAAGTATTAAACTCTGAAAATCTTTCATTATAGTTATTTAATGACCATAAAACAGTTCGAAAATATCTTTAATTAACTTTTGTAAATTTAAAGCTAACTTTTACAAATTGTGAAATCTTAATCAAAATCTGAATACCGGTCATCAATTAAATATACCTTTTCATAAATATATTAAGCCAAGAATAATTTTAAGCTCTATTTTCTGAAATCATTTTCATACTATTCTGAAAGGCTTCTTCTTTCACTCAAATTCAATAATTAAGATTGGTAGCAATTGAATCAAAAGCATTTTTTTCTGCCTTAAAATTCCATTATCAGAGGTCTGGAAATTAGAAAAATATATAGAAATATCTTCTGATTGAAAATAAATGGCAATTTTCATCTAAATTTTGCCATCGTTGGTCAAAATGTCATTACCCCAATTCAGACACAAATTGTACAATAAAACATCACCTATATTTCTCATTTTATGATCTTTACAATCAAATATTGTAAGACAATATCAATTAACATAAAAATCGCTTATAAATTTCACTCATTTTTGACTAACCGTGCCTTTTCAGTTGTCAACACAACATTTCTATTGATATATATTCCTTTTTCAATGATTTAATAAAATCCGGAAATGCCATCTTTTCCCATTGGATGGGTTCTTCCTATTGACTGAGATCATCATAATGTCTAATTTTATTTTCTGAGATAAAGATATTTTTGATGAGAAACAGTATTACCATAGACAAGCTGGATGCTATTAATAATCAAAGGATTAATACTCTGGTTAATTTAGGTGGCTCTTCAATAGATTTGGGAAGGAGTAATCCTGTTCTTAGAACTCTCATGAATGAAGAAGGTGAGAACTTTGCCAATTATATTGATCAGCTAGGCCTCGCAAAAGATCCAAATTTGGTTGTTCTTTCTTCACTGCACCATTATTATTATGATGCTGAAGAAATGACTAATGTCAGAACGGTTGTAAATTTAAAGGAACTTAACCAGATTAAGCAACTTAAAGATTTTCTTCATTCAATTTTTCATATTCTTCCTCCAGGATGTAACTTAATAGGTTGTTTTGTAAATAATAAAAAACAGAGCGGGTTTACCTTAAACACCAGTCCTTCGGACTCTTATTATAAAAGGAATTCTGATGCTATCGAAAACGGTATTGCATCGAGCAGTCCATTTTTGAATATGATATTTAATATGATCGATTCAAAAACAAATAAGTATATGTCCGAACGGAGTGTTTCAATGCATCTCAGGGAACATGGTTTTAAAGTTCTTGATATGACAGAATATGATGGACTAACCTATTTCTGTGCCCAAAGTCTTAGGACTGCTGATAATTGAAAATTAAGCCAAATGTTTTTACGATTTTTGTCGTTTAATCAGAACTAATTTAAAAAAAAGTTTTCCTGATTATGGATATTATTAGTTACCTCGATCGCCATAAAATAATTCCAATATTAAAAAAATGGAAGCTGGTAAGCATTCTACTTGGCTCTATTGACATATTTTCAATTGCTCTAGCGTTCCAATGTGCTTTCTATATAAATTACCATGCGGAGGAAACTTTTTTCTTCATGCAAAGCAGAGCGTTAAAGCTTTTCTCGTTAGTATTGCCGGTTTGGCTGGTAATACTCTATCTTATTCAGGTCTCAGAAATTCCAAGAACAAANCGTTATCGGGTCTTGTTTTATCAATACTTCCAATCCACTATTCTCATTGTTGTTCTACTATTAATAATATATTTTGTATTCAAACTATATCTGATCTCAAGATTATTTCTACTTGAATTTGCACTATTTGGCTGGCTCTTTCTTTTTCTTGCCAGGTCACTTGAATACCAAGTATTTAAAAATTACAGAGCAAGGGGATACAATTACATAAATGTCGTTCTTATTGCTGATGAATCAGCTATTCCATTCATCGAAAGTCTGGTAATGAATAAAGAATGGGGATACCGTATCATTGCAATTTTTACGGGTTCTCAAGTTATTAAAGAAAAACACGAAAAAGCTATTATTCTTTTACCCGAAGAATACTTAGGGGTCCTTAATGATCTTATGGAGGTTGACATAATTGACGAAGTTTTATATTTTAAAAGCAAGGTTGTCCCTTCTGAAGTAAGAAATACTGTAAGGTCATGTGAAGAATTGGGGGTAGTGTTTAATCTTAACTACACTGATCAGAATAATAAGTTAACAAACGCAATAAAAACTATAATAGGCAATCAGAAGTTTCTGACATTCATTAATATTCCACATAATTCATTCGCTCTTGCCATTAAAAAAGCGATGGACATAAGTATATCTCTTATTTTAATTTTATGCCTTTCACCGATTTTATTAGCTATTGCAATCCTAATCAAATTAACATCAAAGGGACCTATAGTATTCAAACAGGCCAGGGTAGGGCTAAGGGGACGCCAGTTTGATCTTTATAAATTCAGGACTATGATTGTGAATGCCGAAAAGTTAAAAAAAGATCTTGAATCGGAAAATGAGGCAGACGGACCTGTGTTTAAAATTCGTGATGATCCTCGTGTGACAAGTATCGGTAAATTTCTCCGACGGACAGGGCTCGATGAATTACCTCAACTTTTTAATGTACTGAAGGGTGAAATGTCATTGATTGGTCCACGCCCTCCCCTTCCAACTGAAACTGTACAATACAAGCGCTGGCAATTGAGACGCCTTTCAGTAAAACCCGGTTTATCGTGTTTCTGGCAGATCAAGCCTGACAGGAATAATATTAAATTTGAAAAATGGATGGAATTGGATCTAGCTTATATTGATAATTGGTCCCTTCGATTAGATTTTATAATTTTACTGAAAACTATTAAGACAGTTTTTCAGAGAACAGGTTTGTAAATTTTTAGAAATATACCATATGTTTAAAAGAATGAATTTTTATTTTAAAGCGCTCGTTTTTCTGACTATGATTTTCACTGTTTCATGTGTTCCCACAAAACAGCTGAGTTATTTTAACGATCTTAATGAGCTTCAGGAACCGGGTGTAAATCCAAGAACTCAGAAACTGATTATGCCATTTGACAGAATTTATATTAAAGTGATTAGTATAGACGCTCAGACCAATCAGATATTTGGTGCTACTGAGGAAATGCGCAGTGGAATGGATAATGGGATACTTGGTTATCTGGTTGACGAAGCTGGAAATATAAATTTCCCATTCGTTGGTAATATTAATGTGGGTTCTCTTACAACAGCAAAGGCCGCTGAGAAAATTCAAAAAGCTCTCGATGATTATGTTTCCAAAACTTCTGTAACAGTCAAATATATAGATAATCAGGTTACTATTATAGGTGAGGTTAAGAACCAGGGAGTATTTTCATTTCTGCAGGACAAACTCAATATTTATGAAGCATTGGGTCTTGGCGGAGGGCTTACTCAGTATGGGGACCGGAAAAAAATCATTCTGATCAGAAATGAAGGTGCCAAGATAATGCATTATCGGTTAGATTTGTCAGATTCTAAAATTTCTGGCAAGGATACATACTATATTCTGCCAAATGATGTTGTTGTTGTGGAGCCATTGAAGGCTATCTCTACAAGTTATCAGAATATTACTTACACAACTATACTCAGCTCGATTACAACTCTTATCGCAGTACTTCTTTTCACTAATGTTAAATTTTAAATTAATCAGATCTAAATGTCAAATCAAAAAGAATCCATTTCCGAAGCAATTATCATTAAGGAATTCCTTCAAACAGCATTATCTCACAAGTATTTCTATATCGCAAGTATTCTGATCTGCCTTGCATTAGCTTTTATTATAAATAAGGCTTCCCCTACAATATTTGGTGTAAATTCCATCATAGGACCTATTGAGGATAAACGTCCATCGTTACTTGGATCAAATAATCTGTTTAGTGGAGTAGCTGATTTTACCCAGAACAGAAATCTTGAAAACGATATTAACAGTCTGAATTCATTCAGTCTTGTTTCTGCAACAATAAAATCATTGAATCTTGAGGTTGGCTATTTTTATGAAAAGAAAATAATTTTCAAGAAATCGCATCAGATCTATTTGGGATCTCCTTTCACTGTAAATATCGATAAATCGCATATACAACCTATTAATGCAAGGATTTATATCCAAATTATTGATGATAAGACATATAAGCTTAAATCTTCTAATGAAAATATATCCCTTTACAATTATGTTGATAATGTAATTGTAAGTGATAATGATGCACTGAAAATTGATACTGTTTGTAAGTTCAATGAAACTATAAAAAACAAGAATTATAAATTTTCAGTCTCTTTTAATAAAGAGTTTTATTCAGCTAATGCTAAAGATGGAAGTCTTAAGTATTTTATATTTTACCATCAGGATATTCTCTCAAATGATTATCTTAAAAGGCTTAAAGTTGAACAAGTTAGCCTTAAGTCTTCATTAATAAAGGTTTCATTCCAGGGAGAAAATCTCGGACTGACAATTGATTTTTTAAATAAGTACCTTCAATCCTATTTAGGAGATGACCTTTCTAAAAAGAATCTTACTGCCAAACATACAGTGGATTTTATTGATACCCAGATATCTGAAATATCAGATTCTCTTCTCAGATCGGAATCAAAGTTAAAGGACTACAGATCCACAAATCAGGTTACTGATCTTAGTTACCAGGGTCAACAAGCTTTGCAGGAGATGAAAAAAATAGAAGCTGACCTTTCCACCGTTCAGGTTCAGGAGCGCTATTATAACTACATTCTTGATTACTTTAATAAAAACCAGGATGTTGCAGGAGTAATGCCACCTTCAGCTGCAAATGTTGTTGACCCCATAATGAACTCTCTAGTGCTTGATCTGCAGTCTCTTAGTCTTCAACGATCGAGCATATTAAGCAATAATACCGGGAAAAACCTCTTCCTCGGGCAAATAGAGAATAAGATCAAAGTTCAGAAACAGACAATAATTGAAAATGTAACAAATAACCTGAATACTCTGGATCTTACCAAGAATGAATTGAAATATCGTGCTGACAAGCTGTCTGGAGAGATTTCAAAATTACCAAGAACTGAACTTAACATGGTCAGTATGCAACGTAAATTCAATCTTACAGATGCTATTTACACTTTTCTTCTTCAGAAAAGATCTGAAGCTGCTATTACCATGGCTTCTAATATTCCAGATTATGAAATACTTGAACCGGCCCGTGAGACTAATAGTGTGGTATTGTCACCCCGGTCCAGACTAAATTTAATAACTGCGTTGTTTTTTGCTTTAATGATTCCGACAGCTTTTATCATTTTGAAGAATTTCTTTAGTGAAAAGATAACTAGAATTCAAGATGTTGAACAGTTATTAGGGAGACCAATATTAAGTATGATCTACACTAATTCTTATCAGAATGAATCAGCTGTTTTTGAATCGCCTGGATCTCCTATTGCCGAATCATTCAGAAACCTACGAAGCAGTCTGTTCTTACGATTTAAATCCGAACCGGTCAAAATAATCCTTATAACTTCATCTCAGCCACAGGATGGAAAAAGTTTTATCTCCTTTAACCTGGCAGCATCAATTGCTTCAGTAGGATATAAAACAATTATTCTTGATTGCGACCTTAGGAGACCTACACTTCATGTAAAATTCAAAGAAGCCAATACTTCAGGGCTTTCCAACTATATGTTAGATCATATTTCTGCGGATGAAATCATTCACACTTCGTTTATCAATAATCTGTCATTTATACCGGCGGGGCCAGTCCTGCCAAATTCTTCCGAACTGATAGAATCAGGAGCTCTTGATGAACTTATTAATTATCTTAAAAAGAACTATGAGTATATAATCATAGATACTACTCCATCCGGAATTGTTGCAGACGCAGCTCTGATGATTAAATACTCCAATATAAATCTCCTTGTATGCAGGAACAATTTCACACACAAGGATGTCTTAAATGATGTACTAAACCTTTTCAGAACTAACAAGGTTGATAATTTCGATGTTGTGTTTAATGATGTAAATATTTCTGAAAGCAGGTATGGCAGGTATAATAACTACTACAAAAAAGCCTGATCAGGCAAATTAAATAATCTTAATATTTAAATAATATATTTTTATGAAAGACGATTCAGTTGAAATTAAAGAAAAAGTAAAAAACTATGTTTTGCAGGCTGTATACGCTGAAAAAGAAAAAATTAAAGATAATTCTCTTATTTTCAAAGAAGGATACTTTGACTCGATGGGATTTATGGTATTAATCTCTTTTCTTGAGGAAGAATTTGGAATTAAAACAAATGATAGTGACCTTTTAGAGGAAAACTTTGAATCGATAAATGCAATAAGTGATTTTGTAACCAGAAAAAAGCAATAATCGATCATGTGTGGAATCAGCGGGATAATCGATTATAGCCGCAAAGAAAACAGCCGGAGTAATGTTGAATCAATGCTTCACGCTATTAGTTATCGCGGACCGGATGAAAGCGGTATTTATCACTCTCCGATGGCTACTATTGGCAATGTAAGGTTAAGCATCATAGATATTTCAGGAGGTCAGCAACCTTTATCTGATTTGTCAGGCAGATACTGGATAGTTTTCAATGGTGAAATATTCAATTATAAAGAACTCAGAAATGACCTGGAAAAGAAGGGAGTAGCTTTCCAGACAAAGTCAGATACCGAAGTTCTGGTTCAGCTTTACGCAATCTATGGCAAAAAATGTCTTGGTATGCTAAACGGACAATTTTCTTTTGCCATATGGGATAAGCAAAAAGAAGAGCTCTTCGTTGCAAGGGACCGCGTTGGAATCCGCCCATTCTTTTATAATCTTCAGGATGGAGTATTTTCATTCGCTTCGGAAATAAAAGCCATTTTTCAGTTAAAAAGGATATCCCGTGAACTTTCTCCTGAAAACCTTGATCAGGTCTATACTTTCTGGACAACAATTACACCCAATACAGTTTTCAAGGGTATCTTTGAATTGCCTCCCGGACATTATGCAACCTATAACCGTTCAGGATTGAAGATTGAAAAATTCTGGGACTTAAGCTTTAGTAAACCTGAATCTACTCTCTCATTTCAGGATTCAATGGACCGCTTTGATGAATTATTTTCCGACGCCGTAAGAATACGATTGAGAGCTGACGTTGAAGTTGCTGCTTATTTAAGCGGAGGAATTGACTCCAGTGCAACCGTTGCATATATCAAAGATATTGAACCCGGTATTCTAAATACTTTTTCCATTGGGTTTGAGGAGAAAGACTTTGATGAGAGCTCTTACCAGAATGAGGCTGCCAGATATTTTGACACGACTCATAAATCAATGACCTGCACTTCACGCAACATTTCTGATTCCTTTCCAAGGGTTATCTGGCATTCTGAAACCCCTATACTCCGCACTGCTCCAACACCAATGCTGCTTCTTTCTAAATTGGTCAGAGAGAATAATATTAAGGTTGTAGTTACAGGGGAAGGATCAGATGAAATTCTGGCAGGTTATGATATTTTTAAGGAGGCAAAGATTAAAAGATTCTGGGCTTCCCAACCCGATTCCAAGTACAGACCTCTGCTTCTCAAAAAATTGTATCCATATCTCAGTCAGATGAGAGATGTAAATCCTAAAATGCTCAGGATGTTTTATGGATATAAACTTGATGAGATAAACAATCCATTTTATTCACATCTTCTAAGATGGAATAATTCAAACCATATTAAAAAACATTTNTCAGATAACACAAAACAAAATCTTAAANACTATTCAGTACTCAATGAACTGGAAGAAAGACTTCCGGAAGATTTTGACACATGGGACCAGCTTGCAAAATCACAATGGCTTGAAACAACTGTATTCATG
>JGI20214J51650_10002912_pt1 | contig 10739 bp, 10 predicted proteins | sample WetSurMetagenome_FD_51650 | JGI IMG/M metagenome (IMG submission 51650)
TGGCGGCCGGCGCGGCCGGCGAGTCCCCGCTGCTCGTCCTGGACGATGTCCTCACCATCAAGCTCAACGCCGACTGGATCGTGCTCTCGGCCTGCAACACCGCCTCGGACGACGGCCGGGCGCAGGAGGCCTTTTCGGGGCTCGCGCGCGCCTTCTTCTTCGCNGGCGCTCGCGCGGTCCTCGCCACCCACTGGGCCGTCGAGAGCCTTTCGGCCCAGCAGCTGGTCACGCGCACCTTCGCCCACCAGGCGGCCAACCGCGGCGCCTCCCGCGCCGAGAGCCTGCGCCATGCGCAGCTCGAGCTCGTCGACGGCCAGGGCGGCGGCGCCTACGCGCACCCCTTCTTCTGGGCGCCCTACGCTCTCTACGGGGACCCGGTGCAGTGAGGAGGTGGCGGACCGCCCGGGCTTCCGAGCGACACACGCTTGCCCGAATTCAGCAAAGACGATATTTCACTCAACCTGTTTACGACGTGAGGAGGCCGGCATGGCAAAGATCAGACCCAGCGGAGGATATCGCGAGCTGCGCAGCTTTCAGATTGCAACCATCATTTACGATGCGACCTACTGGTTCTGCGAGCGCTTCCTGGAACCGCGGACCCGGATGAGCGACCAGATGGTGCAGGCCGCCCGCAGCGGGCGACAGAAGATTGCCGAAGGCAGCCGCGCNTGCGCCACCTCGTCGCAGACCGAGCTCCGGCTGGTCAACGTCGCGCGCGCCAGCCTGGAAGCGCTGCTGCTCGACTACGAAGATTATCTGCGGCACCGCCGCCTTCCCCTATGGGCGCCGGAGTCGGCGCAGGCGCGCGCGGTGCGGGCGCGGCTGGAGTCCGACCGGTCCGACTCGTCCGACCTGTCCGACGCCATGAAAACCGCCTCGGCCGAGGCTGCCGCCAACACTCTGCTGTGCCTCATCAACCAGGTCAACACCCTGCTCGACCGGCAGATCGAGGCGCTGGAAAAGGCGGTTATCGCAGACGGCGGCTACAGCGAGCAACCGCACGCGGTGCAAGGGCAAAAGCGGGCGTCGGACCAGTCTGACGGGGCGGACCAGTCAGGCAAAACGAAAGCCCCCGCATGCCCGAAATGCGGCAAGCCCATGGCGCTGCGCACTGCCCAGAAAGGCAAGAACGCCGGCAAGCAGTTCTGGGGCTGCACCGGATACCCCGAATGCAAGAAGATTGCAGAGATCTGACCGCATGCCCGACACCGACAACGGCGACAGTGCCCGAAGAGCTGGATGGGGCCAATCATACAGGATCTGGCGCGAAGCCTGTTTTTGATGCGGATGTCATTAATAAAAAATCTCTCTCAATGGCAGGGAGGCGCCCGTGGATATCCAGACCATCGTATTGCAGATGCGCAGCAATGCGCAGGCCATCGGCGTGCTGGTGGAGGGGTGTTCGGAGGAGCAGGCGCGATGGAAACCCGACGCGGCCATGTGGTCGGTGCTGGAGGTCGTCAACCATCTCCTGGACGAGGAGCGCGAGGATTTTCGGCCGCGCATCGACGCGGTGCTCCACCGGAGCGGGGAGACCTGGGCCGGGATCGACCCCGAGGGGTGGGTCGTCGCGCGGGGCTACAACCAGCGGGAGATGGAGCCGTCCGTGCAGGGGTTCCTGGACGCGCGGGATGATTCGCTGGAGTGGCTGCTGGAGCTGGGAGACGAGGATTGGGCCAGGGAGCACCAGGCCTCGTTCGGAACGATTCGCGCCGGGGATCTCCTGGCCGCGTGGGTGGCCCACGACGTGCTGCACATGCGCCAGCTGGTGGAGTTGAAATGGGCGTATCTGGTGCAGGCGATGGAGCCGTATGCCGTGAAGTATGCCGGGGAATGGTAATCGAGTGGCCACCGGCGACACTTATGGCGAAAATCCCCCGCTGAACGAGTGTACGCTTGACCGCGTTCGACAAACCCAGCCCTGGAGAGGCCCCGCGCCTGATCTCCCAGCCCATGGGGCTGCGCACTGCGCGCCAGGGGTCGCAGTTCTGGGGCTGTTCCGCCTACCCGGACTGCAAGGGCGTGCGTCCAGCCGAACAGACACGCGAAACCCCACCGTGAGCAAAGTGCAGTGGGAAGGGAGAGCTGAATGGCAGCGCCGGCAAACACTCCAAACCCTCCTTACTACGCCGTCATCTTCACCTCGGTCCGGACCGACGGCGACAACGGCTACAGCGAAGCGGCGAAGCAGATGTTCGAGCTGGCTTCTCAGCAGCCGGGGTTCCTGGGTTTCGAGACCGCCCGGCAGGAGGTCGGCATCTCGGTCTCCTACTGGTCCTCGCTCGAGGCCATCAACGCCTGGAAGGAGAACGCCGCCCACCGCCAGGTTCAGTGGGGTGCCAAAGAGTGGTATCGGACGTTTCGAGTGCGGGTCTGCCGAGTCGAGCGCGAATACGGGTTCTGAGTCATGAGTGATACCGGCTTCGGCGATAATTCCCATGCCTTCAGTCTTTGACCTTTCAAATCTCTGGAAATACCTGGCGGCGTGGCTGGTGATGCTGCTGGTCTCGGTCGCCAACGGCGCCGCGCGCGATTTCACCTACGGCCGGCACCTGGGCGAGCTGGCAGCCCACCAGATCTCGACGGCGAGCGGGGTCCTGCTGCTCGGGGCCGTAATCTGGGCGTTCGGCAGGCTCGTTCCGCCCGCTTCGGCCCGCGAGGCCGTCTCGGCCGGCCTCTTCTGGGCGGCGCTGACCGTCGCCTTCGAGTTCCTCTTCTTTCATTTCGTCGGCGGCCACTCGTGGGCGGAGCTGCTGGCCAACTACAACATCCTTAAAGGGCGCATCTGGGTTTTCGTCGTACTTTGGGTGGCGGTCGCCCCTTACGCCTTCTTTCGTTTTCGCACCGCTGGCGCCCGTCCCGAACCTGCGGCGGCGCCGTCCGACCCCGGCCGGCTCAGGCGAGGTCCGGGTTGGCGGTGAGGCGCGTGCCGTCGCGCTCGAGCGCGGCGAAGTACGCCTCGATGCGCTCCCGCGCGCGCCCCAAGTCGTGGTTGTTCAGGTTGAGGTTGAGCAGGTCGATGCACCAGGGCGCCTTGACCGCGTTCCGGACGCAGCGCTCGACGATCTCGCGGGCGATCGGCAGCGTGGTGCGCTTCGAGTCGTCGTGGACGTCCCGGTTGCCCGCCCGGAGCAGCTTCCCGTATTCCTCCTCCATGATCCGGTCGAAGAGCGCGGGGGTGAGCGCATCGCCCGCCCTCACGCCGCCGGCCGGGTCGTCCGCTGTGAAGCACGCCCCCTTGTGCAGCCACTCCCAGAGGACGCTGACGCGCATTTCGCCGGTGGCCATGTCCTCCATCAGGTAGAGCTCGTCGTCGTTGCCGAAGTAGTCGGCCGGTTTGATCGCGGCCGCCTGGAACCCCCGCCCGAAGGCGTTGCCGTACTGCAGCGCCACCGAGATCAGGTCGCGGGCCCCTCGCACCGTGCGCGGCGCGGGCTCGAGCAGCACCAGCCCGTCGGCGTCCGTCTGCGCGTAGGTGAGCGGCGGGAAGGCGCGGCCCAGCTGTTGGCGGCGCCGGCCTTCTCCCAGATGGGCCGGACGATGTGGACCATCTTCCAGTGCGCCACCCACTTGCCGCTGGCGCCCGCCTTCTGCTCGCTTTCGCCGCCGGCGGTCGCGCGTTTCATCCCCAGGGCGATGCCCTTCGCCGAGCCGACCGGGATGTTGGGCTGCATGCCGCCCTGCCAGAGCGCGCAGCGGCCGTTGCGGTCGGGCGTGTTGACCGCGCGCCGCACGCGGTCTTCATAGATGCGCATGTAGCCGTACTTCATGGTGACGGTGTCGGTGTTGGGGGTGTGGAAGCCCGTGTCCCAGGCCATGGCGTCCGCGACGCTGTTGATGTAGTCCCAGCGCCCGGTGTTGAAGCCGACGAAGCGCCGGCCGAGCGCGGCGCGGATCTCCATCAGCTGGTAGCAGGCTTCGAGCTGCTCGACCAGCACGTACGTTTTGACCGCGGCCGCCGGCAGGCCGATCTGCTGCTCGAGGGCGGAGAGGATGTCGTGCCACAGCGCGGCCTCCTCGGCCGTCTGGATCTTGGGCAGGTAGAGGACGATGGAGCGGCCCTCGCCCCGCAGCGCCCGGTGGGTGTTGACCACGTAGAGCGCGGCGTCGACGATCGATGCGGAGAACCCGGAGCCATCGTGGTCGCGCACGTGCCGGTCGTCCAGGTGCAGGCCGCGGGGCCGGAAAATGCGGGTGGTGACGTCGAGCTGTTTTTTCCAGTCTGCGATGATCTCGCGGCCGAAGAAACCCCGGGACCAGGCGTTCATCTCCGCCGCCACCGTCTCGGCGATGCGCAGGAACGGCTCGCTGCGGTCGAAGGCGATCTTGAGGTTGCGCAGATTGTCGAGCGACATCGTGTCGACCTGGCCGAGCGCATCCTCGCCGTCGAACATCCAGCCGTCGGCGCCGGAGAGCAGGGCGTAGGCCACGTTGCGGATGCCCGCTTCCACCGACGCGCGCGGCCGGGTGGCGGGCCCGGTGCCCTGGACCCACTGCCGCTGCAGGTCGTGGGGGACCTCTGAGCCCTCGAATTTTCCCTCGCGCGCCTGCTGCACGGTCAGCGCGGTGCGCGGGATGACGGCGGCGGGGTCGAGGAAGTCGATCCGTCGGCCGTCGAGGAACCGAGCGGTGCGCCGCTGCATGCGCGCGCGCATGATCTGCTGGCGTTCCCGGTTGAAGCCCGCCAAGGCCTCGAGGGCCTCGAGGCCCTCCGCGGTTAGCACGTCCGGGTAGAGCCGCGGCAGGCCCTCGCGAATCCGCAACCGGGCGGCAATCCCCCCTTTCGCATCCTCAGTGCTCATGATCCCCCCCCGGCTCGAATGGCCGGACGGCGTTCGAACCTGACGTGTTATCCTCGGCCTAGAAACGGCATGTGGGTCGGCATGATGGTCATGAACTGGACGTTGGTGTCGAGCGGCAGGTTCGCCATGTAGAGGACCGCGCTCACCACGTGGGACAGGTCCAGCAGCGGCTCGGTGGCGATCCGGCCGTTGGCCTGCAGAAGGCCCTTGGCCATGGGCGCTGCCAGCTCGGTCCGGGCGTTGCCGATGTCGATCTGGCTGCAGGCGATGTCGTAGGGGCGCCCGTCCAACGCCAGTGATTTGGTCAGGCCGAGGATGGCGTGCTTGGTGGCGGTGTACGGGACCGACTTCGGGCGCGGCGCGTGGGCGGATATCGAACCGTTGTTGATGATGCGCCCGCCGCGCGGGATCTGAGCTTTCATCATGCGGAACGCCTCCCGCGCGCACAGGAACGCCCCGGTCAGGTTGACGTCCACCATGGCCTTCCACTGCGTGAGGGTCAGCTCGTCGATTTCGAACCCGGGGACGAACACCCCGGCATTGTTGAAGAGCAGGTCGAGCCGGCCGAAGCGCTCCTTCACACGCGCAAAGAGGGCCAGGACAGCACCCTCGTCCGTGACGTCGGTCGGCACCACCAGGGCTTGCGGGGCGCTGCCCGATTCCTCGGCGGTCTCTTCGAGCGGCTTCGCCCGGCGCCCGGCCAGCGCAACGCGGTACCCATCCCGCAGCAGCGCGATCGTAACTGCTTTGCCGATCCCCGAGCCGGCACCCGTGACGACGGCGATCCTGTTATGCGCGGTCATGAATCAGTCCCCCCTGTCAGGCGCGCGATGTCCTGAAACGCTACCCCGACGACACCGCCGAAAGTGCACATGATCATTGTGGCAGATCCGTGGCAGCGTGTTCCCCACGAGAATTCCTCCCGGCAAACGTTCGCCCGCCGGAAGTGTCCTTACCATAAATTCAGTCGCTATACACATATTCAGTATAAAAATATTTCTTATTGATTTGCCGGCATCCAAATTATACTGGTATGGGCTACCGGGGTTCGGTCCGGTGACACATCCGCCCGGACCCTNGCAAGTGTGGCCGACGACGCTCCCACCGATACGCCGCAACCGTGACGCGGCACCCGGGCGCCCACGCCCGGGCAACCCCAGAAGGAGGACAGCCTCATGAGCCAGCAGAGCACAGGAGAGAAAAAGAAAAATGCCAAGACCTGGTTGAAAGAGAGAGTTTCCCGCAGAGGCTTTCTCGGTGCGGCAGTCGCCGGAGCGGCCGCCCTCGGATTTCCCACGGTCGTCAAGGCGCAGGGGCCGATTACGATGCGCTGGCAGAGCACCTGGCCGACCAAGGACATTTTCCACGAGTATGCCCTCGACTACGCCAAGAAGGTGAACGACATGACCGGCGGCGACCTCAAGATCGAGGTGCTGCCGGCGGGCGCCGTGGTGCCGGCCTTCGGCCTGCTGGACGCGGTCTCCAAGGGCACGCTCGACGGCGGCCACGGCGTGTTCGTCTACCACTACGGCAAGCAGAGTGCGCTGGCGCTGTGGGGGTCGAGCCCGGTTTTCGGCATGGACGCCAACATGATGCTCTCCTGGCACAAGTACGGCGGCGGCAAGGATCTGCTGGCCAAGATCTATTCCTCCATCAACGCCAACGTGGTGTCCTTCGCCTACGGGCCGATGACGACCCAGCCGCTCGGCTGGTTCAAGAAGCCGATCACCAAGTTGGAGGACTTCAAAGGCATGAAGTTCCGCACGGTCGGCATTTCGATCGACCTGTTCCAGGGACTGGGCGCGGCGGTGAACGCGCTGCCCGGCGGCGAGATCGTGCCGGCGCTGGATCGCGGCCTGCTGGACGGGGCGGAGTTCAACAACGCCACCTCCGACCGGCTGCTGGGCTTCCCCGACGTGTCCAAGGTCTGCATGCTGCAGAGCTACCACCAGAACGGCGAAGCCTTCGAGATCCTGTTCAACAAGACCAAGTACGACGCGCTGCCGGACAAGATGAAGGCCATCATCTCGAACGCCGTGGAAGCGGCCTCGGCCGACGTGTCGTGGAAGGCGATCGACCGCTATTCTAAGGACTACATCGAGCTGCAGACCAAGGACAAGGTCAAGTTCTACAAGACCCCCGACGCGATCCTGCAGAAGCAGCTCGAGGTCTTCGACCAGGTCGCGGCCAAGAAGGCGGCCGAGAACCCCCTGTTCAAGGAGATCCTCGAATCGCAGAGAACCTTTGCCGAGCGCGCGGTGGCCTGGGACATGGACACCAACGTCAGCCGGCGCATGGCGTACAACCATTACTTCGGCAAGAAGGCGGCCCCGGCGAAGAAGGGCTGAAGAATCCGGCGGCATCATCCCTCAGCCATCCGGGCGCCGCCTGCGCCCGGATGGCTGATTTCTGATCGGGAACGAACATGCAGAAACTACTGCTCACCGTCGACAAGATCAGCACGTTCGTGGGCAAGACCTTTTCCTGGCTCATCGTCTCGCTCACCTTTCTCATCACCTACGAGATCTTTTCGCGTTATGCGCTCGACGCCCCGCACGCCTACGCCTTCGACATGATGCTCCAGATGTACGGGACCCTGTTCATGATGTCGGGCGCTTACGCCTTGTCCAAGAACAGCCACGTGCGCGGCGACGTCCTCTACGGCTTCTTCCCGCCGCGGCTGCAGGCCGGCCTCGACCTGACGCTCTACATCGTGTTCTTCCTGCCGGGGGTGTGCGCCCTCTGCTGGGCCGGTTACGACTATGCCGCCGAGTCCTGGGCGATCCTGGAGCACTCGAGCATCACCTCCGAGGGCCCGCCGATCTACCAGTTCAAGACCGTCATCCCGGTCGCCGGGGCGTTTCTGCTGGTGCAGGGCATCGTCGAAATGATCCGCTGCGGGATCTGCCTCAAGCAGGGCCAGTGGCCCTCGCGCGTGGCGGATGTCGAGGAGGTCGACGTCGACAAGCTGAAGGAGATGGTGAACGTCAAGGACGAGGACATCGCCAAGCTCGACCAGTACGTGACGGCCAGGAAAGGGGGCTCCGCATGAGGAAGGAAGTCTGGTTCGGCCTCTCGATCATGGCCATCGTGGTGATCGGGGTGTTCTGGCTGATGCCGCCGCCGTCGCAGATGACCAACGGCCACCTCGGGCTGCTCATGCTGGCCATGATCGTGATCGCGATCATGATGGGGTTCCCCACCGCGTTCACGCTGATGGGCATGGGCACGATGTTCACCTTCATGTTCTACATGAGCGCGGACCCGGCGACGGCGCTGCCCCGCACCCTCGACCTGATGGTGCAGCGCGCCTATGCGGTCATGAACAACGACGTGCTGATCTCGGTGCCGCTCTTCGTCTTCATGGGCTACCTGGTCGAGCGCGCCAACCTGATCGAAAAGCTATTCAAGAGCCTGCACCTGGCGACCGCGGCCATCCCCGGCTCGCTCGCCGTCGCGACAGTCGTGACCTGCGCGGTCTTCGCCACCGCTACCGGCATCATCGGCGCCGTGGTGACGCTGATGGGCCTGCTCGCCTTCCCCGCGATGCTCAAGGCCGGGTACAATGTCCGGCTGGCGGCAGGTGCGGTGACCGCGGGCGGGACGCTGGGCATCCTGATCCCGCCCTCGGTGCTCCTGATCCTTTACGGCGCCACGGCCGGCGTGTCCGTGGTGCAGCTCTATGCCGGCGCCTTTTTCCCCGGCATCATGCTGGCGGCGCTCTACGTCCTTTGGATCATCATCAACGCGAAGCTCAGGCCCGGTATCGCACCCCCGCTCTCCGAGGAAGACCGGCGCGTGGATCTGCCTAAATTCGCGGAAATCATTTCCCGGACCCGCCGCAACGTCGTAGCGGGCCTGATCGGAGCGCTCAAGGGCAGGCGCAACGCCGAGGTCCCGCTGCGCACCCTGATCAACCACCTGGTCATCGCGTTGCTGCCGCTGGCCGCTGCAGGCCTGCTCATGGGGTCGATCTATCTGGTCGTGACCGCGCCGGACTACGTGGTGCCGAGCGAACTGCAGGAAATGGGTTTCGCGGCGGAAGACGAGGAAGCCAGCGCCGAATCCGAGGACTTGGAGGAGGTCGGCGGGCTGCGGGAGCCGCCGGCCGAAGACGGGCAGAAGGCACCGGCCGCCGCAGGGGGTGCAGCCGAAAGTCCGAAGGCGCCCGCCGCGGCGAAGCCGGACAAGGCACCTGCGGCAGAGGCCGAGCCGGCCGAGCGCAAGCCCGTCCCCACCGCCTACTGGGTCACCCTCGGCATCGTCGCAGCGGGGCTCGCGATTTTCTACGCGATCTTCACCTTTGTGCGGCTCGAGATCTTCAAGATGCTGCTGAGCTCCTTTTTTCCGCTCGCGCTCCTGATCCTCGGGGTGCTGGGCTCCATCGTCGTCGGCCTGGCGACACCGACCGAGGCGGCGGCGATGGGGTCGTTCGGCGGCTTCGTGCTGGCAGCGGCATACCGCCAGCTCACCTTCGAGCGGGTCAAGGAATCGGTCTTCCTCTGCGCCAAGACGAGCGCGATGGTGTGCTGGCTCTTCGTCGGCTCGAGCATCTTTGCGGCGGCCTTCGCGCTGCTCGGCGGGCAGGAGATCATCAACGTCTGGGTGAAGTCGCTCGACATGACGCCGGTGCAGTTCATGCTCCTGGCGCAGGTGATCATCTTCCTGCTCGGCTGGCCGCTGGAGTGGACCGAGATCATCGTCATCTTCATGCCGATCTTCATCCCGCTGCTCTCCTACTTCAACATCGACCCGCTCTTCTTCGGCCTGCTGGTGGCGCTCAACCTGCAGACGGCCTTCCTCTCCCCGCCGGTGGCCATGGCCGCATTCTACCTGAAGGGCGTGGCGCCGCCGCACGTGACCCTGAACCAGATCTTCATCGGGATGATGCCGTACATGGCGATCCAGCTGCTCGCGCTGCTCCTGCTCTACCTGTTCCCGGCGATCGGGCTGTGGCTGCCGTCACTCGTGTACCAGATGGGATGACCGAACGTTTCATGCCCCGAAAGGGCATGAAACGTTTTCTGAAACCCTCAAAAACGATTACAATGTGAGTGCGATCATGAAGCCGAAAATACTGGTAACCCGCGAGATCTTCGACGACGTCATCGACTACCTGAAGCAACACTTCGAGGTGTCCGCCAACCAGGCGGATACGCCCATGGATGCCGAGGCGCTGGCGAAAAACCTCGCCGGCAAGGCCGGAGCCATGACGACCCTGGTGGACCGGGTCGACGCGCAGCTGCTCGCCCGCTGCCCGGAGCTGAAGGCCGTCTGCAACATCGCGGTCGGCTTCAACAACATCGACCTGGCGGCGTGCACCAAGGCCGGGGTCATGGCGACGAACACGCCCGGGGTGCTGGACGACAGCACGGCGGACTTCACCTGGGCGCTGATCCTGTCCACGGCTCGCCGGGTGGTGGAGTCCGATGCGCACGTGCGCGCCGGGGGGTGGAAGGGCTGGTACCTGAAGCAGTTCCTGGGCGCGGACGTGCACCACGCGACCCTGGGCATCCTGGGCTTCGGCCGCATCGGCCGGCGGGTGGCCCGCCGGGCCGTCGGGTTCGACATGAAGGTCCTCTATCACGACGCGCAGCGGGCCGACGCGGAGGCGGAGCGCCACGGCAACGCGGCCTTCGTCGGCATGGACGAGCTGTTGGTCTCCGCCGACATCCTGACCATCCACGTGCCGTATTCACCGGCGACGCACCATCTTGTGGGCGCCCGGGAATTCTCGAAGATGAAGCCCGGGGCCATCCTCATTCACGCCTCGCGCGGCGGCGTGGTGGACGACGCCGCGCTGGTCGCGGCGTTGAAAAGCGGCCGGCTGGGCGGTGCCGGGCTGGACGTCTTCGAGAACGAGCCGAAGCTGAACCCGGCCTTCCTCGCCATGCCGAACGTGGTCCTGACCCCGCACATCGCGAGCTCCTCCGAAGC
>JGI20214J51650_10002915_pt1 | contig 10736 bp, 3 predicted proteins | sample WetSurMetagenome_FD_51650 | JGI IMG/M metagenome (IMG submission 51650)
TGAACAGATTCAAACGTGCCATCATTATGTTGTATCATCAGTGCACCCGGCTGGCCTTTTGCCCCGCATATATAAATGTCCTCTAAATCGTCTCCGTTAATATCACCTTTACACAAATGAGGGCCTTCTGTCGACATCATCTGGTACAACAAAGGCTGCTGCTCAAAGTCATTAAAACTGCTTTCCTTATGGACAAAATTGATATGGTTTGCCGAACTTATATTTGTGAACAGAGGTTTAACCTGAGTGGTAATACCAGTCAGATGAACGGGCTCAGATTTAGCATCATTCTGTGATAAAGTTAGTATCTGATCTGCTTTTACATTAGTTAGAATGGTGGTCCTGTCGTCAGGCCATTCAACAATAAGTGAATCTATCATTGTCAACGTACCAAGACCAAGATTTGGCCGGGGATCCACTGTTGAAAGATACCCGCGCATTGGCATCTGTTCAAGATATATAAACTTACCTTTATTTTTTACAGTTATTTTAGTTCCTATAGCTTGTGTATTACCAGGATTTCCTTTTAATATAACCTTCAGATAATGATTGTCGGGAAGCAGTTGATTAGTTTCATTCCGGTATATTGACATTGGCTCATTCACATTATTTATCACCATGTCGAGATCCCCGTCATTATCAAGATCACCGTATGCAGCCCCATTCGAAAATCCAGGTTCACCAAGTCCCCATTGAGAGGCAACGTTCTGAAACTGGTAGTTTCCCATATTCTTAAAAGCATAATTTGGGAGCTTCACTGAGGGAATTGCGTCAATAAGTTTCTTATAATCAACGTTATGACCAACTACTATTGTCATAACTACATCACGGTTCGAGAAATACCTTATATAATCCTGATCAGTAAGATCCTTGTAGATTCCGTTAGCGACAAAGATATCTTTCAGACCGTCGTTATCCATGTCNGCCATTAANGCNCCCCACGACCAGTCTGTTGACTGAACTCCAGCCATACGTCCGATTTCACTGAATGTGCCATCTGTGTTATTCAATTGCAGCATATTGCGTGTAAACTGGCTGTGATAGCCATAATCAACACCCATCTTATAATTCTCCCAATTATCAAACGTGGTTTTTGTTTTTAAGCGGTCGTTATGCTCGGGTAGCATATCGGTTGAGAAAATTTCAGGGAAATGATCATTATTTAAATCAGCCATGTCTCCACCCATTGAAGCAGCCGATGTAGATTTTATCATGTTCACCAATTCTTCTTTGAAAGTTCCGTCATGATTATTAATATAGAGATAATCACGTTCAAAAAAATCATTCGAAACATAGATATCCATCCAGCCATCCTGGTTGACATCTCCCACGGCTAGTCCTAAGCCGAATCCTATCGTGCTTCCATAGATACCGGCCTCCTTGCTGACATCGGTAAATATATTATGATCGTTTCTGAAGAGCTTATCTCCGCCAACTGAATCACGTACCAGGCGTTGATTCAGCTTAAGATCAAAATCACCAATGGCTTTTGGAAAGTTTTTAAGTAAGAACAGGTCAAGATCACCATCTTTATCATAATCAAAGAATACACCTTCAGTAGAATTACCTGATGACTCATCTAATCCATACTGTTTGGCTTTTTCAGTGAAAGTCAGATCTCCATTGTTGATATACAATTCATTATGAGTTTCTACGCCAGTTTCATTTCCTGATTTGCAGACATAAATATCAATCAATCCATCTCCGTTAACATCAGCAAAACTGACACCTGTTGACCATCCTTTTCCGACTATACCCGCCTTTTTTGAAATATCTTCAAATTCAAAATTTCCTTTATTCAGGTACAACGTATTGGTAGCCATATTGGAAGTCATGAAAATATCGAGGAGACCATCATTATTTATATCGCCCAATGCAACGCCGCCACCGTTGTAGAAATTCCTGAAGGTGTAAACATTGAACTTCTTCTTCAGCTGAGTCTCATAATTTAATTTATTTTCAAAATCAGCATGAGTGACTGAAGCGGGCATGAGTTTAAACAGGTGGCTTTCTGTTTTTTTTGTGCAGGATATTATAAGTAATGGAAGAAGAAGGAACACCCCCACAGCTGAGAGTCGACTATATCGGGTTTTTCTGAACATCTTAATTTGCTACATTTTTGGTTGTATCACTCTGAGTATTTTCTTTTTGCGTAACTGATTCATTCCATCCTGTTTTTACAGTCAGATCGGTAAATACAGCCCAGATACGCAGATCATTCTCTTTGAATATCGTAATGCGTCTGTTGCCGTCTATCTTTGTTAAAGCTATACCATGAAGGGGATGCTTCACTTTTATAAAACCCCCGCCATAGAGTTTCTCGTACCATTTTTCCACCGCAATCATAAGATTATCAGATGATAAAGTTTTATTCCATGGTGCCCATCCCTTATATTTAAAAGTAACCGGCATCTCAGCAATTTTACCCTGGTTGAATTTTGGATAGAAATCCATTACAGCTTCATGTGTTAACTCGTTTTTCAATTGCAATTCTGCAGTTGTATTTGATTCACCCTGTTTTATCAATCCTTTCTGGTTAAGTTTCCAGCAATGTCCATAAAAATCCTTTTCAGGCATCCCGAAGTACATACCAAGAAATAATGAATCGTATCTTACTCCTCTTGCCATTTCCCTTTTTAACATGCGATCGTACTTTGCTCTCGGAGAACATCCTGATATTATATATCCTGAAATCAGGAGGAGCACAAGCAATTTTGTTATTGTCTTCATATTTTTTTAATATTTATAAAACTGTAAATTATCGTTATTTCTCGCAACCACAATATAGCGGTTTCTCTTAATATTAATGCTCTTCATGCTACGTATTTCTCCTTTTGTAAAAATGCCTGAATTCAACGATGGAACTGAAATATATGTTCCATCCTTATTGCCTTTCAGGAATAATCCATAGCTCGCATCATTTATGCCTGTCTCGGGCTTGGCTCTGTACTGGTTTCCACCGATTACTATATCACATACGCCGTCGTGATCAAAGTCATCAGCAATTATTGCATATACCGGGGAGAACTGGGCTTCCAAAGGCAGAGCATTGAGATGGAATGATCCAGCGCCTGTATTTATCATGATGCAGCTCTGCAACATGCTTGCTTTTAATTTAATTGACCTGTCAAGTACCTCTTTGGGGAAAAGGTTCTCAATTGTAGCCTCTTTATAATCATCGAACTTTTTATATTTTTCCGACAATGAGGGGATTTGTTTTAACAGATCGTCCATCATTGCAANAGGATATTTTTTTTGCCCGTTGTAAGTGCAGATTATCTGTTCAACGCTTCCATTCAGATCAAAATCATTAACATACATCGTTACCGGCTTTGACGTTGAAGCTTTAAAATATGAATTTAATCCATTATTGCCCAAAATGAAATCAACCTTTCCGTCATCGTTTATATCCTTAGCAATTATTGAATGCCACCAGCCTTCGGTGTTCGTGAGACCATAACCAGCAGATTTATCGGTGAATAATCCTTTGTCATTTATGAATATCTTAACAGGCATCCAGTCGCCGACTATGACCATATCGAGATCGCCATCACTATCAATATCGGCCCATTTCATATCGGTAATCATCCCTATCCCGGTAAGTTCCGGTGCAACTTTCGCGGTCACATCGGTGAAATTACCATGTCCGTCATTGTCCAGGATATAACCGTTTACTGGTACGCCATACTCAAATGGTTTAAGTCGGGTCCCAACAAATAACTCAACATCGCCATCATTATCAAAATCTGCAGGCTCGACGCAGGATGTGCTTTCATATTTTCCTGCCGGAAGAATTTGTGGTGATTTTGTGAAATTTCCCTTGCCATCATTCAGGTAAAGACGATCAGCAAGGGCCGATGAGCTGGATGGTAATTCGCTGCTGCCGCTGGCTACGTACAAGTCAAGATCCCCATCTCTGTCAGTATCAAAAAAAGCACAATCTGTATCTTCACTGATTTTGTCGGATTCGAACAATTTTTCATTTGTTCCATGAAAGTGACCATTTCTGTCCTGAATATAGAGGGCCCCGGGAGAGTCCTTGGCTCCGCAGATATATATATCCTCGAGTTTGTCACCATTAACATCACCGACTGCAACATGAGGACCCTCATTGGACATCATCTGAAACAGGAGCCTGTCGCGGTCAAAGTCATTGAAGTCATTCTCTTTATGTTTAAAATCAAGACCGGCGATCATATCAATTCTCTGAAAAACAGGGGTGAGATTTTTCTGCGGATGAATGAAACTACGTTTTGTCGCATCTTTTTCATCCAGTTTCAGAAACTGATTTGCCGGGATGTTAAGTAAAACTGAACTTTTTCCGTCGGGCCAGCTGATAACAATCGAATCGGCAGTGGAGGAGGAGCCCAGTCCAAAGCTAAGCCGGCTGTCAACAGTTGATTCGAAGCCACGTATAGGCATAAGTTCCTGATATTTCAGATCAGTTCCTGAATACAGAGTTACTTCAGTTCCGATAGCTCCGGTATTCTTTCCTGAACCCTTTAATGATATATTGAGATAATTGGCACCTGCTTTTCCGTTTGTTTCATTCCTGTAAATGAATGGCGGCATATTCACATTATTTACAACAAGATCAAGATCACCATCATTATCAAGATCGGCGTAGGCTGCGCCATTGGAGAAAGAAGGCGTGTTCAGTCCCCATATATCCGACAAATTCGAAAAAGTAAGATCTTTGTTATTATGAAATGCATAATTCGGCACTTTTACAGAAGGCATCATGTCTATCATAGTAAGGATAGCTTTCTGCTGGGTTTTTATCAGTGACCTTACAACTGATGGATCGGAATAGAAATTCAAATAATCACGGTCGAGCAAGTCCTTAAAAATCCCATTTGCCACAAAAATATCTTTCCATCCGTCATTATCAAGATCCATTATCAATGCTCCCCAACTCCAGTCTGTTTCGTTTACTCCGCTTAGTCTGCCTATTTCGCTGAAAGAACTATTCTGATTATTCAATTGAAGCGTGTTGCGCGCAAACTGATGGCCATAACCATTCTTAACCTTATTCTGATAACGATCCCAACTCTCGAACATCGCCTTGGTTTTTCGCCTGGCATTTCCTTCAGGAGTCATTTCCGTGACAAATATTTCTGGATAAGCGTCATTGTTAATATCTGCCATATCGGAACCCATGGCACCCAGACTAGTTTCACGTATCTGATCCTCAAGGGATTCAGTAAATGTGCCGTTCTTATTGTTGATATACAGATAATCACGTTCAAAAAAATCGTTCGAAATATAAATATCTGGCCAGCCATCCCGGTTTACATCCCCAATACTGACACCCAGACCAAAGCCGATTTTGCTTCCGTAGATGCCGGCTTCTTTGCTTACATCCACAAAATGCCCGTTATCGTTACGGTATAATTTGTTGCTCCCGAGTGAGTCGCGCAAAAGACGCTGATCAGGTTTTATATCATAATCAGTGACTGATTCGAACGAATTGTTTAAAAGGTAACAGTCGAGATCTCCGTCATGATCGTAATCAAAAAACGTTGCATGGTTTGATAATCCCATATCGTCGAGGCCATATTTTGCAGCTTCCTCAGTAAATGTGAGATCCCCGTTATTAATAAACAATTCATTGTGACGATGAGATCCCCCGGTTTTTCCAGATTTACATATATAAATATCGGGTAATCCATCTCCGTTTACATCGGCAATGCTGACGCCTGTTGACCAGGAATCAGGGAACGACACGCCTGCTTTTGCAGTGATATCATCAAAAACAAAGTTTCCTTTATTAAGGTACAGCCTGTTTCCGGTCATATTCCCGCAAAAAATGATGTCGGGCAATCCATCGTTGTTAAAGTCGCCAATGCCTACTCCGGCACCATTGTAGAAATTTCGGTAAGTATAGGTATTAAATTCCTCTGTATAATCCAGCTGATTGATGAAATCGATATGCGTCTGCTTCTTATCAAGAAGTGTAAACAAAGCTTTCTGCTTTGAAACGGAGTGATCTGTTTTGCAGGAAACTGACAATACAGATAAAATGAGTATTAATGTACCGGATAATCCTTTAATTCTTTGAAAACACATAAATAAAATCTGTTTGCAAGGTCTGCTTTTCCTTTGTGTTACTTTGTGATACTTTGAGGTACTTTGTGGTTGATCGTTTTGATTTTACCACAAAGGAACACCAAGGAAACCACTAAGGTACACAAAGGGTTTTATCTGTTCGCTCTTTGTTCCTGACATTCGCCCGGCTCCCCTGAAAATAGGGGTGAGGTCTATATAAAAAGAGCAGGCAAATATAATAATTGCCTGCTCTCTTAAAGAATTTATTTAAATTTTATTGAGTGTAACCCGGGTTCTGAACAAGATTTGGGTTAGCAGCTAATTTTGGCTTAGGAATTGGATACAGAGTAAGATAAGGATCTGACTTTGCGTTTACAACATCAGTTGTATTATGATGTGGTAAAACCCATTTGTTAACAGAACTCCATAATCCGAAGCGGATCAAATCCTGACGTCTTGAATGTTCTGCGAACATTTCACGACCTCTTTCATTGAATAATTCACCACCAGCAACTGAAGGACCTGCAAGGTCGAAGCTCAGTTTGCCATCGAGAGATGTAATAGCTGTTAAGCCTGCGCGTGTTCTGATCTGATTAACGAGTGCCAGGGCACCAGCATCAGTTGCGCTACCGCTCTTACGCCATAGAGCTTCTGCTTTCATAAGAAGAACGTCTGCATAACGGAAAACTGAATAGTCGTTGCTCATATCTGAGGTACCACCGATTTCATATTCCCATTTGCCAAGTCTAACGCCTGACTGACGCCATGCCTGAGGACCAAGTTCGTTGATCTGAGGAGCTGGTTGTCCGCCTACAAGGCTACCAATATTTCCGAAGTTAAGAGGTTTGCCATCAGGATCAGCACCATCAGCGCCATCATCTGTTGCAACTCCGCCTCCGAGTTTGTACTGATAACCGGCAACAAAGTTACCACGCTTTGTGGCAGGACCTGCGAGAGTACCAACATCGCCTCTTCTTAAGTCAGTAGCTTCGTATGAATTGTAGAACTTCTCGAGTGTACAGTAACCATTCCATGGCTGGAATGTGAGGTTATATGTATACTGGCTTGCATAGTGCAGAGAAGCAGCAGCCAACGTAAATCCAGTGAAGAAAATTTTGTCATAAGGGATAGCCCAGATGATTTCTTTTGATCCTGAATTGTTCACATTGAAGTTAGCAAAATAGTTAGATTCAAGATTGTATTTGCCTGAGTTAATAATCTCATCACAAGCTGCGATTGCTTTGTCCCATTGTGGTGTACCTGAATAAACCTGTGCATTCAGATATAACTTTGCCAACAGGAATTTAGCTCCCCAGTATGTCATACGGCTATAGGTTGTTCCATCAACAGTCTGATTAAGTGCAGGAGTAACAGCTTCCAGATCAGCAACTATATTGCCATAAACAGTTGCTCTTGCAACCTGAGGAGGAGCAGCCTGAGCATGTGCAAAGTCGTTATCATAAGGAATATTACCATAAAGGTCAACCAGCTGCCAGTAGAAGAAACTTCTTACTGCTGTGAGTTCACCGATATATGCAGCTGCAACATCTTTGTTAACCTGTCCGCCATCCGATAGAGTCTGGAACTGGAAGATAAGTCTGTTTGCAGTACTTACACCTGAGTAGCAGAAATCCCATGGACCATTCATAAATCCATCGTCATATCCCCATGAGTGTAAATGAAGCCTTCTCTGTGTACCACCGTCATCCCAGTCCGAACCCCTTGTAGGAACAACTTGTTCGTCGGTAGTCATTTCCTGGACTTCATTAATGTCACCTGTTGCATAACCGCCAAGCTGAGTATAAGCAGAACCCAGCGCAGCTACAAACTCCGCATCAGTCTTGAAGAAGTTGGATGGAGTAACCTGACTATATAGCTTTTCATCCAATTTGGTGCAAGACTGGTTTAATACAGCCGCTCCAAAAAGGAACAGGCCTACCCCAATCAGATATCGCGATTTTTTCATTTTATTTCTTTCTTTTGATTTCATATCTTATTCATTTTCATGGTTAAAAAACAAAGTTTGCACCAAAAGTTACAGACCTGGTCCTGAACCATGTGTCTCTTCGGTCCATACCTGTTATAAGCGGAGTATTACCTGATTCCGGATCAGTATATCTCGGGTTTGGATCAACACCAGAATATTTGGTAATATAGAAAAGGTTATTACCAGCGACATATAGCCTGATCTTACTGAATGCAGAAGTTTTAGGCAATGTGAAATTATAACCTAATGCCATGTTGTCGAGAGAAACAAAGTCAGCTTTTTCAACATACTTGCTTGACAATGTACCTGAAGTAGCAGCAAGAAGTTCACCGCTTGAGTTTCTCAGATCTGATGTTGTCTTAGGAAGATTGTACGATGAAATATATGCAGGAACTTCGTAGAATGCGCGGAATGAATTGACAAGTTTATGTCCGAATACACCACGGAAGAAGATATTCAAATCCCAGTTTTTATAATTAAGGGTGTTTCCGAATCCAATAAGGAATTTAGGTAAACCGTTACCGGTTACAATTCTGTCAGCACCTGTGATTGAGCCGTCGCCATCAACATCTTTGAAGATAAACTTACCGGTTTCATCAATTCCTTCATAAACATAAGTAAGAATCTGTCCGAGAGGCTTGCCTTCCTGTACAACAGCTACAGGAGTACCGTTCTGGCCTGGTGAACCCATATCGCCAAGTTCCTGTCTTCCGTATTTCAACTCTGCACCATTATAAGTTCCTGAGAGGGAAACAAGTGTATTCTCAAGAATGTAAGATGGGGTAAGTGAAATGTTGTAAGTGAAGTCTCCTTTTTTAATTACATTGTAATCAAGTGTAAGCTCTAGCCCGCTACTCTTTATTTTACCTAGGTTCAACCATGCCTGGTTATAGAGGTTTGGAGGAACAGGTACACCATACTGGAAGAGAAGGTTATTTGTAGTTCTTGTGTAGAAGTCAAATGAACCTGAGAGTTTTGAATTGAAGAGAGAAAAATCTATCCCTGCGTCAAATTCACCTTTTTTCTCCCATTTAAGGTCAGCATTTGCATTACTTACTGGAGCATATCCGGGAACAAAATTGCCATTATAGTAGAAGTTACCCTGTGGTCCGAGACGGAGTAATGACAGATAACTGTCTGATGGGCGGTTACCGGTAATACCGTAGTTAACACGTAATTTAAGGTTATCGATAAAGCTNACATTGATAAGTTTTGAAAGGTCAGCACCACCACCGATAGCAGGGAATAATCCCCATTTATTGTTTGTACCAAACCTTGAAGAACCTTCATATCTTGCACTTGCAGTTACGAACCATGTGCTGTTAACATTGACGTTTACACGGCCAAAGAATGCAATAAGTTTCTCGGAATTTTTATAACTGGTTATTGTGCCTTTACCATTTTTAAAGTCAAGAGCAGCACTCAGGTTATTGTATGTGAAGTCATCTGTAAGAAAATCTCCACCCTGTGCGTAGAAGCCCTCATTTGCGAATTCCTGGTATGAATAACCGGCAAATGCATTGATATTCACTGCAGAAGTAACGTCTCCTGCATAGTGCAGTGTAGATTCAAAAAGTTTACTTGCATAATTATTTGCCTCTCTTGAAGCTAAACCGTTTCTGTTCATTCCACCCCAGTAGTCAGATTTTGAATAGTATATACCATTCAGATTACCACTGTTCTGGATAGAATAAAATGCATCAAGGGTCAGACCTTTAATGATTTCATAAGTGCCTTTAAGTGAAAGGTTCAGGATTCTGTTCTTCCCCTCGTTGGTATTCTGCTGCAGAATAGAAACCGGGTTATAATAATCGAACAATACCTGCTGGAAATATCCATTGTGCTTTACATAATCAGGATTAACCAGAGGATCAGTGCTTTTCACAGGAGCTGTTGGATTATAGATAGTTGCATAGCGGAATGCCTGGCTGAATCCGTAATTTGATTCTCTCTCAGTAGCTCCAAGGTTAAGGTCCAAAGTTAATTTGTCATTCAGAGCTTTCTGTGAAATGTTTATCCTGCCATTCAGCTGTTTGTTACCAGTTGTTATCATTATACCCTGAACATCGCGATAGTTAATGGAAGCACGGTAACTGGTCTTATCACTACCACCTGACATAGAAATGTTATGTACCTGTGTAATTCCAGTCTGTTCAATCTGTTTGAACCAGTCTGTATTAAATCCAAAGTCGGTACCGATAGTGTTGCCCTGACTAGAGTTAATTTCAGATTTCAGAGATCTCCATTCGGCTGCATTCATTACATCGGTATTCTTGGCAACCATTTCAGCAGTAACATAAACATTATAGTCTATAACAGCAGTTCCTTTTTTACCTTTCTTTGTTGTAACAAGAATAACACCACTTGAACCTCTTGTTCCATAGATAGCTGCTGCAGAACCATCCTTCAAAACGTTTATTGACTCAATATCATTAGGGTCAACGTTAGCAAGATCTCCACCAATTACCCCGTCAATAATCACCAGTGGTCCCAGGTTAGCGCCAATTGTGCTCATACCTCTGAGTCGGATATCATAAGAACCGTTAGGGTCACCACCAGCTTTACTGATAGATAATCCGGAAACTTTACCCTGAATCAAAGCAACAGGGCTGTTAACGCTACCTTTGTTGAATTCATCGGATTTAACGCTTGTTATTGAACTTGTAACTTCTCTCTTTTTCTGAGTACCGTATCCAGTTAC
>JGI20214J51650_10002917_pt1 | contig 10732 bp, 7 predicted proteins | sample WetSurMetagenome_FD_51650 | JGI IMG/M metagenome (IMG submission 51650)
TGACGATGCCGATCCAGAGGACGATGGCCATCCCCGCGTCCACGGGCACGGCCCAGGCGATGTAAGAGAAGGTCCCCGTGAGGCACACGAGGGTGAAGAAGGCGCCGTTGAGGACGCTGTACCCCGCCCGGGCGCCGAGGGACTTCCACCCCGGGTGGCCGATGTAGAGCGTGGTGGGGAAGCAGGACCCGAAGCACGCCGCGGCCACCGTCCCGATGCCGTTCACCGCGAGGCTCGGCGCGGTGGGGTAGCTGTCGCCCGCCGCCTCCGCGGACTCAATGTTCTGTAGAGAGCCCACCAGGGTGAAGAGACCCATGGGCAGGATGATCGAGATGTAGCCCCACCAGCTGCCCGACGTGAGGGTCGAGACCAGGTCCCCCAGGACCGGCACGGGTAGGTAGAGCCCGGCTCCCGTGGGCGCCGCCGCCCCCGGCGCGATGCCCAGGGCCCAGGCCAGCAGGGTCCCCGCACAGACCGCCACGAGCCCTCCCGGCAGACCGCCCTTGAACTTCACGCGGCCGAAATAGGTGAGGAGGATGATGCCTAGCGTGGTGAGCCCCACCACGGGCCGCGCGTAGGTGCGGAAGAGGAAACCCAGGGAGATGAACCCGAGGGCGATGCCCGAGAGCGTGGAGAGGAGCGCGGCCCTCGGCGTGGCCTTGCGGATGCGCTCCGCCACGAAGGCTCCGGAGAACTCGATGAGGCCGCACCAGACGGTGGCCACGAGGCCCACGCGCCAGGCCGTGCGCGCCGGGTCTGGGTCCCCCGCGGCCTGGGCCGCGAGCTTGGCGGGGAGCATGACGAGGAAGACGAAGGCGAAGAGGGAGACGGTGTTGATGCCGTAGGGCAGGGCGCACACGTCGGTGCGGCCCGTCCTCAGCGCCAGGCGGCGAGCCTGCCAGGCGTAGTAGAGGTTGCCCAGGAGGAGGGAGACGGCGACCCCCGGGAGGATGCGGCCGTAGATCAGTTTGTCGGGGAACCCCAGGACGCCCCCGCAGAGGGCCTCGATGAGGAGCACCTGGACGAGGTTGTCCAGGGCCAGCCCGAAGAACCCGTCCACGTCGCCCTTGACGATCCACCTCATGGGCTGGCTTCGACCCGCCGTCATGGGAATCGTTTGTCTCCCACCCGCAGCGCGACGAGAGCCGCACGGCCTGAACCGTCCACTTTCACTTCGGCGTAGGACGGGGGGGAGGGCGGCGGCGGCGCAGGCGGCGCGGGGGGGCCGACCGCCGGCGGAGGCGGGAGTCGCTGGGCTTCCCAGCGCCGCGCTAGGGCCCGGTTCAGGTCCTCCCGGTCCTCCTCGGGGATGTAGAAGGACTCGATGCCGTAGACGATGCCCTGTCCGCCCCAGCGGTTCGGACGGAAGGTGCCGCGGAGGAAGGCCTGTTCCGGCGACAGCCCCGAGGGTTTGTGCAGGAGGAGGGTCTCTGGGTGCCACGCACCGTCCTCCCCCTTCCGCACCACGGCGTAGACCGTGTCCCCGGGTTGGGGGTTCTGGGATGGCTTGAAGGCGCTCGGGCTGGAGACCTCGTAGTTGAGGGCGGCGTAGTAGCCGCTCATCATGGAGTAGGGATCTACGGGCGCCAGCTTGAGCACGAGCGGCCGGCCTCTGGACAGGGCCAGATACTTGCCTGCGGGAACAAGGGCCACGATGACCGCCTGCAGCCCCACCGCCAACGAGAAGAGGATGAGGGTCGTGCGCCTAGACATGGGCCACCTCCCTCCTCCGCAGCCGCCGTTCGAAGAGCGTTCCGCCCCAGATCACGAGAACGCCGCAGGCGAGAAACGCCATGGATTTCAACAGCAGGGAGGTCTCGTATTCGAGGAAGCGGGAGAGGACGAGGAGAACAGCGAACAGGGAGCCGGCCCAGAATCGGCCCCGGCGCTCGCCCGACAGCCCCGAGAGGACCGCCGCGCCGGCCAGAAGAAAGGCCGCGAGGTTGGCGAGCACCACCGGCAGGGCCACCTCCGGGGAAAAGGCCCCCCCCCCGTAGTAATCATAGGATCGGTAGGGCGAGGCCATCCCAGGAGCGCTCACGACGGAGAGGAGCAGGAGGACGCAGGCGGCCACCACGACCCAGCCGGTGCGTCGCGCCGACTTGTCGGCGGCGGGCGCGAGCCAAGCCGCCGCCACCAGACCGATTCCCGCAAGAAGGGGGAGGCCCACGCTGATCAGCCATTCCGCCGAGTTACCCACGGCGCGGCCCGAGTGGAGAGCCCAGTCGCTCCAGAGCCAGTGGAAGGACCAGGCGTAGGCGCCCAGCGCGAGGGCCACGACGCCGGCCACCCGCGCACTTCCGGCCAGGGCCGGGCACGGCGTGCGCGATTCGGTGAATTCGCCCCACGTCCAGACCAGAAAGCCCCCTGCGGCCCAGCCCATGAGGACCGACGGGCTGCTCTCGCCTTCCTTGCCCGCGATGGCGGCGAAGGCTTCCACCAAAGCCACCATGGAGAAGAAGTGAAGGGCCTTGGAGCGGCAGCGGAAGGCGAGGGGCACGATGAGGCCGGCCACCAGAAAGGGGAAGGCCCACCAGAGGGTGCCGTAATCGAAGAGCTCCCCGTTGAACCAGACGAGGCCCACCCCGAGGGCCAGGAGCCCGGCCCAGGAACTCCCCACCGCCCAGGCCACCGCGAGGGCGCCCACGGCCCATCCGCCGAAACCGCGCTGCCACTCGCTGTGAACGTTGAAGACCTGGGCCATGAGGCCGATGGCGGCGCCGTACACGAGGCACCCCGTGAGGACGAGGGCGTGGCCCAGGCGCGGCCAGTTCCGGAAGTGCCAGAGATAGAAGCCGGCGGCGTGGAAGCCCAAGAGCCCCGAGAAGATGAGGACCACCTTGAAGGCGGCGCCGAGGGTCGCCCAGTGGGCCGCCACGAAGGCCAGGACCCCGCCCCCGAGAAGGAGCCCTCCGATGCCGAAGATGAAGGCGGCCAACAGCCGCCCGCCCTCGCTTTCGAGCTCGCCCAGGCGGTAGCGCACCTCGAGAGCCCTGGCGGATTCGGGCGGAAGGATGCCCGAGTCGAGCCACCGTGGCACCTCCCGCTTGAGGGCTCCCCTGAACCGCGCCGACATATTCCAGCCCTGATCTCCGCCCGATCCCTTCTCTGTCATGGGGCCCCCCTGTGGCGATTCTCCGCCGGGGCTCGCGGTGAATCAAGGGCGCGGCCTTGACCGGTCTCCGGGAGGCCCTTAAACTGCCTAGGTTTCGTTGGGATCTGCGCGAAGCGAGCGAAGGAACGCCATGACCCCGTTGTCGTCCTTGCGAAAATCCGCGGAAGACCCCGGAGGCGCCGCCTCCGATGCGCCGGCGGAGAGCGCGACGAGATGAGCCCCCGTACGCCCCATCCCTACGCCCTCCGCTTCACCCTCTGCGCCCTCCTCGTCATGCTGGTGACCAAGGCGGGCTTCGGCCTGACCGGCGTCTTCGGGGAGACGGTTCTCCCCAACCTGTCGTCCTACGTCCAGGACGCGGTCCTCGTGATCGCGAGCGCCGGCTTCCTCCTGCTCCTCGAGCGCTTCGCGCCGGCCCAACTCAAGACCTTCCTCCGCGTCCTCTTCGTGGCCTGGGTGGCCCTCCTGGCGGCCATGAGCCTGGCGTACACGCCCTTCATCCCCGACTTCGAGCGCCAGCGCATCAACATCTTCGCCCTCGACCCGGCGATCTTCACCTTTTCCTTCGGCCTCTTCGTGAGCCCCCTGGTGCTCGCGGGCATGGCGGGCTTCTCCGTTCTCCTCTTCGGCCTGCCCGTGGTCCTCGCCCCGCGCCTGAGGCCGGCGGCGCCCTGGCTCCTGGCCGCGTGCGTCCTGCAGGTCGCGCTCTTCGTGGCCAGCATGGGGCAGCCCGCCGTGAGCCCCCTCGTGTACACCCTCGTGGACGAGGCCTCCTCCCTGGGCCGGCGCCTCCACAACCCTTACGGGATCGGCAAACTCGAGCCCTCCCCGGCGGCGGCAGAGGGCCAGGACTTCAGCTTCCTCTTCCACCCGCGCCGCGAGGCCCCTGAGGCGCCGCCCCGGTACTCGCGCGTGGTGCTCCTCGTGATGGAGAGCGTGGACTACGACCTCCTCATGAGCCGGTTCGGGCAGCCCGGCGCCGAGTTCCCGAAGCGCGTGAAGGACCACTGCGTCAGCTTCACCAACTACCGGTGCCTGAACCTGGAGAGCTACACGGGGATGTTGACCCTCCTCAACGGCGTCTTCATCCCCTACCGCGCCTACGGGGACGACTCCACCTTCAGCTTCGTCAACCTGAGGGACAACCTCGCGCGGGACATGCGGCACAGGGGGTTCACCCCCTGGTTCGTGTCCTCCTACGGGGCGTGGCAAGCGCGATTCGTCCCCGACGCCGCGGACTGGGAGGGCATCGTCCTCAAAGACCCCGAGAAGAGCCCGCGGTTCGTTGCGATGAACTCCAACGGGATGGAACGGGCCCTCGAGGACAACGCCGTCCTGGAGGACGTGGTGGACCTCTGCAGGCGTCCGGGCCGGTCCTTCATCATGCAGGAGATGGTCTGCGGCCACAGCCCCATCTGGATGGAGAAGGTGGGCATCGAGCCGCTGACCTACTACGACCGATACTTCTCCAAGCTCTACGACCGGCTCGAGCAGGAGGGGCTCCTGGAGGGCACGCTCATCGCCATCACCTCGGACCACGGCCCCAGGCCCAACCCCACGGACCCCAGAACCTACCGGCTTCCCCTCCTCCTGATCGCCAAAGATCTCCCCGCGGGGGAGGAGGGCGCCTTCCTCTCCCACCTGGATTTCGCGGACATCCTGTGGGCCCGCCTGACGGGCGGGCCGACGCCGTCCGGGGCGGGCCGGGTGTTCGTCGTGGGTAGCTCCATTGGGTTCGTCTACGGGATGATGGGGCGGGACGGCTCCTACGCCCTCATCGACGACCACACCGTGCGCGTGGGGACCAACATGCCCCCGGAGAAAGTGCGCGCGTTCCACGAGCAGTTCGAAGGGTACCTCAGCTTCTTCGACGCCCAGCGCCGGGCCGCGGGGCCCGTCGCGCAGGAGGCGCTCCGGGGCCACGTCATCCTGAAGTGATCCGGCCCGTTTCAGCCGCACCTCGACCCCATTGGATGAATTCGCCCAATCCTTGCCGGCAACCCCCGCCCCGGCTTGACCGGTGTGGTCCTAACCCCCACAATTGAAAGCCTTATCTGGGGGAGCGCTCTCGGGGCGCCCGGACCTCACTCATCGCCATATCGAAGGGGATTCTCATGGCTCACTACACCATCGTCAGCATGCCCGGGGATGGCATCGGCAAGACCGTCCTCCCCGAATCGGTCAGGGTGCTAGAGAAGGTTGGCTTCGACGCCGAGTACGTCCACGGCGACATCGGCTGGGACTTCTGGTGCTCCGAGGGCAACGCCCTGCCCGACCGCACGGTGAAGCTCATCGAGCAGCACAAGCTGGGCCTCTTCGGCGCCATCACCTCCAAGCCCAAGTGGGACGCGGACGCCGAGCTGGACCCCCAGCTCAAGGGCAAGGGCCTGGTCTACTACAGCCCCATCGTGACCATGCGCCAGAAGTTCGCACTCGACCTCTGCGTGCGCCCCTGCCGCTCTTTCCCCGGCAACCCGCTGAACTTCGTGCGCAAGGGGCTGCAGGGCGGCTTCGAGGAGCCCGAGGTGGACGTGGTCATCTTCCGCCAGGGCACCGAGGGTTCCTATGCGGGCGTCGAGTGGACCAACCCGCCGCAGAACGTCCGCGAAGCCTTCGCGACGCACGCCCGCTTCAAGGGGTTCGCCCAGGCGAAGGGCGAGGACCTGGCCATCTCCACGCGCATCGTGACCCGCGACGCCACGCGCCGGCTCATCCGCGAGGCCTTCGAGTACGCCAAGACGTTCGGCTACAAGAGCGTCACCGTGGCAGAAAAGCCCAACGTCCTGCGCGAGACCTCGGGCATGATCGAGGGCGAGGCCAAGCTCATCGCCAAGGAGTACCCCGGGATCGCTCTCTGGTCCGTGAACATCGACGCCATCATGATGTGGCTCACGAAGAACCCCGAAGAGTACGGCGTCTTCGTGTGCGAGAACCTCTTCGGCGACATCCTCAGCGACGCCTTCGCCGGTCTCGTCGGGGGGCTCGGCTTCGCCGCCTCGGGCAACATCGGCGCCGAGTACGCCGTGTTCGAACCCTCCCACGGATCGGCCCCCAAGTACGAGAAGCTCAAGCCCTCCATCGTGAACCCCATCGCCATGATCCTGAGCGCGGCCATGCTCTGCGACCACGTGGGCGAGCGCGAGAAGGGCGACCGCATCCGCGGCGCCGTGGCCGAGGTGGTGAAGGAGGGCAAGGTCCGCTGCTACGACATGATGCGCCTGCCCGGCGGCCCCAAGGTCTTCGAGAAGGGCGCCTGCACCACCCAGGAGATGACCGACGCCATCCTGGAGAAGATCTAGACAGCGGACGCCCACAAGCACTTTTCACAAACCAATCAACGCGCACGGGCGGCCTTCGGGCCGCCTGCTTGCTTTTCCCTCCCGGAAGCACCACATTTTCTAAGCATTAAGCCAAAGCAGGAAGGGGGGTGCCATGCGCAGCCGATCGATTGTTGCGTTCGCTGTGTCGGTCTCCTTGTTCACGCTCGGAGTTTGGGCCGCCGGTCTCGTTAGGCCGCTTCCCGAGAGCGACCGGTCCGGTTCCTCAAATGATGAAGAGACCGGGGTCTCGGCCGCTCATGTTCCAGATTCGCTCATCCAGAGGATTTGCGAAGCGCCCCAGAACCTCACCGGACCCGTTTCCATCGGGGGGTCCCCCTACTACGTCTACAGCGCGGCGACGGTGTGGGACGGCGCGGCGTACGGTGTGGTGTGGTCCGATATCCCTGTCCAGAACACCCAATCCCAAATCTATTTCGCGAGGGTGGCCGCCGACGGAACGGTCCTGGCCGGCCCCACGCACGTGACCGCCTACACTTCGCAGGCGAACCCCTATCTGGCGTGGACGGGTACGGTCTATGGGCTGCTTTGGTACCACTACAGCTCCCCGTCCATGGGCCTCCACTTCGTGCGGCTGGATACCTCTGGATGCCTGGTCGGCAACGACGTGCTTATCCCCCTAACCAATGTTGCCGATGGCAGCGTTCAGCAATGTTTCGCCTGGAACGGCTCCGAGTACGGCCTCGCATGGGTATACGACAACGGATTCAAAAACATCTACGTGGCCCGCCTTTCCTCCGAGGGCGAGTTGATCCCGCCGGAGGGCGTGCTGACTTCCGGCCTTTTCGCCAATCAGATCAACACGAACATAGTGTGGGGGGGAGGCCAATATGGGTTGGTCTGGGAACAAGATGATGGGTTCGGCGGCGAGTCCGATATCTACTTCGCGCGCCTGAATGCCACGGTGGGAAAAATCGGTGGCGATCATCCAATCGCAGCCGTAACGCAGCAATTTGAACAGGAACCCTGCATCGCCTGGACAGGGACCGAGTACGGCGTCGCCTGGGTCAACGGCCCCCAGGTGTACTTAGCGCGCCTGGATTCAGAGGGGACGAAGCTGGGCGACGACACCCTGGTGACCGACGCAGCCGTGTGGGCCCACTTTCCGAGCCTGGCCTGGACGAGCGCCGAATACGGCATCACGTGGCAGGACCAGCGTGCCGGCGGAGCGAACACGGACATCTACTTCGCGCGGGTGAGCGCCGCGGGGACGAAGTTCGGGGACGACCTGGCTATCGGGACCGCACCCGCATGGGAGTACAACAGTCCAAAAGCCCTCGCCTTCGGGACCAAGGGATTTGGCCAGACTTGGGCGATGGCCTACCCCTCTCCAGTCTCCATACGTTTTGCCGGACTCGGGTGCCACGCCGACACTACGCCTCCTTCTTGCCCCGTATCACCCGTCGAGACGGGGAGGACCAACATCATTTTTCCAGAAGAGGTTCACACGGTGACTCTAGGCTGGGGCCCAAGCCAGGATTACGAAACGGAGATCGCGCGCTACGTCATCACGCGCGACGGCGTGGACGTGGGTACCACCGCGGATCGGACGTGGACCGACACCGCCTTTGATCCCGCCGCGGGGCACGTCTATTGGATCACGGCCCTGAATGCGCTCGGCTACGGCTCGGCCGGGTGCTCCGGGAGCGTGGACACGAGCGACCACACACCGCCCACCTGCCCGTCGAACCTCCTGGGAACCCTGCTTTCAGGCGGAACAGCGGTAATGCTCACCTGGCTTCCGTCGACCGATGCCAAGTCGGGTTTGAACCACTACCGCGTGTACCGCAACAACATCTTCATGTCAGATGACCTGCATTGCTTTTACTCGGATGTCTCGCTCACGGCCGGCAGTACCTACAACTACGCGGTGACCTCAATCGACTGGGCTGGGAACGAGCAGACCGCCTGCCAGAGCCTCTGGGTCAGCGCCTCGCCGATCACCCTCAAGATCCACAAGGAACCGGACGGCCTCAACGCCCACCTCGAATGGAACGATGTGAATCTCAGCGAGTACGTCATCTACCGCTCCACCAGCCCCCAGGTTGCGGCGGAGCTGGAGCGGGTGGCCCCGACGGAAGCGATGGATCCGGTGCTCCATGACGGGGTGAGGCTCTGGTACTACTTCATTCAGCAAAAGGAGTAATGCACCTGAGGTTCGGGCAAGAGCTCGGCAAGAGTCTTTCAAGCCAGACTGAGAGTCGTTCGCTCCGGGCGGCCTCCGGGCCGCCCGCTTGCATTTTGTCTTGAGGGTCACGATTCAGCCTGCTAGAATCGCCCCCGCTTCCAGAGAGGAGAAGAGACCATGAAGAAGGCGTTGATCGTGGTTCTGGCTGTATCGCTCCTGTCGGTGTCGCTGTGGGCCGCGGCCCCCAAGACCTACCAGGTGACGGGCCCGGTCCTCGAGATCAAGGGCGACATCATCGTGATCCAGAAAGATAACGACAAGTGGGAGATCGCCAAGGACGCCGCCACCAAGATCACGGGCGACCTGAAGGTGGGCTCCAAGGTCACCATCCAGTACACCATGAGCGCCAAGAGCATCGAGGTGAAGGGCGACGCCAAAGCCCCCGCCAAGTCGGGCGGCACGAAGGGCTGATCCCGGTATCCCTGATTCTACAGGGGCGCGCCTCGAGAGGGGCGCGCCCTTCTTTTCAGGCCGAGGCTTGAGGGGCGCCCGGCCCGCTGGTATCCTCGTGGGACTGCGCTCTGCCCGGGGCGCCGAAGAGAGGGGAGGAGCACCTTGACCCGTTGGCAGCGCGCCGGCCTCTGGACCCTCGCCGTCCTCGTCACGCTGGTCTCGGCCGTCTGGCAGAGGACTACGGGCCCCACGTACCCCGCCAAGGGCGATGTCCTTCTCGGCGGCCAGCCCGTGCACCTCAAGCTGCTGCGGACCCACCCGGGCGAAGGCGACCTTCCGGTTCGCGTGACCGTGGGCGAGAGGGACGTCTCGGGCCTGGTGGCCTGGCGGAAGTACCCGACTCAGGACCCCTGGCAGGCGCTCCCCATGACGAGGAAGGGCGACGCGCTCGAGGCCTTCATCCCGCACCTGCCGCCTGCAGGAAAGGTGGAGTACGAGGTCCGCCTCACGCTCGGGGAGGAGTCCGCCACTTTTCCGCCGCGCCCCGCCGTGGCGCGGTTCCGTGGGGAGGTCTCGCCCTACGTCCTCATCCCGCACATCCTGTGCATGTTCCTGGGCATGCTCTTCTCCAACAAGGCGGGCATGGACGCGCTCATCGGGCATCCGCCCCACCGGCTGGTCTTCATCACGTGCGCCCTCATCGGCGTGGGCGGGTTCATCCTGGGGCCAGCGGTTCAGAAGATGGCCTTCGATGCTTGGTGGACGGGGATCCCCTTCGGGCACGACCTCACCGACAACAAGACCCTCATCGCCGGCATCGCCTGGGCCATCGCGCTATCCCACTTCCACCGAGGCAAGAACCCGCGGTGGGTCATCGTCATCGCTTCGCTGGCGACGCTCGTCGTCTTCGCCATCCCGCACAGCGCCTGGGGATCGCAGATCCACTGGGAGCAGATCGCGCCGAAAAACTAGACGGGGCGCCCTCTTCAAGTCGGGGGCGGGTTCCTCGTGGGGCCGGCGTCCGAAAGGGCGGCGGCCATCTCGCGCTCGAGCGCGTCCAGTCCGAAGGGTTTCTGGAGGAATCGGACGTTCCCCTCCATGACCTCGCGGCGCAGGACGTCGTCCCGCGAGTAGCCCGAGACGAGGACGAGGGCGGGGGAGGGCCTCATGGCCGTCACGCGCCGGGCGATGTCCACGCCCGAACCGTCGGGGAGGAGGACGTCCGAGAGGACCACGTCGAAGACCGCGACCTCCAGGTGATCCATCGCCGCCCTCATGGTGGGCGCGGCGGTCACCCGGTATCCCAGCATGGAGAGCGCCTCGCCCAGCCACTCCCGCACGCCCGTCGCATCCTCGACCAGGAGCACGCGGTGCTGGGGCCTCTCTCGGCCTCCGGGAGATGCCGCACCTGCGCTCGTGGCTTCGGGGAGGGGTTCCTCCATGAGGGGCAGGAGCACCTTGAACTCGGCGCCTCCGCCGGGCGGCGAGACCACTTCTATGGTGCCGCCGTTCCTCTGCACGATCCCGAGCACCACCGAGAGCCCCAGGCCCGTCCCCTGGTCCACGCCCTTGGTCGTGAAGAAGGGCTCGAAGATGCGCCCCTTCAGTTCCTCTGGAATCCCCGGACCGCTGTCCCGGACGGAGAACCAGGCGAAGCTCCGTCCCTCGCGTCCGGTGCTCAGGACGAGCCGGCCTCCC
>JGI20214J51650_10002918_pt1 | contig 10729 bp, 10 predicted proteins | sample WetSurMetagenome_FD_51650 | JGI IMG/M metagenome (IMG submission 51650)
CATTAGTGGGTTGATTTTGAAAATGAAATATCAAATAGTCATCTCCTCCCCCAGAAAACAATTCATAATTGTTCGCGTTGCTGCTTCCGTAGTACCCTCCATACCAAACTTTACTTGAGAATCGGCCATAACCAAAAAAAGTGTTGTAATTTGTCAAGCTTCCCCCAGAAGCGGCGCCATCGTGGTTTCCAGGCAAAACACCCCAAGCAACATGACCATCCAACTTGCTTAGGCTACGATTAGCATTCTGCCACTGAGCCACCACATTTTGATTAACAAGGTCTCCTTCATGAGTAACGAATACCACATTCAAGTTTTCTTGCTCATTAACAATCCACTGAGTTTGATTATCAAATATCGATGGATAACTCTCGCTGTAAAACTGAGTATCCGGCAAAACTACAACCGCGAAATCTTCCGCAGGATCCACATCCAAAGTCTGCAACCCAGAATCGACCTGGGCTAATCCCGACTCAGTACCCTGCAAAGCCTCTGAAAGAACCATTAAGCAAGATGTAACAATCAACAAGCAAAGTGCAAACCAAAAAAGAACCAGTTTCCAGCGCCGACTCACCTATGTCTCTCCCCCATATACACTCAAAAAAACAAAACTTATGCACTCATAACAGCGTCGCCAAAAAACCCACTTACCGGAAACAAACCAACTAACCCGATGCTCGAGTTCACTAATTGACGACAACTCTCACAGATGCCTTCCTAACTAATTTCACAAACAAGATAATGCAATTCTTGAGGTTGCTTTTATGTCATATTTCTGCTTTGGAGTGCTCTAATTAGTGAGTACATTTTTTTGTCGGTTTGATTAAATTTTAATGTGTATGGGATTAAATTTAATCTTGTGTGTGTTTCGGCGTCTAACAGAAGATAAGAGATAGTGAGAGAAGAGTAGAGAACTAAATAATCACAGAGAGAGAAAAAGATTAAAATTTGAAAACGGACAGTTTACAATTTAGCTTTAGTAAATTTTTAATAATGGAATATTACATATCTCAACAAACATATTAACGGTAAAAAAATGTTCACAATTATTGATTGGGCTATCATCATAACAGCAATATTAACGGGTCTCGGAGTGGTTTTTGTTCTATTTGAACTGCGTCATATGTCTAAGCATAAAGACTTGGAGATAACGATGAAGTTGTTTGAATGGGCAGAAGCTGAAAGTCTTAGAAAAGCCTTCAGATGGGTTGAGAAGGATTTTGCCTTTGAGTCACTCGAGAAAAATAAACTTGAATTATCGAAGGTGTTTGAAGTAAGTGACTACCCTTATCAAGTGGAAGCTTACTTTGAAGAAGTTGGTTTTTTAGTAAACAAAAAATTTGTAGATATTGACGTAATTGTTGACCGTTTGGGTAGTTATATTATTTCTAATTGGCAAAAACTTGAACCTTGGATTCTCGCAATTAGAAAAGAGAGGTCTGACGAAACGTTTGGCGAACACTTTGAGATGTTACATAATAAGACGCTTGCCTACATGAAAAAGAACCAACACCCACGGCATTAATTTTCTAGCGCGCTGCTTGTCCCGATATTGCGCACGCTTTTGCTAGTGAAATTTTAAAGGTATAAAGGTCGAAACGGAGATGAGACAACTTCGACTTTGTGACTGCTTAAACCCAACCACAAAAACTTAAGAATCAAGTACAATTGTTGTTACGGTTGAAGGTGATTTGGGTTTGCTTTTTATGATTGTTGCGAAACACAGTGTTGAGAATTGTCCTGGCGGAGTTGTTAGACCCGATAAGGAGTTTATAAAGAAGACTGAGGAGAGCATTAAAAAATCTGGTGTGACGCTTGTGGACGCCTATATGGATGCTCCTCGCCACGTTTTCTATTTTGTCATTGAAACTGCTGATGGTTCTGCTCTGAATGTTGCTGTTGAACCGCTAAGGCTGGTGGGAAAAGTCACAATAACTCCTGTGCTGAAGTTCTTCAAAGAAGGTAGTAACTGGGCGAAAAAAATAGGAATTCAGGATTGAACTATAATATTCTCAACAAATCAAAACGACAACAAACACTAGCTAACTAAACAGTTGTTCATTGAGAAGGAGGTGAAGTTCTTGTGGGTACTGCATTACTTGAATTGGGCTGGAACTTCGGAAGAGTTTAGAGATTTTACTGATCAAATGAAGAGACAAGTTGAGGGAATTGAAGGTATAAATCTTGCTGGGATTTTCATTCCGACAAGTGAGTGGCACTATGTGATAGTTTGGGATGTAATAGCCTACGAAAAGGTGTTGCAGATTTACAGAGCACATGCAGAGAAGCATGGACCCATAAAAATGTCATTGGGAAAGTTGGAGCTGTTCCACACGCTCGAAGAAATCCCCTTTCTTTGACCTTTTAAAATCCTTTTTATTTATTCACGCAGTAGGTGATGTTTTTGGAAAAGTCGGAAAGTATTTATGACAATTTCAAATCGGAGCACATCTGGGTTAAGCAGCAATTTCAACAAATTATCAGCAAGAGAGACATGGCGATTTTCTCGCAGACTCTTGGTCCTCTGACTAAGCATATGAGCGGAGAGGAAGCTGTATTTTATCTCAAGGCTGAACTTTGGGTTGCAACGACTAGAAATAAGGGTGAAGATCATGAGGTTTTGTGATATAGTTGTGAATGAGCTTTGAAAAAAAGTCAGAGGGTTGGACGGTTTATCTTGTAACCGTCACTATAACTGTAATCATGTGTGTTAACCCTGTGGTGTCAGTTCCTGTAATTGTAAGAGTGTGTGGTCCCTGAGCTGTGGTTCTTGCGACGTTTATTGTCATGGTTGCGTATGAACCGGCTGAAACTGGGTTTTTGCTAAATGAAGCTGTCATTCCTGTTGGGGTTCCAGTTTGCGTTAATGTTACTGAGGCGGGGTAGTTGTTGATTGGGGTTACGGTTATTCTTGATGTTCCACTGCGTCCTTGTCTTATGCTTAGGCTCATTGGGCTAGCCGATAAACCGAAGTCTGGGTTAATCACGTTCACGGCTATGCTCACTGTTTTGAGAGTTTTTCCGTCGGTTCCTTGAACTTTGACTGAATAAAGTCCAGAGAGCGTGTTTTGGGGTACATTTATGGTTAGTTGGGCTGAACCTGTGGGGTTTGGATTAACTGAGTTGGGAGTTATTGTTGCTGTCCAGCCATTTGGAGCGATAGTAGATAGAGCAACTGAACCGGCAAATTCGTTTATTGAGGTTACTGTTACTGTAGCGATTCCAGCGCCGCCTTGCATGATGTTTATACTTGTTGGGTTAGCCGCTAAGCTGAAGTCTGGGTTGGTTACTGTTACGGTTATAGTGGTAGATCGTTCTATTCCGCTGGTGCTTGTGCCTTTTATTATAATTACATTCGATCCAACATCAGTACCTGAAGGTATGGCTATTGTTAATTCCGCAGGTGCATAAGGAATTGAAATTGGGCCTGCAGGTAATGTTACCCAATTGCTTGTAGTGCTCAAGGTTACAGGTTCGGCAAATCCACCAATTGCTGAAACTGCTATTGCAGCTGATTTTGAAGTACCAACGTTAATTGCCAATGAATTAGGTGATGCTGAAACTGCAAAGTCAGGTGCAGTTGGCACTGCGAAGTCTGTTCCGATGGGACTGCCTATACCGGTTGATAAGTCATAGTTGGGTGAAGCCGTGTAGCTGCCGCTTTGACCTGAGGTTATATCAGTAAAGTCCACTCCATAACTTTGGGGGTAACCTGCATAGAAGTTTTGGTTGGTTGCTGAATTTGTGATTGCTCGGATGGCTGCCCATTGAGGTGCACCTGCGCTTGTGCCTCCGACTGCAAACCAGCCTTTCTGGGCGCCATAAGTGTTGTAAACTATAAAACCTGTGTTGGGGTCTGCGTTGTAGGCTACGTCAGGCGTAGATCTCATCGAGTATGTTAATGAGTTTTGATAGGTGGGTTTAGTTTCGTAGGCGCTTACGCCACCTCCGCTTCCGCTCCATGCTGTTTCTGAAAAACTGGATCCTATTTGAGTGAGGGTTGTGCCGCCGACAGAAACTACGTTTGCTGAACTTGAAGGCCAATTAATAACTCCGCCAGCGTCCCCTGATGAGGCATAGAAACTTGCTCCATAATTACTTTGGAAGTGTGAATCATAGGTTGTTTGGCCAAGAAATTCATTTGATCCCCAGCTCATGGAGATGGCAACTACGTCTGATCTGCTACGTGCGTAGTCAACCGCTGCAAGCAGGTTGGTTATTGAGTTTGTTGTTGCTTCAACTAAAAGGATTTTTGCGTTCGGTGCGATTGCATGAGCCCATTGAACGTCTAAGGAGATCTCCATAGCCCATCCTGTATTAGCTTGTATACGCGAAGACATCTTATGGACTTCAAGGTTTGGAGTTTTTAATCCAAATTGTGAGCTAAATACCGCTAGATCGTTAGCCACGTACGGGTTGTCATATGCGTCGATGATTGCTATTGTGCCTGATCCTACCTCGTTGCCTGTTGGAAGATTATAAGCGGTTTTTATTTCTGTGGGGTTAAAATAAAGTAGATCATCGCCCAAAACGTTGGGATCAAGACCTCCTGCTTTTACGCGATGCATAGGTTGAGCTGTTAACTCTGGTGCTTTTGCTGCTGAAAATGAACAATAGCTTGATGCGACAATCATGCAGATAAGAAATATTACGGTTAGAACTTTGATATTTAATCGATTCACATTCAATATCTCCGTTGATTTTTAAATGGAATGTTTGAAGGTTAGTTTATTTAAGACTTTCTTATGCAATGCTCGCCGGTCCATTGCTGATTAAAATTTCAAGTCAGTTCTGCTCAATGTTCAACGCTAAGATTTCCGCCTTGGCAACTTCATGGTTATTATTAAATGAAGTTTAATCCATGCAGGATGTGAATCCCAATTATTAGGTAAAAGGAAAAAGTTAATCCAACATGTATGAATCTTTGAGTTTGGGATTTGATCTGCGGGATTAGTTTAAATCTGTGAGCAAAGCCAGTGGCGACAAGTAAAATCATTATGATGTACAAAGCCAGCCCCGTTCCCAATTGCGGGTAAGATGTTGGTGATCTGCTTATTTGGCTTGCAAAATGCAGTGACACTAAGACGAAGGCCAGTAAATTGCCAAACACGTGAACTCTGAAAAGAGTCATATATCTGCTTGGTAAACGTTTTTTTAGAATCGCTATTGTCGGCACGACAAAGGATATGTATAATGTTCCTATCCAAACAAACCAGTGCGTAACGCGAAATGGCCCAATTGGATTGACAAAACGAATCCAATGTAGGTTAACCATAATCATTAAGCAAACAGCCGCGACAATTACGGATAACGCAATCCAGAATTCTTTGTTTTTCAAAATTATCATTTTACGGCACCAAAATCTTGGCTAATTATTACGGTGTTTAACTATAAAGATTTTTTTAGGTTAGCCTAAGCTATGCTGAGTGTTGAAACTTATTCATGACACATTTCTGAATCCTGATTAGTTTCAGTTACCTTAAAAAGTAGTCGTACAACTCTTTTGATTAAAAATTAACCAAACTGAGTTACTTATTTCCAATAACATTTTAATAAATTCCAAAGCAGAAACATTTAAACCTCAACAAAGAATAGGAAAAAGAGTTCTTCTTTTCTTTATCTAAAACTCTTTTCTTCTCGCCATGATTTGCGACGGAACGCAACGGTTTGCGAAAAAATGCGGCAATTTGCGATGACAGTTGCAACTGAGTTTAGCTTTAAAACAAAAAAAAACAATCTGAAACAAGCTTTTCACTGCCACACAAATAATCACAGCTTTCACCACCTCTAGACGACCCTCCTCCCCCCCTCCGGGGTCTCTCTCTGCCTGTCCATATGAAACACTATATCACTGTTTGAAGCAGCCTACTCCTCGAAAAAAGAAACGTGGCTCCATGGAAAACGAGGAATTGGCGACGGAGAATACTATTTACAGCAGAATTCCAGCACAAAAAGAGTTAAAACAAAGAATGAAAAAAAACACAATTTTCTTTTGGCTTTTCAAAATGTAGTGAAATTAATTTTTAAGTGACTTTTATTTAGGCAATCTAACCCAATTAAAGGTTATTTCTTTTAAGGAAATGAAATGTGCCAGGCAAGCTTAGCGAAGTAAATCAAGAATTGTTACCGCCGCTTATTTAAAGCAAATTTTTCCTTCTGCGGTCGGGACGATTTGGTACGAATTGGTACGAATTGGTACGAATTCATACACAACATGCAAACGATTTAAGCTTTAAATCAAAAGAGCAACCCAAAACAACCTCATCACTGCCACTCAAAAAGATACTCTTACTACATAGTTCGCTCTTTGAAAATATTATTTTATTTGTTCAGCATAATTTAATTGCAGGTCAGTTATTATTCTTCGCAAGTGTTCTTTCTCTTCGTTATCTAGGTTGGCTTCTATTTTTTCAACAAGGGAAACTATGCAGTCTATGGCGATGCGCGCTTTTGAAAGATCCTTATTCATTTTATTAGTGGCAGGGTCAACTCTTAATCCTATGTAACGCCAGGCTTGCTCGCTAAGCAACATAATAAACAACTCCACAAGCTGATAAATATCCAAAGAAGAGACATCAACAGGGTTTGGCTCTTGCCCTTTCTTTTCTGACTCATTTGACGTCGAATTCAACTACAAACACCTCTCCAGGACAAAATCATTCATTCCTATTTTTCTAGTCGCGTGTTGTGGACTTTATGATTTCTATAATATGAAATTCAACCTATATTTGTATTTATAGCCTCCATATCCGCACCATCCTGAAAGAGACAGGTTTGATGAGGCGAACTTCGGATAAAGAGAATTAAGCCTTGGCGAAGTAAACAAGATTTTCTTTAAGAACTTTTCCATGAATTTTATCTGTCTGTGAAGTCCTCTTTGCGATTTCAGTCATTAGTTAAGAGCCGCCTCCGAGGGAGGAAGGGTCTAATTTGCAACTAGTTACAGAAGACAAAAAACTTGAGATGAAGGCAAAAAAACACATCGACGTTCATGCTCATACAACATTGCTTTCTCAATGAAGAAAAAAGCTCTCAACTCCAGTTTAACTCAACCTTTAACCATGACTTGTAATAGGCATTCAACTGGGCAGGAACCAAACTTTTCCATGTATGCATGACTTTGCAAAAATTCTTTGTTGATTTGCTAAATTGAACTTAACAAGTTTTGTTAAGTTGGCTTTGCAAAGCTTTGTCCGAGTTGACAATTAACGTTAATTCATATTTCAAAAAACTATAAAAAAGATTAGGTGGTAAGAGGATTTAAAATTCGGGAAAATGGAAAATGAAAACACATTTCATGAGGAAAAAACCTCATCTTGTTAACGTCAGGAAATGTGAAACCACTGCTTTATCCAACAGTGTACTTTCCATAATGAGCATCATTTGAGTGTTGTTTCTTTGAAAATGGTTTATTGGTGAACGAAAATATCTTGCAAAATGCTTTCCGCAGGAAAGAGTGTTGAGGGTTTGACGCTTCCGTTTCAAGAGATGAGGATTCGCTATTCAGCGCAGTTAGTAATTGCGGCGCTTAACGAAGAACCAGGGATTGGGCTTACTATCTCTGAGATGAAAGATACTTTGGCTGACCTTCAAGTTATTGTTGTTGATGGAAAAAGTAGCGATCGTACCGTCGATATAGCTAGAAGTTTGGGTGCAGAAGTTATTTTCCAAGATGGTTCTGGCAAAGGTGACGCCTTGGCTAAGGCTCTAGAATATGCAGACCTAAATGTGGATTATATTGTTCTAACCGATGCAGACTACACATATCCTGCTGAGTATGTTCCAAAGATGATACGAATACTTGAGAATAATCCTGATGTTGGAATGGTTTGCGGCAACCGGTTTAGCGGCTATTTAGATTTGAAGGGGTTGAACAGTTTTTTTTACTTTGGTAACAGGTTTATTTCTTTTATCCATAATTTTCTGAATGGGATTCAATTAGTTGATCCCTTGACGGGGCTGCGTGTGGTGCGCGGTAAAATTCTTAAGAATTGGCATGTGAGGTCTAAGGGATTTGACGTTGAAGTCGAGCTTAATCATCATGTGGAACGAGAAGGCTTTGGGTTGGTTGAAGTTCCCATTAAATATCGAGAGAGATTAGGCGAGAAGAAACTTGGTTTTAGGAATGGCGCCGAAATTTTGAGGCGCATACTTTTAGAAGCAACTTATTAGCGCGTGCGCTTGATTGCTCACGCTATTGATTCTGTTCACAGATAAAACATGACGCGATTAGGATGAAGAGATCCAAAATAGAAACACACGTTGACATCCTTCCGATTTTTGCTCAAAAAAGGGCACAGAAACGATCATACAAAATACATCAAACTAAGTTGAGATATACATGGACAATATTGCGATATTAGTGGAGCAGAAGGTTGGGAATTTCACCCAGCGTTTTTGGCTTTGCGAGCCAATGTCTTATGTCGACCACTCCTGCTTACTTTAAAGGTTGTATAGGAAGAGTTTTGCAAAATTGTATTTTAACGATATTCCGAAAGAAGATATGTTTCTATTTTTAGAAGGAGTAGGGTTTAGTATTTACAGCAGAATTCTATGGAAAAATGATTAATACGGTAAACCTGCAGATAAGCTGGCGTATTGGCAGGCATGTATTGAAGCTCTCAGCAAAAACAGATTGAAAACACAGATGGGGCTAACGCTTGCTTTAACTATCTCTGAGAGTTTGCCATCTGATCGTTTAAGATATTTTGAGGCACGCCGCGCGCGTAAAACGAAATTTAAGATTTAGAAACAGATAACTGCTAATGAGTAACATTATTGATGTCCTTTTGTTTCATGATGCGTTGTGTCTCTGTGCCTCTGCATCTCCGAATGATTCTGAAACGTTTTTCCACAATCAGGACATTTTACCCGATTAGGTGCTAAACCCCTTAGAGGTGTTTCTTGAGATGAAATGCCTGACATTAGTTCGGTGGCTTTTTCGACTCTTGGCGGTGTCTCGGGCTTTGTCTCTGATATTTTCTCAGCGTCATGAATCATTTTGGTATGTGTATTCAATGCCTCCATGGTCATGAATCCCATTCCGCATAGGGGACACGTTAACTCCATATTTGGCATGAGCACTTTATCTATAACATGAATAATGCCGTTGTCTGCTTCAACGTTGTAATCTTCAATTTTTGCGTCATTGATTTTCGGATTCACATGAAGATGCCATTTGTGAGCGTCAATTTTAACTTCTTGCCCTTGAATTGTTTTGACGGTATCCATTTTACTAATATCGTCGATTGTGTATTTACCAGCAACTATGTGGTACATTAGAACTGCATTTAGTTGAGGTATGTTCTTTTGAAGGCGTTTGTATGCTCCTTTGGGAAGTTGGGTAAACGCTTCATCATCTGGTGCAAAAACAGTAAAAGATCCGTTATTTCTGAGCAAATTAACTAGTTCCGTTGCTTGAAGACCCGAGACAAACTTCCTGAAATCTCCAGCTTCGAGAAAAATATTTACAAGATCTTTCATTGATTTTTCCTCCTAACTAAAATGTTTTGAATTGACGACTTTCGGTACTTACCCTTAACTCGGTAGAGCCTATTTTAAGATGTGTGACTGTCTGCAAACAGCTACAATTTCACAAGCTCACTAATTTCAAAGTTCATTCGCTTTCAAATTATTTTGCATCACTTTTTTGACAAAATGTCGAGGCCAAACAAACAGAATTAGCTAAACAAGTTTTCAAGAAAGCAAAAACACTTTTTCTCGTTTCAGTTTGTGATAGGTAAGGTTCCTGTTCAGAAATATAGTTGTTACTTTATGTAGTCACAAACCTGTTTATTCAGGTAAGTTTACTTTTTGGCTAAGCGATGTGATTTTGTTGGAACATTATGTCTGTAAATGTCCAGTCTGTAAGGTTCTTCTCTCTAACCCAGTCGAACTAAGGGAACATAATTTGAGTCAACATAGAAGCATATACAGCTAAAAAAAATAGTCAGGTTTATCCAAAGCTTTTGTGCTTTTACTTTCGGGATTTTTGGTTTTTTCTTTCGCGCATATTCTCCATATTTTTGTAGACATCAAACAATCTTATTTTACTTATTAGCAGGCTTAGTTTTGCTGGGATCTTTCAAGAAATTGTGAAGAAAATCTTGGACATTTTCATGCAGATGGATAATCTTTTTTTCGTTTTCTTCCTTAGTTGCAGGTTTTGGCTGGAAATAGCCATGCTCAGTCATGTAAAATAAAACGCCAGAGAAATCTCCAGCCAGGGCGCAATCAACTTTTTTCTTTCCTGATTCTAAAAGTGCATAGTACCTGTGGTGACCATCTACAACTGCGTATAGATCAAATTTAGGGTGCTTAATAACAATTAATGGCGCAATTTTCTCCCCGTTTTCGATCTTCTTCTTGTACATCGCTATAGCTTCTGGGTCAACTTTTGTGTCCGCAACGATTTTATCAATAGGCAACCGCACCAAATACTTCTCAGGATTAGCAAACACGTCGACGTTAATTTCGCTCTCTTTGTGCCCTGTCAACCGCGTAACTCGAAGCCTTAACGAATCCAAAATGTCTAATACATGTTTCGACAAAACAAATTACATCTCCCTTTCTAATTTTCACATTTTTCTACCGGTCTTCCAGCGCTCCAGTGGCTAAATCCATCTTGTTTTGGTTTCTTTAATCTGTTTAATATGTTTGTCATCGGCTAAAACGTATTTGCAGGACTTTGCGAGTGTGCTCACTGGAGAGAGAAGGGGTCTACTATTCA
>JGI20214J51650_10002920_pt1 | contig 10723 bp, 12 predicted proteins | sample WetSurMetagenome_FD_51650 | JGI IMG/M metagenome (IMG submission 51650)
CGCTGCGGCTGGATCGAATTTTACAACGCCGACAAGGACGAGACCTTCCAGCGCTACACCAGCGCCATCCTGCAGCAGAAGATGTCCGAGGTGTGCTCGACCACGCTTCCCCAGATGGCGATCCCGAGGGTCATGCAACATCCGGAATATCAAAAGTATCTCAACAGCCGGATCCGCCGCTACGAGAAGCTTTCCAACATGGCCTTCAACATTTTGAAAAATGTTCCCTACATTGTCGTGAACCGCACCGACGGGGCCTTCTACATGAGCGTCGTCTTCAACGAGGCCGTGCTGAACAACAANCAGACCCTGCCCATCGAGCATGACGGGATCAAGCAGTATATCGAAAAGATCACGTCGGACAACATCGAGCTCGACAAGCGCTTCGTCTATTACCTGCTGGGCTCGACTGGCATTTGCGTCGTGCCGCTGACCTCGTTCTTCACACCCCTTCTGGGGTTCCGGCTCACGCTGCTGGAGACCGACGAGGACCGCTTCGAGCACACGGTGAAGAGGCTCGCCGAGAAAATCGTCGAATACATCGATTCAACCAAAAGGGCAGTCTAAGAAATATCAGCCGTTCCATCTGCAATTAGGGCATGTAAGAAAGCCCCCGGGAGCATGTGATCCCGGGGGCTTTTCCTTTTCACCCTTTACCCTTACCCCTAAACCCTGTTTTTCACCGGTCTTTCCAAACGGGCTTCCTTTTCTCCAAAAAAGCGGCCACCCCTTCCTTGCCGTCTTCCGTGAAGAAGTTGTTGACGATGACATTCGATGCAAGGTCGTACGCTGCCGGGTCGGGCAGGTTGATCTGCGTATAGAAGGCCTGTTTGCCGATCGCCAGGCAGGAAAGGCTTGCCTTTGCGATGTGCCGGGCCAGTTCCATCGTCTCCGCTTCGAGTTTTTCCACCGGAACGACGCGGTTGATGAGATTCCACTGTTCGGCCTCGCGTGCGCTGATCAGTCGCGCCGTGAAAAGCATCTCCAGGGCGCGCTTGCGGCCCACGGCCCGGACAATGGAAACGGCAGGCGAAGAGCAGAAGACGCCGATGTTGACCCCCGGAGTCCCGAACCGGGCCCCCTCCTCTGCCACGGCAAGGTCGCAGGCCGCCACGAGCTGGCAGCCGGCCGCCGTGGCAATCCCCTGGACCTGGGCGATCACGGGCTGGGGGAGCCGTTGGAGCCGAAGCATCATCTCCGAGCAGGTCGAGAACATCGCATTACAGACATTGATGTCCTTCCCCGCCAGGTCGGTGAGGTCGTGTCCAGCGCAGAAATTCTTCCCGGCTGCCCTGATGATGAGCACTTTTACCTCTCGGCTTGCCGCAATACCGGCCAGAAGACAATTCATCTCCCCGATCAGGGCGATGGAAAGGGCATTCTGCCTCCCCGGACGGTTCAGGGTGACGATGCCGACGGTATCGATCTTTTCGAAGGTGATATTCTGATATTCCATTCCAGTCCCTCCTCGGATGAAAGCTGTTTCTGATTCCCCTGTCCTTGACGGGCGCGCCTCTATGCGATAGGAAAGAACTCATGAACCGACCCTGGCAGGCCCCTGTTTCACATATCGGCTGCTGGCGGCCTTGTCAACAGGATATCCACGATTTTGAACACACAGGAGGTTGCATGAGCGAATCCATCCTTTTCCAGTCCGCGAGGATTGGTTCCCTGAACCTGCAAAACCGCTTCATCCGCTCGGCCACTTGGGAGGGTCTCGCCGCACCCGACGGCAGCTGCACCGATGAGCTTGTCCGGCTCATGGAGGTACTTGCCGAAGGCGAGGTAGGGCTCATTATCTCCAGTCACGCCTTCGTCAGGCCCGAGGGCTATGCGGTGCGGGGCCAGCTCGGTGTTCACCAAGACGGTCTGATTGCCGGCCTTGCCCGGATGACGGAAGCCGTCCATGGCAAGGGAGGCAGAATCGCCCTGCAGCTTGCCCACGGGGGCCTTCTGGCCGGCACACAACTCACGGGCCAGCCGCCCCTTGCCCCATCGCTGGCGGGCGGCCCGGAGAAGATAACCCGGCGTGAGATGACGGAGGCAGATATCCAAGGCACGGTCGAGGCTTACGGCGAGGCGGCCCTCCGGGCAAAGAAGGCCGGTTTCGATGCCGTCCAGGTTCACGCCGCTCACGGCTATCTCCTTAACCAGTTCCTGTCGCCATTCTTTAACCGGAGAACAGACCGGTTTGGCGGCGGAATCGAAAACAGGGCCCGCATGGTCCTGGACGTTCTCGCTTCCGTGAGAAACGCCGTGGGAAGGGACTACCCCGTGCTGGTGAAGATCAACTCCGAAGACTTCCTGGAAGGGGGACTCTCCCGGGAGGACTCGATGCAGGCAGGGGCCCTTCTCGCCGGTGCCGGCGCCAGTGCCATCGAGCTGTCCGGCGGGACCCTTCTTTCGGGCAAGCTGAGCCCTTCACGCTCGAAGATCGATTCCGCAGAGAAAGAGGCTTACTTCAGGGAGGCTGCCCGCGCCTTCAGGGAACAGATCGGGGTTCCCCTAATTCTCGTGGGGGGCATCCGGTCCTTCGAAGTGGCCGAGGCCCTCGTGACGGAGGGCCTCACCGATTTCGTTTCCCTGAGCCGTCCCTTTATCCGGGAGCCGGGCCTCGTGAAAAGATGGAAAAGCGGCGACCGGCGGAAGGCAACCTGCCTGTCCGACAACCGCTGCTTCGGCCCCCCCGCGAAAGGGCAGGGGTTCTATTGCGTTGTCGACCGGGAAGAAGNCAAGGGGGAGGGCTAGCTTTCCCTTCGGGGCCGGCGATACCCCAGTGCCTGTCCCGTAGCGACGAGCTTGCCCGAGGGGCTGCGCACGTCCACGACCCACAGGCTGAGAGTCTTTTTGATGTCGATCGGTTTTGCCTCTGCCGTGATGCGCTCTCCCGGGAGGGCGGCTGCGAGATAGTTGATCTTCAACTCGACCAGCAGGACGTCATCTTCCATTGAATTGGCCGCCACGGCGGCTGCCTGGTCGATCATGGCCGAAAGGATTATCCCATGGGCACGGTCCATGGCGTTGAGATATTCGGGCTTGATCATAACGGATAGGCGGGCATATGCCCGCCGGACTTCCTCGAGCCGGATGCCGAGGAAGGATGCCATGGGGTCCTTGGCAACGGTTTCCCTGGCGTATTCGACATGCGGGTCATCCATCGGTCACTCCTGCGGCAGGCGGTACAGTCAAAATCGCGTTTTGGCAATCCCCGTGTTCAGTCGAGTTCGTATTCGAACTTTGCAACAATATGCAACGTGGAAAGGTTGAAGGTTTCCGGGAAGGGGGAATAGGGAGCCGCGGCCTGAACGACGGCAAGCGCTCCCCGGTCGAGGGACTCGAAGCCGGACGAGGAGACGATATCGGTGGCTGCGAGGGCGCCGTCGCTCTGGATGGAGAACCGGACAACCGCCGTTCCCGTTTCATTCCGCGAGAAAGAGTCTTGCGGATAGGCCCAGCGGGACTCGATTCTCCGTCTCAGTTCCCGCAGGTATGGGCGGTACTTTCCGCTGGGATTGGCCAGATCGACTGTCTCTTCCGTGCCGGAGGCCTGTTCTTTCGTGGGTTTGTCGAGCGAGAGGTCTTTCTTGCTTTCATCCTTTCTGCTGTCATCGGCTTCCTTTTTGGGCATGTCGGCCAGCTGGACGGTGAATGTCTCGACCGGTACGGAATGGCCGNCGGAGACCAGGATCGCCGCCAGAGACAGGAAAGCCATATGAAAGGCGCAGGATGCNAGGATGAATCGGAGCAAGTTTTTTTTCGAGATCATGGGCCACACCCCGATAGAGGACACTTATAGCCAACAGTTCGAAATAAAGCAAGTTTGCTGCCAACCGGGGCATTGGTATGGGAAGTGCTTGGACCCAGGTGACAATGGATCAGGACAGGGATAAACAATTCATGAGGCTGGCCCTTGCCGAGGCGGACAAGGCCATTCAGGCAGGCGAGGTGCCCGTGGGCGCCGTCATCGTCGGGGGCGGCGAGGTCATCGCATCGGCTCACAACNGGCCTGTGGGCCTCCGGGACCCTTCGGCCCACGCCGAGATCCTCGCTCTGCGAAAGGCCGCCTCGGCGGAAGGGAATTATCGCCTTGCAGGCTCGACGCTCTATGTGACAATCGAACCCTGCCTGATGTGCGCAGGCGCCCTGATACACGCCCGCGTTTCACGCCTTGTCTTCGGGGCGCCGGACCCGAAGGGAGGAGCCGTCGTCTCTCTCTACAGGGTGCTGGACGACAGCCGACTCAATCACCGGATAGAGGTGACCGGCGGGGTTCTGGCGGAGGAATGCGGCGAAATTATGAGTAGATTTTTCCGNGAAAAACGATTATGAAAACGGACAGCAAGCGGAGAGATACCGAAGTGGTCATAACGGGACCGACTCGAAATCGGTTTGAGGGCCTAACAGCTCTCACGGGGGTTCGAATCCCCCTCTCTCCGCCATTATTTTGTCTGCCCGCCGCTGCGACCCTGCCTTTATCGTTTCCCCGATCCCGCTCCGGTTCCCTTCGGTCGACTTTGCGTGTCTGCCGGGCGATGTGCGGCGAATCTGGGTATGGACAAAACGCGGTGAAACTGGTAAGAGACGCCGTAATGTAAAGAGGGCTCCCCACGGGGGCCCCTCTTTGCTCAAATGGATATATTGCGGAGAGATGCCAGAGCGGCCGAATGGGCACGACTGGAAATCGTGTGTGCGCCCCTTAAAGGTGCACCGGGGGTTCGAATCCCCCTCTCTCCGCCAGATAACAAAACGGCGGCGATCGGGTGTTGCCGGCCGTTTTTCTTTCCCGGGNACCGGGTGCGCTTTTGGGCCGCTCTCTCCCAGAGAGGCGACTGAGTTATTTGCCGACACCGTCGGAACCTTGCGGTTTACGCAACGGGCCGAAGGGGATCGGCGGAAATTTCCGGAGGAATGTGGAGCCAATCTTGGCCTCTTCCAGTCGGAGAGGTTAAAGGGTATACTGGAAAAAGATAGCCGGGCCCCGTGCAACGGCGACTTGTGAACCCCGTCAGGTCCGGAAGGAAGCAGCGGCAGCAAGAACCGGCGTGTGCTACGGGTAGCCTGGCTATCCTTATATAACAGGGGTGCCATGGAATATCTCGTCCTAGCCAGAAAGTGGAGGCCCCAGGTCTTCGAGGATGTGGTCGGGCAGGGTCACGTGGTCACGACCCTGCGCAATGCGATCCGCCTCGGCCGGGTGGCCCACGCCTTCATCTTCAGCGGTCCCCGGGGCGTCGGCAAGACGTCGGTGGCCCGTATCCTGGCCAAAGCCCTCAACTGCGAGAAGGGCGCCTCCGAGATACCGTGCAACGCCTGCACGAACTGCCGGGAGATCACGGAGGGCAGCTCCATGGACGTCCACGAGATCGACGGGGCGTCCAACCGGGGCATCGACGAGATCCGCGAGCTCCGGGAGAACGTGAAGTTCTCGCCGTCGGCGGCGCGCTACAAGATCTACATCATCGATGAAGTCCACATGCTCACCAAGGAGGCCTTCAACGCTCTGTTGAAAACGCTTGAGGAGCCGCCGCCCCATGTCATCTTCGTCTTTGCCACCACGGAGACCCACAAGATCCCTGCCACGATCCTGTCGCGCTGCCAGCGCTACGAATTCAAGCGCATCTCGTTGAAGGAGATCACGGCCACCCTGCGCAAGATCGCCGACGGGGAAGGCATCAAGATAAGCGACCAGGCACTCACCTGGATCGCCCAGGGCGGCGAGGGAAGCCTCCGGGACTCCCAGAGCATCTTCGATCAGGCCATCTCCTTTGCCGGCATCGACATCGGTGATGCCGACGTGGAGGCCCTGCTGGGAATGGGCGATCGGAAATACCTCTTCGATCTCTCCCGGGCCATCTTGGGCCGTGACGCCGGCGCCTGTCTCAGGGTCATCGACGAGGCTTTTTATGCCGGGGCCGACCTCAAGGTCTTCTACGAGAGGCTGCTTGCTCACTTCCGCAACCTGCTGCTCGTCAAGATCACAGCGGGCGAAGGGGACCTTCTCGATCTCTCGGATCACGAGGTGGCCGAGCTGAAGCAACAGGCGGGACCTGTCTCGAGGGAAACGCTGCAGCGCCTTCTTGACGTGCTCATGGCGGGCGAGGAGGAGATGAGAAAGAGCATCAATCCCAGGCTCGTCCTCGAATTTGTGGCCGTCAAAATGGCCTGGCAGGAACCCCTCATTGCCGTCGACGAGATCCTGTCCCGCATGGAGGGAATCGAAAAACGTCTTGGGCAGGGCGCCCCGGCCGCACGGTCTGCACCGGAGCAATCCTACACGCAACCTCCCGAGAGGACGGTGATTGAGAAGGGCGCCGACCTGCCCGTCGTGAGAGAGCCTGCGCCGCAGGGATCCGATGATGCCTGGGCGGAGTTCAAGCAGTTCGTGAAAAGGAAGAGCCAGCCACTCTGGGCGAAGATCGAGCCGGGCAAACTCCTCGGGTTCGGCGAGGGGACCCTTCGGGTCGGCTTCACCAAGGGCTATCTCTTCCTCGATTTCTTTGACGAAAAGCCCCAGCGGGAGAAGATCGAGGAGATGGCCCGCGAATTTTTTCGCCAGCCCGTGACCCTGCTCGTGGAAACCGTCGAGAACGGCCCGGGCGAGGCGAACGGACCGACGCGGAACGGCCAGAACCAGAACCGGGCAAACCACGTTCGCAGAGAGGCACTGAACCACCCGATGCTTCAAAAAGTCATGGATGTCTTCGAGGGGGCGGAGGTGCAGGAAGTGATCGTCAAGGAAAAATAGGAAGGTTGGGAAAAAGGGAGCGCTCGAAAATTTCTTGCTGCCGATGTCAGGCAGCGACGAAATAGACCAAATAGACGAGAAAGACCAGTTTGGGAGGTAACGGTTTTGAATTTTCAAAATCTGATGAAGCAGGCCCAGAAACTTCAGGAAAAGATGGCGAAGGTCCAGGAGGAGCTTGCCGCAAAGACCGTGGAGGCCACATCCGGCGGCGGCATGGTGACAGCCATCGTCAACGGCAAGTTCGAGCTGGTGGCCATCCGGATCGAGAAGGACGTCGTCAACCCCGAAGACATCGATATGCTGCAGGACCTCATCGTCGCGGCGGTAAACGAAGGGGTCCGCAAGGCCCAGGAGCTGGCGTCGGCGGAGATGGCAAAAGTCACAGGCGGGATGAAGATTCCCGGGATGATGTGAGAGGGCGCAGGACATGACGGGATATGCAGCGCCCATCCAGCGCCTGATCCAGGAGCTTGGCCGCCTTCCGGGGATCGGTGAAAAAACGGCCACGCGCCTGGCCATGTTCATCCTCCGGTGGTCTCCCGAGGAGGCGAAGCGGCTTGCCGAGAGCATCATCGACGTGAAGGAAAGAATCCGGTTCTGCTCGATTTGTTTCAACCTTGCCGAAGGCGAGCTCTGTGCCATCTGCGGCGATCCGGCCCGGGAGCGGGAGAGGATCTGCGTTGTCGAGGACCCCGACTCGCTCACCGCAATCGAGGAGAGCGGAAGCTTCCGCGGGACCTACCACGTCCTCCACGGGGCGCTTGCTCCCCTGGACGGGATCGGCCCCGATCAGATCCGGGTTCGAGAACTGGCCGAGCGCCTGGAGCGAGGCGGCGTCCGCGAGATCATCGTGGCCACAAACCCCAGCGTCCAGGGGGAGGCGACGGCGCTGCTGATCATGAGAATGTTGAAGGACACGGGCATCGAGGTCACCCGAATCGCTCTTGGTGTGCCCGTGGGAGGGGATCTGCGGTATACGGACAAGATGACGCTGACGAAGGCGATGGAATTCCGCCGGGGCATGTAAGCGGGCGGGCGGACACCCTGATGCCAGCGCCAGGGGGCCAGGGCAGAGTGGCGGCGACAATGGAATTCCCCGGTCAAAGGATGATCGGGGTTTAATTTTATCTGCGGATCGAAAAATTCATGTTCATGAGCCTGCTCATCGGGTTTCTTGCCGGGGTTTTCGGGGGTATCGCCGGAGTCGGCGGCGGTGCCGTCATGATCCCCATGATGGTGGGCATCCTGAAGCTTTCCCAGCACCGCGCAAGCGGCACGAGCCTGGTGACGCTCGTTTTCACGGGGATTGCCGGAACCATCGCCTACGCCGCAAATGGCCANGTCGACTTTCTGGCAGCCTTTCTTCTGGCTGTGACGGCNATNTTCTCTGCCCGGGCCGGTGCCCGCTTTTCNCACAGTCTTCCCGAGGCAACGCTCCGCCGGTTCTATGGCTTATTCCTCATCTTNATCGCCCTCTCCATGGTTCTGAAACCCTGGCTGCCCCATGTGTCGAGCCCGCTTACGGGCTGGGCGGAGGTGCTTGTCCTGCTCGCCGCCGGGATCTTCACGGGTTTTCAATCGGGGATCATGGGGGGCGGCGGGGGCGCCGTGTCGATCCCGGCCATGGTGCTGCTGGCCGGGTTCAGCCAGCACATGGCCCAGGGAACGTCCCTTCTCGTCATGATCCCGGCAGGGGCCACNGCCGCGTGGACNTACTGGCGCAGGGGAAACGTCGACATGGATCTTCTCAAGGGGATGATCCCCGGAATCCTCATCGGTGCCTATGCGGGAGCCACGATCGCCGGTTACCTCCCTGACGCGAATCTCCGCTATATCTTCGCACTGATGCTTTTCTGGATAGGGATCCGTTACGTGAGAACGCCGCCCCCGCGTCGAAGCGATGACCGGGCAGGCGCCTGAAAGGGACAATAGCAGTTACTCTTCCAGATTGCAGACTTCCTCCTCCGCTTGTCGGCTCCGCCGGATCATTCCAATCCCCAGCCATAGGAGAACCGTGGCGAATATAATCCTCAAACTGTTCTCCGGCAGAAGATTGGCAAACATCCCCCCCGTGAAAGCCCCCAGGATAATCCCGCCAATGAGGCCGGGCAGGATGGAAAGCACGATATTCCCATGCCTCCAGTGGGTGTAGGCCCCGACGGTCCCCGCCGGCACAAGGGCCAGCAGCGTACACCCTTGGGCAATGTACTGGTTCATCCCCACGATGAACACCATCGCGAGGACCGTGAAGGCGCCGCCCCCGATCCCCAGTAGCCCCGCCAGGAAACCCGTGGCAAGACCGATAACCACCAGGGATAGATCCTTTTCCCACCCTGTCAGGGGATTGGCGGATATCCCCCCGAAGAAGGGTTTTCCGATAAGAAGCAAGGACATGATGACCAAAAAGAATCCGAAGTATCGTCTCAGCTTCCAGCCGGGCAGGCTGACGCAGTATCGTGCCCCCACCCGGGCCATCAGAGAAGCCGACACGGCGAGAATCAGGGCGGCTCGATAGTCCACGGTGCCGTTAACGGCATAGGCGGCGGCTCCCGACAATCCGGCAGACACCACGGCAACAAGGCTCGTTCCGTGAATGCGCTGCTGCGCCAGCCGGTGGAAACGGCTTATCAGAGGCACCATGACAGTTCCCCCGCCCAGCCCCACGAGGCCGCCGAAAATCCCCGAAATCAGCCCGATCAGAAAGCTCACCGTCTCATTTCCTCCGCGCGTTAAAGAAAAACCTAACATAAAACAAGTATTTATATCCACCCTGGAGTGCCGTCGCACAGTCATTCAACACCCGAAAAAGGACAAAAACATCTGAAAAGTTACCACTTTGGTATTGACAGAAAAACACGATTCGGATAAGTGAAATCGTCTGTAATCCTTTTTTCCCAATCCGTTGTTCATTCAGCATGCAAATCTTTCCGGGGGAGAATCACCGATGATCGAAATCAGATGGCATGGAAGAGGCGGCCAAGGGGCGGTTACGTCTGTTGAAATGATAGCCCTGGCGGCTATCGAGGTGGGAAAATACGCCCAGGGCTTTCCGGCCTTCGGACCGGAGCGGCGTGGTGCGCCTGTCATGGCCTTCAACCGCGTATCCGACCAGCCCATCAAGATCCGTTCGGGCATCTACCAACCCGATGTGGTCGTCGTCCTCGACCCGAGCCTTGTGAGCCTCGTACCCGTTACCGACGGGCTCAAGCCGGGCGGGATTCTCATTGTCAACACGTCGAAGACGGCCGAAGAGATTCGCAAGAAGCTGAATTACAAAGGGAAATTATACATCGTCGATGCCACGCATATCGCGAGGGAAGAGCTCGGCGTGCCCATCGCAAATACGACCATGCTCGGGGCCGTACTCAAGGCGACGGGGGTTCTCAACCTCAACGCGATGAAGTCACCGCTGGAGCACCGGTTCGGCCGCGTGGCCGCAAAGAACATGTCCGCCATGAAGCGGGCCTTCAACGAACTCAAATCAGCTAAAGCCGCCTGATTGACAAGAGGTTCTGATATGGCAAAGAAAAAGACAGAGCAGAAAAAGTGGCCCGAGAAGTGGCAGGAAGTCAACCCCGGCTGCATGGTCTTTGCCGCGGGCAACGCCGCAAATTACAAGACCGGGAGCTGGAAGTCCCAGAGACCGATCTTGGACAAGCAAAAGTGCATCAAGTGCGGAATCTGCTANATATTCTGCCCCGAGGGGTGCATCCAGGAGGACGAGGAAGGGTACTTCATTGCGAACCTGGAGTACTGCAAGGGTTGCGGGATCTGCCCCCACGAGTGCTGGCCCGGCGCCATCGTGATGCGCGAGGAGGAGGAGTAAGATGGGAAAACGCATTGGAATGGAAGTGGCCATTGCGGCGGTCGAGGCCGTCGCGCTCTGTAATATCGATGTGGCGGCCGTCTACCCGATCACGCCGCAGTCCCACATCGCCGAGCACATGGCGGACGTCATCCACGACGGCAGGATCGACT
>JGI20214J51650_10002922_pt1 | contig 10722 bp, 7 predicted proteins | sample WetSurMetagenome_FD_51650 | JGI IMG/M metagenome (IMG submission 51650)
TTTGTGCATAGATTGAAGAAAATTTTACTGAGCCTGCCTCAAATAGCATTGGTAGTGCAAGCAAAACAAATACTACCGAGATACTGATTGTTATTTTTTTCATAATTACCTCCTGATGAAATTTTCAAAAACTAAAATAATTATAAACTTTTTTCTGAACTTTAATATGCTAAAATAATTCCTATACTATTTATTAAACTAAAAAAAAAAAAATGAATATTACTATTCGATATTTAAAGATTATTGAATTTTTGTGAGAGTAAACTCTCTTCTGTCTTCCCGATCTGCTGATTCCTGGTAAATGCTTGACGATACATCGTATTTAACTTCGTTTGACGGTTTGTACCCATCTTTTTTAAGCACAATTTTGTAACTGCCTGCTTTAAGATTAAGCCTTGTTGGAGTATTACCACTTGACTCCCCATTAATAAATACTTCACAATTAGGCGGGTTAGAAACGATTGTTAGTTTCACCAATCTGCTTAAATCAAAGATATATTTTTGCAGTTTTTCATCCACTATATTTATAGGAATTGATGCTCTACCCAATGTTGGATGAACTAATTTTATCGTGTGTTTTCCACCCGGAAGTTCTGTTGTATAAGGAGAATTAGTATCCTGGACTTTTAGTTCATCGTCAATATATATACTTCCGTATGGACGAACTAATATTTCAACCTTTCCTTTAACTGTTTCAAGATTTTGAGATGACTCTAAATTTTTTGAAACAGGTGTAAGTCTATCTAAACTAATTGCGACTGTCTCACTAATCTCACTAAATCCCTTCTTTTTAATTAATAAATTATGGGTTCCAACAGGTATTTTATTATTTACATATGGTGTCGAACCGACAAACTCACCGTCAATATAAACAGTAGCCTCAGACGGTTTAGTGGTAACTTTTATTTTGCCAAATTGGCTTCCGGTTGTAGTTGAAGATGAAGTTAATTGTCTTGCGATAGTTTTTGTTTTATTTAGTGTGATTCTTATTGATTCATTATAATCATTATAATCGCTTTTTCGAATAGTTAATTGATAATCTGCAACAGCTAATTCCTTATTTTCAAAAGGTGTTTTACCAACAAATTCTCCATTTAATAAAACCAAAGCTCCAATTGGATCAGAAGTGATTTTCAGAGTTCCGAAGCCTTTAAAATTAGGATCCTTCATCAGATTGAAATTAAACGAGTTTGCTAAATCTTTATTCACTCTAATCATCGTATCGACTAGTAAGTAACCAACTTTTTCAATTTTTATATTGTTTACACCCGGGCTGACTGAGTAATTATCTATAGGAGAAATTCCCGCTGAATTATTATTAATAATTAATTTAGCTCCAGGGGGATTTGTGGCAATATTAATTTGTTCTTTCTGAACCGGATTTAACTTAAATGCCAGATTTTCTTTTTCTCCTGATTTAATATTAAGAGTTGTATCCAGAGGATTAAATCCATCCTTACTGATCTTTACAGTAATGTTTTTGTCAGATTCTATCTTAAATTCTTCAATTGGTGATTTGCCAATCGATTTATCATTAATGAAAATTTCAGATCCCGGAGGAGTAGTTGATATTGATATATAAGCTTCATTGACCGTTTCTCCACCTGGAGACAAAATTATAAATAGAATTACTAGAACTATTAATGTAACGACTGAAGAAATCAGAAATACCGGATTTTTAAAATCAATTTTAAAACCTGTTCTCGTACCTGTCTTTTCTGATTCGGTTATTAATTTGGGAGACGACTTACTAATCTTTTTCTTTTCATCAGAAATTTCAGCTTCAAAATTCTCTAAATCTGCAGACATTTCTTCACATGACTGGTACCTTTTTGTGGGATCTTTATCAATAGATTTTGATATGATCTTAGTGAGTTTTTTCGGAATAGCAGAATTAAATTTTACTGGTGATGGTATTTCTCCTTCAACAATCTTTTTTTGTATTGTAAAATCTGAATCCGTTTTATCAAAAGGTACGCGACCTGCAATCATCTCATAAACACTAATTCCCAGAGAATAAATATCACTTCTGGAATCAACATTTTTTAATCCTTTAACCTGTTCCGGCGACATGTAATACAAAGTCCCGGCTCTAGCCTGTGTTACCGTACTTGCTGGTCCCTTTGCCTCAACAACTTTAGCCAAACCAAAATCCGTAACCTTTATTTTTCCATTATCACATAAAAGAATATTGCTTGGTTTAATATCACGATGTATTACTCCAACTTTATGTGCATGACCAATTGCATTAAGAAGCTGTTTTGTGATTGAAACTGTATCCTTAATATTAAAGGGACCATTTTCCTGCAAGAACTGTGATAAAGGTTTAGATTCAACATACTCCATTACCATGAAAAATCCGGACTCAGTTTCCCGAAGGGCATAAACACCAACAATATTCTGGTTCTCAAGTTTGGCTAATGCTTTTGCCTCTGTTTTAAATCGTCTTACGAAATTTTCATCCCTGGCAAGAAAAGGATCAATCATTTTTAAAGCGACTATTTTTTCAAGACTGGTATCGAGTGCTTTAAATACTACACCCATACCTCCTCTTCCAATTACCTCAAGAATGCGGTAGTTGTCTACAGTTTTACCGATTAATGAATCCATTTGCATAACGAAATTTTTATCCTAAAATTTATTTTTTCTCAAATGCTGAACTGATTTTTAAATCAGTAAAATCAGCGTGAGTATTCTGTTCTGAGTAAAGACCAATACGACCTTTGATAAAATCAGTGTTTAGATACGACTCTAAAAGCTTATTATCATTATACAACATAATCCATGGACCTAAACATTTTATTTTAAGTCTAAATATTTTTTTACTTAAATCTAAAGATCGTTTTCCCGAGACAAGTAAATCTTCATTTTCGTTTTGAAGTTTTAGTAAAGAAAAGTTACCAGAATTATCAACTTTGAATAAATAGTAGCTTTCATTGTCATTGTTTTCAGTTTGAATATAGCCAAATATAATGCCTGCTTTATCCAAGGAATGTTCATCAAACTTTAGATCAACTTCTATATCAATATCTGCCATTTCCTTTTTATAAATTAGTTTTTTTGACGTATTAGTATTTAAGAATGTAAATCCGGAATTATTAGATTTAAAATCCTTCCCACTTAAACCATCTGTATCCCATTCCGAAACATCCATGGACGAAAATGTAATTTGATCTCTTAATCCAGGATTGTTTTCAGATTCCTGCAGTTGTCTAATTTTTTCTTGAGATTTCTCTTTACTTTTAATCTCAATTTGCTTTTTAACGTCTGGAGGAAAATTCCGAATATTTTTCTTTAATGAAATAATTTTGCTTTCCAGTTCTTTGTCATCAGGTTTAATAGCGAATGCCTTATTATAATATAACAGAGCTTCATCCATTTTATTATCAATAATTGATTGGTTGCCCTTTTGGGAATATTTTAAAACGACCTCTTCCTTGCCGTTTAAAGCACCTATGTGAAGCGGATTTTCAATTAGTATTAAATTATAAAGTGCCGCAGCGCTATCCAGATTTCCAGCCGAAAAATAATTATTCGCGTCAGTTAAAATGCTTTCAACTACATCCAATGGAGCGCTGTCATTTAAGATTTTTGTTGAGTCGCTAACGTCATTTTTATTATTTGAAAAGAAATTCCAAATTTCCCGTTGATAGAAAATACCTGCAAGTCCAAGTAAAACAATAAAAAGAATTAATAGAGATATCAAAAACCATTTAGAATTATTTTTTTTTGGAATGTAATTAGTTTCAGGAATTACTTCAGAATTATCGCTATTAATTTTTATCACCAGTACAGTTACATTGTCTTTGCCTCCGCGGTCATTTGCTAAAGAAATTAATTTTTTACAGGCTTCTTCTGCTGAATTGTTTAACACAAATTCTTTAATCTCTTCCATTCCTACTTTGGCTAAACCATCGGAACATAAAACAAAACAATCCCCATGATCTAACAGTATATTTTCTATCAGATCAACTTCGATATCTGCTTCAATTCCCATCGCACGTACTAATACCGATTTTGAGGGATGATTTTTAGCCTCCTCCTCAGAAAGAATACCTTTCCGAAACATCTCCCCTACTTCGGTATGATCATTTGTAAATTGAATAATATTTCCATTTGCAATCTTATAGATTCTACTATCCCCAACGTGTGCGATATGAGCCTGACCATCAGCCAAAACCAGGGCTGAGCAGGTAGTACCTTTCTTATTGAACTGAGGAGAATCCATTGAAGACTGATGAATTTTAAGATTTGCAGTTTTAAATGCAAACAACAAAGCGTTTGCAATTACATCAGAAGTTGAAGAATAGTACTCACTGCTTACAACTTCAACCGCAATTCTACTTGCTTCTTTTCCTCCGGTATGACCACCCATTCCATCAGCAACAATGAAAAGAACTCCCTTGGATTGATATATATCGGTATTCTCCTTAGGAAATTTTCCAAAGCTGTCCTGATTTTCTGTACGCACCAAACCAATATCAGAATCTCCATAATACGTAACACTAAGTTCTTTTTTTTCTTTCAATATTTTCAGCCTTATTATTTATAGGGAATACTACTATTAACTCACGTTATGCACAAAACTCGTTTTTACTCTAAATCCGTTAAGCAGACTTAAGTCTGCCCTACTATTTGAATACTTGTTTAATAACCTCTGCGTAAGGTGAGTTATCAATCGTTTTTTTTAATTAATTTGTTGTAGTGTACTTAACAAAGGATTATCGAAATCAAATCCGAAGAGTCTGGGATTCTCGCCAATGACGGAAGCAGAAAAAATATAAAAAACATAATTGTATGTTTCATCAGGAATTCGTTCTCTGTATTTAACAAGCAAATTCCAGAAGTTTCTTTCTTTAGGATCGTCGGGCAATTCTTTAACAAGTTTCCTAAAATTACCTTCTCCCCAGTTGTATGAGCCTATCACTATTAAACCAGAAGCCTGTGCTTCGGTCTGATAAATATAATTAATGTATTTTGCTGCAGCCTTTGTCGCTTTGGAAAAATCAAATCTATCGTCCATCGGATCATATTTGTTCAAATCAACCAAGGGACCTGTTTGCAAACCATATTGAGTGGCAGTCATTGGTATAAATTGCCACGCACCTTTTGCAAAACCATAACGCGTAATTGGTCCAACTACATCAAATTTATAATTGCTTTCTTGTAATGCCAGGTAAAAAAACTGCGGTGGAAGATGCTGATTTAAGAATTCCTTAATCACTATCGGTATATAATTATTTTCCTGCGCTCTTTTTATTGCAGTTTCCAGTCGTGAGGACGATTTCCATTTTTCGATAAAAGTTTTTACTTCACGTACAAAATTTTCCGGCATATTGATTTCACATTCACCAAACAATCTTGCCATTTTAAGTATTAATCTATCCTCCTCGCTTAAATCATACACATCCAGTTCACCAACATATTTATCATAAATCTTTTCCATTTTCTTATAATCATCTCTCATCTTTTCGATCGTTTCTTCCACTTCTTTATTCCCTGTGTTTTGTACAACAGAGGATAATTTAGATAGTTGTACTTCAATCCCCTTCATCTGATAGAAAATTGATTCTGCTAATTCCTTTTGCTCGCCTGCTTTGATATGTTGATAAACAGCATATGCAATTACTAAAAGACACACAAAAACAACAGCAGAGATTATTTTTAAATATTTATTGGATTGCTTTTTCTTGATAACTTTAAACGCCTGCTGAATCATTCTTGTATGATCACCAACATTTGGATTATTTCCCTCTTCCTTAAAATATCTTTGGATGTAACTTGTTAAAGAACCTTCAACGGTGGAATGACTAAAGTTACCGGGATTTGTTTCAGATATTAAATCCAAACTTACTATCGGTCCATTTTTACCCAGCTCAAGTTTTATGGGATCGGATAAAATTAAATGATCAATCTTTTTGCCATCAACATATGTTCCGTTGCTGCTAAACAGGTCTGCGATCCACCACTTACCTTCTTTATAAGATATCTCGATATGATCACGACTTACCAAGCCATCAACAATCTTTACAGCACAACTATCCTCACGTCCAATTCGAAAAGTATCTTTGAAGAAATATTCTTTTTTAGGTGAATCTCCTTTCTCAATAATTACACGGATAAATGGTTTGGTGTTTTGAGTTTTTGATGAAGGACTGATAGAATTCATTAACGTAAATAGAGTACATTAAATATTATAAATACTGCTTTATTTTTTGGCTGTTGGATTTAAACTCAGCATCATTCTGACAACAGCAGGACCAATAGTCTGCCTGGTTTTTTTTGTGAAAGATGCAGTTATTTTATAAGCTACTTTTTCAACCAGAACAAATATCTGGTGCTGATAAATTCTAAGTTCATCAGTAGGATACCAGGAGAATATTGCTTCGTAAGCATCTGTACCATTTACTAATTTTGTTTCACCGCGCTTTAGTAACATACAAGATTTCAATTCCTTTTCAAGAGTAGTTATTTGAAGATCGGCATAATCAATAACGTTTTCGGCTGCAGGTTCCTTATCAATTGTTACTATAACATTGTGTTGTATGCCATCTGTAACCGGACCTACAAGAGTGTAGATGGTTTTATCTTCCCAATCCTCCAACTGGTTTAAAGTAAAACCATTTCCCTGATAAGGTTTTGTTTTATCTTTAACTTGTGGCACTCGAGCAGATTTTGGAGCCTCCTCTTTTTGCTGGGGTTTCTGAGAAGGTTGCTCTTTTTGCTCAGGCATCTTTGTCTCCTCCTCTTTTTTAGGAGGTTGGTTTTGAAACTGTTTGTAGTATTCTGGTATATCCATAATAATTAAATTTTATTAAGTTCCAGTTAAAAATTGTAAACGAATTTTCTACTAGAGAAAAAATATATTTAAATATATCATTGTTTTAATCCCTATCTGGGAGTTAAAGTAACCGCGCTTCCATTACGAAAACATTGGTTACTTATACTCTGATCAAGTCGATAAAAATTTATAGGACAGAGCATATGTTCACCCATCAAAGTATAATCAGTAGGTGTAGGGGTTTGCCCTACTCCATTAGAGGCTAATATGCCCACATTTGGAACATCATGCATACTTTGATATCTGCTCGATGCAGGTCTGCTAGGATCATTTATAGCTTTTCTCCATCTTGGATTATTGCTGCGAGACCTAGTTTCCAATTTACAATGAGCAATTTCATGGAAAGCTGCGGTTGCTAAATTAAAAGAAAGCAGTTCTTGCCAATTAGTGGCTTCCCAATTTTGAGTTGAATTACTATAGACACTTGCAGTTACAGGGCATGATATATCAGGTAGTCCAGGCAATGCCAATCCGCTAGCATCTCCAATCCTGCTTAAAACTGATCTTGAATCCCTCACCCAAGTATCATCAAATTCTTGTGATCTTGCATCTCGGATAGCTTCCAACATAATGTACTCAGGGCGCCTATCTACAGGTGCAGACGGTCTTTCATTAAGATCCCTTGCAGTAAAATATACAATTGGCTCATGCATTTGTATCGTTATACCTGAAAAATCTGGACTTGTTGGATTACTTGACTGAGCAGGAATTTGAACCACATTTATAGTTTGCGTACGAGAAGCTGGATGCGGTACATGAGTTTTGGCTTGATTCATTAATCCAATAAGATCATTTCTAAATCTTGCAAAAATACTCTGTACAACTGTTGAGCTAGCTCCTGGTGAACCAAGAGTAATACCCGATCTGCCAGTAGCTACATTAATCTGCAGCGGTTTTATCACAAAGTAATATATATTGTAGTTTGGCATTATTTACTATTGAAGTAATATTTTTTCAAAGAATATTTTATTCATCTTCCAAAAGGATTTTGAAAGAACCTGGCGGCATATCTTCCAACCGAATTCTGCCATGATCATCAAAAGATTCATTTCTTTCTTTTCCATCTGCTGTAATTAGTTTAAACCTTCTATTTGCGGCAGGAGTTCCGTCGTCTGCTGTCCATACTATTTCAATCCAATCTTTAAATTCCAATAAGCCAGAATCCGCAGAAACACCGGCTATAACTACGCGGAAAAAATACTCTGGCGGATTATATCCTCTTTCTGCTTCCTCTTCAGTTGGAATTTCATCTGTATCTTCGTGATATTCATATTCCCAATCAATGTCTATCTTGTTGTTTTTGACAATAGCGGGAAATTTGGTAATCAGATCGTGCGCACCATCAGAATCGTGTTCCCAGATTTGTATCTCTGCTTCTGCTCCTTCATAAACATTAGTAACATCTGCAGTAAGCTTTAATATGTCCCCGCGTCTCGCTTCCTTTTTATCCCATTTAAGATTCTTAATCTCAACTGCTGGATAAACATACATAAGATTTGATTTTTTGGTAAGTCCTAACTTGGATAATTTGACTTCTGCATAAAGCTCATCCTTAGCTTTTTCAGGTACAGTTATTTGTGTATAGAAAAGGTCACCGGATATTTTTGATTTTACTGTTTCAAAAACCTTACCCGATTTATCAGAGATTTCTATTTTAATGTCAGAGTTATTTCCAACGAAGTGTGTGTTAACTTCCACTCCAACTTTTGCACCCACGCATCCTGTTCCAGAAGTCCAAATCACACGATCAATGGAGGATTCCAGATTTACTTTATTAACCTTACCTGTATTACCCTGATGTTCCGGCATATTTAATCCAGCGAATAGACTCTATTTTTTGTACAAAATACTAACCCTCCCTTGGAGTTTAGTACTATTGGTGCAATAATCAAATCCTCAGCCTCAAATGTAAAATTTTTATTTCCGTCCGAATTGAAATGAATAATATGTTTTCCTGCCGTAATAATTAATGAGTTGTCTGCAAAAACAGTTGCATAGGTTGCCGAAGTAATTTGCTTTTTCCAAATTAGTTTTTGTTCTTTAAGACAAAATATTTTGTTGCCGGCCACTATATAAATAAACCCATCCGGAGTTAATAAAGGAGGCATAATAATGGGAGTGCTGCCAACAAAGTCATTCTCCATTTCAATGGAATATTTTTCCTTGGCTTCTTTATTAAAACATCTCAGTGAAACCGAACTTCCTATAGACCAAGCTAAATAAATATCCCCGTTCTTTGAACTGCTGACGAATAATGCATCTCGTTTGACAGGCAGTTTAAATATATAATCCGGTTTAGATTCTTTCGATTTTCCACCAAATTGAAATATATGTCCTTCAGTGGGTGAATAAGTGAGAACAAATTCCTTTTCATAATTAACAAGAGGTATAGCAGGACAAATTTGATTTACATATTTTTTATACCACGTATAACCCAAACTGTTTTTCAGCGACTGATAAATGATATATTCCGGAACTGAAGTATCTATAATATCAGAATAGTAAACCTGTCCAATCAAACCTCCAATATCTGGTTGAAAAAGTACAAGATTTGATTCATCAATTATTCCGTTTATCGGGTACCCACTGACAATTAAATTATTTTTATAATCGACAGCCTCCATATCGTCTTTTCTTTCAGAAGACTGATAATAGATTAAATTATTTCTGCACACGATTTGCGATCCATACCATTTTGATCTGCGCCATTTCATCTTACCGTCTTTCCCGATACATATTATTTCGGTGAGAGCATCAACAAAATAATTATCACCGTCCGATAAAATCAGTCGATTAGCAATTTCCTTCTCTTCATCTAAGGGAGTGTCGAACTTCCAAGAAATACTACCTTTAAACGAGGGCACTCCATCTACAAATGAATCGTGACGCGAGTTTGAATAAAATTGAGTATACATATTATTCACTATAAAGTAATTATAAATTATGCATAGTATAAGTAGCATTACCAACTCCAGGGCTGCTAACCCAGTTTACAATTGATTCAAAATCATTCCTGGTAAGATCTGAAGTACCGGTAGTCTTACCAAAGAGATATCTGATAATCCGTTTTTTATTTATATCCCAATCAACTTGAATTCTTTTTCCAACTGAATTAAAGTTATTCCCTAATTGAAAAGATACCTCAATATTATACTGCGAATTAGCAGGCGCAACGCCAGTGTATACCTGGTAACTGGGTGTAAAAACCACAAACAAATTCTTAAAATCGTTATTTGTACTTGTTGCCATACGGAATTTACGATTGAGCATAGCACCAACATCATTATTAAATCTTTGAGCCCAATCCAATTGACCCGCAAAATCCCAGTTACCGCCTCCCGCATCAATAAATCTGAATGCCAACCTTATTTTAACCACAAGAATGCCATTAATCACTTGTCCTGCTTTTGCCATTACAGAAAATTCATCATCCCCCAATTTATAAAGAAACAAATCCACATTATGATTAACAGCAATGTTATGATCAAGTTGTGAATGCGCAGCAACTTCAACATTTCTGTATTGATTAGCTAAGAAAAATTCGTGTTTGTGCTTAAGTCCCTGGTAAGTAATTTTATATTTAGATCCTTTTAAAAAACTATTTAATACTTTCCCTGCATCTGATTCATCATTAAGCCAGAGTATGTACTTCCAGTAGTTCCGTATACGTGGGGAACGGTTATGGTACATTCTGGCAAGTTCATCAAACCTGTAAGGACCGCCTATTGCAGTGAATGGCTGATCATATTGTGGAAGTCCAGTCCAGGTATTACCGCCGGATGAATAATTATAAAGATAGGAATCCCAGTTACCTGTAGCATGTCCCATTTCGTGGTGATTAGTTAGTACGGTATAAGTATTGCCATCAACATCCTGAAGAG
>JGI20214J51650_10002923_pt1 | contig 10720 bp, 10 predicted proteins | sample WetSurMetagenome_FD_51650 | JGI IMG/M metagenome (IMG submission 51650)
TTGCATCAGCCATAAAACCAATCTTGCGTACATCACCGCCGATAAACACCCATGGCTTTATCGGACTCTGCAGCGTAAGTGCATCCATAGCCAGCATTCTCCCGGCATCCAGAAGGTCTTCTTTCTGTAATAAAACTCTATCGTTGGTCTGTCCGATGGCTATTATTAATATGTCGCCATCAACTTCCATGGTATCGGAAAGATCATATTGGGGATTAAAACCACGTTCGTCGTACACGCTGACGCATCGTACGCATTTCAATTTGCGGAAAGTGCCTCTCTCACCGATTATTTTCTGAAATGCTTGCGAATAAATTATTGTTATTCCTTCTTCCCAGGCTCCCTTTATTTCGTCTTCGTCAGCCGGTATACCGTCACGGTGAGTTTTGTCTTCCCGCTCCAGACACATCAGTGTCACTGCCGCCCCATGCCGCCGGGCGGAACGTGCGGCATCAAGGGCCACGTTGCCGCCGCCTATTACAATAACCTTTTTATTTTTAAAATAATCCCCCGATATGTTCTGGTGACTTACTTCATACAGATAGGTCTGACCGTACATAACCCCCGAAAGGTCCTGTCCATCCACGAAATGATTATCGAAAGTCAGCACCCTGGGATATGGGGATCCGGTAGCCAAAAAAACAGCCTTATAGCCGTCATTTTTTAATCTTTCCAGCGTTAATTTACCGGTCCCCAGTGAACTGTTATATTTAACTTCGATATTAGCGATTCTTATCAGGTTGTCTATCGTATTCCGCAGCAAGTTTTTAGGCAAACGAAATTCGGGGACCAGCCAGAGGGCACCGCCTAACCTTCCCGAATTTTCGAAAATGGTAGCGCGGTACCCCCGCAGGGTCAACATGTAGGCACACATCAACCCTCCGGGCCCGCCGCCGATAATGGCAACGTTTTCCTTATCCCGCACAACCTCCAGTTCTTCTTTTGTATTAAGATATTCATTGTAGGTATCTGAAAGAAATCTTTTCAGCAGCCTTCTTTTTACGGCTCCCCCGTGATTCTTGTAATTACACTCCAGCTCGCACAAACCGCAAATGTAACCGCAGATATTGAAAAGAGGATTTTTCTCAAACAGGTAATCTCCGATCTGTATAATACCTTCTCGGGCAGCTGTTTCGTCAGTGGGTAAAAGAGATATAAGTACATTCGTTCGCTGAATATCTTCATTAATCGGGCAGCGTATCTGACAGGGTGGTAAGGACTGTTTGATCGCTCCCTCAGTGTGTCCGACACCGGAAGAATCTGATTTCCACATACACTTCTCCCTTCTTTATTTGATTTTCTTAAACGAAACTGAGTAATTGTCTGTATCGTTTATCGTCTTTCGACAGGGTTGTTATAGAAGATGTAATGGAACTTATTAGATTAAAAGGTGATATTTTAATCTTAGAATGGAATCAGTTTAGTTATTATAGATTTTAACTTGCCTTGAACCCTATTCTGGCATTCTTTCCCGATACTGTCAATAGGAATAAGGAATTGTATGCTCAAGCAGGGTAACTAAATTAAATTCCACTCCAACTAAAAAACTGGAAAAATTAGTCAAAGCAGTGTAAAATGGTATTGCTTTGTCTTTTACAGGGTATAAGCACTCTGAATGCAATCNNGAGCTTGTATCCTGATTACGAGTTTTTCATTCAGGGGCCGTAGTTCACTTGGGAGAACGTCACACTGGCAGTGTGAAGGTAAGGGGTTCGAATCCCCTCGGCTCCACCAAAGGGGACGATACCTAGAACTCCCAGGAAATCTAAAACAGATTTTTCAGGGAGAGTCTTTTCAATAACCTTCCCATGGCCCGCTTCAAAGAATAAGCCGCAGTCGGTTCAATACGAACTCTAACTTCAAACGAGGCTGGTTCGAGTCCAGAGTGGTGGACTAAATCGCCCTTTTTAAACAATAGGTAAAACTCCACGGAGTGGCAAGGCTTAAAGAGTCTTTTCAATAACCATCCAGTGGAATCTCTGCTTAAGACACCGCGCACCCCCGCAGCCCAAAAAGGTATATAATTTGCCTTACGTAGGAACGTATTTCGAAGAGGGAATCAAAACACTAGGATGGCAATGATGCACGACGTGAAACCGGAAAAGATAAGACCAATTAAGTTGCTGTATGAAGTTCGCAAGTCCATCTCAGAGATTCTGGGTAAACCTTTCACGGAACGTATAGACCATCAAATCTTCAAGCCAGACCAAAAATTACTTGCTATCTGGGCTGCGGAATGCGCGGAGCGTGTGCTTTCCTATTTTGAAGAAAAGTATCCTGATGATGACAGACCACGACGGGCAATCGCAGTGTTACGGGATTGGATAGCTACAGGAGTATTTAGTATGTCTGTCATACGCAAAGCTTCTCTTGGCGCGCATGCCGCAGCCAAGGGAAAGAAGGAAGCAGATGCCGTCTTCGCCGCGCATGCAGCTGGTCAGGCGGTTGGCACAGCACACGTTGTGACTCATGCTTTGGGCGCTTCCCTATACGGCATCAGAGCTGTTGCCGCCCACTCGGGAAATGAAAATGATGGTTTCAAAGAGCGTGATTGGCAATTAAAACAATTGCGCGAATATGCCAAGTACCGAGAACTACCCGGCGTTTGAAGCACGAAGAGTCGAGGAGAGACTTCTCAATAACTTTCCGATAGTTTTAACCAGATTGCCTATGACTATAATTAAACTCGGTATCCTCTATAGGGAAAGTCCGATGTTGTGGAAACGGCTAAGATAAGGAAACGCAAAATGGGTAAGGAAAAAACTCGACAATCATCCGAACACCGAGGCCAGAACGTGGACAAGGCAGACGGCGAGGCCGCGGTGCTTACGGCAATCGCCGCGATGCCGGGACCGGACCGCATCATAGGCGAGCGACTCCATGCCATCATTAAAGCGAGCGCACCAGTTCTTTCGCCGAAACTCTGGTACGGGATGCCCGCGTACGCCAGGAACGGCAAAGTAATCTGCTTCTTCCGAGAGTCTCACACGCGGCCGGCTACAGGACGTTCACCATCCGTAGGAGCCATGAGATATGCCACGTTCGGCTTCTATGACGCGGCGAACCTTGACGAAGGCGCTATGTGGCCTGTCGCATTCGCGATGACGGAGGTGACCTCGGCAGTTGAGGCAAGAGTTAGCGCGCTTGTGAAAAAAGCGGTGAGCTGAGGATCAACTCGTGAACTCAGATGGAAAAACAAGATAATTCAAAAGCAATCTGGAAGGCTATTTGCTATGCCGCCCCTATTGTATACTCTTTTTTCACAAAAAATGCACCAATCCAGCAGGGTGATTCGGACTTGGGACCTTAAAACACGAGCGGAAAGGTCTTCTCGAAAGTTTTACCTTTTGAACGGAATGGTGGACGGTGCTTTACGAGATAGAACTTTTCCTTGCACACCTCTCTTTACTATCGTAGAATTCCCTTACATGAATGAGAACCTAAAACTATTTGATGAATTCGAACGTACTGATGCCGCACCGGCGAACTACGAAGAATCGTTGTTTGATGCATTGAACCGTTTGTCTTGGAACAATGCCGCCGAAATTCGCACAACCCTGGAAGACTGGTTTTCCGAATATCCAGAAAGCAACAATAAAGATTTGCGGAGTAGATTTAGAAGCAAAAAGGATTCCAGTCACCAAGGTGCTTTCTTTGAACTGGTCCTTTTCATACTCTTGAGGGAGTTAGGTTATCAACTCACGGTGAATCATCCAACGCTACTAGGTACACCCGATTTTCTTGCTTGCACCTCTTCAGGTGAACGGTTTTTCTTGGATGCTACTATTGCGCAGCCAAAGACCTTTCGTGATAGCCCATCCGAGAAAGCTGTTTTCGACGCCCTTAACAAGCTGGACTGCTCCGATTTCTCACTTTGCATTAAGGCTAGAGCGGAACTTAAGAGTATTCCTCCTAAGAACAAAATACGACAGATTCAAGATTGGATTTATAGCTTGGACTATGAAAAAATCCGAACAGATTTGACTATTGGCTTACATTTGCCTGAGTACCGATTGGAGCACGGTGGCTGGACTCTCATTATCGAAGCTTTGCCGAGAAGCCCAGAGAAACGCGGAACCAAACCGCACCGACCTATTGGAATTGGCCCAATGCGTGTAGACTCCGTCGATTCAGTAAAGCCACTTGTAGAGGCTGTCCGCGGAAAAGCTCATAAGTATCGAGGACTCGGGGATCCTTTCGTAGTCGCTGTTAATGCTCTTGACCTTGCTGGAGCTGATAGAACAGACACTCTCGAGGCACTGTTTGGCTGGGAATCATCTACGGATGATCAAAATGTCTCAAGAATTGTAGCACCTCAAGGTGTTAGCAAGAAAAACCATGTTTGGGATAAAAATAAGAATACCAGTGTGAGTGCCGTGCTTCTTTTTGATGAACTGCAACACTCTAACATTGCATCATCACGCCTCTGTATTTACGAAAATCCGTGGNCGTTATACCCCTCACCGACTTCGCTTCGAAAGCTTGCTCATGGTCTTGTTCGGGGTGACTTCTTAAGCTGGCATCAGGGAGAATCCCTCGGAAATCTGCTCCATCTACCTGAGGGTTGGCCTGGACCAAAATAGTTGCTGATCCAGACTTAAGTTGAACGCCAATTCAAACGTCATGGGTCTGTACAGGGTCAAGTACCGCCCACCATAATGTTCCTAATATGTATTTCGTATACGTTCTTCATAGCGAGATCACTGATAAATTTTATATCGGTTCCACACAGAATTTGTCTATTCGCCTCGACGATCACAATAATGGTAGAAATCACTCCACAAAATCTGGCCGTCCATGGCATCTCGTTTATTCCGCTTCATTTGAGACAAAGGCTCAAGCAATACACAGAGAACTCGAAATTAAACGGTGGAAAAACCCTAAATTCATGTGTCAGGAACTTGGTATCTATCCTGAGTAGCTCTATTCAGAGAACGCCCCGATGGCATCGGGGAGGTAAGGGGTTCGAATCCCCTCGGCTCCACCATAATTTGAAGCTAAAAAGCCCCCTGATATTTTCCTGTCAGGGGGCTTAAATTTCAAATAGATGAATTTCACCGAATTGGGATTTAAAGTTTACTCCGAGTGTCTATTGATAAGATAATAATCTCGAAGTTACAATATCATTAATTATTCAACCGGAATAGGACGCCGCGACCCTTGATTCTCGACTATCGCCGTTATTTCTCCCTGCATTAAGTCAGACTCAATATCAACAGTCCTCCCCAGACTGGTCCCATCAGAAGCGGTAACCTCATTATCCAGCAGAATCTCCATCAACCCTAATGCAGCCATAAATGTATATAGCATCCTGAAGAAATCTAAGATTTCTGTTATCACGAATTGAAGTATCATTTTTAAAAACATTATACTCTTCATGTTGCTTGCCTTATATAATGTAATACGTGCCAACAGCACAAGTATTACACTTTTTTGAACCCAATTCAGAAATGAAGAAAAAATAAATCAGTTCAATCAGCATGCCATAGTAGTCTGATTCAGGGACAAGAAAATACCAAAGGAACTATAGTAATTTTAAGTTAGAGATAGTCTGTATTCAATAGCGATTAAGTACTAAATGTCATGACGAGACAGTGTCCTTCAGTTGAAGGACGAATAATGAAAAGGGCGGCTTGAAATCAAGCCGCCCTTAGACTATTACGATCCGAGTCTATTTATTGCCTGCTTTACTTTTTCTGGTAGATTTCCCGTTACTGCCGCCACCAGAGGTAAAAGTAAGCTGCCCGTCTCTCACGTCCACCAGAACCGTATCGCCAGCTTTAGCTTCACCTTTCAATATCATTGAAGAAAGCGGGTTCTCTACGTATTGTTCCACAGCGCGACGGAGAGGTCTTGCCCCATACACAGGATCGAAACCTGTTTTAGCCAGCCATGCTTTAGCCGCTTCGGTAAGTTCGATAGTAATTTTGCGGTCTTCCAGACGTTTCTGCAGGTCCCTGATCATGAGGTCGACGATACTGCGGATCTGCTCTTCGCCAAGCTCATGGAAAACGATGATGCCATCGAGACGGTTAATGAACTCGGGACGGAAAGTTTTGCGGACCTCCGTCATAACTTTTTCGCGCATCTCGTCATACTGCTTTTGATGTGTTTTAGCATCCTCCTTCTTAGTGGCGAAACCGAATGAAGATTCTCTCTTGATCAACTCGGCACCGGCGTTACTGGTCATGATAATTATTGTATTCTTAAAGTCTACCGTCCGGCCCTGCCCATCGGTCAGACGCCCATCATCGAGAATTTGCAACAGGGCGCTGAATACATCCGGATGTGCTTTTTCAATTTCATCCAGCAATATCACACGATAAGGGCGGCGCCTTACCGCCTCCGTAAGCTGTCCGCCTTCCTCATAACCGACATATCCGGGCGGAGCACCGTACAGTCTGGAAACGGTATGTCTTTCCTGGTATTCCGACATATCCAGCCTGACCATAGCGTTTTCATCGTCAAAGAGGAATTGTGCCAGAGCTCTTGCCAGCTCGGTCTTGCCCACGCCGGTAGGACCGAGGAACATGAAGCTACCGATAGGCCGCTTGGGGTCTTTCAGTCCGGCACGGCTGCGCCGGATAGCCTCCGAGACGGCAACGACAGCTTCCTCCTGATCGATCATCCGCTCGTGAATTCTCTCTTCCATATGGACCAGCTTTGCCGCTTCACCTTCAAGCATCTGGCTGACCGGGATACCCGTCCACTTTGATATGAGCTCGGCGATGTCNGGTTCATCTACAACCTCAGATATCTTGTTGCTCTGCTGCCAACCGGAGTATGCCTGGTTATATTCTGCCTCTTTTTGCGAACGTTGTACTTTCAATTTGGCTGCCTGCTCGTAGTCCTGCCTCTGTGAAGCCGCCTCTTCCTCGTTCTTTAAATGTTCCAACTGCTCTTTCAGCTGTTTGATCTCCGGTGGAGCACTCTCCGAATCGATACGCTTTTTACTGGCAGCTTCATCAATGAGGTCGATGGCTTTATCCGGCAGGTGGCGATCTGTGATATAACGTGAACTGAGCTTCACCGCTGCTTCCAGAGCGGCATCGGTGATCTTAATCTTGTGATGGGATTCGTACCTTGGGCGCAGTCCCTTCAGCATTTGTATGGTTATTTCGGCTGAAGGTTCACCGACGAATACCGGCTGCAAACGCCTCTCAAGAGCTTTATCTTTCTCGATGAATTTACGGTATTCATCATTCGTAGTAGCACCAACCATCTGCAGCTCGCCATGGGCCAGTGCNGGTTTCATCATCTGACTGGCGTCCATGGCACCTTCAGCCGCCCCGGCGCCTACCACAGTGTGCATTTCATCGACAAAAAGTACGATCTCTCCATTCGAGCTTTTAACTTCATCCATAACAGCTTTAAGACGTTCCTCGAACTCACCGCGGAACTTGCTTCCCGCGACCAGACTGCCCATATCCAGAGCAATTACCCTGCGACCCTTCAAAGAATTGGGAACGTCCCCGGCAGCGATTTTCTGTGCCAGGCCTTCAGCGATAGCTGTCTTACCAACGCCGGCTTCACCGATAACCACCGGATTATTCTTGGTCCGCCGCGTCAGTATCTGCATTACTCTTTTTATCTCTTCTTCACGCCCGATAACAGGGTCAAGTTTACCCTGACGGGCCANTTCGGTAAGATCGCGGCCGTATTTCTCCAAAGACCGGTATTTACTTTCAGCNCGGGCATCGGTAACACGGTGACCGCCGCGAATCTTCTGCAGCGACCGGTAGATCTTTTCCTGGTCGATACCGTTTTGCCGCAGAATGGCCGCACATTCACCTTTAGGATCGGCTGCGATGGCAACAAGAAGATGTTCAGTACCGATGAATTCATCCTTGAGCCGTTTTGCTTCCGCATCAGCGGAGGCGAACAACTCATTTATACGCGGAGTACCATAAAGCTGTCCGGTCTTNTAACCGATTTTNGGCATTTTTCTTAAGACCGTTTCAACCTGTTCTCTTACAGTTTCTACTTTTACTCCGAGGTCACGAAGGACCTCCGGAACCAGCCCTTTTTCCTGCATAAGCAGTGCCAGAAGTACGTGTTCTACATCCCACTGATTTTGCTGCATCTGCATTACCAACTGCTGCGAGGCATTCAAAGCCTCCTGTGCTGCTTCTGTGAATCTTTCCTGTTTCATCGTTTATATCCCCCCACAATGGAACTTTTTTCTACTATTTTAGTTTTAATAAACTTGATAATCTGACTCCGTACGTGTAAATATTCCCAGCGGTATTCGTGACCAGGCACATTAATACAGTAGGTAAATTTTACAGATTCACCTGCCATTCTGTATTTTATCCAGCGAAATGGAGCCGTGATATAAGCGCTTAAAGCTTTACCAAAGTTCCAATGGACCACAGGATCCGGCACCAATCCGTTAGAATCGATAGCCAGAGTATTCTCAGTAATTTTCCGCCTGGTGAGGTGCATAAAAAATGTACCAAGCTCAATACTGAATATATTATTCCGGTCAGCGAGATGTTTCATCACCGTATTATCGAATGCCGCTCCCTGGCTGGCACCCAATAACAATATTTTTAAATTCTTCGAATGGGCCCTGATAAATTCGAGTCCTGCAGCTACAATATATGCCTGCCGGATCTTTCCGGTCACCCCATACCAAATCTGCTCGGGGAAATGAAGAAAATGGTCCCAGGCGTTATTACTTGAGCGCAGGTACTGGACTATCTCCCATTTAACGCCTGCATCGTTAAGTGATTTTCCCACACCATCAACAATGCTATACTCCCAATCTATAAGGTCTTTCAGTAAAGCACTACCCCAACCACCAGGGCTATGTATTACCAGTATGTCACAGTTTATTGATTTTTCGCAGAGCGCTACCCAATAATCAGCAACCTGTTGTTGTTTGCGTTCATTGCCCGGCAACAATTGCTTCGCCAGGGCTAACGCACTTTCGTTTAAACTTGATAGTCCCTCATTCATTTGAAATTCTGCCTGTCGCATTACCCCTGAGAACCGGCCAATCTATATTGTAAATTATGCGGTGCTTCAGACTTGCCACGCTGCTGTAAATAGACAATATCTCCTTTTTGCCATACCCATAAACGGTGATCGGGTATTATCCAGGCCACTATCGATTGTCTGGAAGGATAAGAAATATAGACTATATCAGCGACCCGTTCAAGTTCTGCCAGGGCAGCATGAGCCTGTGCTGCATCCGGTAAATGTTCCAGTAAGTGACTGGCAAAAGCAGCACCAAAAGTCTTGTCAGGGAAAGGCAAATGCACTACGTCGGCAACCACACCGTTAGGATGGCCGATTATAGCGCTGGCCCTGATATCAATATTTACATCGCCGCTGGTATGGGCAGGCATATTAAGACGGCGGCGCCAATTACGGCCGCCCCAGGGACCACCGGCAACCAGCAGCTGTTTATTATGCTGACGACAATAGTCCCCGGCAGCTTTACACTGTCTGTTTTTATGCCTTATTTCTCTAATCCAGACTTCCAACTGCCATACAATTATGACGAATAGAACCAAGATAAGAATAAATGAAAGCATGGCTAATCAGCCCCCCCTAACTAGATGCCTAAAAATTTCAATAAAGAAGTCAAACCGTAGTATCCGGCAAACGCCAGGACCATGCTCTTCACCGCATTACCCAGCAATGAGAACAGGAAAAATTTCCACGGCGGATACCGCAGAGAACCGAAAGCAACGGTCATCGGTAAATGCACGGGGTTAAACAATGCCGAAGTTAAAAATACAGCAATCCATCCGTGTTTCTGGGACCATATGATTATACGTTGATACCACCGGCCATACCAGCTTTTATTAAACCGGGTAGACAGTTTTTTAGTAAGAGTACGCCCGCCATAACCGAGCATAAACGTAGGCATATGTCCGAGCGTTGCTCCCAAGGCGGAGGTAAACCCTACGCCTACCGGAGCCATGATACCCCATTGAGCGGCAAACACACTTGGTAATGTGAATACCAAAAACCAGTACGGTATCGGTACCGCGGTAAAGCTCAGGATACTCCCGGCGAGGAATGAGATAACCAGCAGACCCACCAGCCCATAACCGACATTGGTTGCCCTGGTCATGATTTCATCTTTATACAGGATAGCCGCAACACAAGCAGCAATCGTAAAAATTACAGCCAGAACCCCCACAATAATCTCTCGCAAGGGCACTCGTTCATCCACTTGTTGTCCGGCATCAGGTTTAACGTTTTCAGGTTTTCGATTATCAGTCATCAACGTCTTTCTGCAGTGCTTTTCGTTTAATTTTTATGCCAGTCAGGATCATTCCCTCAGACTTTTCACTTCTCGCTCCAGTTCAGTTACTCTTTTTTGCAGATACTCCATGCGTTCCGTCATGTTTAAAATAACCTCTACTCCGGCGAGATTCACTCCCAGGTCTTCCATCAGGTTCTGAACACGGCGCAATCTTTCAATATCACGCTCCGAATAAAGACGTATGTTACCGGAGGAACGTGATGGTTCTATTATGCCTATTCTCTCGTAATAACGCAAGGTATAAGAGTGTATCCCCAGCTTCCTGGCNGCTACGCTAATCACATAGCACGGCTCGNTATTGGTACTCCTGATGATTCCACCTTCTGTACCCATATATTNCCTTTAATCTTTTTGCAGCCTGGACAACTGCTTAAAAAGCTCCTTTTCCTGAGATGTAAGCCCTGTGGGTATCACTACATTGACCTTGACCAGCAGACT
>JGI20214J51650_10002924_pt1 | contig 10715 bp, 7 predicted proteins | sample WetSurMetagenome_FD_51650 | JGI IMG/M metagenome (IMG submission 51650)
AATCACTTGAGAAAATCGATCTCAAACTGTTTCTGTACTTTGGGGGTAAGCTTCTCATTACGACCATATATTTGTGGCGACCGTACGCCCGTGACCACAAGGAGGGTCCGCATCTTGTTCTCCATGACGGGGTCGATCTGGGCACCCCAGATGATGCGGGCATTCGGATCCACCCGGTTATAGACTTCCTGCACGACACCTTCCGCCTCTTCCATGGTCATGTCGGGTCCGCCAACCACGTTGACCAGGGCAGCAGTTGCGCCGGAGATATCCACATCGAGAAGCGGGGAACGGATCGCCTTCTTGACCGAGTCTGCGGCCTTATCCTCGCTGTCACTCTCGCCCATACCGATCATGGCGACACCCCCCCGTTCCATAACGGTACGCACATCGGCAAAGTCAAGGTTCACGAGCCCGGGCATCGTGATAAGTTCGGTAATTCCCTTGACTGCCCTCATCAGCACTTCATCGGCAACCTTGAATGCTGCATACAGTGGCAGCTTGGGAACGACCTCGAGCAGCTTGTCATTGGGCACAACAATGACGGTGTCTGCAACATCCCGGAGGCGTTCGAGACCCGCCTCTGCATTCTCCATGCGGATGGCACCTTCTGCAGCAAAAGGCAGGGTGACGATTGCAATCGTGAGAGCCCCTTCCTCACGGGCCGCTTTTGCGACGACCGGAGCGACGCCGGTCCCGGTTCCTCCGCCAAGGCCGACCGTAATAAAGACCATGTCGCAGCCGGAGACAACCGCCCTGAGCTCCTGTTCGTTCTCCAGGGCGGCTTCCTCGCCGATCTGGGGGATGGACCCTGCCCCGAGACCGCGGGTACGCTGACGTCCGACTAGGATGCGCTGGTCTGCATGGGTGCGGATAAGGTGCTGTGCATCGGTATTGATGGCGATCAGCTTTGCACCGTGAATCCCTTCCTCCATCATGCGCGAGATCGTNTTCGATCCCCCGCCACCGCAGCCGATGACGGCGATCTCGGTCTTGAGCTCGGCCAGGATCTGGTCAAGGTCTTCGTTATTCTGCGATGCGGACACAGGTTCGTCCCTCGCCTTCGTGAGTGCCTCTTCAACAATTGACCTCATGGATAGTTCTCCAACCCCGGGATGTAGATTCTTGTCTCACTGCAGGAAGATACCTTGTCGGGTTGTACAACCCTGCCGTTGATCTCGATTGCCTGACCTGCTGAAAGTTGTTTGTAGTACGGTCCGGGCGGGACCCCCAGTTCGCGCGCTTTCTTGGGATCAAACCGTACTCTGGTTATTATCAGGTGATCTTTTTCCGTTGCAGTGATCTCTTTATTACGTATGATTTTTACGCACAATGTATTTAAATCATGTATTAATTCTGACGAATAGTGCTCGAAGGTGATAAATGCCGGAAGCAGACGGTTATCCTGCGTCGAAAGGTGAACCACCGGAAGATTATCCAGGTTTTTTATCAGGCCGGGTTCATCGGATTTTCCTGCCTCTCCCAGCAAGACAGGGTCTACACGGACATGGCAGAGTGTCCCCTCTCCCCGGAGGTTATGGATAAAACAGCGGTTGTCCGGCGATATCTGCCGGGCGAGCTCCCTGACTCCCCTGTACGTTTCCCATGAGAGGTGTCTTATCGAAAGAATCTCACTCTCCGAAAGGCGGGGGATGCCCATCGCATCGAGCATTCCGGTGATGCGGATGAGACTTTCCCTGTCAAGTGCTTTCCTGTCGATATAGGCGGCCACCGCTCCGCTCACGTGGTACATGCTCAGGATCATCTGTTCATCAATGGTCGCTATTTCACGGGTATGGGCTATATGCCCGAATGCGCCACGGGACGAAAGCGCAATCTCGGTCTCCCGTGCAGCATAATGGGTTCCCCCGAACCCGATGAGCGGGACCGGGTTTGACGGGACAGCTGACAGCACACTCTCGGCAACGGCCCGCCCGGCTGCCGGATCCACCCATTCTTTTTCGGTGCTGCCGATCTCCACAAAGAAGGAAGGGTGTATCAGTGAGGTCGGGCCGTGATGTGTCACCTCGTACGAGACACGGTATCCCTCCGGACAATTTTTTGCAAGAGCCCGCAGAGTTGCCTGCATCATCGCCGTAGCCGCAGGTGCCAGGGTCCGGGGAGATCCGCCGAGTTCTGCCGTTCCAAAGTTCCCGGTGACGTGAACGGTGAGAACNGGTGCCGGATGAACGCTCGAATGACGGGAAAGGAAGATCAGGAGGTCGGCATCCATCTCACGGTCCACCTGTTCTGCATGGATAAGACGTTCCTCAACATCGTGGAATTCGTACGTGCGACCAGTATCCTGCAGTGTCTCCGCATTGTCCGCATTCAGAAGCTGCCCGATATGGTGACGGATATTCACGCCTGCCTTGTCCTGGCGGGAGTTGANGAGAGCCACCTTCATACAGGTTTGTTGGAGGTGCAGCACGATTAAGAAAACTCTTCAGCAAAGTTCTCCAGTAAACACTATGATGATGTAAACAACATAGTATTACCATGGACAGAGACAAGATTGAACAGGCATTCCGGGCAGAGGGTATTGACAAGGCCGTAACCTGCCCCCAGGCATTTTCCATCGCCGAACGGTATAGCATTTCAAAAAAGGAGATCAGCGAGTATTGCAATTCGCAGGGCATCAAGATCCGCGGGTGCCAGCTCGGCTGTTTCAAATAAAGTTTTCCGGGGCCCCTAATGGGGACGGCTCCCGGGGCCCCTGAACGCTTTTTTTATCAAAAAGTGTCTCCTCACACATCATCCGGGAACGCTGTTCTTGATTGAGGAAGGTCGTAATCCTCAGCAATTTTGAGGTATCTTCAACGGCTGCACCGGGATCCATTTAAAAAATCTTTTTTACCTTTGAGTGAATAGAGACACCAAGTACATACCGGGGTCATCACTTTTGCCACACTCCAATGCAGTTGCAGTTTTAATTGTTGACGACGACCCTGCGGTTCTCGATTCATTCCGGGATATCCTGGAACGTGAGTCGGGGTTTAGCGTAACCACTCTTCACACCGGAGCGGATGCACTCAACTACCTTGACACGCACTATTTTGACGTCATTATGGCAGATTATTCCATGCCCGACATGGACGGGATCGCACTGCTCCGGGAAGTACGGGCCAGGGGTTGTCGGTCCCTCTTCGTGATCATTACCGGCAAGCGCCTTGCGCACATCGCTATGGATGCGCTGAATAACGGGGCAGATTATTATGTCCAGAAAGGGGTGGATACTGCCCGGGAATTCCGTCAGGTTATTGATTTCATAAAGAAACGCGTTCCCCAGAAGAATGCCGAACAGGAGCTGATCGAATGGGAGCGGTTCTATCACTCGGTTGTTGAAAATGATCCGGACCTGATCTGCAGAATTCAGCCGGACGGATCATTCACGTACATGAATGAGACCGGGGTACATTTCTTCCGGAAGGACTATAGCGAGATCATAGGGCAGAAATTATTTTCCTTCATTCCTGCGGATGAGAGGTCCCCTATTCTCTCCGCATTGCAGAACCTTTCTGCCGTTAAACCAGACCTCCTGATAGAACACCGGATAACGACAGAGGATGGGGGTCTGGCGATCCTGCAGTGGAGTTACCATGGTTTTTTCAGTCCTCATGGTGCAGTGGCAGAGTACCAGGTCTCAGGCCGTAACGCATCAGCTCTCGTCAGGCTGGGAGAGAAAGCGGGTGCGAAACCTTCGCCGCTTCCTGCTGCTGCCCCGGTTCAGGAAGCGGTTATCCAGAAACCGGAATCCTATGACTGGAAAGGACTCGTCGATACCATCCAGTCACTGGAAACCCCGGTCTTTGCCATTGACAAGACGGGTACGGTCATTGCCTGGAACAATGCCCTCGAACAGCTGACGGGCGTTGCGGCTCCGAGCATCATAGGCAAGGGTAACCAGCAGTACGCGATCCCGTTCTACGGCAAACCGACACCGATGCTGATCGACCATATCTTCATGCATCCGGGTAGTCCGACGGCATCAAATCTTCCGGGAATCAAGAAGGTAGGGGACACCTACATCGGCGAGATGGAACACGTCATGATCCAGGGCAAACCCATGCTCCTCTGGGGAAAAGGGTCACCGGTGTATGACGGGAAAGGTACTCTTATAGCCGCAATCGAGGTGATCACGGTCGGCGANCCCCAGGAGGAGACGGACGCTGCCGGCCTTGAAAAGTATCTTGGGGGAATATCGAGTATCACCATCAAGGTGTCCGGTGAAGGAATGGGAGGTGCGATTGCCGGGGCAATCGGCTCGTCAACAGGTGGGTACGGTGTCTATGCCACGGACCGAAGACTGTTTGTTATCAGGAACCCCGATCTTGACACCGAAAAGTCGCAGGGGGTCCAGTTCGGGACATTTATTCTGGACGAACTGTTTGGCATGACGGTCGACTCCCGGCCGAAATCGATCAGGGAACTGGAAGCGCATAAGATCTTCGAAGCCCAGAAAAAAGACATTACCAGCATCACCATGAAACGACCTGTGCTGCTTTCGGGGTACCTGAACATTACTCTCGGGAAAGACGAGACATTCAGGGTATATGTCGATCACAAGAAGGCCTTTACGCACATGGAACAGCTGATGCAGTCCTTCTGTCCGGAAAAGATCCGGATTGAGTAACGTCTAAAAAAATCGTTTTTACCGGTAGATAATACTGACACTGCTTCCCGATAATCGCCTCAAAAAACAGACCCTTTTTTTTAAAGAGAACATTGATCGATTCTAACCGCGGGTCGTACCGGGACTTCATCCCTCCACGCTGATGGACCATTCCCGGATTACGGGGATACACCTGTGGGGATGGCTCTCTCATTTTTTAGTGCGTGATGGGTTGGGATCGCAGATGCCATGAGAACACCCGGAGGAATGAAAAGGAACAGGGAACTCAAAACAAAACTTAAAAAAAAAGATCACACCAGTCCGCCATCTTTATTAATCACCATCAGGCGGAGCTCAGTCATCTCCTCGATTGCGTACCGCGGTCCTTCACGCCCAAGCCCGGAGCCCTTGGCCCCGCCATACGGCATCTGGTCAGAGCGGAAGGTGGGGATATCGTTCACCTGGACTCCGCCGACCTGCATCTCCGAGAAAGCCTGCATGGCCCGGTTGATGTTCTGGGTAAAGATCCCGACCTGGAGGCCGTACTCGCTGTTGTTCGCTATCTGGAGGGCTTCATCGAACGTATCGTAGGGGGTGACGGATATAACCGGGCCAAAGACCTCCTCCCGGTTCACTCTCATCGCAGGAGTTGTATTGACAAGGACCGTCGGGGCAAACATGGTCTCATTCAGCGTCCCGCCGGTGAGAACTTTTGCTCCCTGTTTGACTGCTTCCTGCACCTTCCGGAAGGCTTCCTCGGCTTTCAGGCGGTCGATCATGGGGCCCATGTCGGTAGCCGGGTCGCGTGGATCCCCGATATGCAGCTTACTGATGGCGGCGAGGATCTTTTCGAGGGCCTGTTCAAAGATCGGGCGGTGGACCAACACTCTCTGGACGGATATGCAGACCTGGCCCGCGTTGACAAAACCACCGGTGGCGATCCTTTGTACCGCATAGTCGAGGTTTGCATCCTCATGTACGATAACTGCCGCGTTCCCGCCGAGCTCGAGCCCTACGCGTTTCCTGCCGGCGATCTCGCGCAGGTGCCACCCAACAGCGCAGCTCCCGGTGAACGAGAGGTAGGCAATCCGGGGGTCGCGGGCAAGCAGCTCTGCCCGGGCACTCGCGCAGGGTACCACGCTAATCGCCTCCGGCGGCATACCTGACGCGAGTGCCATGTCCCCCAGCAGGAGGCTTGAGACCGGTGTCGATGAGGCGGGCTTGATGATGACGGAGTTACCTGCAGCAATCGCGGGTGCAAGCTTATGGCAGGCGAGATTGAGGGGAAAGTTGAACGGGACGATACCTACCACCGGCCCGAGCGGGAACCGCTGGAGGAACCCGGTCCTCCCGTGCGTGTCCTCGCTCAAGTCCAGCGGGATGATCTCCCCGTAAATCCGCTTTGCCTCTTCAGCCGACGTGCGGACGGTGACCTCGGAGCGGACCACTTCGCTCGCTGCAAACTTTCGGGTCTTACCACCTTCCATAACCATGACATCGATGAGTTCATCTGCCCGACGGTGGATCTCGTCGGCGATACCAAGCAGGATCTGTGAGCGGTCGTGCGATGAGAGGCGCCGGGTCTTCTCAAACCCGCGACAGGCGGCTGCGACAGCTTCCTTCAGCTCGGCGTTGCCGGCCTGGCAGACCTCAGCGTACACTTCTCCCGTGAACGGGAACCTGACTTTTGAAATCTCGGGGGTGTGTTTTTTCGCACCGCCGACAAGAAGCGGGTAGGTTTCCATCATCAACCATCCTGGATATCCGTGCTGATTCTGATACTTTGCGGGCAGGAACTGCGCGTGCCCGCATAATTATACCCAGTACATCATCGAGAATCAACCCTAAAGAATCCTTCTGATCAGGCGTTTTGGCAATCTGAATAAAAAAGAAAATTGATCCCGGGAATTCAGAGCCGGGTCAGTTTTACCGGCACCCGGTAGGTAACATCATTGGTTCCGGTCTCTTTCCGGTCGTCGGCGCAGATGTAGTATTTGCTCTGGGTCTTGATAGTAAAGGTCTTTTCTACGGGAGTGATGATATCATTGAACTGGACCAGCGGCACGACGCCGGTATAGACCCAGGTCTTCCTGACGCCATCCCATTGGGGCTTGACCTGCCGGAGCGCAAGCTGATCATTCTCATCAACGAAAAGGACGTTCACGTTGATGGTATTGGCACCGGGGGAGAGTGCAGAAAGTTTAAACTTCTGATCAGGGTAAAGGTAAGTCGTCCCCAGGGCGTCCTGGACATTCATGCAGGCAAGGTCATTGAACCGGACGATAATAACCGTGTCGATATCCGCGACTTGTGCGGTATTGGTCGCAGGAGAGGACGGGTTGGTTCCTGAAGCAGTTGCTGCGGGGGGTGCCTGCGTGGCGGGAGCAGCCGGCTGGGACGTGGAGCACCCGGCGACAAACACCAGGACGAGCACCAGCAGGACAACCAGTGGGGAGTATCCGAGGATCTTCATGCAGTTCAATTCATAAAGTATCCTTTATATTGGTTACGATTCTGATCGCCCTGCCGGGATCGTGATTGCCTCTGGTCAGCCATAAGGAAAGCCGCAAGCTGGTGGCGGTTCCCGAGATGACACCCTGCAGCACTTTTTTTAGGCCCCGCGCGGACACGGAGAAAAACTACTTTGTGCTGTGGCACCAATATTCATGCGCACAAAACGGGTGCGCCCGCCAAGTACACGAGGGGTTATGAAGGAAGTCACCGCGAACTTCAGTATAAGAGAGATCGAGCGTGAGGTGCAGGCATACTGGCGCACCCATGATACCTATCAGTCGGTCCGGCAGCACCGCAGCACAGGAAAACCGTTCTTTTTTGTGGATGGGCCACCCTACACCACCGGCCATATTCACATCGGTACTGCCTGGAACAAGATCCTCAAGGACAGCATCCTGCGCTATCATCGGATGAATGGCCGGCATGTGATCGACCGGGCAGGATATGATATGCACGGCCTCCCAATCGAGGTCAAGGTCGAGCAGGCCCTCGGCTTTGTATCAAAAAAGGACATCGAGACCTTCGGGATACAGGCATTCATCGAGAAGTGCCGGGAGTTCGCGGTCACCAATAAGAACCTCATGGATGAACAGTTCGAGGGCCTTGGCGTCTGGCTCGACTTCGCGGGTGCCTACCAGACGGTCAGACCGGAGTATATCGAAGCTGCATGGTGGACCCTTGCCCGTGCAGAGGAAAGAGGAATGCTTGAACGCGGCCACCGTGTGGTGAACTGGTGTCCCCGTTGCGAAACGGCTATCGCNGATGCAGAGGTCGAGTACTGGGACGAGAACGATCCCTCGGTCTTCGTAAAATTCCCGCTGATAGGGAAAAAAGGTGAGTTCCTTGTTATCTGGACCACTACCCCGTGGACACTCCCAGCCAACGTCGCGGTTGCCGTGGCAAAGGAGTTGGAGTATGCCAGGGTCCTTGCAAAAAAGGACGGTATCGAAGAGCTCCTCTGGATCGCAGAGCCGCTCGTCAAGTCCGTTCTTAAGAAAGCCCGTTACAAGGATTTCGCTGTCATTGAGACCAGAAAAGGAGCCGAGCTTGTCGGCTGGAAGTACGACTCCCCCCTCCACGAACAGGTGCCTCTCCAGCGGGAGATCGACCATAAGGTTGTTACTGCAGACTTTGTCACGCTCGAGAACACCGGCATGGTCCATATCGCTCCCGGTCACGGCTGGGATGATTATGTGCTCGGGACAAAGGAGGGACTTTCGATCGTNTGCCCGGTGGATGGGGCTGGAAAGTTCCGGGAGGAGGCCGGGGAGTTTGCCGGCTGCTTCGTCCGCGATGCCAACGACGGTGTCCTCGTTGCCCTCGGCCCCCACCTGCTCGCCAGAGAGCAGGTAACTCACCGTTACGGCCACTGCTGGCGCTGCAAGACCCCGATCATCTTCCGGGCCACCTCCCAGTGGTTCCTGAAAGCCTCCGAGATGCGGGACCTGATGCTCGCTGAAGTGGAAAAAGTCACCTGGTATCCCGAATGGGCTGGAAGCGCCCGCTTCTACGATTGGATCAAGGAGGCCCGCGACTGGTGCATCTCGCGCCAGCGCTACTGGGGCATCCCTATCCCGGTCTGGGTCTGCCCAAAATGCGATACCTACCGGGTCATCGGCACCATCGCAGAGCTCGAAGAGCGGAGTGGTAGGCCCCTTGCAGATCCTCACCGCCCGTATGTGGACCAGGTCACGATCCCCTGCACCTGTGGTGGCACGATGAAGCGGGTGGAGGATATCTTTGATGTCTGGTTCGACTCGGCAGTCGCATCATGGGCGACCCTCGGGTTCCCGGGGAAGACTGCAGAGTTCGACGCCCTCTGGCCAGCTGATTTCATAACCGAGGGACAGGACCAGACACGGGGCTGGTTCTACTCGCAGCTCGGTGCCAGCACCATTGCGTTTGGCAAGGCACCCTACAAGAGTGTCTGTATGCATGGTTTCGCACTCGATGCCGAGGGCAAGAAGATGTCGAAGAGCCTCGGCAACGTGGTGAACCCTTCCGACGTAATTGAGAAAGTCGGTGTCGATGTGCTCCGCCTCTACGTGCTCTCTTCCTCCGCTCCATGGGACGACCTGAAGTTCAACTGGGAGGGGGTCGGGACGATCAACCGGGCGGTCAACATTCTCTGGAATGTGTACCGCTTCCCGCTCCCGTACATGATCCTCGACGGGTTCGAGCCGGCATCCAAAGGTGGAATCTGGGATGACACCTTCGTCAGGGCGAACCTCAGCCGGATGCCGGATGAGGACCGTTTCATCCTCTCACGGATCAACACCGTTGCCGCCACGGTCGATGAGGCAATGAAGGGATGCCAGCTTCACCGGGCAACCCGTGAGCTGGTGAACTTCATCCTCGAAGACCTCTCGCGCTGGTACGTCCAGCTCGTGAGGCCCCGCATGTGGCTCGAGGGGGAGAGCGAACAGAAGGTCTTCGCGTACGAGACGATCTACTATGTCCTGCGCCGGCTCACCGGTCTGCTCGCCCCCGTGTGCCCGCACCTCACTGAAGAGATTTACCGTAACCTCCGGTGCACGAACGATCCGGCCAGCATCCACCTGCTCGACTGGAACGCAGGGGACGCGGCGCTTGTCGATATGACGCTGGAAGGGGCTGTTGCCCTCGTCAGATCGTTCGATGAAGCGTCCCAGAACGCCCGGCAGAGCGGCAAGCGGAAACTCCGGTGGCCGGTTGCAGAAGTAATCGTGGTCACCAGCTCGACGGCCGTGAAGAACGCTGTTGAGCGACTTAACGCGGTCTGCATGGGCCGGGCGAATGCGAGGAAGGTATCGGTCGTGATGGGACGGTGGGACCGTATCGGCTGGCATGCAGAGCCCGTTATGAAGGCGCTCGGTAAGGGATTCGGTAAGGACTCTTTCAGGGTCAAAGGTCTCATCGAGGCTGCGGATGGGAATGCCCTCAAAGGGGCAACTGATGCCGGGAAGACAATCCGGCTGGAAAGCGGGGGTGCTTCATTTGAGATTGGTGCAGAGCACGTGACCTTCTCCGAAAAGCTCCCCCCGGATATCTTTTCCGCACCGATGACGGACGCAACCGTATATGTCGACATAACCCTGACCCCGGATCTCGAAGCGGAAGGGTATGCCCGCGAAGTGGTCCGGCGGATTCAGGATATGCGGAAACAGATGGACCTCGCTGTCGAGGACAATATCAATGTCGAGGCGGCGGTGGTCGATCCCCGGGTGCTCGCCCTGCTCATGAGCGATGCAACTATCGCGATGATCGGCGATGAAGTCCGGGCAAAGTTTTTCGGGTTTGTCAGGGCCGGGATACCCATCGATACCACGAAATATCCTTCCGTCAAGGAATGGGATGTGGAAGGTGTCGCGATGACGATCGGGATTTCAAAGGCGGAATAATTTTTTTTAATTACTATTGAGGGATGGCAAAATACACCAGCTCATGCTCGGGAAAAAGGCCCGCTGTCAAGTCTGGTAATGTTTACAACGAGAAAGGTTCCCTTCGTTGATCAAAAAACGTGAGGTAAAAGAAGAACTGAATTGTCGCGTTGTCTCCATCCTCTCTGAGAGCTGGATAGGTAAAAACCTCGAAAAAAGGATAGTAAAAA
>JGI20214J51650_10002925_pt1 | contig 10714 bp, 7 predicted proteins | sample WetSurMetagenome_FD_51650 | JGI IMG/M metagenome (IMG submission 51650)
GATCATCGCCCAGCGCCTCGTCCGGGTTCTCTGCCCGAAGTGCAAGGAGGCCTATATCCCCGACGACGAATCGCTCGCCAACCTCGGAATCGACAAGAAACAGCGTGACCGGCAACCCCTCTATCGGAAGCAGGGCTGCGCCGCCTGCATGAACACGGGTTATCGCGGCCGGACGGCGATCTTCGAGATTCTCATCCTGGACGACCCGATCAAACGCCTGATCCTCAAGACCTCCGACTCGAACCAGATCAGCGACGAGGCGATGAAGCGCGGGATGACGAACCTGCTGGCCGACGGGGCGAAAAAGGTCCTCGAGGGGACGACGACGATCGAAGAGGTCTTCCGCGTCACCCGGATCATCAAAAGGGAGACGGACCTGGAGGCATAGGGGGCCATGCCGTCCGAAAAGGAACTGGGCCGGCCTCGCGGGCTATTGACGTTCCGCATCCTTTGTTTGTTTCAGCCCGGGAATGCGATGTTACGGTGCCGGGGTTTCCGATGAAGCGGCCGGAGGGGTTGTGTCTTCCGCAGGTGTCGAAGGCAGGATGAATTTTGCATCAGCCGTAGACGGCGAAGGCGCCGGGCCCGCGGGGGTGATGGTGATGCTGAACGTGCTGGAAGTCGTCGCACCGCTTGCGTCTTTGGCGCTGAAGGTGATGTCGCCGAGACCATTGGCAGAAGGCCGCACCAGGCAGTCGATATACCGGTTTGAAGAAATGGAGCAGGAGACGATTCCCGGATTCGTTTGGCTAACAATCGTATAAATCAGGTTTTGTTTCGGCGTTCTGTCGTCCCCTGTGTAGAACCAAAGGTCAACGATCTTTGACAATGAACCCGCATTCTCCGGATAGGACATCGCCGGGACAGCGGTTATGATGGGAGGGCTGTTTGAATTTCCGCTCATTGCCAGGTATCGGTAGTTTCTGACGGAGTAATCGGTCTGGAGATAATATTGGTTGATCTGAGCCTCCTGGTAATAGATCGTACAGACCCAGGCGTCCTTGCCGTTCCAGCGCACCGGGTTTTCCATTTGTCATGGGTAAAATTGCAGTTGGCGCCTTTTGCACAGGAAGATGTGTTTGAATCCAAGAACATGGAGAAAAGGATCTTCTCGTGGTCGGCGGCCTCGTACTGGACATTGAAAAGCGTGTTGTCCGGCACGTTATAGACCGTTGGCGCTTTCCCGGGGGTGTATGAATGTGTTCCACCATAGTCCGTATGCGTGGAACACGCAAGATTTTCGCCGGTTGAAAAAGATTTGCACCAGGTGTAGTAACTTCTCGCATCCCCCGTTCCTGCAATGGCGGACACCAGCATCAGAGATATGGATATGATAAACCATGTTTTGGCTTGTTGCATGAATGATTCCCCTGAGCCACCTGTTTTTTGATCCAGGCAATCAAAGTCGGCAGATCACCGTCCTGCAAATCCGTGCAAAAGATTCGGCTTTTCTGAGACGATGTGCATATATGAAAACGGCGCCGATTTGTCAAGATAAAGGGATAATGGAATAAAAATGTTTGAAATGGGTTGGAACCGATGAAGAAAAAAGCAAGAGATATTCCAGTGCGTGATATCCTTTTGCCGACCATTGGCAATCTGCCGTTCGATGTGAGGACATTACCCCTGGATCCTGCCGATTATCACCATATAAAGCAGGCTGAGGTCCCGCATCGCCACCATTTCTACGAGATCATCCACGTGACCGGGGGCGAAGGTACACACTATATAGACTTCGAGTCTTATCGATTCCAGAAGGATTCTCTATATTTCATCTCGCCTGGTCAGGTGCACTTCCATAATTTTCACTTTCCCGTTAAGGGGTATCTAATTGTCTTCAATGGCGATTTCCTTATATTTCCGCCGGAAAACAACCGACAGATGTATGAGATCTCCTTTTTCCATAGGGTGCGCGAGTCCCCGGTATTAAGACTGACGAAAGATCAGGCGGCCAAGATCAATGCACTGGTTCAAACCATTTATGATGAGTATCGCTCAGAGCAGAGCGATCGCGTTTCAATATTGAGGGCATATCTGCACATCCTGATCGTTCAGGCACAGCGGCTTTATGACGTGGCATCCGTGAAGGACGGATCGGTCAGGGAATCATCGCTGGTGCGCCGCTTCATGCAGCTTGTTTCCGAGAACTTTGCCGGGGAGCGGTCGGTACAGTTCTATGCAAATAGCCTCGGCATGAATGCGAACCATCTGAGCGACACGATCAAAGCCTTGACCGGACGCTCCCCAGGTTGGATCATTCGCCGACAAATCGTTCTGGAGGCCAAGCGTCTGCTCGCCGTTACGGATCTCACCGTAGCCGAGATAGGTTACACCATGAACTTCGAAGATCCATCCTACTTTGGCCGTTTCTTGAAACGTGAAACCGGCTTGAGTCCATCCAACCTCCGCCAGCACATCCGGGAAAAGTACCGTTTATTCCGAGAATAGTCTCTTCCCCTTAAAAACTGAATATAGTCTAACATCAGAAAAATTCGTTGATTTCATTCCCGCGGCAAGTCATTACAGGATTTTGTTTGTATGAAAAGAGGGTGATCGAAAGCCATTGATAAATGGGCGACTTCAAGGCACGGCATATTCCNTTANGGACAACNGACATCATTGATCGGTTAATCCGTTGTAAAATCAATTTCATGAATATCATCGCCGGGAAATTTGCCTGTTATCGGATCNTGGTCTGTGAATATTTTACATAAAAGACTTGACAGTGCCGGAGTATTTTGATTAAAAACCAATAAACGCATATGCATCGGTTTATAGGGTGTATGCGGGAAAACGATGTAGAATTGGCGCAATGAGAATCTTAAAGCGAGGGTAACCATACATTTTAATGCCAGTGCTGCTGGCTGTCTTCTTCCATATTCTGTATTCTGTTGACCTGTCGGCTGCCTGGGAGCCGGCGAAAAATCGGGCTAAAAGGTCAAAATTCAGCGCGACCGGACGAGGGGCATGGCGTTGCGAGCGGGTTTTGCCGTGGCGATCAAAAGACGATCAGATTAAAACCAGCCCTTTCGAGAAATCGGATGATTTCGCCGGTGCAGCGAGAAGGCATAGGGTGCAGGGAGCGGAAATTTAAAAATCCTCTATTTGATATCGGAGTTTCGTAACTCGGATTTAGGATGAAATGGTGAAAAAACATATTAACATGTCACGCCGCAGCTTCCTCAAGGCAGGCGCGTTGGCGACGGGCGCCTTGGCAGTCCCCTCCGCAGCAAAGGGGATGGGGAAGATCCCGGGAACCTCTTTGCCAAACCGGATCGACCGTGAGGTGATGAGCTGCTGCCAGTTCTGCCAGGTCCGGTGTACGACCCTGGTTCAGGTGAGAGACGATAAGGTCGTCAACGTATATGGCAACCCGGGAAATACCTGGACAAACGGGAGCATGTGTCCCAAGGGACAGTCGCTTGTGGAGTTGACGAACAGCCCCCATCGCCTTCTCTACCCGCTCAAGCGGGAGGGTGAAACCTGGAAGCGCATTTCTTATGCTGAGGCGGTGGATCTCGTTGCCGACCGGATCCTGAAGGTCAAGGAAACCTATCCCGACGATTACGCCCACCGGGTGGCCCTGCTTGAGCCGCTCTGGGAGTCCCATGAAAGCGAAGTTATGGCGCAAATGGCGCTGAAGATGGCCGGTTTCCCGGAGGTATGTCAATCCGGCGACACATGCATCGGAAATTCCGCAACGGCCCTGCGCATCTGTCTCGGAAGTCCGGGGTCCACAACCACGCTGGATGAAACGCTCAATGCTCAGACAGTCGTTCTCTGGGGTGCGAATATCGCGGAAACCTATCCTCCGTACATCCACTGGATCAAACTTGCCCGCGAGAAAGGCGTAAAGGTGATTTACGTCGATCCGCGGAAGACGCCGACAAGCCAATACTGCGATATGCAGATCATCGCGCGTCCCGGGACGGACGGCGCCATCGTTTTGGGGCTGATCCGTTATCTGATCCACGAGAATCTGTATGACCGGGACTATGTGGCCCGCCACGTCAACGGCTTCAAAGAGCTTGTGGAGTCGGCCGAGGCCTATACCCCCGATGCGGTCGCGAAGATCGCCTGGCTGCCGACGGAGAAGCTGATCGCTCTGGCCAAGGCGCTTGCGCAGAGCAAGAAGACGATTATCTGGATGGGCGGTTCGCTCTCCCGTTTCACCAACTCCATTCAGACGGTTCGGGCCATTATTGCGCTGCAGGCGCTCACGGCTAACCTCTCAGGACCGGGAAAAGGGATCATCAATATGCAGGGGGGCAAGCCGGGCGGGGTGGAAGGGTTGGAGGAAAAATTCTACCCCAAGGATCTGGCGATGGGCCTTGGGTTTCGAAAAGTTCTTTACCGGATGCTCCAGAAGAATGTGGATGTCCTGCTCCTCAACTCCAGTTACCGGCGTTATCCCGATGCCAATCGGGTGAAGAAAGGGATTGAGAACGTCGGTTTTGTCGTGTACCGCGGTTTCTTCATGAACGAGGAAGCGAAACTTTCCCACCTGATCATTCCCGGCACGATGCCGTTTGAGAGCTCCGGCGCCCAGTACGGGGCGCAGCGGCAGTTGGTTTGGCGCAACCGCGCCGTCCCCGCACCGGGGGAGACGGTGGGGGATTGGCAGTTTTACGCGGATCTGGGGAAAAAGCTCAACAAGGGCACTTTCCCCGACGTCCACAGCCCTGAGGATATTTTTGAGCTGGTCCGGCGAAATTCGCCCACGTGGACCGGGTTGACGCTCGAAAGGCTGAAGAAGGATCCCACGGGAATTTCGTGGCCCTGTCCCTCGGAAGGGCATCCGGGCACGCTGGGGACCATTTACCCCGATAACCGGTTCCTGACCTCCCACGGGAAGGTGGAGCTTGTTACACCCGCTCTCGGCCCCATTTCGTGGAACGAGCCGGATGGGAGCCCCTACGGGGATTCCGAAGATGCAAAGAGTTTTCCTTTGATTTTCACGCAGGGAAAGGTCGTTCAACACTGGCAGCACTCGTTCACGCAATGGTCGCGGTACATGGCGCAGTTTTCAGAGGGCAATTACGTCCAGGTCCACCCCCGGACCGTGGAGAAATTGGGCGTGAAGGAGTATGACTGGGTTTATCTGGAGACCGAGCTCGGCAAAATCAAGGCGAGGCTGCACTTGAGCGAGATGATCCTTCCAGGCGTGGTCTGGACCCCCTCTTATCCGGGCGGCGGCACCCCTGAGCAGGATAATGGCGGGGTGTCGATCAATACCATTATCCCCGGCCGCTGGGACAAGGTGTCGGCCCAGTTCAACGGGTTTGGCTGCAGACTGACCAAGGCATGATACCATGCCGTTCATTACTGAACCGCTTTATGAGACGACATGATGAGCGATCGATTGATTGTTTTCGATGACAGGAAGTGCATTCGCTGTCACTCGTGCGAAATTGGATGTCAACTGGAAAACGACGCCCCGCCGGGCATACAGCTCCGTCGGGTGAAGAGCCATGTCCAGGGTCGCTTTCCGGAGGGCGTCGAGCGGTCCATTTCAACAGCTTGCTTTCACTGCAACGATCCGGCCTGTGTTTCATCCTGTCCCGCGGGGGCTCTCAGCCGGAGACCTGACGGGGTAGTGGAGCATCGGCGGGATCGCTGCATCGGTTGCGGGTACTGCATCCAATCCTGTCCGTTCCATGTACCGCAGGTGAGTCCGGAACAGCACACCATGAGGAAGTGCAGCTTCTGCATCCAGCGGATCGATTACGGTAAAAAGCCGGCGTGTGTGGCGAAATGCCCGTCGGGGGCGCTGACCTATTATCCCCCCGGAAAGGCCCCCAAAGCGATCGCCGCTTACGGGAAGGCGGAACGTCTCCATATGATTTACGCATTGCAGGGAAAACCCGCGGAGTATCAGCTGCCGGATCCCGTTCCGCTGAATACGGTCACCGGCGGGCAGATCTGGAAATGGTTGGGAGGCCTGGTGCCGGGGGCCTTTGTCTTGGCCTGGATTTGGAAATTGGCCCTCAACGAGGAGAAAGCGCATGAGTGAGATCGCCTGGGGCATGCCCGTCGTCCTCGACCTTTTCTTCGCCGGCCTGGCTGCCGGCGCCTTCTGCTTTGCGGTGTTGATCGGCCGAAGCGGTCAAGAGAGCTTTCAGATCTGTTCCCGGACGTCGGCTTTCCTGGCCCCATGCGCCGTCGGCTTCGGCCTCTCCATGCTGATTCTGGATCTGAGGTACAAAACCCGCTTCTGGTTCACCATGACCGTGTTCAACAGCGATTCTCCCATGTCCCTGGGGGTCTGGCTGCTGACCCTGTTTTCCTTTATTGCGGCGTTCTATGCCATATTCTGGATCCCTGCTGTCGTACGCGAACGCATTCCCGTGATCGGGAGATGGCCGTTGTGGTCGCAGCAGAGGGTCCGCGACGCACTGGGATGGGTGGGCGTCCCGATCGCCCTGATGGTTTCCATCTATACCGGCGTCTTGCTCTCCTCCGCGGCCATGCCCCTGTGGCGGAACACCGCCTTGCCGCTCCTCTTCTGCTTTTCGAGCCTGGCCACGGGATTCGCGGGCGGGATCTTGCTTGCGATCCTTTTTTCACCCGGGAAACGGCAAGAGATTATCACCGGGCCGTTCCAGTGGCTTCAAAGGATTTTTCGCGTACTGCTGCCGGCCTATCTGATCGCACTTCTTGTTTATATGCTTTTGTTTTTCGTGCCCCCGATGCGGCAGCAGGATGTGATGCCGCTGATCACCGGATGGAACGGTCTGATCTGGTGGCTGGGGGTGGTCGGGATCGGGATTCTGCTTCCTCTGCTTCTGAGCGTGAGGAGAGCCAGGCTCAATCGCTCAACGGTTTTTACTGTTCTCGGGGCCCTGCTGGTCGGGGGCCTGTTGTTAAGGATGGTCTTGGTCTATGCAGGCCAGGAGCAGGTCGTCGCCGCGGTGTATCGACTTGCAAATATGCCATAATAAGGGAGGAGAATTTCATGACAATGAAAATTAAATGGTTGGGTTCGGTAGTGGTTGTCCTGTTTCTTTGCAGCCTGTTTGCGGGTGCGGCCCTTGCCGCGGCACCGCAGAAGGGGAAGGCGGAACCGCAAAAGGGGAAATCGGAACTGCTGACGGGGAAATCGGTCAATGTCAATACGGCAACCGCGGAAGATATGATCAAGAACGTTCCGCAGATGACGCCGGAACTGGCCAAGAACATCGTCCAGTATCGAAAGGATAACGGCGATTTTCAGCAGAAGGAGGAGCTTCTCCAGGTCAAGGGGATGAACCGGACGCTTCTGAAAAAATGGGATAAGTTTTTTGAACTTGAAGGGATAGGAGGCAAGGATTGCACATGCTGAATCAAATTTTAAGCATCAGAAAGCCGGCGCCGTTGCGAAGGGAACCCTTTCTTTTCTTCCTCTTCGTATTGTCGTTTTCCCTCCTGCTTCCAGTCTGTGCCGCAGCTGCCGAGACATCCCACGGGCTTCCCCCTGCGGATGATGCCACATATATCCCGCAGTTGAGCGGGCTCTTGAATGAGACCTTGCGGAACCACTACGGGGTGGAAAAGGAACTGGCCGAGTGCATTGTGCTCAGAGGCAGCAAAATCAAGGACGGGAAAATCTCCGTTCCCGCCGGGGGATTCTACTATGCATCGTCCACGTCCTTGGACGCCAGGCCCCTGAGGAGCGATCCGTTCATCATTCTGGGCAGAACCTCCTACCTGCTGTCCCTGAAGACGGCACAGGTGATCAAGAAGGATGTCGCTTTGAAGAAGCGGGACAAGGTCCTCCTGGATGAAAAAGGATACCGCCTGTGGTTTGATTACGCGACGGATCACTATGGAAAGCCCTACGGCGAGTTTGCCATCATGGCACCTTCCGGGGGCTGGCAGATGGAGATGCCGGTCTCTTCCTCTTTTCCGGAGCCCGAACTCGCAAAGACCTTCAATCTGAAAGAGGGGATCAACCCCCAGCAGGTGCCGTTTTACCTCACTGGGGCTTACCAATTCGGCGCGACGAAACTCCAAACCAAGAAGATCACCCACGAAGACGCGGTATTCGCGGAGGTGAAATACCCGGTGATCGAAGAAGCGGTCTTTTCCCTGGACAGGCCGTACGTGGTCGGGATCCAGCAGGAGACTTTCAGATGGTGGCGGAACAAGAGGATCTACGCCTTCAGGAAGGCGGACGGGATCCTGGTCGAGGTCCGCAACTGGACGGGCCGGAAGGTCCTGGCCTCCAAGCTGCTCCAGCCGGTCACGCCGCAGGACTACAAGGTGACCGATCCCGACAGGATGAGCCTCACCGATTTCAATCTGGATATGCACATCGAAGTGGTCGTGAATCCCTCCTGGTTCAAGGGATCCGATTGGATCCCCTGGTCCAACGACGTGCCGTTCGGTTGGACCGGAGGCACGGTTTCCCTGATGATCTACAACGATCTCGTCAAGCTGAAGAACGGGGAGCCGTGGCCGAATGACAAGCGCTACACCGTCGGGCTCGAGGCGGAGCAGATGTCAGGCATGCTCAAGCGCGTCGTGCTGGAAAACAAGGACCCCTTTGTGCTGACGAACAAGGACAATTCCTATGACGGTCCCATCTGCATGTCCGACTTTTGGGACAGAAGATACTTCAGCGTTGTGGCCAAAAATATCGAAAGCGATGTGGTGAAGACCTGCTATGCCCGGGATTCCTGGTTCCGGCGGACGGACAACCTGATCCTTTGGAAGGAGGGGCGGGAAAACGCGGACTTCTTCGTCGGCATGAGCGAACTGGTCGTCTCCGTGATGGAGGACACCTTCCTGAACCGGCTGGCCGATCCCACCTACGGCGTGCCGGTGGTCAAATCGAAATTCACGTCCTATCCCCGGGCGATTACCTCGGCGAAGCAATTTGCCCCTGACCCCACCTGTGCGTTCGTTCCCAAGCTCAAGGGGCTCACGCGCAAATTTGTCAATACCCGAAACGGAGAAAGACTGACCAGCTCCGATGCGATCGTCATCCGCGGAAGCTATATCGACTACCGCAAGGGCAAAATCATCATCCCTCCGGCGGGACTCTATTATACCTCCCGGCTGGGTCGAAATGTGCGGCCCCTTGCCGGCGAGGCCATCTACATCCTCGGGAAAAAGGCCTATCTCCTGAGCACGGAAAGCTATCTTGTCGTCAAGAAGAACACGGCGATCGATTTCTGGAAACTGCTGCCGATGGGAGACGGAAATCCACTGTTCTGGCAGGACGTCCCGCTGGGAGACGGCAGCAAGACGATCCGCTTCCTGACGTCGCGGATGCTCTGGGGTCGGCCCGTGGCCCAGGCACGCATCATCAAGTATTCCGGGAACGCGTTCGGGGCGGACATGCTTCTGGGCCCCGGTCTCAAGGATTACGAGCCCATTTACGGCGACAACAAATCGTTCGCGGGTCAGACCTACTCACTGCCGGATGTCTATGCCGAAGGGGCAACCTATGCCATTCCCCGCTGGGTGAGCCCGGATGCGATGGAGATCGCCGACATGGGCAGCCCCGGGATGGATTCCTTTACGATCTCCTATAATGAGCCGGTGAAGGTCGTTCTGAAGGCGGGAGCGGAGGCCAAGGTCGGTGACTACACGCTGAAGGCCCTGAGCGTGGATCCGGGCCAGAAAATGGTGAAGCTGGCCCTCCGCGACGGCACGGGAAAGGTCGTCATGGAAAAACAGTTGGGTCCGGTCGATCAGAAGGTCTACGATATGCTTCCGCAGTACAGCCCCGCCCAGCAGAAGGTGTTGATGCAGTACAAGGACATCCATGTTGAGCTGGAGCTGCCGGCGGTTTTCAAGGACGGCCAGGCGACGTTCTACACCTGGACGGGCGCCCAGAAACTGGAACGCGACAAGCCCTGGGCGAAAGATCCCCGCTATATCATGCGCCCGGACGTNTGCGGCCACTGCTACATGCTCAACGAGTTCATCATGGATAACCCGGAGCCGATTGTNCTGGATGCCAAAAATCCGACCTACACCGGCCCCGAGGGGTACTTCAAGATCGTCGTTACCGATTTCGATGGCGAGAAGATTCAGGCCTGGCACATTGAAGACAAGGATGGCAACAAGAGCCCCAACCTGGCGGAACTGGCCCGGAACAACGTGGACGTGATGGTCGGGGTGAACGGCACGACGGAGCATTTTCTGCGCAAAACCCTGCTGCAGAGGCTGGCCTACCGCGAGATCTGGCGGTTGAAATAGGGCTCAGTGGGTCCGTTCGAGGGGCTTTACCGGGCCGCCGGCGGAATGGATCTTGCGGCAGGCCGCATCCGGGGCGGACAGACCGTTTCTTGTAGTCGTGAGGGGAATAGGGTTAACCATTCTGGCCATGACGGCAAGTGCTTAATGAAATGGAGAAGAAGAAAATGGCACAAGAGATGACATACAATCAGGCGGCGGCAGTACAACCGGCGGTCAGAAAACCTTCCGCTTGGAGTGCGCTGCCCAGTTTTCAGAAGAGTTGGCCAGGACTGCTGGCCATGGCGTTGATCGCCATATTCAGCGGTCTTCCCGGCCTGCACTTCCCGTTTTCACTGGACAGCTTTTTGCGATACATCGATGCCGTGTTGCCACCGGTGTACGGCAAGGGATTGTTCGTGGATCTGCTGCATTTCAACTACGTGGTGACCTGTCTCGTCATGGGCATCCTGATCCGGAACGTTATCGGGGTTCCCAATTCCTGGGAGGCGGGGATCTCTTACAGCGGCTGTTTCATGAACGTGGGGAT
>JGI20214J51650_10002927_pt1 | contig 10711 bp, 9 predicted proteins | sample WetSurMetagenome_FD_51650 | JGI IMG/M metagenome (IMG submission 51650)
TCCCCCGATAAAAGGCAATACAAGCAAAACAATAAGAATATATCTTTTCATGGCATAATATGGTTAGTTAAAAATGACTATGAAATTAAGTAAATAACCGGAAACAGGAAAATGATTTCCAATATTTAACACAATATTAACCTAATTAAAAAATCCGGCATCCATTAATGGATACCGGATCGTCATGAAGATATCAGGAATGAAAAACAAGAAACTGGTTAAATCATGTTGCTGGCTTCGGGGTGTCTGATACCGGTTATAAATACATACACATTTTATTTTTCTTTGTCAGACGATCTTTTCAGACCATCTTCTGTCATAATCCATTGATTATTTCCTCTGTTGGATCTGACCATCTCTTTGGACTCTCCATCCCAACTCCAGTTCCAGTCATCGTCATAATAATGCTGTCTGCGGAACATGTTCTCGGTTGTTTTATCGAAATGGACTTCAGTTCCCTCAGGGATGTACAGGTTAACTCTTACATTATCAAAGGACCATTTTGTATTTGCCGGAATAGTGAAATACTCATCAATAAAAATTGTATCACCGGAGATTTTCCAGTTATAAGCCAGACCCTCTGCTTTCCTGGCAGCGTCAATTCTGCTCCGGCCCGCCGAACGCTTTCTGATGTTAACTCTTACCGTATTATCGTCGGAATTGTTTATGTTAAGNCCTGATGCGATGAATAATCCCTTGTTATCGTCAATAAAAAAGACGTTATAATCATCCTCGTCGAAGGAGATCTCTTTATCATAATGCAGATCAGCTACTGTACGATCAGCCAGGATATATAGGTTCGCAGGAGCTTTTTCGATTACCTCTTCCGATTCTGTTTTGGCTGTTTCAGCATAGGATATGCCTTCATTAAACAGCAGGAGGGAAAGAGCAGCAACGCAGACCACCCAGATCACAAGACCCGCAAGGCTGAAGATCCCGTCTTTTGCCTTAAACCAGAAAATCATTTTTACACCCCAGTAGATAAGCGCCAGAAGCGGCATAAGAATTACAATAAAGGTGAGCACAAGGATCCAGGGAGCAATTGCAGGATTAACAATATAGTTCAGGAAATCAGGCAAGTAAAATAGATTTACTCCAAAAGAGTGCGTCGAGAAATACCCGGGGTAATGGAAAAAGAATACCATTATGAACGAAACAAGGGCAATGAACCCGCAAAGGACAAAAGTTATTCCTGTCAGGATCAGGAATACGCGAAGTATTATGAACAGTACTTTACCAATAGCCCTGAACACTTCGTTAAAGGCATTCCCTACTCCGGAAACAGCCTGTCCCGGGGATGTATGTGACGGATCACCTGATACGAGGGAATATCCCGGGTTCATTTTCTGTCTTGCTGAACGGAAGTCATCCCTTCCATACATTTCTCTCTTCTGAGGATCTGACTGAGCTGACGGAACTGCAATCCAGAGTGCAACATATACGAAAAATCCAATGCCAAAGAAGCATGTAAAAACTATGAANAATAGTCTGACCCATACTGCCTCCATGTTGAGAAATGCACCAAGGCCTCCGCAGACTCCNCTGATTATCATATCATCNGGATTCCTATATAACTTTTTCTGGTTTGTGGAATGCGTATATTTTTGCCTGGCCTCTGTTGCTTCGCCACCTCCGTCAAAGTCCTCAGGTTTGCCAATAATTGAAATCATCGCTTCGACATTCTCTCTTGAAATAACAGCTGCGATTCCGCCCTGTGACTGGAATATTTCAGCGATTCTCGATTCGATATCCTCAATNGTTTCTGCTCCTCCTGGGGTGTTCTTTAATCTGTCATCAATATCCTGGAGATAGCGGCGCAAGATTTTATAAGCCTCCTCATCAATCTGAAATAGTGTGCCGCCGAGATTTATTTTGATTGTTTTGTCCATTTTATTCTCAATTAAAAGTTAATATAGGGTTACTTTTTCCTGATGAGTTTGACTGATTCAACAAGCTCTTCCCACGAATTATCAAGGTCAGCAAGATATTCTCTGCCTTCAGTGGTAAGTTCATAGTATTTTCTGGGAGGCCCCTGTTGTGATTCTTCCCAGCGATAGCTCAGAAGGCCTCCATTCTTTTGCCTTGTAAGAAGAGGATAAAGTGTTCCTTCAACTACTATCACTTTGGCCTCCTTAAGTTCTTTAATTATATCGCTGGCATAGCATGAATTCTTCGATAGTACCGACAAAATGCAGTACTCGAGGATTCCCTTCCGCATCTGTGCTTTTGTATTTTCCAGATCCATATTTTTGAGTATTAAAGTTATTAATAATTAGCCCCCCGCTCAGGTGGGATGGGGATTTTAAAGTTTCATATTCTTTCTCACGGTGTCAAACTCTTTTTTCACAGAATCCTTAATGTTATGAATGTTCACGGGATCACCTTTCATTTCAATTTTCTGGGCAGTTGTTTTCGCTTCAGGAAGAACAACATAAAGGATAAGATATACCAGGACGCCAAGGCCTCCTGCCATAACCAGAGCAATGAATATTCCACGGATTATCCATGGTTCGATATCCCAATATGCACCCATCCCTGCACATACACCACCGATTATTCTCTTGTCGGGGTCACGATACATGCGGTGAGCCCCGGGGGTTGAAAATTTCTCCTTTGGTGAAGGTCCATCGTTATCGGAAAAATCCGCCGGATTTCCCATAATCGAAATTACATCACTGACATCACCAATATTTATTACCTGCTTATAGCTTGTCAGTTTCGAGCGGAACAATTCGGACATCCGGCTCTCGATATCCGACAGGATTTCAGAGGAACTCTCTTCACCAGCAAAGTGGAGCTCAAGATTTTTCAGATACCTTTTTAGTTCTGCATATGCATCTTCATCGATGTTGAAGGAAAAACCTCCAAGATTTATACTTACTGTTATTTTCATAGAACCTTACAATATTTACTACTATATAAATTATACAACATTACAATGCAAAGATATAATAAAATAATTATACTATGCAATACATAGTACTGAAATAATTATNTTACAATNATTAAATAGATCGTAATAAACAAATAGTCAATAGTTTACAAAATGTAAATTTTTTTGGTATAATTTGTATTTTTCGAAGTTTTTGTGAAAGAAGTGCACAAAAAGGCCTGCCTGTTGGTGTCTGAAGATAATCGGTGCCTTAAAAGCGTTGGCACAGATTGCAAATCCGCGCCAGCGGCAAAACAAAAATTGGATTCAGGTCCGATCTTTTAAATTCACGGATTTCGACCAGATGATTCAAATGAAGGTTTTCCTTATCTTTATCGAAACAATTCTGAAATGCCGAAACATTACAAATGGGGAATCATGGCACCCGGCAAAATGGCTGCAAAATTCGCAAACGGACTGAAGGTCCTTGAAAATGCCGATTTATATGCCGTAGGTTCACGCGATATTAAAAGAGCGGAGAAATTTGCTCATGATCATGGGTTTAGGAAAGCTTATGGAAGCTATTTGGAGCTTGCCGGTGATCCTGAGGTGGATGTGATATACATTGCTTCGCCGCATTCTCGACATCATGACCAGGCAATACTTTGCCTTGAAAACAAAAAAGCCGTTATCTGTGAAAAGGCGTTTGCGCTGAACAGTGGCGAGGCTGAGGGGATGGTCCTGGAAGCCCGTAATCAGAATGTTTTTCTGATGGAGGCCCTGTGGCCCCCTTTCCAACCATTCTATAAAAAAGCAAGTGAAATCCTGAAGAGTGGTGAATTGGGCAAAATAAACCATCTTCACTCGTACTTCTCATTTTATCCGGCTTTTGACCCTGCCGACCGAAAATTTAATGTTGAACTCGGAGGTGGCTCGCTTCTGGACATTGGTATTTACCCTGTGATTGATGCCCTGACATTTATTGGAGTTCCTGATGAGATAAAGGCCACTGCAAAATTTTGCGAAACAGGATCAGAAGAGTCTCTGAGTGCAATCTTTAGCTATAACAATGGTCCGATGGCGACAATTTACAGTTCATTCAGGACGAACATTGGAATAGGGTGCGATATCCTCTGTGAAAAAGGGAACCTTACTGTTTCACGCGGACGGGACATGAACCAGAGGGTTATTCTTGGACTGCATGGCAGAGAAAAGGAAACTTTTGTTTTCAGTCCTCCTGCACTTGGCTATCACTGGGAAGCTGAGGAGGTAATGCGGTGCCTCGATAAAGGTCTGACCGAAAGTCCGATAGTCCCTCTCTCTTTCAGTGTAAGTCTTATGAAGACACTGGATAATATCAGGGAAGCTGCAGGAATAGTATTTCCCGCAGACATACGCAGTTAAATCAGCTTATTTCTAATATTCCAACATATTTCTATATATTTCTATATATTTCTATATATTTCTCTTATTTCATCTATTTCTTCTTCAGACACCAATGGCCACAGAAGATCCCAAAATCAAATACGAAAGAGATTTTTTCAGAAAGAAGTTATTTCTCAGTATGCTGATCCCGGGAGTTTTTGTTTTTCTGATGTGGCTCGCAAAGATGATCGAAGTCTTATTTGACATTGATCTTTCAAGACTTGGCATTTATCCGTTGGCATTCGATGGCCTGCCTGGAATAATATTTTCTCCTTTTATTCATGTAAATTTCGGACATCTGTTCAACAATTCCCTTCCGCTCTTTTTTCTGGGAACCGCTCTTTTTTACTTCTACTCCGAAATAGCCGTGAAAGTATCATTATTGACCTATTTTCTCACAGGAATTCTGGTATGGGTTGCGGGCCGAAGTGCATGGCATATAGGGGCAAGCGGTTTAATTTATGGATTAGCTTCTTTCCTCTTTTTCAGTGGGATCATAAGGAAATACTTCAGGCTTGTGGCACTATCGCTGCTGATAGTGTTCATTTACGGATCAATGGTTTGGGGGATCTTCCCGAACATTTATAAGGAAGTATCCTGGGAATCACATATGCTTGGATTCATTTCCGGTATTATCCTCGCCGTTGCATACAGAAAAGAGGGACCACAGCAACCGGTTTATGAATGGCCCGAGGAAGAAGAGGAGGATGGGGTAGTTAAAAATCCTTAATTTGGGCTGCCTGGTAATTTGTGAACTATACTGCCTGAAATTATATTATGATATTTGCCCAAAGGAAATTGAACGATAACTACATACACATGATATTCGGAATTATGAAAAATTGCACAAAAAATCTGATGATTCTGATTATAGCATTAACCATCCCTTCAATTTTAAAATCTCAGGAAAACATATCTGCAGTTGATTCCACCAGGGCAAAAGCTGTCAAAATATTCCTTGATTGTAATGATTGTGACATGAATTACACCCGCCAGGAGATCCCCTATATTAACTACGTAAGGGATGTCAGAGAGGCTGAAGTATTTATTCTTGTTACTGACCAGGATGCCGGAAGCGGAGGAGAGCAGTTTACATTCACTTTTCAGGGACAAGGTAAATTCAAAGGGCTTAATGATACTCTGACATATACAAGCAGTCCTGATCAGACAAATACTGTAATCAGGGAAAAGAGGACGAACATGCTTAAAATGGGCCTTATGCGATATGTTGCTAAAACACCACTGTTTAATGAGATTGAGATAAAACATAATCAGGAACTTGAGTCGGAGGAGGTTGTCGACAAATGGAACAACTGGGTGTTTGAGTTATCAACTGAACCTCAGTACGAATCGGAGGAAGCAAATAAGCAACTGGAACTCAGGAACTCCATAAATATCAGTAAAATAACTCCTGATATTAAGCTTGAATTCGAAATGGATCATTTCTTTAACCGTGAAAAATTCATTGAAAATGTCAATACCGACTCAGCAACTACAAGTACTTACACTACAAGTGCCCTAATGATCAATAATCTCTTTGTAAAAAGTATAAGTGACCACTGGTCGGCAGGCTTATTATGGGATCTGGGATCTTCAACCCGCGAAAATTTAAATTTCAGGTCTGACTTCCTGCCATCAATCGAGTATGATATTTACCCTTATTCCGAAGCAACGCACCGGCAGCTAAGGATTTTATACAGCGCCGGAGTACAAATCAATAATTACATTGATACAACTGTTTACAATAAGATGAAGGAAACTCTCTATGGGCAGAAATTGAATGTTGCTTTCCAACTTCAAAAAAAATGGGGGTCAATTAATCTTTTATTAATGGGATCTAATTATTTTCATGATTTCTCGAAAAACAGAATTGAATTGATTGGTTCCGTGCGGATCAGAATCTTTAAAGGATTATCAATTGATTTAAATGGAGGAGTAGCGCACATTAACGATCAGCTCAGCCTTAATAAGGGAGATATTTCAGAAGCAGAAAGGTTGTTGCAATTAAGGGAGCTTGCTACAAAATACCGGGTTGAGGGAGGAATTGAACTCACATATATTTTCGGATCAATTTATAACAACATTGTAAATCCACGGTTCAGTTCATCCGATTTCCATTACTAAGATGCACGAACGTTTCAAATACAGGACCAAAGACGAACTTCTGCAGAAGGCAAAGGAACTGAATCTTGACCTTCCTTATTCTGATGATATAACTCCTTTGTTTCAGCCTTATAATCTGGCCGGTTTTTCAATTGCCAACCGTCTTGTTGTTCAGCCTATGGAAGGATACGATTCAGATGATGACGGTTCCCCTTCTGAGCTTGCAAAAAGACGATACATGAGGTACTCATCCGGAGGCAGCGGGATAATATGGTTTGAGGCAGTATCAGTTGTTCACGATGGACGATCTAATCCACACCAGCTCTGGATTCATAAAAAAAATAGTGATAATTACTCCCGGCTGAACGATGAAATCAGAAAAAGTGCAATAAAACAGGGAACCGATCCTTTTCTTGTAATTCAGCTTACCCATTCGGGACGTTACAGCAAGCCGGAAGGCGTTGCAAAACCTAAAGTTGCAGCGCTTAATCCGCTCCTTGATAAAACGATGCCTTACATACTTACCGATGACGACCTGAAAAGAATCATGGACCAGTTTGTCGAAGTTTCAAAGCTGGCCTGTAAATCGGGATTCAACGCAATAGACATAAAAGCCTGCCATGGCTACTTATTAGTGGATCTACTTTCGGCAAAGACAAGAACGAACAGCATTTTCGGTGGAGTTGAGACACCAGGTAGATTCAGGTTCCTGCTTGAAACAATCGACAGAATAAAGTATGAAATTCCGGGCATCGTTGTGACAATCAGGGTTAGTATCTCCGATCTTTACAGTGGAGGGTTCGGGGTTGATGAAAATGGTGAACCTGATTTCAGTGAACCTCTTCATCTTATTGATCAGCTTAAATTAAGGGGCATCAATCTTGTTAATATTACAATGGGAAGTCCCTATTTCAATCCCCATGTCAGCCGGCCTTATGATAATCCGGTTCCCGGGCAGAATAAGCCGGCAGAGCATCCCCTCGAAGGTGTTATGAGGATGATTAACAGCACCGCATTATTTCAGGAAAGATTTCCTGATATTGCAATGGTTGGTTCTGCATGGTCATTCTTAAGGCAATTTGCCCCCAATACAGGTGCCGCAGTTATAAAAAACGGTCAGGCATCATTCATAGGCTTCGGAAGGAATTCGTTTGCCTATCCGTCAATGCCGCTTGATCTTATTAAAAACGGAATGGCCGATCCGCGGAAAGTCTGCATAACGTGTTCCGGATGTTCAAGGCTGATAAGGAGTCTCAGACCGGGAGGATGCGTAATACACGACAGGGAGATTTATGGGAATGAACTAAAAAAACTTATAGCTGATGAAAAGTGAATCCATAAACATTGGCAATTTTAATGTCAGGTATTACGCAGTTAACACACTTATAATCGGAAGCGGAGCGGCATCCCTAAACTCAGCTGTAACTCTGGACTCCATTGGGCAGAAAGACATAATGATTGCCACAACAAAATGGGGTGCCGGTACCTCAAACAATGCTGGATCGGATAAACAGACATATTACAAGCTCTCTCTGTGCGGCAGCGAACCCGATTCGGTAAGGGCAATGGCACAGGATCTTTTCAATGGCAGATGCATGCATGGTGATATTGCTCTGTGCGAGGCCCAGGGTTCTGTTCAGGCTTTTATGAAACTAGTGGACCTGGGAGTTCCTTTTCCGCAGGATAAATTCGGTTCGTGGGCGGGTTACCGGACAGATAATGATCCGAGGGCAAGAGCCACCTCAGCAGGACCTTATACATCAAAAATGATGTTCACTGCTCTTTCGGAAGAGTTAAAAAAGAGATCGATTAAAGTGCTTGATAATCACCATGTTGTTGAACTTCTGACTGATAAGGCAAAGACAAAGGTGATCGGAGCACTGGCTGTCGACACAAGTATTGTAAATCCACATAACGCTTTTGTGCTTTTTAATTCGGTCAACATAATCCTGGGTACCGGTGGACCGGGCGATATTTATGAAAATAGTGTTTATCCATTATCGCAGACAGGTTCAACAGGAATGGCTTTCCGCGCCGGAGCCACGGGGCAGAATCTGACTGAAACTCAATTTGGCATTGCCTCCCTGAAGTTCAGGTGGAACCTTTCGGGAAGCTATCAGCAGGTAATACCACGGTATGTTTCGACAGACAGACGTGGAAATGATGAAAAGGAATTCCTGAATGAACATTTCCCGGATTATATAAGTCTGACAAAGGCAATTTTTATGAAGGGCTATCAGTGGCCTTTCGATTCTGCAAAAGTTTCAGGTTTAGGATCTTCAATGATCGATCTACTTGTCTGGAGGGAAATATCTGAGAAAGGAAGAAGGGTTTTTATTGACTACAGGAAAAATGTTTCATGGGACAGAAAGGACAAATTTCGTCCGGAAGAACTCGATCCTGAAGTCAGACATTACCTGGTAAGCTCTGATGCAATGCAGCTTATTCCAATTGAAAGGTTGATCTCAATGAATTCACCTGCAGTTGAACTTTACAGGCAGCATAACATTGATCTGGCATCTGAGCCTCTTGAGATAGGAGTTTGTGCTCAGCACTGCAATGGAGGCCTGAAAAGCAATATCTGGTGGGAATCAGATATTGGGCATCTTTTTCCTGTGGGTGAGGTGAACGGATCGCATGGCGTTTACCGGCCGGGAGGATCAGCACTAAATTCAGGACAGGTCGGGAGCAGAAGGGCTGCTGTATTTATTAATCGGCGATACAACCTTCCGGTACCTTCCAGGTCCGAGTTCCTGTCTGTAGCAGCTGATCATTTAATCCTGGTCACGGATCAGGCAGATTCCTGGTTGTCATCAGGGGAGAAATCTATCAAGAAAGATGTTCTTGCTGACATCCGTAAAAGAATGTCAGGCGCAGGAAGCATAGTCCGTGACCGGAACAAGGTTGCATCAGCAGCAGCTGAAGCATTTTCACTTTACAGAGAAATTAAAGAGAAAATCGGAGCTTCGACAACAATTGAACTTGCCGGATGTTTTAAGATCACAGATGCCTGCCTCACTCACCTTATTTGGCTTGAAGCAATAAAATCATATATTGAAAATAATGGCCGCAGTCGTGGGTCATTCATAATTACAAATCATAAAATTCCTGAAACATCTGAATTCTCATCTCCTTTTAAAGATATTGACCTTTGCAGGTATGACAGAGAGGTTGAGAAAAATATCCAGGAGGTAAGCTTCAGGAAAGGTAAAATAAAAATATCGGGTGTGAAAGTCCGTGAGATTCCTGTTCAGGATCTTTGGTTTGAAAAGGTCTGGAAAGATTATCTTGAAGATAATTACCTCGAAAGTTGAACTAATCAGACAAATTATTACCTTTACCGCCACTAACCAAACCTGAAAAAAACTTCTTTCTCATGAACGGGAAACCTGTAGCTGTTATTACAGGAGCCTCCAGAGGGATAGGGAGGGCTGTGGCAATTGCGCTGGCAAGTGAGGGTTTTGACATTGCAGCCATAGCCAGGTCAGTCGACAGCGAGGGTATGGAAATCCTTGGTCCGGAAGTTGAAAAGCACGGAGGACAGTTTTTCCCTATAGGTCTCGATATTTCCTGTACAAAATGCCATAAAGAGGTTGTCTCCAACATACTTGACCGGTACGGACGTATTGATTTTCTTGTAAACAATGCAGGTGTTGCACCTCTTCAGAGGAGCGATCTGCTTGAAATGACTGAAGAAAGCTACGACAGGGTCATAAATATAAATCTGAAGGGGCCTGTCTTTTTCGCCCAGAAAATTGCAAAAGAGATGATCTGGATGAAAAGCCAGATATCTTCATATAATCCCATTATAATTTTTATCACTTCCGTTTCAGCTGTTCTGACATCGGTCAACAGGACAGAATATTGTATCTCGAAGGCCGGACTAAGCATGGCCACTTCAGTATTTGCCGACCGTCTTTCGAAAGAAGGTATCCTAGTCTGTGAGGTGAGACCAGGGATAATTCAGACTGATATGACAATCAAAGTTAAGGACAAATACACCAAAATGATCAATGATGGATTTGTTCCCCAAAAGAGATGGGGCCTTCCTGAAGATATCGGCAAAGCNGTCGGGTCGATAGCCCGTGGTGACTGGAATTTTTCAACCGGAATGGTATTCGAGATCAGCGGCGGGCTAAATATTCATAAACTATAATCCTTAACTCTCTTTTTCTGTTCATTGTCTTTTTAGATTGAACAAAACATAACCTTGTTCTGTTTATCTGGAAATTTAAAACAAAACAGATATGAAAAGAGTATTATTCCTTTTAACATTAACATTAGTATTATCAGGTCTGACAAACGGGCAGG
>JGI20214J51650_10002931_pt1 | contig 10704 bp, 11 predicted proteins | sample WetSurMetagenome_FD_51650 | JGI IMG/M metagenome (IMG submission 51650)
GCCACATCGATGAGTTCCACGGGGGCAAGGCGGACGCCGTCTAAGCAGAGGCTGTTGTTGGGGTTGTCTTGGACTTTGAGTTCTGTGTGGACGCAGGTGGTGCGGACGTAGCCGACGCCGCGGTTTGGTTTGATGGTGGTGAAGGGGTAGTTGGCAATTTCCGCCGCTGCAAGCGTGGCGGCGCTGAAGAATGTGGATTTGCCCGTGTTAGGCTTCCCAACGACGCCCAGGAGGCGCGAGTAAGATGGTGACATNTTGCTTCCTTAACATCGTTGGTGTTTGTTTGATTTATCCTTTTGCAGAGCCCTTCAGTGCCAAGCGCCCATGGTTCCTACATGACGTTAGTTACCATGCCGTTGACAGTGAAGGCGCGATACCGGGTTCCACCCGAGTAAGTTCCACCCGTGTAAACGCCATAGTTCGCGGTCCCAGTTGTTGTTCCCCCAAGGTACACGCTGTAACTGCCCGCTACAAGACTCGAAGAACAGTAGGTCAGAGCTTGGTACGTCTTTGTGGGGGAGAACGTGAGGAGGGTTTCGCCCGCGGCAGTTTGAATATTCACCAGCTTATTAGCCTGCTGTGTCGCGCTGAACCGAACGAGTACCGAGCGCACCGTAGACGAGGTGCTAGGAGCCATCGCCATGCCAGAGCTGCCCGCAGCAATAATCGTTCCGCCAGTCACTTTGAACGTGGTGTCGTAATCGATTGCACCATTGTCATTCGCAAGCGGCCCGTTTATGATTAGGACGCCACCGCTCATCTCGATGCGACCATTTATATCCATTCCATCGCCGTACGCGTCAATGTAGATGAAGCCGCCGTTGATGACTAAACTATAGTTGCCTGCGGCTGGAAACCCAGGAAAACCGCCCTGACCAGGCGTCCAATCGCCTGAAGAACCGTCATTTCCTCCTGCAGCATTCAAGCCATCGTCACTTGAACTGATTTGGAAGTACCCGTTGTTTATGGTTAAGTCAGCGCTTTCCAGTCCTTCATAGCATTTTATGATTGCAAAGGAACCGCCATTAACCTCTAACACGTTGTCCGCGTGCACAGCATCGTCGCCAGTGGAGATGACGTATTTGCCGTTGTTTATGATGATGGTGCCGTTTGAGTGGATAGCATCATCAGAGGAGTTTATGGTGAAATCTCCGTTGTCAATGACCACACTTACTTTACCCTTCAAAGCCTTCGTAGAAACCCCATTGGCGGGCGCGATATTTCCTCCGCCACCAGAAGTAACGGTAAATGTACCACCTGTTACCAGAATATCGGTCTCGGCGCTTATAGCATCCGCCTGCGTACTGGTTAAAACTAAGGTACCTTGCTCGATTGAAACGTAACCACGATCGGTGTTCACATCGTTATCTGATTTAAAAGCATCACCCACCGAGTTAACGGTTATATGCCCACCTTTTACCACTATGTAGTCTTTACCGCAGATACCGTCATCTTGTGAGGTTACTTGGATGTTTCCACTCTTGATGATAAGTCCATCATTTGACCGGATTGCGTCATTTACATTCCCAGTCACTGATAGGGATCCTTCGCCGCAGATGGTTAAGTCTGCTTTGGCGTAGATTGCCCCGTCATCCTGGTTGCCTGCGCTGTCCGCTATTTCGTTTTGGGTGCTGGCAGCGAGGACTATGATAACTTTGTCTGCTGTAACAGCGTAAATGGGTGCGTTGGTAGCGCAGGTTATTTTTGTGCCGTTCAGAATTACTCTTACGAGTGCGTTGCTGCTTGCACCTATAATTATCTGCCCGTTGTCTAATGTACCTGTCACGCGATAGGTTCCGGATGATTTTATGGTGGCTATTGTGCCCTCCACAGTAACGCCGACGCCATTTGCTACGCTGATAGAATTCCTATTCAACGTGATGTCCACGACTTCAGACGTACTCCAAGTGTAATCCTGTGCTCCTTCGTGATCATGCTGGTTGCCCGCTAAAGCAACAGAGACAGTCATGCTGGAAGCGGTACTGGTGGCTATGTAAGCTGAGTAGTTATCGCTCGGGTTAAAAGTGGGCAACGGAGTTGGGGAAGGCGCAATTGAAGCCGTCGGAGTAGGATTAATAGTGGCAGTGGGTTGGGTATTCGTGGGCTGAGACGTCGGGTTTGATGTCGGATTTGACGTTGGGTGTGACGTCGGGTTTGAGGTGCTCGTCGATGGCGATGGGCTTGTACTCGGAGCCGTCGCGCTAGGCGAAACTGGAGATTCCGTCGCGACTTCAGTTGGAACAGCACCTGTTGGGCTTGGGCTGGTCACAGTCGGCGAAGCTGAGGCGACAGTGCCGGAGGGGGTCACTGTAGGTGTTTGTTCCCCAATCGACGGGTTAGGGGTTGCTGCATTCCAAGGCACAGCAAAATAGCCCGCGACTAACACTATCGCTATCATAGGCACTACAATAAGGAGAAGTTTCTGGCGCGTCAATCTTTTAACCAACCCACATAATGCTTTTTACTAATCTGAATAAAGCAGTCACTGTCAAATCCTCGTCTACCTGTAATAAACTTTCGCTATTCGATTCAAACATTCAAACACGCCTTTTCTCCACCAAGCTATTCATAGGCAGAGCATAAGAATCTTTTTCCAAATTGTCTCACATTNTTTTCCAAAAGTTATGTGTTTTAAATTAGCCACACTCACTTTGTTGTTAGCTGGAGCTCACTTGCGCGCAATTTGGGAGAGACTTGGAGCGGAATAAGTAAAATCTATATATACTATTTAGAGACACATCGATCTTGAGTTGGGAGAATGGATTGGCAGCAACTACTGAACGATTTCCTTACACCACCAAACGCGTATCAATCTTTAACGGTAGACAGAGTCATTCTGGCTCTGCTAACGACCTTCGCAATAAACTTGCTAGTATACTATGTTTACCGAAAAACCTTCAAAGGCGTAGTCTACGCCAGAGAATTCAACGTCGGCTTGGTTCTCACGGGGCTAGTGGTTGCTCTGGTGGTGCTGCCGATAAGCTCCAACATCGCACTATCCCTGGGCATGGTGGGCGCACTAAGCATCGTGCGTTTCCGCACCGCCATCAAAGACCCAAAAGACATAGTATTCACTTTTTGGGTCATAGCGGTAGGCATCATCTGCGGGGCAGGCTTATACATGATAGCCATCGTAGGCGTGCCAGTTATCGCGTTGTTGCTGTTGGTGATTGAACGGACCAGCTTCCGGGGACCAGAACCCTACTTGCTAGTCGTGCATTACTCTAGCGATGCAGAAGCCGCTGTTCAAGCCGCCCTGCCAAAGCACAAAATTCGGGCACGCACCGCCAACGCTGACGGCGTAGAACTTATGGGCGAAGTCAGGATGAACGCGAAGGAAGTCCCTAAAATAGATGACCTCTTGAAGATCAGCGGCGTAAGGGACGCATCTATCTTAAGCTACACCTCGGACTCCGCATAACACAAACAACTGACGAATTGAAGGTGAAAATAAAATGCAGCTCAAAATTCAGGAATCCACCCTCATAGCCGTCACCATTCTGGTTGTGATAACTGTGTTTCTGGCTGCAGTTGTCATTAGAGACTATGCACCCGTCGTTAATGATTCCTTTTCCACAACGAAAACCAGCGTGGAATCAGGCGTAGAAGTCACGAGTTCCATTCCTGCCACCATTGTCATAAATGAAATCATGGCGGATAACGCAGCCACAATAGAAAGCTCGTATGGAACCTACCCTGATTGGGTGGAACTGTATAACACGGGTAATCAGACAGTAGACCTAGGCGGCATGTATCTTTCCGACAGCCTCAGCAACCCAACCTGGCAGTTCGCTGAAGGAACTACACTCGCGTCAGGCAAGTTTTTGCTTGTTTGGGCAGACGGTGATCCTGACTTGGGCGCTTTGTACACTGATTTTAAGTTAAATGCCAACGGGGAGGTTGTGACGCTTTTTGCTAGTGACGGAAGAACCCTAATTGACTCTGTTCAGTACGAGAAACAGATTCAAGATGTCTCTTACGGGAGGTCACCCGACGGCACCGCAAACTGGAAGTACATGACTAAAGCCTCCCCCGGCAGCGCCAACCTAGATAACACGCGGTCAAAGAATGGTGCTGACTGGCCAATTTGGCTTGGGATAGTCTTGGCTCTGACTGGATGTGTCTTGTTTGTCTTAAAGGACAGGATTCAGGCTAGGAGAAAGAAGTGATGGCTGGCGAAAAAGAGCTCCACCTGAGGCATGAGTTGAAATACCGAATTGACTCACTGCAGCATCAGGTTCTCCAAAAGAAGCTTTCCACCGTTCTCAAACGAGACCCACACATGGGCAAAGAGAGCAAGTACACCATCAGGAACCTGTACTTTGATGACTTCCGAAACACCGCGCTCACCGAGAAGGAAGCGGGAGTTCCCAATCGGAAGAAGTACCGCATACGCACCTACAACCACAGCGACGCCGTCATCAAGTTCGAGCGAAAAACCAAAATCAACCAATATATCCTAAAGGAAAGCACCCGAATAACCCGCGCCGAGGCTGAGCGAATAATAGCGGGAGACTGCAGCTTTCTGGCTGCTTCGCAGAACCCGCTTCTTAGAGATTTCTACAGGGAGGGTCGCTGCAAGTTGATGCGCCCAGTGGTTCTGGTGGAGTATGATCGGGAGGCTTATGTGCATTCTGTGGGGAACGTGAGGATAACGTTTGACACCGGCTTGCGCACAGGGCTTGGGGCAGCATCGTTCTTCGATGATAGCTGCATGATGAGCATCCTTAGTGATCAGAGCATCGTGCTGGAAGTGAAGTATGATAAATTGCTGCCTCAGTACATCAGCGGCTTGTTTCCAGATACCATTCGACCTCCATCAGCATTTGGTAAATACGCCATCTGCCGAGCGCACCAAAGGTGTTTAGCAGGGAACAGCCTAAGCGGGTTTGCCTGCACAGAATCCAACAAATCCTGCTCTACTTCTGCGTTGCCTGAACGTTAGAATTATTGAATAAGTTTTAGCGGTAAACTGTTCCCAAGTGAGGGATGAAGGGGTGTTTAGATGGTTATTGGAGGATTATTCTTGCATCCACCGTCTTTATGCCTTTAGGGTATGCCATGACTGGGTTGAGGTCGAGTTCCTTGATTTCTGGGTGCTCCATCACCAGCTTGCAGACGCTGAGGAGTAGACTCACTATGGCGGGAACATCTGCGGGTGGCGTGTTCCTGTACCCCTTCAGCAACGGGTAAGCTCTTAGTCCTGTAACCATTTCTAGAGCGTCTTGTTCAGTGATGGGTGCGACTCTGAAAGTGACGTCTTTGAGGACTTCGACGAAGATGCCGCCTAACCCGAACATTATGGTTTGCCCGAATTGGGGGTCCTTTACGGAGCCGATGATGACTTCGGTCGATTGTGGAGCCATCTCTTGCACGAGCACGCCGACGATTGCGGCGTCGGGCTTGTATTTCTTGACGTTCTCCAATATTTTTGTGTAGGCTGCTTTGACTTCGTCGGCGGTTTTGAGGTTGACGATTACGCCGCCTGCGTCGGATTTGTGGATGATGTCGGGGGAGACGATTTTTAGTACTATGGGGAACCCGATGGTTTGGGCGTGTTTTGCGGCTTCGTCTGGGTTTTTGGCGACTTCGAATTTGGTTACGGGGATGTTGTAGTCGAGGCAGATGGTTTTGGCTTCGGGTTCGAGGAGGGCTTTTCGGTTTTCTTTTTGGGCTTGCTGGATTATTTTTGTGGTTTTGGTCACTGTGTCACTTTCCGCGGTGGGTTGGGTATGTATCCCTGCGAGTTGGGGTTTAAAACAGTTATGCCACAAAACTTGGGCATGTGTTTAGAGAGGTGTGCCTTTGAGGTATTTGTTCCAGAGGTATGCGGTTGCGTATCCTGCTGTGGCGCCTGTGGCTGGTCCCATGAAGGCGACAAGCATGTCCATAGCGAGGTTTTGCTGGACAATCTGCGGGAACATGGTGTTGGCGTAGTAGGTTAAGAAGCCTATGAGCATGGTGCTAAGTGCCATGGCAGCCATGAGGCGGTTGCGGTTTACGCCTTGGTTGGTGGCTTTGACTTTGAGGGCGACGACGAAAACATCCACGAGCGCACCGTAAAGGAACGTGTACATGATGCTGAAGGGAATAAGCGAAGGTCGACTAAGCCCTGTGAGTACGCCGCCAACCAAACCGACGTATGTTGCGCCTGCGGTTTTGACGAAGAGGGTGGCGAGGGCGAAGAGCACTGCATCCACGGCGATAAGCAAGCTGCTGATTGGCGGCGGAACAAACAGTCTGGTGATGAACATGATGCTGCCAAACAGGCTGACGATGATGAGTCGGTGGGTTTTCTGCAAGTGGCTCTCTCTTTCCACCATAATGTTGGGTGTGACCTTAAAAATCTTGGTGCATCAAACGCGGAAAAGCTGCGGCTGCGGTTTATTGGTGGTCTGCGGAAAAAGTGTGTGCTCTGTTGCGATTTTTCTTCTATAGCCCCCCTATTTGAAGCAACAGCAATGAATTCTTCTGGTTCTGCATAGACTTTGCGGGAGCTTTGTTGCTCTGCTGAGCCTCCCATCCCCCTATATGTAGCGGAATCGTCAAGGTCAACCTGCATTTCTATACCTGTGCAACGGGTTTTCTCAGAATAACCCAAAAAGAAAACAATAACTCTCTGACAATCACCCCCCAACCACAAAGCTTCTAATACACTCCTGACAAAATACCCCAAACCCAACCCCACATAAGAACCATCCCCACAAACAAAAAACCAAAAACAAAACAACAGAAAAAACCAAACAAACCGGAGAACCTATCCACAGGAACCGCACGAAAACCAGAAATTTTCCAATTCATCAAAAACGGTTTCTTGAAGTTTAGCATCAGACTTGCTATGTTAAAAGCAGAACTGACGCGCCTTCCGAAACTCCATACTCTCCGATGATCTATGTCCCCTATGTGTATGTCTCAAAACCAAAACCTCTCAACCTATTCTTCGATAGCGCCGCGCACTTCTCCGTTTAGGCAGGAGCAGGCAGCAAACAAATGAACTTGGATAAGAAAATGGAGCTGCGTTATTTAAAGTCTTGACAACAGGTTCAATTGAAAAACCATTAATTTACAGTTCAGTAGTCCACCTAAGGACGCGCATTTTACCATTCCTTAGAGAAAGAACGAAAGAATTTCATTTTTGACAATTGTCTGAAATGTTTTGTTCGATTTCAAGACTGAGAATTAGTGTTCTTGTGAGAGAACAATCGTTCTCATATAAGAACACTTTTGTTCTTAAGGGAGAGTTATATGGCAGTGGTTACTAAAGATTATATCAGGCGAATCGTGATATGAAATCTAAACATGCGTTGACCCTTTTCATGTTTTTGCTTATTTCATCCTTAGTTGGCATACAATCTGCAAGTATAGTCTGCGCTACCTATTCAATAGAATCAATACAAATATCAGTTAAATCGCCTCACGGAACGCAGACTGATTCTACAATTCCAATAATAGTTGACGTAAATTTCGTGTACGGGACATCTTCTGCCTTAGATGAATTCTCATTCCAAAATGTGAGCTGTAGTTACAGTTTGGACAATGGTGAATGGCAAAGAATCAACAATTCAAATGTTACATCAAACAAGTCGCAGCCAGATATCAACTTTTGGGATGGTTTGCTGCACAAACTAAACGTCACATATAGCACAGCTCTACAGAATCTATCTGAAGGTATGCATTTTATGAATGTAACAATTGAGGCTAACGATACCTTTAGAATCATAAGCTCATTTGACACAACAACATTTAACGTGCCCCAGTTACCCTCTCCAACTTTAACACCTTCCGAGAACCAATCTGCAACTGGCTCCCTCGCGCCTTCACAATCTTCGGTGGCATCGTCCTCTGAACAACCAGCAGATGCCCCTCAACCAGCAGCTGTATCAACTCCTATAGCCATATCAACGGAAAATATCTATGTGACATTTGGCATGGCAATAGTAATAATTATTGGGGTCATAAGCGGTTATTTTTTGTTTAGGAGAAAAAACGACAAAACATAACTTATGCCTAAGCCACGCTGCTAGCTATTTAATGGATAAAAAAGAAAGGTCCAAAATGAAAAATTGCATATTATATGCTTAGCATGCTAAAACAAGCTACTGCTCAAAGCAAAAGACAAAAAAGTGGAAATTGATTTTCATCGATTAGACGATGCTAGTATATGTTTTCAGCTGAAATACTATCTACCAGCACGCAATTTCGTATCAGGGGTGAATAGTAGTTTGGATATGGCGGGGGTGTCCAGCACATGACTGAAAGGCAATTCCACTGTATATAGCTTGTGCCGACATAATACTCCGTGGATGAACTAGCGGTTACTTGGGCATATCCTATATAGTTCCAGCTTCCAAAGGGGGTATCTATATAGTCGCTTGTGTATAGGATTACATAATTCTGCCAACCAGATTGCCAATGCGATCCTCGTTTAGCTTGAACGTAGAAATCTCCGCTCGCCCAACCGCCATACGTATAGCCGCCCGCAAACGCTTCGCCGCCCTCTGCAGTCTCGTCGTAGTGATAGTTCCAGTCATCGGTATGCAAATGTGCGAAACTATCGTCGTAAGAACCTATCATCTCATCTTCATATTCGATGTATCCATAAGATGTGTCAGGGGAGGTATACTCAATTGTGCTCAGGCAGCTGTAAACAGGAGGCCAATCCAGAAGTGTGTTCTTCGATGCAGAGCTATGCAAAACAGCACCGTTGGTAGATTCAATTCTATCTTGTTTTATCTTTTCTTGTGTTATCATTTGGTTTTGAATTCGTTCCAACTCAGTTGCATTTCCTTTGCTGATATACTCTGACAGTCTGATGAGAAAATCTGGCAGAACGTAATCCTTATCGTTGATTGTAGCATTTACACGGATAGTTTCTAAGCTGCTAATCAACATTATGACAGTAAATACGACGACAAGGCAAAGCTTCCATTTCTTCTGAAGGGTGTTTCCCATCTTCTTTTTCACCTCCTCGTCTTCTTAGCTATTTCCTTTTCCTGATTGTTCACGCGATTTTCTTGTTATCGAAACAGTCTTCATTCACGGATTAAGAGAACGCACTTCTGTTTTATGGATTGGTTGGTTTATAGACTTTACCTGCTTTGTGTTCAACAAATGTACACTTGTGTTAACATTAAAAAAGAAGAATTCGAATCAAATTCGATTATTAAAATAGGTTATTTTCAGCCGCTATATTCGATAAATGTACAACACTTAAAACAAACAAATCATAATCTATGCGCGGGAACAAAATGGATCTTAATTGCTTCACCTATCTTACTTTCTCTGCAAAAGAGGTAGTCAAAGAAGAGTTTGTTTTTAATTACTAGATGTTTTGAGGCGCTCTCTTACACCGGCGTTATTAATTCGCTTAATACTTTGGCTTATTTTTTGACTTCCGAAGCGCGGCGAGTCCGGAAGGATACAGAATGAATCTACCATGACAAGTCCTGCAGTATCCTGAGCGATTGCCTCTGGAGATTTTCTTTCGGCACCTTTGGCAGTGTCTGCCTCTCTTCTTATTGGGCAAAGACAAATCAGCCCTATCACGCCCTGAATTAAGCAGCAGCAAATCCTCCGGTTTTTCGCATTTGAGGAATGTATTCCATGGATACGCTGAGTCGTTGTCCGCTGCTTGACTGCATTAATTGCTGGTTTATTCTGGTGTCTCCTCCCCCGTGATTTGAATGCCCAAAACGTTTCACTTTCCAGTGGTCAAGATTTCCTCGAACAAGTTGAGGATTGCTCGTAACCAAATAGAACGGCAAATTGATTTGCGACGTATAGAGCTCCGCGATGAAGTTGAGCAGTCTCTTTCCTACACCTATCCCCTGATAGTCGGGCAGGACCACGAGCCTACTGACACGGAAATAGTTAGCCTTCATGCGAGTGTGAATCACCGCGATGAACGCGATAGGCTTGTCCCTGGTAGATGGCGATGTAGCAGCGGATTCCAGCGGCACCGATGTTTTTGTTTAGATAGTGATATTGCCTAAAGATTTGCCACATGGCAGGACGATACTCGTGAATTGTAACATGAACAGGGAAGAATTTAATCCGCCTAATTTGGACAAGGGCTTTGAAAAAGAACGAAAGAAAGCAAGAAAACTGTGCTCTATCTTTTTTTATCGTTTATTCGTTTTTGCCTGGTACAAACACTGCGACTGCTACTGCGGTGGTCCAGAGTCCGTTCTTGTCGCCCACTGCGGTTTGTGTCATGTTGGCGGTTTTGATGATTAAGCCGCTGGTTTTGAAGAGTTGTTTGCGTTCGTCCCACGCGGTTTCGGGGTCAAACTGGATGCCCATGGTTGTAGCGAGCATGGTTGCGGCGAGGTCTTCTGAGTAGTCTCCGGCGGTTTCGTCGGTTTGCCCAAAACTGTGGTGCTCTGAAAGGTAGCCGTACTGGTTTTTGCCTGAGGGGATAGCCACGCCTATGCTGCTGGCAACGAGGCGGTGGGGTTCGTTGGTGGAGTTGCGGGCGATAACCACAAACGTGATTTCTCCAGGATTCACCATTTTCAAGCCTTTCTCGCGGGGTAACAACTCGCAGCCTGGGGGCACGATGCTGCTGACGGCGACGAGGTTGCAGTGCTGGATGCCTGCGTCTCGGAGGGCGAGTTCAAATGATTGGAGTTGTTCTTTGTGTTTGCCGACGCCTTTGGTTAGGAAGAAGTGTTTGGGTATCATTTGCTGGGTCGGAAATAGACT
>JGI20214J51650_10002932_pt1 | contig 10703 bp, 8 predicted proteins | sample WetSurMetagenome_FD_51650 | JGI IMG/M metagenome (IMG submission 51650)
AACAATCTCTTTTAAATCTGATGTAACTATTGTCTCTTCTCTTTTTGCCAGACCGATGAGCGAAATTTTCAAGTTTAAATTACTTAAAACTTTATCAACGGTTGAAACTTGCCCTTTTCCTCCGTCAACGATTATTAAATCAGGATAAGGCCATTCTTTATGGTCTAGCCTTCTTATTATCACTTCTTCCATCATCCCGAAATCATTTGGCGAATTCAATGTCCGGATTTTAAATTTCCGATACCAATCGCCGGCCTTTTCACCGTTAATAAATGTCACCATAGACCCCACGGAATTAGAACCTGAAATATTGGATATGTCAAAACATTCAATCCTTTCCGGTTTATTTACCGCCACATTATTAGCTTTTAAAATATCGCTTAACTCCCTGATTTCTTTTTCTCTTAAGTCATCCGGAAGATTAGGATTTATATCCGCATCAAACTTTTTCCGATAAGGTTGCCCCGTAATCAGCTCGATGGCATTAATTTTATTCTGAAGAAGATTTGCTTTTTCAAAGTCTTCAGTCTTACTGAATATATTTCTTTCTTGCTTAAGATCTCTGATCACTTTTTTCGTATTACCGTTCAGAAAGTCAATGATGTGTTTTATGTTTTTTCTGTATTCCTGTTTTTCATTTAGAGAGTTGTATATTGGCGGACAAGGACAGAGTCCCAGATGATAATATAGACAGATTCTTTTTGCATGATTGGGTACGGATTGATAAGGGAAAATTTTTCTGATAGATTTTAAAACAATTCTTAACGCATTTGCTGCATTCGGAAAGGGTCCGAAATACATCGAATTTTTATCATCGGGCCGTCTGGCAATTAATACCTTGGGAAAATCGTCTTGGATAGTAACTCTAATCATAGGATACGCCTTGTCATCTGTCAGCTTGATATTATATTTGGGTTTGAATTTTTTAATGTAGCTACTTTCCAGAAGAAAAGCTTCGATTTCGGAATCGGTAATTATTGTTTGAATTTTGGCAATTTGGGAGACCAAGATGCCGGTTTTTGTTCCCAGGCCAATGCTTTTCAGAAAGTAAGAAGAAACCCGTTTTTTAAGGTTTTTGGCTTTGCCGACATAAATAACCTTATCTTTTTCGTNTGAAAAAAGGTAAATTCCCGGCTGAGTAGATAATAAGCGACATTGTGATAGTAAAGATAACAAATATTGCGCCTCCTAAAACTGTCCACCTATTTAAAATAAATGGAGAGATTTTAATTTCCCGTGAAATATAATTTTCGTTGATAGCTATTTTAAGCTTCTCTGTTCTGTTTGTCAAAAACGGAGGCTTTTGAAAATTGACGGGGATTTTTATAAATCCATATGGGGGAATTGAGCCGAATGAAATCTTCTGAGTGGAAGGTTTTAAAAAACCTGCGGTAATAGCCAGTTCCTGAGGCGAAGTCATGACGCTACTGTTATTTCTTATGACGACATCTCCCTGAGGATTTTGAACTGGAAAATAACTGTCAGCAAAATCGGAAGATAAAGTCAATGTCTGGATTTGGTTTGGAAAAACATCCGAAAGCTCAACGTTAATGTCTTTGGAGCTATTATCGTCAATTTTGTATCCCCCGGCAGGTACAGGATATGTGCTGTTTGCCCCTTTAACGGCAAAGGCAAAATGGTCGAAATCCAGTGTGTAAAAATAATCCACCCCTCCTGTCGTATTGCTCCAGGTGGGATCAACCATAACCCAAGTATTCAAGTCATGATTGTAGTATTCAGGCCAGGCATGCAACACGTCTTTGAATAGGGAGACAGGTCTTTCTTTTGAATTTTGGGTAAAAGCAAAACCATTTATTTCCCTGGCCGGAATACCCGCCGCTCTGGAAATGGCTATGAATAAATCTGTAAACTCAAGACAGACAGCGGACTTCGGATCTTTCAAAGCCCCGACGGCGCCAATGCGCGGCTCTTCATTTTGGACTCTCTGAAAATCATATGTTAAATGGTTGACGACGTACTGAAAAATCGCCTCAGGAGTCTTAAGTTTAGCAGCCAGATCTTGAATATTTTTGTCATTGATTTGCCAGTACGGTTGTTGTGTCAAATATTTTTTAAGACTATTTTCAGATTGCGGTTCTTTTTTCGGGATCAGCATAATTTTTGCATTTCCCCTGACGCTGATATCAACTTTTTTTCCGGAAGTCAAAGTATATTGAGCAAGCCAGTTGCCGTCGGCATCCATAGTCACATTCTGCGGTTTGGGCTGGATATCAGTTATTTGGATGTCCTGATAATTTGTTGACGGAGGGAGCGCAATTTCTGTTTTAATCGAAAACAAATTCGGATTTTTAAGATGATACAAAAGATCAAAGCTATAAATTTGTTCTTTCCCGAAAGCAATTGATATCCCGGACTCTCCCAGCTCTTCTTTTGTAAAAACCAAATTGCCGTTGACTATTTTTCCCGAATTAGGTTTTATATACGAAGGAGATTCCAAAGATTTAGGAACAATAACTTTTACATTGAAAGAATTATATTCTTTTTGCTGTGTAAGTCCGGGAATATTTATGTCCCAGATTTGCCCCGATTTTTGCGCAATGTCCGGCGTATCAAAAGATATTTTAAAATTAAGTTTATTATTGAGCCCTACAACTTTGTCATTGAAAGTAAATTTAATTTTATTTCCGTCCTTATTTTTTGAAATTTCAGGAGTTATCTTTCCCAAAGAATCTGAAGCTAAAACATTTTTGATATCATTAAATCCGACTTGGATCCCGTATGATGACGCATAATACTGGCTGGTTTTATTTGTAAAAGTAATGTCAAAAGTTACATGGGTTAAGGCATTCTCCATCACATTGTAGGTAACGGCATAATCGGTTGTAAAATCAGAATCTGCAAAAATATGGGTTGGAATAATATATAGAAAAAGAAAAAGAGCGAAAACGGCTAAAAAAAGTTTTTTCATCTGCTAATATTGTTAATTCCAATGTTAACACATTTATTCAGAAATTTGTCNTTCGTAAATAAACGAGAATTTGCAATGATCAANCATTTGTGCTAAATTCGCTCCATGNCTTCNATTGAGGTTCACAGAAGTTTTCCGATAAAGAGAGNCCTTGGCATTGCAGGAGCGGTAGTCTTGATTGGAGGCGGAAGTCTGGCAGCAGGCCATGGGGGGATTGAACTTTGGAAAATCCGCACTCAAGCAGATAATTTAAAAAATCAAATATCAAGCTTAACGGAACAGGATAAAGCTTCCGCGCAAAACAGATTGAATTATCTGGATAATAACGCTACGGTAGGACGTCTTGGAGAATTGGGCGGAGGATTAATTGTTATTCTTACGGGAGGTCTTGTTGCGTCAAACCAGCGGAAAGAAGAAAACAAATAATCTGTTCAAAGTTTGTAATGAATAATAATTATTGGTAGAATCACGACGAATATGAAAGGTCACGAAAACGTAGAGCAAAAAGGAGAAAGCCCGCAGATAATTGTAACAAATTCTACGCATATTGCAATTAATATTCCCGAACTGAAAAGAAATGTTTCCGTAAGGATAATTCCTAAAGGAGGAATCTTGTTCGAAGATGAGATGCTTACCTCAAAAACGCAGGAAAAAATAAAAAATGAATTCGATTTATCTGGACTCGCCAGAAACTATATCAGGACCCAAATAGATGCTATTGTAGCGAAGCAAATTGATACAACTGATAATGTCGATGCAATTGAAACTGCAAAAGAAACAGAGGGAAAATTTATAAAGGCAGTAAAGACATTGCATAATCAGGGAGCTTCAGAGGAAAAAATAAAGGAAATAATAATGTCGCAAGGAAAATTATTCGGAGGGGAATTGCGTATTGGCGGAATGCACGCCATGGTTAAAGAGGTAGTTGAAAAATTTAATGAAAGATTTGATGCATACTGCGAGAATAAAAGGACAAAAAAAGCGAGAAAATTATAGTACTTTCTTGAGAAAAGCGCCTGTATAAGATCTATTATTTTTTGCAATCTCCTCAGGTGTACCGGCGGCTAAAATTTCTCCGCCCTTTTCTCCTCCGTCAGGTCCAAGATCAATTATATAATCAGCGCTTTTAATCACATCCAGATTGTGCTCAATGACGATTACCGTGTTTCCTCTGTTAACTAAATTTCTTAACACTATCAATAGTTTTTCCAGATCAGCGAAATGCAATCCTGTGGTCGGCTCGTCCAGAAGGTAAAGACAATTCTGGCCTTTTTTAGATAATTCATTCGACAATTTCACCCTTTGCGCTTCTCCTCCGGACAATGTTGGCGCAGGCTGACCTAATTTTATATAGGAAAGGCCGACATCATTCAGGGTTTGCAATTTGTGCGAAAGCACAGGGACGAAAGAAAAAAACTGCAGCGCTTCTTTGACGCTCATAGCTAAAACATCAGCAATATTTTTCCCATTAAGGAAGACTTCCAGAGCTTCTTTGTTGTATTGTTTGCCGTTGCAAACTTCACAGGTGACATAAACATCGGGAAGAAACTGCATTTCGATTTTGATTTGCCCTTCGCCTTCGCAGGCCTCGCAGCGCCCGCCTTTGACGTTGAATGAAAATCTGCCCGGACCGTAACCGCGCAATTTTGCGTCTTTTGTCTTGGCAAAAATATCCCTGATGTAGCCGAATGCGCCCGTATATGTGGCTGGATTGCTTCTTGGAGTTCTGCCGATCGGAGACTGGTCAATCATATAAACTCTTTTTATATTTTGATACCCGTTGATGCTTTCAAATTGTCCGGGCTTTTCTCTGTGGAACGGGTTTTGCNTTTGCATCATTGCGTGGTACAGAATGTCGTTTATCAATGTCGATTTTCCNGATCCGGAAACTCCCGTTACCACGATGAATTTATTCAGAGGAAAATTGACGTCAATATTTTTTAAATTGTGTTCTTTAGCTCCCAGAATTGACAGTGTTTTTCCCGAAAAATTTTCTTGGCTGTCGCCTCGTGTTGATTTGATTTTTCTTCTCCCTGATAAATATGCGCCGGTGATTGAATTTGTATCTTTTTTTATTTGCTCTATCGTTCCCTTGGCAATAATGTTTCCTCCGTTAATTCCCGCTTCGGGACCGAAATCAACCATGTAATCAGACTGCTCCATCGTTTCCTGATCGTGTTCGACTACCAGAACCGTATTGCCTAGATCTCTGAGTTTCTTGAGAGTTTCTATCAATTTTTTATTATCTTTTTGGTGAAGCCCGATTGACGGCTCATCCAAAACATACAAAACTCCGGTCAGCCCGCTGCCTATTTGGCTGGCAAGCCTGATTCTTTGCCCTTCTCCTCCCGCCAGGCTTTGAGCGCCGCGGGAAAGCGTTAAATAATCAAGTCCCACATCAACTAGAAATGATAATCTCAGTTTGATTTCTTTGAGGATCAATCTTGAAATTTCTGTTTCGCGTGAAGTCAAAATATCCGATAGATTTTTTACAAATTCCAATGTATCGATGATTGAAAGGTTGCAGACATCAATAATTGATTTTTCCCGGATTGTTACCGAAAGAGGTTCTTTTTTGAGCCTTGCGCCGTTACACTCCGGACAGGTTTCATACCGCATGAATCTTTCAATTCTGGCTTTTAAAAACATAGAATCGGTGGATTGATACTTTTCCCGCAAATCCCAGAGCATTCCTCTGAAAGGCTCATGAATTTCGGTTGTTCTCCCCCACCTGTTCTGCCCGATAACTTCATATATTTTTTCGCCGGTTCCCTTAAGTAATAAATCCTTTTTATCTTGAGGTACCTCGATTAATCTTCTCTTCAGCGGGATATCATTTTCTTCACAAAATTTGATAAGAGTTCTGGAAAACCAAGTTTCATTTTCGAATAAATTCGCATATGGGAGTATTCCGCCTTCGGCAATAGACAAATTGTTATTAAAAACCAAATCCCTGTCAACCGTCAGGAGCGTTCCCAATCCGTTGCAGGTTACGCATGCCCCGTGGGGGGTATTGAAAGAAAAGATTCTGGGTTCTATCTCTGGCATGGAAATTCCGCAAGTCGGACAGGCAAACTTTTCAGAGAACAGTTCGTCCTGCATTTTTTTAGGTTTGGCAGGAATGTTGAATCCTGCGTCTTTTATAATNGAGACAATTAACTCGCTGTCGCCAAGTCTTAGCCCCTTCTCAACNTCCTCNGAAATCCTGAGCCTGTCGGTGTCTTTTGTNAGGGCGACCTCATCTATTACCGCTTCAATAGTGTGCTTATTTGTCTTAATCAGAATAAAGTTTTCATCAAGATTGAAGATTTGATTATCAATCCGGACTTTACGATAGCCTCTTTTTTTCAAATCAACGAAAAGATCTTTGTATTCCCCTTTTCTGTCTTTCACGACCGGCGCAAGGATTAATAGCTTTATCCTTTTGGAAGCTTCTTTATTTGCAATTTCAAATATTGCGTCTACAATTTGCTCAGGGGTCTGGTGTGTAATTTCTCTACCGCATTTCGGACAATGAGGGTGTCCTATCCGGGCAAATAGAAGTCTCATGTAATCATAAATTTCAGTCACGGTACCCACAGTTGATCTGGGATTGTGAGATGTAGATTTTTGGTCGATTGAAATTGCAGGAGAAAGCCCTTCGATCAAATCAACATCGGGCTTTTTCATTACTCCCAAAAATTGTCTGGCGTAAGAAGAAAGACTTTCGACATAACGGCGTTGTCCCTCGGCGTAAACAGTATCAAACGCCAGCGATGACTTTCCCGATCCCGAGAGCCCGGTAAAAACCACCAGCTTATTTTTTGGAATCTCTAAATCAATATTTTTGAGGTTATGTTCTCTCGCGCCCTTAATGATGATCTTGTCCATAATAGTCTTGAAGGTTTGTTCGAAACGATCTCGTATTATACTCCATATTTTCAAGTCATTCAATTGTTTCTTGTTGAAAAAAAGCGTTTTTGATGGATTTCTTATGCTCTGAGTGGTATGATCTTTAGCGATGGCAGTTGTAGGCGTAGAAAAAGGAAAATTCTTAGGGTTAGGCAGTATACAGAAACTAACCTCCAAGTTTGCGTATTTTTTTCGCATGCCCGATTCCGGTTTGGGAAAAACAGTTAAGATTAGCGCAAAAGATCAAATTACAACCGTTACGACTGATTCTGCTGGAAATGTAAAGACAGAGCTTTTTAAAGAAGATCAGATTAATGCGGCTGGTATTGTTATTTTTAGGGCAGGACATCATAATCAGGTAGAGGTCCAGTGGAGAGAGGATAGACTTAGCGTGTTTAAAAAACGAGCCATGATTGNCTTATTATTTATGGCGAGAAGTGCGTATTCGAACAGTTTGTATCCACTGCTGGGTGACACTGAGATATTAGGGCAAATTGAGGGTGAATTACGGAGGTGGGAGAATTCGGAAAGACGCGAAAAAAATATTGAAGAAATCACAAAGAAGTAATTTTCCCTTATGTTGGCTATGCGCGATTGGTATAGGAGCCGTCTCTGGTGTCTACGATGATTTCGTCCCCCACATCAATAAATAATGGTACTTTGGTAGTAAGACCGTTTTCCAAAGTCGCGTCTTTCATCACGCTCCCGGCTGAATTACCCTTAACGCCCGGATTGGTATCCGTAACTTTCAATTTGACTTTTGGCGGAAGGACCATGCTCAGGGCCTCATCTTTGTAAAAACTAATATCTACGTTTTCGCCTTCCTTCAAGAAGCTTATTCCCTGTAAGCTTTTGACCGGAACATTGATCTGCTCATAACTTTCAGGGTCCATAAAATAACAGGAATCAGGATCTTTATATAGGTACTGCAGTTTTTTCTTGGTGATTGTAACAGGATTTACCTGACCGTTGCTGGAAAAAGTTTTTTCAATCGTAGATCCTCTCCGCAGACTTCTAACCTTCACCTGAACAACAGAGCTGGTTTTGCGGAGATGCATATTGTTATATGTCAGAACTTCGAGAATGTCACCGTGCTCTTCATATGTTGTTCCCGGCCTCAAACTTGTTACTGGAATCATAAGACATAATTATAAAATATTTGCTTAAAATAGACAAGCAGTATTATAATCGCTCCGTGAAAGAAACCGAAAATAAATCAATAAATCCGTCTGAAGTTTTTATGCTCCCCAGCAGGTCTTTTCTCTTCATTCCTGAAAAACAGGAATTTATCGTCGGAAACAGTGCGGAAAAGCAGTCTGTGAAGCTGTCGGAAGTAAAATGTTTAAACGATGTCGAATATAATGTTCGTGATTTAAAATCCGACATTGGTTTTGATAATTCTGAGATGCTACTTATATCTCCATTGGGAACCCTAATTGAAACAGTAAATTTAAGAAAAATTCTTGCCAACTTAAACACAAAATCAAAACATGGAATATGTAAACAGACCCAAAGTACGATAGCGCAAGTTTATAAAGCATTTAATCCTTATGCAAAAATAGAAAGAAATTTATTTTCAAAGAATAGTACCTTTGTAATTAGCGCAAACATTTTCGATTTCGGTATATTTTTACTAAAATCCATTGGAAATTATGCGACTATGGAAGCTTCGCCACATCAGGGACTGCCCTTTTATTCAATAAATTATAGGGACAATCATCTTCAAGAAACAGAGCTGGAAAATATTGAGCTACCCCTTGAATACGGAATGCATAATATAGACTACCACTTGGATAAAAGAGAAGCTGCGGCACAAGAACTAAGTCTTTTTGCAGGTGCAGGGACGATTGCCTATCTGGCAAAAAACGGCTTGCCCGATAACAAATAATTCCACAAAAATCTCTTGGCTAATAACGTAAATGTAAATTTTGTATTTTTTATCGGTTGACACTTATTTAAACGCGGTCGGATTATTCGTAATTATGATATTTTGCATAAAAATGCAAGGGTTTGACCTATATGCATGAGCTAATTTATTTGTTAACATGTCCAGATTAAATGAAGGAAATTAAAGTTTGGGGCGGAGGAAGCGGAAAAGTAACGGGAATGTCAATAGAATTGACTACAAACAGCGGTAAAAAAATTCTGATTGACAGAGGCAAGTTTCAGGGGCCGGGAAGCGAAGAAGACAATCAAAAATTAAAAGATTTTAATTCGGAGGGCATTTTAGCATGTTTTTCAACGCATCCGCATAATGATCATATAGGTGGGCTTCCCGCAACTATAGATACTTTTCCTATTTATTCTCATAGGGTCGGAACTGCAATCGCGGCACACATACTTAGAGACTCAGATCATTTGTCAAATGGTCTTTATCCCGAAGGAAACGTCGATGCAGTTCTCAGCAGATTCAAAAACGAGGAATATGATATTCCTATTCCGATAGACGGATTGAATGTCACTTTTCGTGATGCTAAACATGTTCCTGGTTCAGCAAGCCTTGAGATTGAAGAGGCAAACGGACAAAGGCTGATTGTTAGCGGAGATATAGGCAACCCCGACTCGAGACTTTTCGATCCCGCAAAACCCCTGAAGCCGGCAGATATAGTTATTATTGAATCGACTTACGGTGACAGGCCTCATCCGAAAGATGATCCGATTAAAATGCTGGAAGACGACGTAAAGTGGATCAAAAAGTACAACGCGACACTTCTGTGTCCAACCTTTGCTCTTCATAGAACTCAAGATCTGTTGCACATACTGAAAGGTTTTAGCGAAAGAAAATTGCTTAAGGGTGTTCATGTATTCATGGATGGAAAAATGGCATCCGCCATTACTAAAATATTTAACGAGAATCTTATTCTCCTAAAAGAAGAATTTAGAGAGCAGCCGAATCCGTTTAGCTTTCAGGAGCTAACTCTAATAAACGGTAAAAACAGAAATTTGATCTACGAAACTAATGAACCCAAAATAATTATTGCAGGCCCGGGTATGGTTACAGGAGGATTGAGCTACGAATATGCCTTGGACACGATGCCAAACAAAAAGAATCTAATTGACTTCAGCGGTTATTGCGTTGAAGAATCGCTGGGAAGAGCAATTCTGGACACTAGAGAAAATAAAGACAAAAAGGTTCAAGTGGGAAGCAAAATGCTGGAAGTTGAAGCGACAGTCCATCAGCTCCCGATGAGCGCTCACGCCGATCAACAGGGAATCGTAGAATGGGTAAAGCCGATAAATAAAGACCAAGAAGGAATTAGGGAAGTTATCATTATTCACGGGCCTGATGATGCGCGTAACGCACTAGCTTCCAGGCTGCATGAAGAATTAGGTATTAAAAATATTTCACTTCCGAAGAATGGCGAAACGATAAATCTATTCGAATCACATCCCTATATCCCCAACCTCTAACTATTTTTACTGGTCAATTCGATACATTTTCTAATAATAAGTACGAGTATGCGCGTACATAAATTGATATATATAATCTCAAAGTATACAATAGTTGAGAATGGAAGAACTTGGAGAATATCCAAAAACATCTGTAAAAGAAATAAAACCTTTTATAGGCGGCAACGTTAAATGTTTTGGGTTGGAGTGCGAAAACGGGAACATAATACCTGCGGGCGTAGTTTTTGACGTTGAAATTAAAAATTCCCGAATTCCGCAATTTAAAAAATATGATTACATTACTCTAGATCCTTTTGACAACCCGAAAAGGCAAGGAGAAACAGTTAATGTAAAACTGACTGGTCTTTCAAATGAGCCCAGAACTCAATACGAATTTTACAATAGAGCGTCAGATTTACTAAATATATTAAGAAATATTACTAACAAAGATGAAGACGTTTATGAATCGGCAATTAATATAATTGCCCGGGGA